>Ga0070670_100004315_pt1 | contig 11902 bp, 8 predicted proteins | sample KBSS63metaG_FD_64665 | JGI IMG/M metagenome (GOLD analysis project Ga0070670, IMG submission 64665) | Switchgrass rhizosphere microbial communities from Kellogg Biological Station, Michigan, USA - KBS S6-3 metaG | ecosystem: Host-associated > Plants > Roots > Rhizosphere > Soil ... | reverse complement strand
CGCGGTATTCGAGCACGCACGGGAGATTCCACTCGGTGCCGGGATGGTCCGTGTCCCGTGCGCTGAGCACATGGCAGCGTTGACGCTCGCTCACGCGGCCAAACACGTGTGGTACGCCCTCGAGTTGCCGTTCTCGATCGCGGCGATGATGGCACGATCGGATATCGACTGGGCTGAGGTACGACGGTTGACCACGGCGGCACGTGCGGTGCGTGGTGCTGCGGCCGGCCTGTCTCTGGCCGGCGACCTCTTTCAGGTCGGCGTGCCGGCGCCGTTTCAGGCTGACATCGATCAGGCGGCCGTGGACCAGCTGTGCCGCTGCGCGCACCAGACACTGGCCTTGCCCCCGGGCGTCTTCCCCGACCGTCGCCTGGAGCGGCGCATGCACCGGCTGTCCTTCGATCAGTTCGTCGATCGCATGGGCTACGACGTGCGGCGCCTGATGGAGCCCACACATGCGGAGGTCGAATGGCTGCCGTTGCCGCGTTCGCTGAGCGGCTTGTACCGGCCCGTGCGCGTCGTGCGCCTCGGCGCCGTGCTCGCGCGCGGCATGCTCCAGCGAAGCCGGCACTGAAACTTCGACACTCCTAGCCGCGTCCTAACTGCAGCCTTGAAGAAAATCGGATTTCTCTCATTTGGACATTGGTCTGACTCATACGGGTCGCAGGTACGTTCCGCGGCCGACGCGCTGTTGCAGTCGATCGACCTCGCGGTCGCCGCCGAGGCGTTGGGGGCCGACGGCGCCTACTTCCGGGTCCACCATTTCGCCCGTCAGCTCGGTTCGCCGTTCCCGCTTCTTGCGGCCGTCGGGGCGCGCACGCGCAGGATCGAGATTGGCACCGCCGTGATCGACATGCGTTACGAGAATCCGCTCTACATGGCGGAGGACGCCGGCGCGGCGGACATCATTGCCGGTGGACGGCTGCAACTCGGCATCAGCCGCGGATCGCCAGAGCAGGTGATCGACGGCTGGCGCCACTTCGGCTACACGCCGGCGGCGGGTGAGAGTGACGCCGACATGGCCCGTCGCCATGCCGAGAAGTTCCTCGAGGTGCTCGCGGGGGAAGGATTTGCCAAGCCGAACCCGCGCCCGATGTTTCCCAATCCGCCCGGGCTCTTGCGCGTCGAGCCGTATTCGGAGGGCTTGCGCGATCGCATCTGGTGGGGCTCCAGCTCGAACGCGACGTCGCGCTGGGCCGCGAAGCTGGGAATGAACCTTCAGAGCTCGACGCTCAAGGACGATGAGAGCGGCGAGCCGCTGCACGTACAGCAACGCAAGCAGATCGACGTGTATCGCGCGGCGTGGAAGGAGGCGGGACATCGGCGTGAACCGCGGGTGTCGGTCAGCCGGAGCATCTTTCCACTCGTCGATGATCGGGATCGGGCCTATTTCGGTGGCGACGCCAACGACCGGGATCAGATCGGCTACATCGATGCCAATACGCGCGCCGTCTTCGGCCGCTCGTATGCGGCCGAGCCAGACCTGCTGGTGAAGCAGCTGGCCGGGGACGAGGCGATTGCCGCCGCCGATACGCTGCTCCTCACCGTGCCGAACACGTTAGGCGTGGAATACAACGCGCACGTCATCGAAAGCGTCCTGACCCACATCGCCCCTCAGCTCGGCTGGCGCTGAAGGTCAACGATCGCCCAGCGTTCTCGTCAGATCCGCGGCAGGCATCACCTTGCAGCCGGTTGCGTTCTCACCTGACCACAACGGCGAAAAGTGATCCGATCCTCTTGTTTCGGCCACCGCGCGCAGCGGCACCATCGCCGCGCTCGCCAGGGGGAATCGCGGGGCGATGACGCTCAGCGGCCCCATCTCGCGCATGATGCGGTTGACGATTGCCCTGGCCGGACGGCCGGTGAACACGTTCGTCACCGCCGTGTGCCGCGCCGCAGGACTGCTCAGCGCGGCCCGATGCACGGCGCTGGTCGTCGCTTCGGGGCAGAGCAGATACGACGTGCCGATCTGGACGGCGACGGCGCCGAGCGTCATCACCGCGGCGACGCCCGCGGCGTCGGCGATGCCGCCGGCCGCGATCACGGGCACATCAATCGCGTGCACGATCTGCGGCACGAGCGCGAGTGTCCCCACCTGCGTGGTCAGATCATCCGAAAGGAACATGCCCCGGTGGCCGCCGGCCTCGAGTCCCTGCGCGATGACGGCGTCAACGCCATGCGCTTCGAGCCACCGCGCTTCGTCCACGGTCGTCGCGGACGACAGTATCGTCGCGCCCCAGGCGCGGACACGCTGCAGCAGATCGTCACATGGCAGGCCGAAATGAAAGCTGACGATTGGTGGCTTGAATGGCGCGAGAACGTCGACCGCGTCATGCGAAAACGGCGTTCGTCCGGGTCCTGACGTGACCGCCTCGATATCGATCCCCAGCTCTTCGTAGTACGGGCGCAGCGCATGACGCCACGCGGCTTCCCGGGCAGGATCCGGGTCGGGCGGCGTGTGGCAGAAGAAGTTCACATTGAATGGCTGGCTCGTCCTCGACATGAGTGCGGCCAGCTCGGATCGCAGATCTTCCAGCGACAGCAGCGCGCACGGCAGCGATCCCAGCCCGCCGGCGTTCGAGACGGCAGCGGCGAGCGCGCATCCCTGGACACCGGCCATGGGCGCCTGGACAATCGGCAGCTCGATGTCGAAGAGGTCACGAATGGGAGTCATTTCGCTTCGGTGCCCGGAGGCTCGCGGAACGGTTCCATCGGGATGGTGGAGTATTCGACGTCCACGACTTCGAGGGTTTCGGTCTTCTTCGGGGCTCGGAGGACGACACGATCGCCGGGACTCGATTTCATCAGCGCGCGTGCAAGGGGGGACATCCAGCTGATGTAGCGGCGGTTCAGGTCCACCTCGTCGAGGCCAACGATACGCACGACATGCTCGCCGCCCGAACCGTCGGTGTAGGTAACGGTCGCTCCGAAAAACACTCGTGTGGCCGCGGATGCCGAGCGCGGCGCGGCGGGATCCACGACCTCTGCCGAGTCGATGCGTTTACCAAGAAACCGGATCCGTGAATCGATCTGACGCAGCCGCCGTTTGCCGTACTGATAATCCGCGTTCTCACTGCGGTCGCCATTACCGGCTGCCCACGCGACGACCTGCGTGACGGCAGGCCGTTCCCGGTTCAGCAGGAAGCGGTGCTCATCTTTCAGGCGCTGCAATCCCGCGGGCGTGATGTAGTTCTTCGGTTTTGGCCCCGGCGCGTCACGCACCGGTTCCCGCAAGGGTCGCTTCGTCCGCATGCGATCAAAGAATACTGCGGATGGTCAGATGGTCCTGGTCACGTTCCCGGTACCCAGTTCAGGACTGCTGTCATCGCCCCCGCGTTGCCCATCTTACTGGTGACGACCACGAGCAGCCGGCCGTCGGGCGCGACCTCGAACGTGCGCCAGTTCACCGTCTCAGGAAGCTTGAAGAGCGGAGTCGGCGTAGCGAATGTCAGTCCGTCGCCGGCCACGCGGACCGACATCATGCGCTGATCGGGGGAGAGATACAGGATTTCCTTGCCGTCGGCTGACCATCGTCCCGACGTGCCGCCGCCACTCGAGACGGGAACGCGAGCGGCCAGCGCGGAGAACGATGCCGCGTACACTTCGATCCGGCCGGATTCGTTCGAGGTCAGCAGGACGCGATCGCCGTCGGGCGCGAAGCGCAGCGCCGACTGTAGAAATGGTGACTGATGCAGCTTCCGCGGCGGCGACGAGCCGTCGCTCATCACCAGCCAGAATTCGGAACCGCTGGCGTTGCGTTGCCCGTAGACAATCGCCGTGCCGTCCTTAGACACATCCGAGACGACCTGCAGGCCACCCACCGGAACGAGCTCGCGTTCGGTGCCGGTGGAGAGATCCTTTGCAAACACGTGCGGCGGACCGTCGCGCTCCGCCGAAAACGCGATACCTTGTCCGCCTTTTATCCACGCCCCGAGCAGCTCGCTTGTGGGATCGAACGTGACGCGCTGGTGAATGCCGCGCGTGAGATCGATGGTCCACAAATCCGACGAGCCCACGTGAGAGTCGCTCTGGCTGACGATGGCGGATCGCCCGTCGGGCGAGAGCCGCAGCGCGGTATAGTCGCCCCCCGCCTCGAGCCGGCCCGTTTCACGGCCGGTGCGATCGACCCACACCAGCTGCGTCTCGTCCAGGTTCGGCTGATACACGACCACACCTGTGGGCGAGGAGGCGAAGTTGCCGCGAGCGGTTGAACGCGAATACTGGATTTGATTGGCCACGGCCATCGGCTCGCCAATCGGCGCGCCGCGAACGACGTCGAATCGCTGCGCGATCAGCGCGCCGTCGCGCACGAACAGCAGGAAGTCGGGATCGACCCACTGCGCGTTGGAAATCGCCGGCAGGAGGCGAATCGGGTTTGTCCCGCTCTGTCCGAGCTCGATCACCCCTTCCCGCTTGGTGGTGCGAACGGTATAGAGATAGCGCTTGCCGTCGGGAAGAAACGATGGGAACACCAGCGTGGTTTCGTGCTTGCCGGAATCGAGCGCTCGCTCGACGACGGGCTCACCGCCATTCGGCGAGACGCGAAGGATCTCGGCGCCGCTCGCGAACAGGATGAGGTCGCTGCCCCACGTGCCGGTGTAGGTCGCATTCCGCTTCACCTCGCAGATGGTCACCGGCCGGCCGTTGGGCAGGTCGAGGCGCTTGAGCTTGCCGTCGGCGAAGAAGGCGAGCGACTTGCCGTCCGGGGACCAGAACAGCGCCGTCGCTCCGGCCGTGCCGTCGAGCATGCGTGCGTCCGATGAGCTCATGTCACGTATCCAGATTCCGGTGTCGTCCACTCCGGTGGCGACGAACCCGATGCGCGCGCCGTCTGGTGACACGGCCATCGTCACGGTCTCGACATTCGGTGCGAAGGACGCCGGTCCACGGCCGATGCCGAATACCGTGCCGGCCGGCGGAGGAATGGTGAACGCCACGCGTCCGGCGGGGACGCGCGCCCGTCCGCGTCCGCCGATCCCGATGCCAAGCGCCAGTGCCGCACCTATGAGCGCGATCGCCGTTGCCACGAGCGGGCCGACACGACGCCTTGACGCCACTCCCGCTGTCGCCCCGGAAGGAATGGGGCGGGAGAGCGCGATCCGCGCCTCGCCGATGTCTCGGAGCCGCTCGCGCGGGTTCTTCTCCAGACAGCGCTCCAACACCCAGCGCACGGTGCCCGGAGTGTCGGCGGGCAGCGCCTGCCAGTCTGGCGGCCGTTCGAGCACACCGGCCAGGACGTCGCTGACTGTGGCCCCCGCGAACGGCGTGCGGCGCGCGAGCATTTCGAACAGTACGCAGCCGAAAGCCCAGATATCGGTGCGCTTGTCAATCGTGTGTCCGCGCGCTTGTTCGGGACTCATGTAGGCCGGCGATCCAATCGCGACACCTGCCTGCGTGCGAAACCCGGTCATGGTGGTTGCGCCGGCCGACTCGTCCCCTTCCACGGCTTTGGCAATGCCGAAGTCGAGTACCTTGACGTCGCCGCCGGCATTCAGCTTGATGTTGGCCGGTTTCAGGTCGCGATGAATGACACCCCGCTCATGAGCGCTTTCGAGCGCTTCGGCGATCTGTACCGCGATGCGGATCGTCTCATCGACCGGCGGGGAACCGGCGGCGATCCGATCCGAGAGCAGGGGACCGTCGATGTACTCGAGCACGAGCGCGGGCGTGCCCGCGTCTTCGAGCAATCCGAAAATGGCGCCGATGTGCGGGTGATTCATCGCCCCCAGCACCCGGGCTTCGCGCTTGATCCGCGCCAGCCGGTCCGTATCGCCGGAGACGTCCGGACGCAGGACTTTGATGGCGACGTCTCGGCCGAGGCTGGTGTCGTGCGCCCGATATACTTCGCCCATCGCGCCGGCACCGAGCATCGCCTCGATACGGAACACACCAATCATCGTGCCGGGAACGAGACCTGCAGGAATCACGACGGCTGTATGGTGTCGCGAGGTTCACGCCCGGTCAAGCAGCCAGTCTGGTGACCTCGTCCGGCGCCGGGGCTTCGGCTATGATTTCCCACTGATGATTGCAGTCATGTGGCAGTTCGACGTCAAGAAGGGGCGTGAACAGGAGTTCGAGTCACTCTATGGTGCGGATGGCGACTGGACGGCGCTGAACCGCCAGACGCGGTCGTACCTGGGCAGCTCGTTTCTCAATGACCAGAATAGCTCGACGCGCTATCTGCTGATCGAGTACTGGAGCGAGATGATCGTCTACGAGCAGCATCGCGCCTCCCGCGCGGCGGTGATTGAATCGATCGAAGAGCGGCGCGCCGAGCTGGTGGACGCGATGGAGCCGCTCGGGATTTACACCGCGCTCGACGTCCCGGATCGGTGGGGTCCCACCTGGTCCCAGCGCCGCTGATCGACGGCGCCGTGTTTGACTCCCTGGCAAGGCCCCGGTAAGGTTTGAACAGATGTCCCGGCTCCGCCGCGTGCTGGCTCCACTGACCGCGCTCTGGCTGCTGTGCCAGGTCGGGACGCTGGCGCTCGTGCCCGGGATGCTGCACGGCAAGCCGGCGGCCGCGCACGCCACGGAATGCACGTGCGGTCATGGCGCCGGCTTGATGTGCCCGATGCATCACCATCAGCCGGCCGGGCCGATGCGGTGCTCGATGCGGGCGGTCGACTATTCAGGTACGGCCGTTCTGACGGCGCTCGCCGGTATCGGCGGCTTCATTTCTCAGCCGGCAGGTTCGATTCAACCACCCGTTTTTGTTCCTCACCGTCTCACGGCCGACGCGCTGGCGATTGGTCAACGGCCGGTGCCGCCAGATCCTCCCCCTCCCCGCGTCTAACCACGCATCTCGTTGAACGACCGCGCGCGGCCGGTGGCCTGTGCGCTCGACACCCGTTGCTGACGCGCGACATCTCCCGGTAGTCGCGCTTGCGCGTTTGCGCACGAGTTGAAGGGGACACCATTTGTGAAAACGATTTTGACGGTTCTCGTCGCTGCGGCGCTGTGCGTCGAAGCGGTGGCGGGCGACGCGTTGGCGCAGGAGACCATCAATCAGGCCACGATCAGCGGGCGCGTTATCGACCCGCAGGGCGGCGCGATTCCGGGTGCCCTGGTCATCGCACGCCAGACGGCGACCAATCTCACGATGCAGGCCGTCACCGAGGCGGACGGCCGCTTCCGCTTTTCGTATCTGAAGATCGGGAACTATGAGGTCAGGGCCAAACTCCAGGGATTCAAAGAGAACGCGCGGACGTTGACGCTGAGCGCCGGCTCCGCCTTCGACATCTCCATCGTCCTCGACCTCGCGGGCGTTGACGCCGCCGTCACCGTCGTCGCGGACACGCAAGTGATCGAGACGGCGCGCAGCCAGATTGCCGGCACCGTGCCGCAGGCGGAAGTGCAGAACCTGCCGATGAACGGGCGTAATTTCCTCGACCTCGCACTACTCGTGCCGGGTGTTTCTCCTACGAACACCAACAGCACGCAGCTGTTTGCGGAGACATCCGCCGTTCCAGGCCAGGGCCTGTCGATTGCCAGTCAGCGCAACCTGTCGAACAGCTTCATCGTGGACGGTCTGTCGGCCAACGACGATGCGGCCGGTGTGAGCGGCATCACCTTCGGCGTCGACGCCATCGAGCAATTTCAGGTCGTGACCGGCGGCGGCCAGGCCGAACTCGGCCGCGCTCTCGGCGGCTACGTCAATGTGGTGACCCGGAGCGGCACCAACGCGCGGCACGGGTCGCTCTATGGCTTCTTCCGGGACGATGCGTTCAACGGGAAGAACGCATTGACGGGACGAACGCTGCCGATGGACCAGCAGCAGATCGGCGCCAGCGTCGGCGGGCCGCTGCGCCGCGACCGCACGTTCTACTTCACGAACATCGAGCGCAAGGCGCTCGATCAGACCGGTGTGGTCAGCATCAGGCCCGAAAACGTCGCCGTGATCAACGCGCGGCTCGAGCAGGTTGGCTATCCGGGGCTGACGGTCACGACTGGCTTATATCCGAATCCGGTCCACAGCTGGAACGTGCTCGGCAAGATCGACCACCAGTTCAGCGGGGCGGATCAGGTGAGCGTGCGTTACGCGCTCTACGACGTGCTCTCGGACAACTCCCGCGGTGCCGGCAATCTGACGGCGCCGTCGGGATCGAGCGGGCTCGACAACATCGATCAGTCAGTCGCAGTGAGTAATGTGTGGACGATCTCCGCCAATACGATCAGCGAGACGCGCGTGCAGATCGCGCACGGCGACCTGCAGGCGCATTCGACCGATCAGGTCGGTCCGCTGGTGACGATCTCAGGTGTCGCGACGTTCGGCACGTTTTCGAGCAGTCCGAGCCGGCGCGAGAACACGATGTATCAGGCAGTCAGCAACGTGTCGCACCGCGCCGGCGCGCACGCGCTTCGCACCGGCATCGATCTGCTCTACAACGACGACACCATCAGGTTTCCCCGCACGTTCCGCGGCAGCTACTCGTTTTCATCGATGGCCAGCTTCCTGACGTCCGACTACAACAGCTACGCGCAGACCTTCGGGGATCCGGTGGTGAACCAGCACAACCCGAATCTCGGGCTCTTCGCGCAGGACGAATGGCACGCCACCGCTCGGCTCACGCTCAACGCCGGCCTGCGTTACGACTTGCAGCGCCTCGAGGCCATCAACACCGACACGAACAACCTGTCGCCACGCGCCGGGTTCGTCTGGGCACCGACCGCCTCACAGGATTTGCTCGTGCGCGGTGGAGCGGGCATTTTCTTCGATCGCGTGCCGCTGCGGGCCGTGGCGAATGCGCAACTGTCGGCGGGGAACACGACGGACCCGGCGCGGCTGCAGCAGCCGCAGGTCTCAGGGATGCTGCCAACGCAAGCGGGCGCTCCCGTGTTTCCCGGCATCCTGCCGGACGGCTTGCCATCCACCTCGCTCGTGGCGTTCACCACCATGGATCCCAACCTGCAGAACGCGTATTCGCAGCAGGCGAACCTCGAGGTCGAACGGTCCGTCGGAGGGAGCAGGACCATCAGCGTCGGCTACCAGTACTTCCGCGGCAGGGATCTGCTGATGTCGATCAACCAGAACGTCCCCGCATGCGTCGCGTCGGGCACCAATAATGGCTGCCGCCCCGATCCAACGTTCATGAATAACAGCCAGTACCGTGGCGCAGGTGACTCGAACTACCACGGGCTGCACGTCACGTACCTGCAGCGTCCGAAGCGCTGGTCGTCGATCCGCGTCAGCTACGCGCTGTCGAAGTCGATGAACGACCTCGGCGAGGCGTTCTTCAGCTCGCCGACCAATCCCGCAAACGTGATGAACGATTGGGGCCGATCGGACAACGATCAGCGCCATCGCCTGGTGATCAACGGGTCGGTCACCACACCGGTAACGCCGGGAACGACGATGTGGGAGAAGATCAGCCGTGGCTTCCAGGTCAGCACGATGCTGCAGTACTACTCGTCGCTGCCGTTCAACATCGTGTCGGGTGTCAACAGTCTGCAGGGGACGGCGGGACGTCCGTTCGTAGACGGATCAGTGTCTACGGCGAACTTCGACGTCCGTCAGGCCGCCTTCATTCCGAGAAACGCGGGCACCGGCAGCGACTTTTTCACGCTGAGCCTGCGGGTGAACCGTGCATTCCGCCTCGGCGAAGCCACCCGCCTCGACGCACTGGTAGAAGCGTTCAACCTGACCGATCGCGTGAATCCGATCACGCGCAACAACACGTTTGGTGCGGGATCGTATCCGTCGAACCCAGTGCCGTCCTTCAACACCATTACGGCCGTCGGTGATCCGCGGACGGTGCAGTTCGGCGTGCGTTTCATCTTTTGACGGGGCGAGGAACACGGTGCACGGACAGGCCACATCGATTGGGACGGCGGCCGCCGCTCTCTTGTCGGCATTGGTCGCGGTCATGCCGGTCCAGACGCGTGACAACGGCGTCGTGACGCTGGGACATCTACTAGCCGGACGGCGGACGAACGTTCCCGACGTCCGTCCGCGCCAACCAGGTCGCCGGTGACGCGAGCATGTCCCCGCGAGCAACCACCTCACCCTCGTCGTCTGGACGAGCGGGACGGGCCCCGACGGCGTCCTGCGAGTCGAGCGATACGCGTCAGCGAAGTGACGGCTGGCTGGCGCGTGCCGCCTCGATCGTCGCGATGTCGATCTTCCGCATTGTCATCATCGCGTCCATGGCGCGCTTGGCGGCGGCGCGGTCCGAATCGTTGATGGCGGCCATCAGCGCGCGCGGCACGATCTGCCAGCTCAATCCGAACCGATCCTTGCACCAGCCGCATTCGCTCTCCTGTCCGCCACTGCTGACGATGGCATTCCAGTAGCGGTCGGTCTCTTCCTGCGTATCGGTGAACACCTGGAAGGAGATGGCTTCGTCGAACGTGAAGGCCTTGCCGCCGTTCAATCCCAGGAACGGCTGGCCGAGCACGCTGAACTCGACCGTCAGGACGTCACCGGCCTTGCCGGAGGGGTAATCGCTCGGCGATTTGTGGACCGCCGTCACGCGGCTGTCCGGAAAGGTCGCCGCGTAGAAGTTGGCGGCTTCTTCCGCGTTCTTGTCGAACCACAGGCAGGTCGCGATTCTTACTTTGTTTGTCATGTCACATCCTTTCTGACTCCGCCTATTTTGCGCGCAAATCATCCTTCACGGCGAATGCCTCAGCGATTTGCAGCGCGATCGACTTCGTATCCGCGAACGATGTGTTCGTCATCACGGCCACGACCAGCCGGTGTTCCGGAAACGTCATCAGATAGGTGGTGCCACCAATGAAGTCCTGTTTCGTGCCGTAGCCGGCCATGCGCGCCGGCTGGCTCGCCAATGTCATTGTGTCGAGCTTCCAGCCCAGCCCGTAGCCCGTCTCTTCGCCGGTCGTGAGGCGCTGCCCCTTCTGCAGCAGCTCCACCGTCGCCGGCTGAAGCAGTTTGCCATTCATGAGCCCGTTGCCGAAGCGCACCAGATCCGATGACGTGGACAGGAACGCGGCGGCGCCCGCGAGGCAGGACTGATCGCCTTCGCGTGCTGCTTCCGGGCCAAGACGCGTATCGCCGCCGAATCGCGGGTAATAGAAGGCTGGGAGATTGGGGATCTGTTCGTCACTCACGTACGGCCGCGTCGTCGTCATGCCGAGCGGTTCGAATACCTGTGAGCGCATGAAATCGAAGAATGGCTGACCCGCCGCCGCTTCAATTGCTGCGCTGACCAGGATCCATCCGTAACTCGAGATTCGGAACTGCGTCTCGGGCTCGAACCGCAGTGGGCTGGCCGCGAAACGCGGCAGTCCTTCTGCCGCCCGCCGGCAGCGCTCTGCCAGCGATTCCTCGTCACCGGCATCGTTGCGCACCCCTGCGACGTGGGCCATCAGCTGCCGCAGCGTGACCGGCCACTGCTTCTCCGGATAATCGGGCACGTATTTCTGGATGCTCGTCTCCAGGTTGAGGCGATCTTTCTCCACGAGCAGACCGACGCCCGCCGACGTCAGGGGAACGGACACGTCTCCCATCCGGAACCGTGTGTCCGGTGTGACGCTCGTCTTCTTCTCGATGTCCGCGTAGCCGAACCCTTCGGTCCACACGATCTCGCCAGCCATCCCCACGGCGACCGAAAGCCCGGGCAGGTTCTGCTCGGTGAGTGCCGCACGCACCACCTGGCGCGACCGGTCCACGGCGGCGGTCCATGTCGCGGCCGGCGTCGAACGGGCGATCGACGTCACGTTCTTCGGATCGGGATGAATCGGCGTGGCCGTGGCATTGACGTACACGTAGAGGCCGACGACGAACGTCGCGATTGTCGCGGCGATCGCCCCAAACACACCAAGCCCCACTCGAAACCAGCTCTTCGCCATTCAGTTGGTCACCTTGACTGGAAGCAACGTGCTGAATTGATCGCGCCGCCTTCGGGCCGCCGGCCACTCCCGCACGAACCGTGGCAGCGCG
>Ga0070670_100004314_pt1 | contig 11906 bp, 15 predicted proteins | sample KBSS63metaG_FD_64665 | JGI IMG/M metagenome (GOLD analysis project Ga0070670, IMG submission 64665) | Switchgrass rhizosphere microbial communities from Kellogg Biological Station, Michigan, USA - KBS S6-3 metaG | ecosystem: Host-associated > Plants > Roots > Rhizosphere > Soil ... | reverse complement strand
CCTTGTGTCAGATCAGGACCCGCAGGCGCCGATTGTTCTTGTCCCATCAAAATCTCCTGACTCTCAAACAGTCATGCTGAGGAATTCCTGACGCAGTTCGGAATGATCGCGCAAACAACCGATCATGCGGCTGGTGACAAGGTCCGCCTCGGGCTTGTGGACGCCGCGGCCGGTCATGCAATGGTGTGTCGCCTTGACCAGAACCCCGACACCGCGCGGGGTCAGCACCCGTTCGATGACATTGGCGATCTGCGCAGTGAACCGTTCCTGTATCTGCAGACGCCTTGCATAGATTTCGACCACTCGCGCCAGCTTGCTGATGCCGACCACGCGCCCATCGGGAACGTAAGCAACCCATGCGCGGCCAACAATGGGCGCCAGATGATGCTCGCAACGGCTCTCGAAACGCACACCGCGCAGCACGACCATCTCGTCATAGCCTTCGATTTCATCGAAGGACTTTTGCAGCACCGCGGCCGGATCCTGGCCATAGCCAACGAAGGCCTCTTCCAGCGCGCGCGTGACCCGTGCGGGTGTTTCGATCAAACCGGCGCGCTCCGGATTGTCGCCGCTCCAGCGGATGATGGTGCGCACGGCGGCCTCGACCTCGGCCCGATCGGGCTTGCGGGCGTATTGCAGGCTTCGTGTCGGCTCCAATGCGTGCACATTCGTGCTCATGCAGTAAATCTCCTCGGCGGAGCTTGGGGCCCCGGACATGGGGAATGCGATGGCTGTTAGATGGATTGGAGGGTCAAAGGTTCCGGGCCATTGCGGCCGGCCAGGCTGGCGACCGCTATCCCGGGCGGATCGCCTGCTCCTTAAGGAAACGCGACGACGCTTTGTGGGAGAACTCGGGGAAGCACGGATCGTGCCAAAGTCGGAATCCACGCATTCGATCAAAAAGTGCTGCGCAACGCTGCACAATAATGTGAACAGCAAGCGCCGTTCAGCGCGGCGAACGGCGGTCCGCCGCGCGCACGCAAACTCGGAAAGGAAGGCCCGCCGTTGCCGCGGTCCGCGCGTCCGCGAACGGGCGCGCGGAGAAGCGCGCCGCCGCAGCAAATGCGCAGCTACCCGGGCACGAACCCGCGGATCACAGTGAAACTCACGGACACGGCATTCGGCCGGTCCGCGAGGCCCTCGACGTTACTGCCGCAGATCGAGCGAGATCCGATTCACGGAAGCTGCCTTCTCCGTGGCGAAGATCGTCCTGCCCAGAGATTTGGCGATGAAAGGCAGCGAACGTCGCCGCTTGGCGAGCGTCTTCAGGCGGCGCAGATCGCCCTCCGTCCAGCGCCGCTTCGCCGTACCCAGCGGCACACCCAGCCTGGATGCTTTTTTCTTTGTTGAATCCAAGCTGCGGCGCAGTGCGCGCGCCACAGTGGCAGCAGACATCTTCTGCTTCGCCAGCACCGAAAGCTGGCGTATCTCCTTCTGCGTCCAGGCTCGCTGTTTCGACCGTTTTGATTTAGCCATGACCGACCCCCTTCCAGGTAAAGATTCGAGTACCGATAGGTCAACAATCGCGGCAGCCACGCTCCCCTCTTGGCCACCCGCGACACGCGCCGCCAATCGTTGCGGCTCTACAAACCTAGCGCCGGAAAATCTCCCGGCCAAGCGGCACCTTTGAAATTTGGTCGGTTGTGTTGATCGCAACCTGCCCGTGCCGTTGCGCTGGTGCCTCCGATCGCTAGATCATCTCCTGGCCGATTTCGCCTTCGACCCGCCTAACCTCCTTCCCCTTTGCTTCCTGATCCCGAAACTGGAACTGAGCCAGTGCCGGCGCGTTTATCGGCCATGAAACGCGCCTATCATGAGCTTTCCGGCCCCGAGAAACGGGAAGTCGCCGACGAATTGATGCTACCGACAAGTTTCTTCGGGGTGGTGTTGATGGCCGCCGTTCTTCTGCTCGCGTTTCTGCTGGGGCCCTTCTCCACCTCCGAACCCGTGCCAAGCGGCGTGCAGCATAGTGTCAAGGCAATGCCCTCATTCCCCGAAGACGGTGGCTAATTGTGTGATTCCGCCGGTTGGTGACCGCATTCCTTAGCTCCCCACCGAGATACCGCTCGAACGCCGGCGATTTGGCACCGGCACAAATGCTGTCACGACTCGCCTGTCGTGCGACATCAGTCGACCGCGAGATTGTGGCAAACCGAAGCCGCATCGGCGACTGCAACGCAAATCGGCGACCGGGCTCACGTCCCGATCGCCAATTCAAGATAGTGCGTGTGTAAGTCGGTGAACTGGAAGTGGAAGCGGAAGCCGCCTCAGCCGGCGTAACGATGGCGGACGTGACGATACGAGTGTCGCGTCGAATAGCCATGTCGATAGGCAGCCGGCGGCCCTTGCCAGTAGCCGTAACCGGGTCCGACCCCAAACAGCCCTTCGACCCCGCCAACAGTGCCACCGACCACTCCGCCGACGACCCATCCTACCGGGCCCGCGGTGTTGTATCCGACGTAGGCGCCGTGGGCGGCACCTTCGGGAACCCCCTGCGCCTGCGCCGCAAGCGGCGTTGCGAGTGTGGCGACAAAGGCGGCTGCGAACACGCTGTAAAGCCTCACGCTACTTCCCCTTACTGAATGTTGGACGGGGCGACGTGGCGGCCAATGAAGGCTTTTCGGCGGCATTGGCAGCGCCGCTGCCGCAGCCCCGCGATTGATCGGCAAGTGCCGCAAATCGATCACACACACGAGTGTCTCAAAGCGGGACGCACGTCGCTCGGTACCGGGGCGAGCCATCGTCCGATCAGCTCTCCACAGCACGCCATCAGGTTGCGTGCCGCGCTCACGCCCGCTCCACGCTGGCCGCGTAGCAACCAGGCGCGGCGAAGTGGAGATGCAGATACGCCGCGCGCGGATCGGCGAAATGCCGCTCGATGGCGCTCTCGAGCTTGACGCCCTCGACAAGCTCGAAGCCGACCATCATGCCGTCGCTGTCGAACGCGCGCACCGCGAGCGTGCGCTTGCGCAGCTGCTCCGGCACGCTGTCAACGGCATCGAAAGTCTCCTCGCCCCTGCGCACAAAGATGGCAAACCGCATCCGATAGGGCGACGCGACCGCGTGGTGCTCGTAGTTGAGCAGGATCAACTCATCGCCGGGCTTCGAATCGGTAAGGCTGACGCGGCACGGATATCCCGGCTCGCGGCGGTCCGCGATCCGCCGCACCGCGTCCTGCGCTTCAAGCTCTGCGTCAGACAGCGCAAACAACGGAGCAAATTTTTCGGCCGGCAGGCCGCGAATGCGAAAGCGCATGGCGAGTCCTCCATATTCGTCGTGGAGGACAGATGGGCCGAGCGATCGCCGCGGACCACCCGATTTCTGCGCCCACCGTCGGCAGGCCGCCGGCGTGCTAGCGCTCGGGAATTGCGTTGGCGGCGCCTTCCGCGCCCATATACACAATGAGGAGGCGAACCGGCTGCGTGCCGGTGTCGGCGCCGAAGTGCGGCACATTCATCGCCTCCATCAACGCGTCGCCTGACGATAGGTGCGCTTGCCGCGATCGCCGTAGTCGACCGTGATTTCGCCCTCGAGGACATAGGCGAACAGCGGTACGCCGTGGCGATGCAGGACAGTGCGCGTCCCCGGCGCCAACGTTGCAATCGCCGCAGTCACGTGCGCCGCGCCGCCGGTCGGATAGTGCAGCGTTTCACCCATCACCGTAGTCCCGGTTGACAGGAGCGGCATCTCGCGAAGGCCATTGTCGTCGTCGCCGGCGCGGCTCGGTGCTGCGAAAGAAGCGGCCAAGAGAAATACCGTGATAATAATGCGATGCGGCATGGCCTTTATCCCAAATTGAAGCTGCCTTCAGTCGGCACATTCTAAGGACTTCTCGAGCTGGAAGGCGGGCGATCAGCCTTCGCTTGACCAAAACTGGGTCAAATTTTGCTTGACTTAACCCGGTCGGCATTTGCTATAGATCAGCGATGACACGACGTCCGACATACGATGCGCGCACCGCGGCCGAGAAGGCGTTCAAGGCGGCGACCACCAAGCCGATCGAAGCGCCACCGCCGAAAGCGCCTTCGCTCCCAGGCGCCAAGGAAACGGTGTCGTTGCGCATCGATCGCGACGTGCTCGATTTCTTTCAGGAGGATGGCCCGGGCTGGCAGGACCGGATCAACGCTGCGCTACGCAAGGCCGCGGGAAAATAACGTCAGGTCGGTGGGGCGCACGGCCGGTAGGGCACTGCGGAGCACCAATTCGCGATGACTTCACAACGTCCAGAAGGGGAGCTCACCATGCGACATTCGTTCGGACTACGTGCGGCGCTGATGGCATTGACCGTCGCCCTCGTCGGCCTCGGCCTGTCATCCTCCGCTCGGGCCGATAGCGGCACCATCACCTTCCGCGTGCTCAAGGGTGGCTGGTTCATCGGCGCGTCCGGCGGCAGCGGGACCCTGTTCTTCCACGGACGGCGCTATCCGCTGTCGATCGGCGGCCTAAGCGTGGGCCTGGTGTTCGGTGGTTCAGAGACGTACTTCCAGGGTACGGTCACCAATATCCGCAGCCCGTACGATGTCACCGGTATCTACGGCGCAGCCGGCGCCGGCGCCGCGGTCGTCGCAGGCGGGCAGGTCATCGTATTGCGCAACGAAAAAGGCGCAGTCCTGAGACTGAGCGGTCAACAGATCGGATTGCAGATCAACGCCGACCTGAGCGGACTGAGCGTTTCGGTGCGATAGTCGCCAGTCAGTCGCCGGTCATACGCGTTGACGAACGGGCGATGTTGCTGCTCCAGCTGCGCGGAGCGGTCGGGACGCGCCCGGCACTATTTGCTTGCTGAATGGCCCGCAGGTTGAACATTTTTCCTCGTCATGCGCGGGCTTGACCCGCGCATCCATGCCGATTGGCCGCTAGTCGACAGCGCAGCAGGGATTGCCGGGTCAAGCCCGGCAAAGACGGGGAGAGGTGCGTTTCAATTCAACCGGATCATGCTTTACACGGTTGCGCGCTTCTTGCGCGCTCGCGCGGGCACGCTGCGGCCGGCGCGGATCATGAGGAATGCGCCCGAAAAGCTACCGGCGATTGTCCAGGTGCCGGCAATTTCAGTGGCATTGCCATTCAGGTCACCTCTGTAGCTCACCGCGCCGTATCCAAACCCGGGCGGATCGTAGGTTTTGACGAAGGCGACGGTACGGCTCTGCCGGTGTCCCGAGAGCAGCGCCAAGTGCGTCTTGCGCGGACAGCCGGGCAGCGCGCAGGGCTCATGCGTCGAGCCGGTAATTTGACCGCCCGACTCGATGAGCGTCGCGGTAAAGGCGACGGACCCGCAATCGGGCTGGTGGAACACGCCGTTCCAGACTCCGGTCAGATTGTCTGCCGCGCTCCCCGGGTTTTCATTCATCGCGACGCGAACTCCCAGGCACGGCGGCATATTAGCTGGGAACCGCCGTGGCCGCCAAAGCTTCGCCCCGAGGCTTGCCCGTAAACCCATCCACCGGCTGCCTCGGACTGGTGTTCCACCGGGGACACAATCTCAATTTCGCCCTATACTGCCCGTTTCTTCTATCTGGGACGAGGCAGTCTTTCTGGGGACGTCTGTGGCGGACGGGGTTTCCTACTTCTCGCGCTTCACGGTGAAGTTCACCGAGATCCTCGCCGTCGGGATGGCCACGGCGGTCAGCGGCTACTTGATCGCGCACGTCAGCGGGTTTCTGTCGTCGCCGGCGCCATCCCCGATACTGCCTGCACCCAACGCCGGCGAAGTGACCGTGAACCATCCGGCTCCGCCCAGCGCCGGTGCAGTGAACGTAAACAATCCGGCTGCGCCGAGCCTCCCCGTCCAGTCGGCCTCTCCCGGCCAGCCCGCGCCGCCGGCCCCGCTGGTTTCCACCGACGCTAACGAATCGCACGCGGCACCGTCGCAGGAAATCGCGACACCCGCCAAGCCGCCCGCACGGCCAACCGTGAGCGCGGCGCCCGCGCGCAAACGCGGCGCGCACGATACGGGTACGGCGGAGAGCAAGCCGAGCGAATCTGCCGAGAAGCCTCGCGACGCCGCTCAAGCCAAGCCGCGAGAGCCCGCCGAGAAGCCGCGCGATACGGCTGAAACCAAACCGCACGAGGCCGCCGAGAAGCCGCGCGACACGGCGGAAACCAAACCGCAGGAACCCGCCGAGAAGCCGCGCGATAGTGCCGAGGGCAAGCCGACCGGCGATGGAAAGCCGCGTGATTGGGAGTCGGTCGAGGCGCGGGTTCGCGCCGCGCTTGCGAATGCTGGTGCGAACCGGCCTGCGACGGCGGATGCCCCGCCACGCCAAGCCGACGTGCCGCAGCCGCTACCGGCGGTCACCGTGCAGCCGCCGGCCGCCGCCGCGCAACCGCGGACGATCGAGGATCCTTCCGTCGCCAACGCTGCCGCGGCCCCGAGTGCCGCAAGCTCCGAGGCGCCGATGGCGGCGGCGGTGCCGCAGGCTCCCTCCAAGCCCGAGCCACTCCCCGCGGTTGAGATAAAGTCACGACCGGTCGCCGATGTTGAGGCCGTCCCGCCCGCGCAGGCGGCCGCCGCTCCGGCAGAGGCTGAAACCCAAGGCGAACCGACGGACCTCGTCTCCGCTATCAGGAAGCTCCCCGAGATATTGCGCAACGACAAGCCGGTGCCCGCCGGCGAAGCGCCGCGCCCGCCGATGCCGGTCGGCCAATAGCCGCCGCGTCGGCTCAACACCGCAAGGCTGGACAATCCCTCGAGCGATTGCAGACAGATCGCGTCAGCGCGGACGCTGGAGGCCCGCCGCCGCTATGACGGAAGGCGAGCGGAAGTTTCAGATCGTCCGATAGCCGCCGTCGGCCATGACGATCGAGCCGGTAACGTACGCCGAGAGGTCGGAGGCCAGGAAGATGGCCGGACCGACAATGTCCTCCGGCTTGCCGGCGCGGCCTAGCGGCGTGTGATCGAGAAAGACCTTCACCAGATCCGGGTTGGTCTGCCGCACCTTTTCGTTGAGCGGCGTCTCGATGAAACCCGGGCCGATGGCGTTGACGCGCACGCCCTCCTTGCCGAGCTCGGCGGCGAGCGCGCGGGTGAAGCCGAGCACGCCATGCTTCGAGGTCGTGTAGGCTGGCGAGTTCGGCGTACGCACGTGCATGAAGGATTGGATCGAGGCGATATTGACGATGCGCCCCTTGCTGGCGCGCAAGGCGCCAAGAAACGCATGCGTCACGTTGAAGACGCCGTTGAGGTTCACCGCCATGATGTCCTGCCAATCCTTGAGCAAGGCATCGGCATCGCCCACGAACGCATTGCGCCGGTTGATGCCGGCATTGTTGATAAGGATCGAAACGGGACCGACGCGGCTCGCGACGTCCGCAGCGACGGTGCGGCAGGCATTGCGGTCGCTGACGTCGAGCGTGAAGGCCTGCGCCTTGCCCCCGGCTGCCCCGATCTCGGCTGCCGTCTTCGCCGCCCCCTCGCCATTGACGTCGAGCACTGCAACCTGCGCGCCCTCGCGGGCAAAGCCAAGCGCGATGGCGCGGCCGATCCCGGAGGCCGCGCCGGTGACGACCGCAACGTGATTTTGCAAAAGCCCAGGCATCTATCGCGTTCCCCCTTCGCATGAAGCGTGCGAGCATAGCAGCAACGCGCGCGCCGACGACAGCCGTTCCTCTTCGACTCCGCGGCGGCATGGTACTCGCGCGATCGCCTGCCCCGTTTGCCGCGAAGCGGCACGACGACGTCAATCTTCGAGATTGAGGCGATGGGCGTCGCCCTGTTTCAGGTTCGTGTGAAACAGCGGGTCGGTGAAGTCGCCGGCGCGTGGGCAGATGCGCGAAAGCTTCGCCTCGCCCGCGTTGTCCTGGATCTCCTCGGTCAAGTCCAGCATGGCGCCGGAGCGAACCAACACCAGCCTCGTCGCGGCGTCCTCGTCCACCTCCGGGTCGGTGTTGTGCGGGGCCGCGGCAGCAAAGCCCTTGTCGGCCGGCACGAACGCGGCCGTGAAGTGGCAGTGGTATTTGGCCCAGCCAAAGGTCGTCATGCCGAACGTCGCGCGATAGCGCCCCTCGCCGCCGTCGGCCGCAAGGAGGAGCTCGGAATCGTGGTTCTTCCATAGCCCGGCGAGCGAGGTCGCCGGCGCGAGGCTGCGCAGGAAGGCGACGCGCTCGCGGAGCTGCGCCTCGAGATCCGCCAACGCATCGGAGTCGCCGCCGCGCCGCAGGCGCGCGATCTCGGCGCGCAGCTCCTTTCCCTCGGGCGGGCTTTGCTTGCCCCAGACATCGCCCTCGAAGCCGGTGTCGAGGTTTTCGAGGAATTTCTTCTGATCGGCCCGCAATGCCTTCGCGGTGGCCGGATCGAGGCCGGCGATCGCGTGTTGCCACGCCGCCGCAAGCTCCCGATCGGCCGTTGCAATGCGGGCATCGGCGCAGGTCGCGAGCTCGCGCGCCGTCTTTGCCGTATGGCAGTCGAATGACGGCTCGGCGGCAAGCGGCGCCGCGAGCCGAGGTGCGAGCAGCAGCAGAAGCGCGAGGGGAACGGCGGTGCGGAGCATCCAACGGCCGACCGCTATTTTTTCAGCAGCCGGTCGCGCTGCTTGATCAGCCGGTCGAGCTCTTCCTGTTGCTGGGCGATCCGGTCGGCATTGCGGTCCTCGTCCTCGGCGCCCGACTGCGCGGCAGCCTGCTCGATGAGCTGCCGAATATTGTCGCGGGCGATGGCAATGCGCTGTTCAAGCTCGGCAAGCGAAAGCGAGGGGCCATTGGTCATCGAGTCTCTCCGGTCCTGGGAATTAGCGGCGATTGTAACCGGGATTTGGCGGCGCGAAATGCCCGCAATTCGGTCACACCCGATGAAATGCCGCGCCGCGCGTATTGAATCAGGGGAATAGCCGACTTGCCACTAGCCCTTCCGGCCTTCCCTGTACAACGACCAAACCGCGAAGAGCGCCGTGAGGGTCGCGAGCAGGAATAATCCCGAGAGCAGCGTTCCTTCGACGGGCCATTGCAGCAGACGAGCGAGATCATGAGCACATACGCCGCGAAGGTGAAGACGAGGCCGTAGAGATAGGGCCGTCCCTGCATTGCGGCGAGCACGGCAATCACCGCGACGGCCGCTTCGAGAATGATCGAGACAATCAGCATGGCGATCGAGGCTGTTTCCGCGCAGCCGGGGAAGTCCGTCTACAAGCGCGTCCCCAGCAGCTGTTTGGCGATCGTAGCAAGTAGCCCGCATGGAGCGAAGCGTAATGCGGGATTGGGCGGCGTGGCTTGTCCCGGATTTCGCTTCCCTCCATCCGGGCCACTTGCTCCCCACAGGGTATCGCTTCGCTCGATCCGGGCAGCAAAGCGGACCCCCGCCGGAGGCGCCGAAAAAACGTGTGTGTTGCTGCAGAGAAACAGGCGGGGGGCGGCCCGCACAGTATGGTTGCGGGCGGCCAAGCCTGTCCGCATCTTCAAGCGTCTTTAGGGAGCAAACACGCATGCGCATCTTATCCGCCCTTCGTGCCAGCCTGATCGCGTTGCCGGCCTTGGCCGGCGTCGCCTTCGGCTCCGCCGCATACGCCGACAGCGGCGGCATCAGCTTCAGCGTCATCAAGGCGGGCCTTGTCATCGGCGGCTCGGCCGGCTCGGGCACGCTCACCTTCCACGGCAAACGCTATCCGGTCGGGATCGGCGGCATCAGCTATGGGTTCACCTTCGGCGCTTCCGAGACGCGCTTCCACGGCACCGTGACCAACATCCGCAGCGCGTCGGACGTCTCCGGTGTCTATGCCGCCGGCAACGTCGGCGCGGCCATCGGACGGGGCGGGCAGGCGATCGTGCTCACCAACGGCAAGGGCGCGGTCCTGTCGCTGAGCGGCAGTTCGGTCGGCGCGATCGTCAGTGCCGATCTCAACGGCTTGGTGATTACGGTGAAGTAAGCGCTGAGGCTTTTCGGCTTTGTTGGTGGGCTGAGCCAAACGAAGCCCGCGAGCAGAGACTCCCGCAATCGCGTCGCAATGACGCATTCTCGTTCGCGCCAGGACGAACTACCCCCGCCCGCTATGCTTGCGCGCCGCGTCGAGGTGGCCGAAGTGCTGCACCGGGGCGGCCATCAGCAGGCGATAGCCTTCGCGCACAACGCGCTCGGCGTTGCCCTGCTCGACATGCGGATGGCCGACGACGACGTTGTGCTTCTTGCAGGTGTCGACGACACGTTTCATCCATTCCAGCACGACCTTGTGCTCGTATTGCCGCGGATAGCCAAGCTCCTGCGACAGGTCGCCTTCGCCGATGAGGATGCAGCCGATGCCGGGCACGTTGGCGAGGATGTCGTCGAGGTTTTCGACGCCGCGCGTATCCTCGACCTGTAGGACGCAGAAAATCTCGCCCTGCGGATTGAGCGGCCAGACGTCGGCCTTCTGGTAATATTCCTGCAGCGACAGGCCCCAGTAGCGCGCCGCGGCCGCCGGACCGTCGCCGCGCAGGCCGGGCGGTTCGTAGAGCGGCTTGCCCTTGAGCCGCGGGTAGCGGCAGGCGCCGACCGCATTGGTGGCTTCCTCGACGGTCGAAATATGCGGGAACACGAGGCCGTAGCAGCCGACATCGAGTGCCTGTTTGGCCTGCCATTGCGCCATTTCGCCGCCGTTGACCGGGACGCGGGCCAGCGGCGTCACCACCGGCGCCAGCGACGCACCGGCGAGCTGCGCCCGGTTGAGCATATATTGCAGGCAATCGCGCAACTGCCGGCCGTCCCACGGGCTATGCTCCATCTCGAACACGCAGCCGTCGAATTTGGACGTCGCCATCGCGACCGCGCTGTTGACCTCGGCGGGCGCGAAGCAGGTGAGCGCATGATGGCCCTGTTCGAGCGCACGGATGACGCCATTCAGTCGCGGAAGTTCAGCCATGTCGTCGTTTCCCCCGAAAGCTTGGCCCGCACCTTCCGGGTGACGGCGCAAGGCATCCCATAAGACATCCTATACGGAAGGCGTTGCTATACGAATGCCGCCGCGGTTTGACAATCGCGCGCCGCCCCGTAGCATCGCCGTCAACAAAACGGCGCCCCAATGATCATCGACTGCCACGGCCACTACACCACCGAGCCGGAGGACCTGCACCGCTTCCGCAAGGAACAGACCGCGGCAGCCGACGCTAAGAACAAGGCGGGGCCGCCATTGCGCGCTTCGCTCAAGATATCGGACGACGAGATCCGCGAGAGCATCGAGCAGAACCAGCTCAAGCTGCAGCGCGAGCGCGGCACCGATCTGACCATCTTCTCGCCGCGCGCCTCCGGCATGGGCCACCATGTCGGCGACGAGAGCGTGAGCCTCGAATGGTCGCAGATTTGCAACGACCTGATCCATCGCGTCTGCACGCTCTTCCCGCAGAATTTCATCGGCGTGTGCCAGCTGCCGCAATCGCCGGGCGTGCCGCCCAAAAACTCCGCCGCAGAGCTCGAGCGCTGCGTCAAGGAGCTGGGCTTCGTCGGCTGCAATCTCAATCCCGATCCGTCCGGCGGCTATTTCAACGCGCCGCCGCTCACCGACAAGTGGTGGTATCCGCTCTACGAGAAGATGGTCGAACTCGACGTGCCGGCTATGATCCATGTGTCCAGCTGCTGCAATCCGGCGATGCACACCACCGGATCCTATTATCTCAACGCCGACACGATGGCGTTCATGCAGATCATCCTCTCCGACCTGTTCAAGGATTTTCCGTCCCTCAAGCTTGTCATTCCGCATGGCGGCGGCGCCGTGCCGTTTCATTGGGGCCGCTTCCGCGGGCTCGCGCTCAACAACGGCCGGCCCGAACTTGCCGAGATCATCGGCGACAACATTTTCTTCGATACCTGCGTCTATCATCAGCCCGGCATCAATCTGCTCACCGAAGTGGTGCCGGCCGACAATATCCTGTTCGCCTCCGAAATGGTCGGCGCGGTCAAGGGGATCGACCCCAAGACCGGCTTTTACTTCGACGACACCAAGCGCTAC
>Ga0070670_100004303_pt1 | contig 11915 bp, 10 predicted proteins | sample KBSS63metaG_FD_64665 | JGI IMG/M metagenome (GOLD analysis project Ga0070670, IMG submission 64665) | Switchgrass rhizosphere microbial communities from Kellogg Biological Station, Michigan, USA - KBS S6-3 metaG | ecosystem: Host-associated > Plants > Roots > Rhizosphere > Soil ... | reverse complement strand
TTTGGCGATGCGCAAGGCGAAGGAAGCGATGGTGGCTTCGTCGGGCCGCTCGCTGGACGAGGCCTTCGGCGTCGAGGATCAGTGCATCAAAGTCGTCCTGCGCTCCGACGATGCGCGCGAGGGCTCGAAGGCGTTCATGGAGAAACGCCGCCCGAATTTTACGGGACGATAGTCAATCCCTGCACGATCGCCGCCCCTTCCCGCAATCTCTCCGGCGAACCCAACGCCTGATAGCTCCAGGCGATGCGCTTCAGCCAGAAGTGTAGCCCCAGCTCGTCGGTGATCCCCATCCCGCCATGCACCTCGGTCGAGGCGCGGGCGACGAGGCGGGCCGCATCCGCCAGGTAGGACTTTGCCTGCAGGCAGCACAGCGTTGCGTCGGGTAAGCGCTGGTCGGCCGCATAGCCCGCGTACCAAACCAGCGCGCGGCCCGGCTCGAGCTCTGCCGCCATTTCCGCGCACATGTGCTTCACCGCCTGGAAACTGCCGATCGGCCGTCCGAATTGGTGTCGTATCTTCGCGTACTCCACGGCTTGATCGAGCATTTTCCACGCGGCACCGAGCATGTCGGCGGCGAGGACAAGACGTGCCGCGTCCGTCACCCGGCGCATCGTTTCCTTCGACCCCGCGACGAGCGCCTCCGCCTCTACGTTGTCGAACGTCAGCATCGCCGCGGTTCGCGTGCGATCGACCGAATCGAGCGCGGCGATAACGAGTCCCGGTGCGTTCCGCTGCACGAGGTGCAGCGTGCCTCCGACATCCGCGATCAGGAACTGCTGCGCCCCGACATGATCGACGACGAAGACCGCCCTACCGCTGAGCCGGCCTTCCTGCTGCCGGACGCCCGCGTCCGCACGTCGCCCCGCGGTCGGCTCCGAAATGCCGACACCGATGCGCAATGCGCCTTCGGCAATCTGCGGCAGAAGGGCAGCCTTCTGTTGCGCCGAACCACCGGTGGCAATGGCCAGCGGCGCCACGACGGTGGCACCTAGGAAGGGCGCGGGAACGACGTGCTTGCCGAACTTCTCGGCAATCAGCGCGGCATCGAGAACGCCGAGTCCGAGGCCTCCGAATTCTTCGGGGACCATCGCCCCGGGGACACCCAGGTCGCACAGGCCTTGCCAGATCTCCTCGGGAAAATCGTTCGGCCGTTCGGCTTGGGCGCGCACACGCGCGAGAGCGCTCACGCCTTCGAGCGACTTGTCGAGCTCGCCTTGAAACAGTCGTTGCTCGTCGGTCAGGCTGAAATCCAACTCGGCATCTCCATTCCGCTCGCGTTCCGCGACCGTCAGACGATAACGATCACTCGGCGCTCTTGAGCTTGGGCTCGCGCGGCAGCCCGAGCGCGCGCTCCGCGATGATGTTCTTCTGGATCTGGGCAGTGCCGCCGCCGATGATCATGCCGATGTCGAACAGGTTGCGCTTCTGCCAGACGCCGTGCGAGCGGGCGAGCGGGCTCTCCGGATTGAGCAACCCGAGCTCGCCCATCGCGTCGACGGCGAGCTCCGAAAGGCGATAGTTGATCTCCGTCGCCCGGAGCTTGACGATCATCCGGGCGAGCCCGGAATCCTGGCCGTGCGCCGACGCGGTGAGGAGCCGCATTCCGTGGTACTGCATCGCGAGCACCTGGCCTTGCAGCTTCATCGCGCGATCCCTGAACACCGGGAGATCGATGACGCGTGTGCCATCGACCGTCTCGGTCTTCATGATCTCGAGGATCGAATTCATCCGGGCCATCGTTTGGTTCGGATCCCCGAGCATGCCGCGCTCGTGCTTCAGCGTCGCATTCGACACCGCCCAGCCCTGGCCGCGCTCGCCGACGATCTGCGACTTGGGCACGCGAACGTCGGTGAAGAAGACTTCGTTGAATTCGGCCGCGCCCGTCATCGTCTTGAGCGGCCGAACCTCGATGCCCGGCGTCTTCATCGAGAAGATGAGGTAGCTGATGCCGAGGTACTTGTTGGGCGCTTTGGGCTCGGTGCGGACCAGGCAGAACATCATGTCGGCGGCGTGCGCGGTCGTCGTCCAGATCTTCTGGCCGTTGATGACGAAGTCGTCTCCATCCTCGACGGCGCTCGTCTTGAGCGAGGCGAGGTCAGAGCCCGCGCCAGGCTCCGAATAGCCCTGGCACCAGACGATCTCGCCGCGCAAGGTCGGAGCGATCCACTTCTTCTTCTGTTCTTCGGTTCCGAGCTCGAGCAGCGTGGGCACGAACATGGAGATGCCCTGGTTCACGAACCCCCACGGCGCTTTCGCCCGCGCGAACTCCTCGGCGATGAGGTGCGACTTCAGGATGTCGGGTTCCGCGCCGTAGCCGCCGTATGCAGTGGGGATCGTCCGGGCGGCATACCCGTGCTCGATCAGTTTGGCCTGCCAGGCCTTCGCCTCCTCCGTCGGCCGGTTGACGCCGAACGGCTTCGGATACTTGCCCGCATTGTCGGCGAGGAACTTGCGGACTTCCTCCCGAAATTCCTCGTGCTCCCGGTCGTAGCTCAAGTCCATCGCTTAGCTGCCGATCATCGACGCGGAAGAGAAGCCCGCTACTCGTCGAGCGTGGACTGCAGCCGCTCGGTCGCCGCGAGATAGTCGTGCATGAACTCCATCACGACGCTGCGCGTGGACTGGCTCGACTTCATGAGCCCCACGCCCTGGCCGACGAAATAGCTCGCGAGCTCGCGCGCGCCGGAGTGACCGCCGTTGGCGAGCTTCAGCACCTTGCTCATCGACGTGTCGGAAATGATCGACTGCAGCGGCATCGGCAACGGCTTGGGAGCGCCTTCGACTTCCCACGCATCCGTCCATGCAGAGCGGAGCTGCCGACAGAATTTGCCGGTGCGGGATTTCGAGCGAATCGTGCTCCGCGAAGTCGCGGCCAGCAATTTTTCCTTGATCACCGGCGACGTTTCGGCCTCCGGGGTGGTGAGCCAAACCGATCCGGTCCACGCGCCCGCGGCACCCATCGCCATGCATGCGGCCATCTGACGGCCCGTGACGATGCCCCCTGCTGCTAATACCGGAATCGAGCTCCCGATCGACTGCAGGGCATCGAGGACCTCGGGGACGAGCACGAGCGTTCCCACCTCGCCGCAATGTCCGCCCGCCTCCGTTCCCGCGGCGATGAGCACATCGACCCCCGCTTGTGCCTGCTTGATCGCGTGTTCGGGCGCGCCCACGAGAGCGGCAACGGGGACGCCTTTTCTCTTCGCTCGCTCCAGCATGTACGCAGGAGGCGTTCCGAGCGCGTTGGCGATGAGCGCGATGGGATGGCTGAGCGCGACGTCGAGCAGATCCTGCGCGCCCTGATCGCGGATGTTGCGGCCGATTTTCGAGCCGCGCTCGAAGCGCTCGTCCGTCAGATCGGACACGTCGATTCCGTGGCTGGACAGCACGCCGCGCGCGAAGTCCTTGTACTGCTGCGGAATCCCCGCGGCGGCCTCGGCGTTGGTCTGCTTCTCGCCCTTGCCTTCGAATTTCGTGGGGACGATGAAGTCGACGCCGTACGGCCGCCCGTCGACATGATCGTCGATCCACTTGAGCTCAGCTTCGAAGGCCTCGGCGGACCGGACATCCACGGCGCCGAGCACACCCATCCCGCCAGCCTTGGAGACCTCCACCACGACATCGCGGCAATGGGAGAAAGCGAAGAGCGGAAATTCGATTCCGAACTTGGTGCAGATCGCGGAGTTCATGACGCGGTTCCTCGATTCTCGATCACTCGCCGACGTGCGGTCCTGGCCGCGTCATCGCCGAGTCGATCAGGGGTTGGTGCGCGGGGAAAGACGCGATATCGCCATTTCGCGCAGCGCAGTGAGATCCGGCTTCGCGTTCGGGCCGCGGCCGATGGCCGCGACGATCACATGTCGCGGTGCCTTATACGACGAAAGCCTCGATTTGACGTGCGCGATGACGTCGGAAGCCTCGATGGACGCGCCCTTAACGGCTTCGACCACAGCGACGATCGCCTGGCCGAAGCGTTCGTCCGGAATTCCGACCACGACTGCGTCGTAAACGGCCGGGTGGCTCTTGAGGACCACTTCGACCTCCTCCGGAAACACCTTCTCCCCCCCTGTATTGATGCATCCCGAGCCGCGGCCGAGGAGCTTGATGACACCGTTGGCGTCGACAGTGGCCCAGTCGCCGGGGATGACGTAGCGCTTGCCGTCGAGGACCTTGAAGGTCGCCGCGGTCTTCACGGGATCTCCGTAATAGCCCATCGCCTGCCGCCCGCCGATCGCCAGCATGCCGCTGACGCCGGACCCGGGCAACACATCCTTGCCGTTCTCGTCGATGACCCGCGTTTCGTCCTTCGCCTTGAACGACGCCGTCGCCGTCTTCTCGCGCTTCGACGTCAGCGAGCGGCCGAGCGACATCGTCTCCGTCGACCCGAAGATATCGGCGATCACGACCTCCGGCAGATGGCGCAGGATCTGCTGCTTCACTTCGGCGCTGAAGACCACGCCGCTCGACATGATCGTGCGCAGGCCGGACAAGTCCCACCGTCCCGGATTGGCTTCGAGCGCTGCCAACACCGGGCGCGCGAAGGCGTCGCCCACCCACATGAGGCTCGCCACCTTGTCGCGGACGACGGTGTCGAGGAGATCGACCGGATCGAACGAGCGGTTTTGCAGATGCGAAATCGCTCCGCCTCGAGAGAGCACGAGGAAACAGGTCAAGAGGCCGGCGCCGTGCATCAGCGGGGCCGCGGTGAGATGCGGACGGCCCTCCTTCGACACGTGGGAGCGGATGAATTCGGGATCGGGCACTTCGGGGAACGCATCGCCGCCACGCTCCGTATTGAGCCTGACGAAAAGATCGTCCTGCCGCCACATCACACCCTTGGGCATGCCGGTCGTGCCGCCGGTGTAGACGAGGATCAGATCGTCGCCGTCGGGTGTCCAGGGCATCGGTGGCACGCCGGAATCGGTGGCCGCCGTCTCGTACGGGACCGCCCAGGACGGGCACGGACCGCTGCCGTCGTCGACCCAAAGCCAGAGTTTGATCTGCGGAACGCGGTCGATCAACTTCTCGATCGTCGAAGCGTAGGTTCCGTGGAAGACGACGCACGCGACGTCGCCGTTTTCCCACAGGTACACGAGTTCGTCGGGACCGTAGCGGAAGTTCGTATTGAGCGGGACGAATGCGCCTTTGAAGCAGGCGAGGATCGACTCGAGATATTCCGGCGTGTTGTACAGGTACTGCGTCACCTTGTCCTGGCGAACGAGGCCGTTCGCCGCGAGGTGGCGCGCAATCCGGTCGGCGCGCGTATCGAGCTCTTCCCACGTGACTTTGCGCGAGCCGTGAATCAGGGCGACGGAGCCTGGAATCTCCTTCGCGACCACGTCGTAAACGCCGGCGAAATTCCAGCCTGCCATAGCTCGGGTCCCTTCAGCGGGTGCTGCGCCACAGCCGCGTTTCAAAGCGGCCAGGTACGGAAGCAGTATAAGTCAACAGTAGCGTTGACGCAATGGAGTCAGAGCTTCCAGCAGCGCCAACGGATTCGACAAGCCTTTTGGATCGCGCCGCTAGGTTTTCGGCGCCGGGCGATTGGCTGCCCGCGCGATTTCTTCCAGCGCCGCTGGATTGTCTAGCGAAGAGAGGTCGCCGGTGGGCGTCCCGCAGTAGACACCCCGGATGACGCGGCGCATGACTTTCGCGGTGCGGGTCTTCGGCAATTGCGTCACGACGTGGACACGACCGGGCCGAAGCGCCTTTCCCAGCCGAGTTTCCGCGTATTGCGCGACGACCTTGTCGAAGTCCTTGTCACCCTTGGCATCGCCCGAAGGGATGATGAACACCACCAGCATTTGTCCCTTCGCTGGGTCTTCGACGCCGATCGACGCACATTCGCTGACGCCGGGAAGCTCCAGCAGCACGTTTTCGATCTCGGCCGGGCCGATGCGCTTCCCCGCGAGCTTGAGCGTGTCGTCCGAGCGACCGCGCAGAAAGAACTCGCCGGTCCGCTTGCGGATGGCGAGATCGCCATGAATCCAGATCCCAGGGACCGTCCGCCAATACGTATCGAGATAGCGCTCGTCGTCCTGCCAGAACGACTTCGTCATGCCGACGAAAGGCGCCAGCACGGCGAGCTCGCCGACCTCGTCGACGATGGGCTTGCCATCGGCGTTGACCACGTCGACGGACACGCCCGGCGTAGCTGTATTGAAGCCACCGGAGGGAATGGGCTTGACGATCACGCTCGCCACGAGGCCGCTCGAAGCTTCGGTGCCCCCGGAAAAGTTGATCAATGGCGCAATGCCGCGCCCGAAGTGCTTCAAATGCCACGAGAAGTGCTCGGGATCAATCACTTCGCCGCCGGTGATCATCAGCCGGATCGACGACAGGTCACCGGCCGTGGCAAGTTCCGGATTCGCGGCGAATCCGCGGATCATCGTCGGCGCCGTGGCGAAATGGGTGACCTTGTGGCGCTCGACGATGCGCGACATCCGCGACCAATCCGGAAAATCCGGTGCGCCGTCGTAGCAGATCATCGTAGCCCCTCGCGTCAACACGGCGGTGATGATCAGTGCGCCCGCGACCCACCCCATGTCGGCAGGCCAGAAGAAAACGTCCCCCTCCTTGATGTCGAAATGGACCGTGCCATCATGCATCACCTTGAGCGGGAATCCGCCATGCACATGAACGGTTCCTTTGGGCTTGCCCGTCGTCCCAGACGTGTAGAAGACCATCACCGGTTCGTTTGTCTCCATCGGCTCGGCGGCGAGGTCCGGGACTGGCGAAACCGGCACCGAGTCCCAAGCGATCGTTCCAGGCGGCGCCGTTTCTCCTTTTGCCATTTTCAGGATGAGAAATTCCACCGGATGGCGCGCCCGCGCCGCGATGGCGACATCGGCGGTGTTGATCCACTTCCCGCGCCGCCGGAATCCGGAAGTGACGATCAAGGCTCGCGCGTCGCAGGAAGCGAGCCGGGCGAGAATGGGGTCGACGCCGAACCCGCTGAAGAGCGGCATGATGACGGCGCCCATGTAGGACAAGCCGATCATCGTAACGACTGCCTCGAGGCCGGGCTCCATCAGGTAGCCGACACGATCGCCGCGCTTCAATCCGAGCTTCTTCAGTCCGGCGGCGAAAGCGCGGACCTGGTCGTAGAGCTCGGCGTAGGTGACGCTCACGACGGCGCCGTCTTCGGTCTCGGCCACCACGGCCTTGCGCGATGCGGTCGCCGGGTTCTTCGCCCAGCGGAAAATCGTCTCGGTCCAGTTGAGCTTGCCCCCGACGAACCACTCGGGAAACTCCTTGCCCTTGGACAAGTCGACGTATTCCGAATAGTCCTTCGCCCAGACGATCCCGCAATAATCGAGGATCACGCGCCAATAGTCCGCGGGCCGCTCGATCGAATAGCGATAGAGCGCGTCGTAGTCATCGACGCCGACGCGCTTCATGATCTCGGTGATGTTGGCGCCCGCGATTTGCTCGGGGCGGGGATACCACATGTCAGAATCGCTGACGCTCATGGCTTCACCTCAAATTGCTTAGAAATTCGGAGGGCGCTTCTCGCGGTGCGAGGCCAGCCCCTCCTTCGCCTCGGGTCCGGTGAACCCGCAAAACTGCATCGCGAGCGCCGCGTCGAACGTGGGACCCGCCATGCGGAGCCAGTTGTTGAGCGCGTACTTGGTCATGCTGATCGCCATTGGCGCACCCTTGGCGAGTCGCGTCGCGATCGTCAGCGCGGTCTGCTCGAGCACCGCTTCGTCGACGGCGAGCGATACGAGGCCGATTTCCTCGGCCTTCTCCCCCGTCAGCGGTTCGCACAGCAACAGGTAGTACTTGGCCTTCGCCATTCCGCAGAGGAGCGGCCAAATGATCGCCGCGTGGTCGCCCGCGCACACGCCGAGACGCGTGTGGGCGTCGACCAGCTTGGCGGTCTTTGCCGCGATCGAAATGTCGGCGAGCAGCCCCAGCGCGAGCCCGCCTCCCGCAACCGCCCCCTGCATCGCCGAGACGATCGGCTTCGAGCAGTTGATGATGTTGTAGACGAGCTCGCGCGCCTCGCGCATCGCCTGGCTGCGAGTGTCGAAGTCGGCGATGATCGACTCGACCACATCGAACTCGCCTCCTACCGAGAACGCCTTGCCGGCCCCGCCGAGGATGACTGCACGCACCGCGGGATCCTGGTCGACATCGCGCCATACTTCCGTCAGCTCGGTGTGCGCTGCCGAGGTCAGCGCATTGAGACGCTCCGGCCGGTTGATCAGGACGCGCAGCACATGCTCCGCCGGCCAATCGAACTTGAGGAACTGATAGCGCGAATAGCGGTCGGTCATTTTCAGCAGCTCCCCGGTCTAGATTCCAAGGTAGGCATTGCGCACGCGCTCGTCCTTGAGAAGATCGGCCGCTATGCCGTGCGCCGTCACCGACCCGAGGTCGAGGACGTACGCGTGATCGGCAGCGGCCAGCGCCCGTTCGGCATTCTGCTCGACCAGCAGCACCGTGATGCCGCGAGCCCTGATCTCGCCCAGCACTTCGAAAATCGTCGTCACCACCAACGGCGCCAAGCCGAGCGACGGCTCGTCGAGCATGAGCACTTTCGGGCGGCCCATCAGGCCGCGCCCGATCGCGAGCATTTGTTGCTCCCCGCCGCTCAGGAGTCCCGCAAGCTGATCGAGGCGCTCGGACAGGCGCGGAAATAGCGTGAGCACGTAGTCGAAATCCTTCGCCGAATCCTCGTGTCGAGGCCGTGAATAAGCGCCGAGCAGCAAATTCTCGCGCACCGACATCCGCCCCAGCACCATGCGACCTTCGGGCACGTGGATGATTCCACGCCGCACGATCTCATCCGCTTCCAGAGCGGCGAGGTCATGACCGTCGAACGTTATCTTGCCCACGCTCCGCCGGACAAGGCCCGAGATCGTCCGCAGCAGCGTGGATTTACCCGCGCCGTTGGGACCGATCACGGCGACGAGCTCACCCTCGGACAGCGTGAGATCGACGCCGCGCAGCGCCTCGCTTCCGCTGTAGCTCACGTGCACGTCTTCGAGCGTGAGCACGTCAGTGCGCCTTCCCGAGGTACGATTCGATCACCGCCGGATTGCTGGAGATTTCGCCGGGCGTGCCTTCCGCGATCTTCACGCCGAAGTTCAGCACGGCGATCCGGTCGCAGACGTTCATCACGAGCTTCATGTGATGCTCGATCAGCAGAATGCCGATGCCGCTCGCGCGAATGCCGCGAATGATGTGCATCAGCCGGTCGACTTCGACGGCGTTCATCCCGGCGGCAGGCTCGTCGAGAAGGAGGATCTTCGGACGCATCGCCAGCGCCCTGGCGATTTCCAGCCGTTTCTTCTCGCCATAGGAAAGCGTGTCCGCCGGCCAATGCGTGCGCTCGGTGAGCGCAAGCCGGTCGATCAGCTCGGCTGCTTCGCGGCGCAGCGCCTTTTCCGCGCCCGACCCCAGCGCATTCAGGTGGGAGGCGAGCGACTTGCAAAGGACTGTCTGCCCGATCCGCACGTTGTCCAGCACCGATTGCGTCTTGAAGAGCCGCAGATTCTGGAAGGTGCGTCCCAATCCGGCCTTCACGATCGCCTCGGGCTTCTTCGTCGTCAGTTCCGCGCCGTCGAGCTGGACCGAGCCTGTCGTCGCCCGGTAAATGCCCGTCAGCAGGTTGACCGTCGTCGTCTTGCCGGAGCCGTTGGGGCCGATCAGGCCGACGATCTCTCCGGAATCGAGCGCGAGGTCGAGACTGTTGAGCGCCTTCACTCCGCCGAACGCCTTGCCCAGCCCCGTGACTCGAAGCATCGGTCAGCTCCGCTCCGTGGCGCGGGGCGCGAGCGCGGGTTTCCTTTCCCGCGCGCGCTGCGACATCGTGGTCCAGATGCCTTCGATACCGCGCGGGAAGATGACCGCGATGGCGAGAACGATAAGTCCGTACAGGACCATCCGGTAGTCGCCGGCGAAACGGAGAAGATCCGGCAACACCGTGAGCACGATCGCACCGATGACGGGCCCGACGAAGCGCTCCGAACCGCCCACCGCGACGAAGAAAACCGAAATGAGCGCGAGGTGAAAGCCGAAGTTGTCGGGACTGACCGACGAAACGTAGGTGCCGTACATGCCGCCGCCGATCGCCGCGACCGCGGCGCCGAAGGCAAACATGCCGACTTTCATCGCCACAATGTTGATTCCGGAGCACGCCGCCGCCGTTTCGTCCTCGCGGATCGCCTTCGCCGCAAGACCGATGCGCGACTTCTCGAGCCAGGCGAACAGCGCGAGCAGCAGGACGAAGGCGAGGAGAATCTGCGGCCATCGCGTCATCACGGGAATGCCGCGGAAGCCGAGCGGCCCGCCGGGGCCGAGCGTCAGCCCGCCGATGGGAATCTGCAGCGTGAAGTTGTTGAAGAAGACCCGGACGACTTCCGAGAAGGCGACCGTCGCCATCGCGAGATAGATGCCGCGAATGCGAAGGCACGGGTACCCGACCAGTAGGCCGATGACGGCGCAAAGAGCGGCCGAGATCAGGAGCGCGGCGAGCAGCGGGAATCCGTAGAGCGCGACCAGGATGCCCGTCGTGTAGGCGCCGATCGACCAGAACCCCACTTGCGCGAGCGAGAACTGCCCGACCATGAACGTCGCATAGACGCTGAGCGCGAGGATCACGTTGAGCCCGCACGTCTCGGCAATGCTGAGCAGATACCCCACGGCTAGCGCCCGTTGGTGGACATCGGTGTGGAAACGCCCTAGTCCCGCTGGGCGTCGAGCTTCGCGAACAGCCCTTGCGGGCGGACGACGAGCACGGCGAACAGCACGATGAACAGCACCGCCTCTTTCATCGACGCCGACACGAGCCCGACGATCGTCATCTCGATCATGCCGACGAGGAGCCCGCAGACCATCGCGCCGTAGACACTGCCGAGGCCCGCCAGCACGATGATGACGAATCCGGTCAGCAGCAGATTGGCGCCCATGTAGGGAGTGATGGTTCCGGTCGAAACGCCGACGAGGCAGCCGGCGGCGCCCGCGATCGCCGAGGCCGCGGCGAATACCGCAATCTCGACCTTCCTTACGTTGATGCCGAGAAGCCACGCCATCGTGAGGTTCTCCTCCACGGCGCGGATCGCGCGGCCCATGCGGCTCCTCGTGATCCACCAGTGGAGCAACGCCATCAGCACTGCGGCAATGACGAAGATGACGACGTAGGCGCCGCGTATCAGAATCGGGCCGACGTTGAAGACGATGTCCTCGAGCGGGGAAGGAAACGACGAGAACTCGGGCGAGAACTGCGGCACGTGCCGGCTCACCTGCACGAACAATTCCTCGAGGATCAGAGCCACCGCCGCGCTCGTCACGAACGGCGCCAGCGGCGAGGCGTTGCGGAGCGGCGCGAACGCGACGCGCCAGACAAGAATCCCGAGGATCGCCCCCGTGATCACCGAGACAAGGAACGCGAGGCCCAGGATGAGAAAGCTCGTCTGGCCGCCGAGCCGCAGGCTGACATAGGCGCCGGCGAACGCCGAGACCATGATCGTGGCGCCGTGCGCGATGTTGAGGCGGTTGAGCACGCCGAAGATCAGCGTGAACCCGATCGCGACCAGCGAATACGTGGCTCCGAACAGCAAGCCGCTGATCAGGTTCTCAATGACGATCATCGGCGCACTGGCTCGACTATCACCTCATGCCGCGGGAGGCGGCTACTTCCAGAGCACGAACTGGCCGTTCTTGACGACCAGGTTCACGCCGGGCTTGGCCATTTCGCGATCGGCGGTGAACGCCGCTTTCTGCCCGATGGGACTGGTGATCGACGTCGTGGCGAACGCATCGCGGAACTTCTTGCGATCGGCGGCGATCGTTTCCGGCGTGTTCTTGATGCCGGAGCGCTCGATTGCATCCTTGATCAGGTAGCCCGCCTCGTAGCCGGTGACGACGAAGAACGTGATGTCCTGGTTGAGCCGTTTCTTGTATTC
>Ga0070670_100004301_pt1 | contig 11917 bp, 13 predicted proteins | sample KBSS63metaG_FD_64665 | JGI IMG/M metagenome (GOLD analysis project Ga0070670, IMG submission 64665) | Switchgrass rhizosphere microbial communities from Kellogg Biological Station, Michigan, USA - KBS S6-3 metaG | ecosystem: Host-associated > Plants > Roots > Rhizosphere > Soil ... | reverse complement strand
CTGCTCGGCATCGCCAAGACCGACAAGGAGCGCATGCACGCGCAGCACCGGCGCAACTACGAGTTCTTCGGCGCGCCGGTCGGCTTCATGTTCACGATCGACCGGATCATGCGGCAGGGCAGCTGGCTCGACTTCGGCATGTTCCTAGAGAACATCATGGTCGCAGCGCGCGGCCGCGGCCTCGACACCTGTCCGCAGGCGGCGTTCACGCCGTTCCATCGCCTCATCACCGAAGCGATCGGCATTCCCGACGATCAGCAGCTGGTCTGCGGCATGTCGCTCGGCGTGCGCGACCCCGACGCGATCGAGAACACGCTGGTGACCGAGCGCGAGCCGGTCGCCAGCTTCGCCCGCTTCCTCGACTGACCGCTCGAGCGAACCCACACGCCTCGCCGACAACGCCATGCCCGCCTCGATCCTCGTCTGCCGCCGCATCTTTCCCGACATCGTCGCGCGCCTGCGCGAGCACTTCGAGGTCGAGTCCAACGACGCCGATGACGTCTGGAGCCGCGACGAACTGATCAGCCGCCTGCAGGGCAAGGACGGCGTCTTCGTCACCGGCACGCAGGCCATCGACACGGCCCTGCTCGACGCCTGCCCGCGACTGCGCGCCGTGTGCAGCCTGGCGGTCGGCTACAACAACATCGACGTGCCGGCGTGCACTGCACGCGGCGTCGCGGTGAGCAACGCACCCGGCGTGCTGACCGAGACGACGGCAGATTTGGGCTTCGCGCTCGTGATGGCGGCGGCGCGGCGAATCAGCGAGAGCGAGGCGTTCCTGCGCCGTGGGGAGTGGGTGAAGTGGAGCATCGACATGTTCGCCGGCAGCGACGTGCATGGCACCGTCCTCGGCATCCTCGGCATGGGCCGGATCGGCCAGGCGATCGCACGCCGTGGCGCGCACGGCTTCGGCATGAAGGTGATCTATCACAACCGCTCGCCATTGCCCGCCGCGGAAGCCGGCTCGATCGGCGCACGATACGTCTCGCGCGAGACGCTGCTGCGCGAGGCGGACCACCTAATCATCGTCGTCCCGTACAGCGCGGAGTCGCATCACCTCGTCGGCGCCGCCGAGCTGGCGCTGATGAAGCCGACCGCGACGCTCGTCAACATCGCTCGTGGCGGCGTCGTCGACGACGTCGCCCTGGCGGCGGCGTTGAGGCAAGGGCGCATCGCCGCCGCCGGCCTCGACGTCTACGAAGGCGAGCCTGCGGTCCATCCGGACCTGCTCGCCTGCCGCAACGTCGTCCTCACGCCGCATATCGCCAGCTCCAGCCTGCCGACCCGGCGCGCGATGGCCTCGCTGGCCGCCGAGAACCTCGTCTGCCTGCTCGATCCGGCGGCGGACCGTCCGGCGCCGACGCTGCTCAACCCGGAGGCGCTGGCGCGCCGAGTGTAGGAGCGAGCCCACAGGCGGCTCCGGCAGGGACTGATAGGTCGGAATCGGTGCGGTGCCGAGAATCATCGGCATGAGAAATCCGCTCGCCGCGTGGCGCGCCGGCGTACGTTGGCCGTTGGCGCTGATCACGCTGGTCGCCGCACTCGTCGTCGCGGTTCTCCTCTGCGAAGCGATTGGCTGGCCGTTCCTGGTCGGCCCGATCCAGCACCGGCTCGAAGCCATGCTCGATCGCCGCGTCGTCCTCGGCGGCGACGGGCAAGGCGCCTCGGGCGTTCGCATCCGCCTGCTCGGCAGCGTCCGCGTCAGCGCCGCGTCGATCGAGATCGGCGCGCCGACATGGAGCCCGACGCCGCACACGGTGCTCGCGCGCGAGGCGATCCTGAAGCTCCGCTATCGCGACCTCTGGCGCGCCTGGAACGGCGCGCCGCTGCACATCGCCGGGCTGAGCGCGGCGTCGCTCGACGCGCACCTCGAGCGCCGGGCCGATGGCCGCGCCTCGTGGCAGTTCGGCAAGAAGCAGGAAGAGCAGGCCGATCGCAAGGAGATGTCGCTGCCTACCTTCGGCCGGCTCGCCGTCGACGACGGGCATGTGCTCTACGCCGACGAAGTGCTGCCGGCCGGCATCGACGCGCGCTTCGCGCTCAGCGAGGGCAGCGCCATCCGCGGCAAGGCTTCGGCGCAACTGCCAACCGTGGTCTCTTCCGTCGCGAGCGGCGCTGCTTCGACGCCTTCCGCGGCAGCTGCGGCGAGCGGCGCCGCAAGCAGCGGCATCGTCATCCGCGCCGGCGGCGCAGCGGGTCGCTCGAAGGTCGCCGACAGCGTACGCCTGGCGCCTGGTGAAACCGGCCTGCGCCTGAAGGCGGTCGGGCAGTACCGGCAGCTGCCATTGCGAATAGACCTCGGCACCGCCGGCGTGCTCGGCTTTTTCGCTGAAGGCTCCGACGCGCAGGCCCAGCCCCTGTCCCTGCACGCGCAGATCGCCAGGACCCGGCTCGACTTCGACGGCACGACGCTCGATCCGCTCCACTTCACCGCGCTGAAGGGGCGCTTCAAGCTCGCCGGACCGTCGCTGGGCAACGTCGGCGATGTGCTCGGCATCACGTTGCCGACGACGCCGCCATTCGATACCCACGGCACGCTCGTCAAGGACGGCGTCGTGTGGAAGGCGGTGTTCGAGTCGGCGAGCATCGGCTCGAGTCGGCTCGACGGCGCATTCACCTACGACAAGCGGCCGAAGGTGCCGTTGCTGTCAGGCCGGCTGGGGGGCTCGCGCGTGCTGCTCGCCGACCTGGGCCCGACCATCGGCACCGCGCCGCCGGGCAGTGGCGAAGGCAAGGGCACCGTCGCGACCGGCCGCGTCATCCCGGACAAGAAGTTCGACCTGCCATCGCTGCGCGAGATGGACGCCAACATCGTCATCAACATCGCCGTCTTCGATCCCGGCACCGACATCCTCGATCCGCTTCACAACACGCGCGCCCATCTGCTCCTCGCCGACGGCGTGCTGACGGTCGCCGACTTCGAGGGCACGACCGCGCAGGGCAAGCTCGCCGGCTACCTCCAGCTCGACGGGCGCGGCAAGGAGGCGCTGTGGACCGCCGACATGCGCCTGCTGAGCGTCGACCTCGCGCAGTGGCTGCGCATCAAGCGCAAGGGCGACGCGCCTCCTTATCTCTCGGGCAAGCTCGACGCCCTGGTCAAGGTCAAGGGGAGCGGCCACTCCGCCGCCGAGATCCTGGCCAGCCTCGACGGCGACCTGCGCATGCACATGCGCGACGCCGCCGTCTCACACCTCGCCGTCGAAGCAGCGGGGCTCGACCTCGCCCAGGGGCTCGGCCTGCTGCTCAAGGGCGACGACGCGCTGCCGATCCAGTGCAACGTCGCTGACCTCGACATCGTCAAGGGCGTCGCCCGGCCGAAGGTGTTCGTCGTCAACACGCGCGACTCGACGATCTGGATCGACGGCACGGTGTCGTTCCGCGACGAGAGCCTCGATCTGCGTTTCGTCGTGTCGCCGAAGGACTTCAGCCCACTGACGCTACGCACGCCGGTTCGCGTCCGCGGCACGCTGGGCCATCCGGCGGTCTCGCTCGAGCTCGGCAAGCTCGTCGGCAAGGCTGGCGCGGCGGGGCTGCTTTCCCTGCTCAGCCCGCTGGCGGCGATCATTCCCTTCATCGACCCGGGGTCAAAGAAGGATGCCGCGCAGACCGACAGCGAATGCGCCGCGCTGGCTCGCACGAGCGGTGCGATCCCTCCGCCGGTGCGCAACCCCAAGTCGACGCACGTGCCGCCACCGGCGCCAGCCGCCGCCTCGGGATCGGCGGCAACTCCGGCGTCGGCGGCGGTCGCGAAGCGCTGATCAGGCGGCGGGCTTGGCGCGACGGTTGAGGAGCGGGTCCTCGCCCTTCGCGTGCGACTTGCCTTCCGCCTCGGCGCGCTCCATGTCCTCGGCTTCGCGCGCATCGTCGGGCGCTGCGTCGCGCGCCGCCGGCTCGACCTTGCCGGACTCGGCGAACTCGCGGCTCGCCTTGTCGTAGCGGCGGCCGGCGTCGTAGTCGCCTTCGCCTTGGACTTGATCCTTGCTCGGTGTCGTGGCCATGCGGATGTCTCCTTCGCGGTTTGAAATGCGGCCTAGGCCGCGGCGATTGCCGCCTTCGGCTCGACCACCTCGTCGGTGATGACGTCGAAGCGCAGCAGCGAGCTCGGGCCGAAGCACATCGTGATCGGCACGTCGCCTGCATCGCGGCCCCTGGCCATCACGATGCGGCCGATGCGGCGGGCGTTGTGGCGAGCGTCGGACGTGTACCAGCGGTCGCCGAGAAAGACCTCGAACCAGGCGCTGAAGTCCATCGGCCCGGCCGGCGGCACGCCGATGTCCCCGAGGTAGCCCGTGGTGTAGCGCGCCGGGATGTTCATGCAGCGGCACAACGTGATCGCCAGGTGCGTGAAGTCGCGGCAAACGCCTTCCTTCTCGCGGAAGGCGTCGAGCGCGGTGCGTGTCGGCCGGGCCGTCTTGTAGTTGAACGTCAGGTGCTGGTGAACGAAGGTGCAGATGGCGCGCACGCGGGCCCAGCCGGGCGGCGTGCCGCCGAACTGGTTCCAGGCGAAGGTCAGCAGCTCGCTGTCGACCTCGCAGTAGCGGCTCGGCAGGAGGAACTGCAGCGTCGAGAACGGCAGCTCGGTCGGATCGTGCTGGCGCGCCGTGAGGTTGACCTCGTCGAGCTCGCCGGAATCGCGGATGAGCGCGTCGTTGGTGATGCGCACCGTCGGCATGCCGAGCGGAACGTTGACGCGGCCGCAATGGTTGCCGAAGGAATCGATGTATTCCTCCGGTTCGAGCCCGCCGCTGACCTGCACGGATTCCGGCGCGACGAGGTCGTCGCGTCGCGAAGGATGGACGCGAAGAAGGTAGATCAGCGCCATCGGCGTCGCGACGGCAAGCTCGATGTCGTATCCGATCCGGATCAGCATTGAAACGCTCCCATTTGGTTTTTAGGCATGTTTGCACGATGCATGCCCGCGCCGCGTCCGACCGCGCAGGGTGTGCCTGTAGGAAAGCGTCGGGTGTTCGCGGTGTAGGCAGCGTCCGACGCCTCAGGGCGCGTTCCACCGGCTGATCGCGCCTCGTAGCGCCGTTATGGTGGCGTCATGAAATCGGTCGATGCTTCCAGGTTGTCCGCACGCGTCGACCGCTTTCTGCGCTGGTTCTTCAGCGCCTCGCCCGATGCCGTTGTCGCGCCCGTGCCGACGAAGCTGCCCAGCCGCGCGGTCGCGCGCCGCAAGAGTCCCCGTGTTCAACCCCAACCATCGGGCCCCGTGCGCGCGGCCGTCAAGGGAACGAAATGAGCGAGCAACGCGTGCTGTTCCTGCGCAAGGGTTTCATCGGCACCGCCGCGTTCGCGGCGCTCCTGCTCCTGGCGAGCTTCTATTCGATCGTCAGCGGCGCGGTCGAGCGCGCCGCCCGGCAACGTCTTGCCGCCACCGGTCCGACCCGATCCGCCACGGCCCTCGATGCCGCGTCGCGCCAGCCGCAGCGCGCGAACGCGTTGTTCGCCCGCATCGGCAACTGACCTTTCGTCGGGTCCTCTGCCGCGCCAGCCACGGCGCCACCCTGATAATCGCCGCGGGCCACGGCCCCGGCAGCGCGTAGTCGCGCGGCCGCTCCCGGGTGCAAATAGCTGAATGGGTCGGGTCCAAGGCTCCCTCGTCGTCTGTGGCCAATGCGGGCTGGCGCACCGCTGGCAACCGTTGCTCGAAGCATCGCAGGCACGCTGCACCCGTTGCGACGCCGTCCTCGCCCGTGCCCACCGGCTCTCGATCCAGGGCATCCTGGCGCTGACGCTCGCTGCCGCGGCGGCGTACCTGATCGCCATCAGCGCGCCGCTGATGTCGCTGAGCCTGCGCGGCGGCGCCGAGACGGCGACCTTGCCGCAGGCGATCACGATCGCCTGGCAGGACGACCAGCAGGTGATCGCGATCCTGGCCGGGATCACCGCGCTGCTCGCGCCGGCACTCTTCATCGGCCTGCGCCTGTACGTGCTTGTCCCGCTCGCCGCCGGCAACAAGCCGCCGGGCTTCGCCTGGTGTGTCCGCGCCCTCCATCAGGCCGCGCGCTGGAACATGGTCGAGGTGTTCACGGTCGGCGTTCTGCTGTCGCTGGTGCGTCTCGCGGGCCTGGCCGAGACGACGCCGCAAGCCGGCCTTTTCGCGCTCGGCGCGCTGACCGCGCTGTTCGCCGCGATCGAATCGGCGGGCCTGAAGCACCTGTGGTGGCACCTGCAATGAGCCCGGTGGTCGACGACGGCAACGACGTCTACCTCGGTTGCGAGAGCTGCGGCCTCGTGTCGATCGACGTCACGGGCGACGACCCGACCCTGGTCCAGCGCTGTTCGCGCTGCGGCCACGTCCTGCACGCGACCAAGCCGTTCTCGCTGCAGCGCACCTGGGCCTGCGTCATCGCCGCCGCAGTCCTCTACATCCCCGCGAACACCTTGCCGGTGATGGAAACGGTCTCGGCGTTGCAGCGCGACGAGCACACGCTGCTCGGCGGCATCCACGAGCTCTGGCTCGACGGCTCGTGGGGGCTGGCGATCATCGTCTTCATTGCCAGCATCGCCGTGCCGGTGCTGAAGATCGGGGTCCTCGCTCTGCTCGCGTGGACGGTGCGCTGGAACCCGGGCTGGCGCCGCCTCGAGCGAGCGCGCCTGTACCGGCTGATCGAGACGGTCGGCCACTGGTCGATGCTCGACGTCTACGTCGTCGTCCTGCTCGCCGCGACGGTCCGCTTCGGGCCGCTCGCCAGCGTCAGCACCGGCGCCGGGCTGTTGTCGTTCGCTGCCGTCGTCGTCCTTACCTTGCTTGCCACCTGGTCGTTCGACCCGCGCCTGATCTGGCGCGATCCGCCCGCCACGCCGAACCGAGACGATGGAAGAAGACTCGCCTGACGCGCCGCTGAAGCATCCCGGCGAGGCCGGCGGTCCGGCGCCGGCGCCCGCGCCGGAGCTGCCGCGGCCCCTCGTCGTCAAGGCGCGGCGCTGGAACGTCTCGCTCGTCTGGCTGGTGCCCTTCGTCGCGGTCGCGATCGCCGCCTCGATGCTGGTGCGCTCGATCTTCCTCACCGGCCCGCGCGTCGAGATCCAGTTCAAGTCGGCCGACGGCGTCGAGGCCGGAAAGACCGAGGTTCGCTACAAGGAGGTCGTGATCGGCAAGGTCGTCTCCGTCGCCCTGCGCGACGACCGGCAGAGCGTCGGCGTCGTCGTCCAGCTCGATCGCGCGGCGGCGAGCTTCGCCGTCGAGGACACCACGTTCTGGGTCGTGCGGCCGCGCATCGGCACGGGCGGCGTGAGCGGCCTCGGGACGCTCTTCTCGGGCGCCTACATCGGCACCGACGCCGGCGTCTCGACCGAGTCGCGCAGCGCCTTCATCGGCCTGGAGGCGCCGCCTTTCGTGCTGCGCGGCGAGCCCGGGACCGTCTTCGTGCTGCGCTCCGAGGATCTCGGCTCGCTCGACGTCGGCTCGCCGGTGTTCCATCGCCGAACGCCGGTCGGCCGCGTCGTCGGCTACACGCTCGACGCCGACCGCGACGAGCTGTCGATGAAGATCTTCGTCGAGGCGCCATACCAGAAGCTCGTCACCATGAACAGCCGCTTCTGGAACGCGAGCGGCATCGACCTGACGCTGAACGCGAGCGGTCTGAGCGTCAACACGCAGACGCTGGCCTCGGTGCTCGCCGGCGGCATGGCCTTCGACGCGCCGCCGGACGCGGCACGCGCCGTGCAGGCGCCGGAGAACACCGTCTTCACGCTCTTTCCCGATCGTCGCTCGGCGCTCGCGCCCGCCGACGGCGTCGCGGTGCCGGTGCGGATGATCTTCGACCAGTCGGTGCGCGGCCTGGCGCCCGGCGCCGGGATCGACCTGCTCGGTGTCGACATCGGCCGCGTCCGCAGCGTCGCGCTCCAGTACGACGCGCAGCGCCATCGCTTCCCGGTCGAAGTCATGGCCGAGATCTATCCGCTGCGGCTCGGGCCGGTGCGCGAGGCGCTGCTGCGCGATGCCAACGGGGCGGGCGACGCCGTCGTGCTGCAGCAGCTCGTCGCGAGCGGCCTGCGCGCGCAGCTGCGCACCGGCAATCTGCTCACCGGGCAGCTCTATGTCGCGCTCGATTTCATCCCCGGCCCGCCGAAGACGGCGGCGCTGGGCAGCGACGGCGCGGTTCGCATGCCGACCGCGCCCGGAACGCTCAGCGAGCTGCAGCCGCAGATCGCGGAGATCGTCCAGAAGGTGAGCAAGATCCCGTTCGACGACATCGGCCGCGATCTGCGCACCACGCTGCGCAGCGCCAACGCGGCGATCGGCCAGCTGACGCCGGAAGCGCAGAAGTCGCTCGCCGAAGTGCAGCGGACGCTGAGCAGCGCGCAGAAGACGATCGAAAGCCTGGATCGCAACATCGCCGACCCGAGCTCGCCGGTGCAGCGCAACCTCGAGGACACCTTGCAGGAGCTGCAGCGCACGGCGCGGGCGCTGCGCCTCCTCTCCGACTACCTGCAACAGCATCCGGAAGCGCTGCTGCGCGGCAAGCCCGCCGACGCGCCGGTGCCCAACCGCTAGGGCCCGCCCTGAACGCCATGCGACTCCGACTGCAATTCCTTCGTCGCCCGGCGCGTTCGCTGCGAACCGGTCTCGTCCTCGGCGTGCTTGCCTTGGCCGCGTGCGGCACGCCGCCGCCGACCCACTTCCACAGCCTGATGCCGACGGAGATCGCGGCGCGCTCGGGCGCGCCGGCAGCGAGCGGCATCGTCGTCCGCCTCGATCCGATCCGCGTGCCGGCGCAGGTCGACCAGGCGCAGTGGCTGGTTCAGCTCGGCGACGACTCGATGGCCGTGCTCGAGCAGGAGCGCTGGGCCAGCCCGCTGCGCGACGAGTTTCAGCAGGCGCTGCTCGAGGAGCTGATCGTCGGCCAGGGTGCGATCGACGCGCGCACCCAGCCTGCGCCGGGCGCTGCGGCGTCACGGGTAGCGATCGACGTGCGCCGCTTCGATTCGCTGCCCGGCCGGGAAGCCCGCATCCAGGGCTCGTGGACGATCACGGCCGGCGATGCGCGCAATGGGTCGCGCTGCGAATGGCTGATCCGCGAGGCGGCGCCGGGATCGTTCCCGGCGCTCGCCGCAGCGCATCGGCGTGCTGTCGTCCGGCTTGGCGCCGCGATCGGGCAGGCGCTCGCCCGCATGCGACGCGGCGAAGCGGCCTCTTGCCCGGCGCTAGACAGTCGCTAGAAAGTCGCTAGGAACGAGCGCGCAGCGCGGCCGCGCCGCCGGGCGCGGTCAGGGCCGTAGGGCGACGTTGTTCTGAACCGTCTTCACGCCCGGCACCTTCATCGCGATGACTTCGGCGGTGCTCTTCTCGAGAGGCGTCCTGGCGAGACCCGACAGCACGACGTTGCCGTGCGCAGTCTCGACCTGGATCGCGTCGGCGTCGACCGACTTGTCCTCGACCAGCCGCGCCTTGACGGTGGTCGTGATCGATTCGTCGTCGACGTGCGAGCCTTGACGGCGCGTCTCGGCGCAGCCCGTGGTGGCGACCAGCGCTGTGGCGATAGCGAGCGCGGCGACGACGCGGCGGACGCTCATGGCGTCAGCCAGTCGCTCAGCTCGTCGGCGTGCTCCTGCTCCTGGCTCAGGATCGACTCCAGCATGCGCCGGGTGGTCGAATCCTTGTCGCCGATCAGCTTGATCATCTGCCCGTACGCCTCGATGGCGACGCGCTCGGCGATCAGGTTGGCGCGGATCATTGCCTGCAGGTCGAGCGACTCGTCGTAGTCGGCGTGGCTGCGCGACATCAGCGTCGTCGGCGCGAAGTCGGGCTCGCCGCCGAGCTGGACGATGCGCTCGGCGATCATGTCGCCGTGCGCCGTCTCCTCGTTCGCGTGGACCAGGAACTCCTCGGCAATCTTCGGCGAGGCGAGACCTTTTGCGGTGTAGTGGTGGCGCTTGTAGCGCAGCGTGCAGACGATCTCGGTGGCGAGGGCGCCGTTGAGCAGCTTGATGATGTCCTCACGCCAGGGCCCGTAGCTCGGCGTCACGGCGCCTTTCTCCAAGCTGCGCTTGGCCGCCTCGAGGGCGGCGTTGTCGAGCTCCAGGCGCCCGGACGAGACCGCAGTGGCCTCGCGCGTTCCTGCCGTGTCGAAGGTGGTAAGGCTCATTTGTTCGAGACCGCTTTGGCGCCGAGCAGTGCGAACAGCAGCACGGCGACGAACAGGACGAGGAAGACGACGAAGAGGATCTTGGCGATCCCGGCTGCGCCAGCGGCGACGCCGGTGAAGCCGAGCCCGCCGGCGATGAGCGCGATGACCGCGAAGATGATGGCCCATTTGATCATGGAGACCTCCTGTTGGGAACCCGCAGGAGCGCGGATCCGCTGATGTTGGAGACGACTCTAGCGACCGGGTCGGTGCGCGTGGATCGGAACGCCGCGTGAATGGGTGTAGGACATGGGCGGGCAGGCGCCTCAGCCCGCGTCGGCGAGCTCGGCCGCCGCCGCCGGCCGCGCTGCGCCGCCGGTGTCGGCCATGACAATGAGGAGCGGCACGGCGCCATCGAGCGACGACCACCGGACCGCCTCGCCGATGCCGAGGAGGCGCGCCGAGGCCGCGGCGGCGAGCGCTTCGGGTGCGGCATCGCCGGCGCGCGCGAACAGCAGACGTACCGACTTTCCGGCGCGCGTCAGGCGAAGCTCGGCCTGGCTCCACGAGCTCGGCAGGCAAGGCCGGACGACGAGCTCGTCGCCGCGCTGCGAGACGCCGAACATCGATTCGATCGCCGCGCGGTGCATCCACGCCGCCGATCCGGTGTACCAGCTCCAGCCTCCGCGGCCAACGTAGGGCGGCGCGCTGTAGATGTCGCCGGCCATCACGTAAGGCTCGATGCGATAGGCCTCGCTCCGACCGGTGCGACGAGAGCGGTGGGCAGGGCTCAGGTACGTGAAGTAGCGATAGGCGGCATCGGCGTCGCCGAGCGCGGCCTGCGCCATCACGGCCCAGACGCCGGCGTGCGAATACTGGCCGCCGTTTTCGCGCACGCCCGGCGGGTAGGCCTGGATGTAGCCGGCGCTCGGCTCGGCGTGCGCGAGCGGCGGGTCGAGCAGGCGAACCAAGCCGACGTCGCTGTCGACGAGCTGGCGATCGAGCTCGGCCATCGCTTGGCGCGCCTGGGCCTCGGGCGCCGTGCCCGACAGCACAGCCCACGACTGGGCGATCAGGTCGATCCTGCACTCGGCGTTGAGGTGCGAGCCGAGCGGCGTGCCGTCGTCGAAGAAGGCGCGCCGGTACCACTCGCCGTCCCAGCCGGCGGCCTGCAGTGCATCGCGCCACCCGCGCGCGGCCGCGTGCCAGCGCGCGGCGCGCTCCGTCTGACCGCGCCGCTCGGCGATCGGTGCGTAACGGGTGACCAGATCGCACAGGAACCAGGCCAGCCACACCGACTCGCCGCGGCCGTGGTGGCCGACGCGATTCATGCCGTCGTTCCAGTCGCCGGTACCCATCAGCGGCAAGCCGTGCGCGCCGACGCGAAGGCTGCGATCGATCGCGCGCGCGCCGTGCTCGAAGACGCTCGCCGTCTCTCCGCTCACCGCCGGCGTGTAGTACGCGTCCTCCGCCCCGTCCGGGATCGCGGCGCCTTCGAGGAAGGGCACGTCGACATCGAGGACGCTGGTATCGCCCGTCGTCTGGACGTAGTGCGCGCAGGCGTGGGGCAGCCAGAGCAGGTCGTCGGAGAAATGAGTGCGCACGCCGGCGCCCGTGGGCGCATGCCACCAGTGCTGGACATCGCCCTCGCCGAACTGGCGCGACGCCGCCAGGACGATCTGCTGACGCAGCAGCTCGGGCGCGGCCCAGGCGAGGGCGAGCGCGTCCTGCAGCTGGTCGCGAAAGCCGTAGGCGCCGCCGGCCTGGTAGAACCCGGCGCGCGCCCAGAGCCGGCAGGCGATCGTCTGGTACAGCAGCCAGCGGTTGACGAGCGCGTCGAA
>Ga0070670_100004300_pt1 | contig 11918 bp, 10 predicted proteins | sample KBSS63metaG_FD_64665 | JGI IMG/M metagenome (GOLD analysis project Ga0070670, IMG submission 64665) | Switchgrass rhizosphere microbial communities from Kellogg Biological Station, Michigan, USA - KBS S6-3 metaG | ecosystem: Host-associated > Plants > Roots > Rhizosphere > Soil ... | reverse complement strand
CTGTCACTCACCGCCACCGGACGGGCCATGTACGAGGAGCTGGCGCCGCATGCGCTCGACTTCGCGCGCCGGCTGACGGAAATTCTGGCGCCCCAAGACCGCGAAGCGTTCAATCGAGCGGTCCAGCAGCTTACCGCCCGCTCCGCTGAGCTTGCCGCCGAGGTCGCGCAGCAGGGAAGGGACGGGAATGACGAGGCTTGAAGCGCCGGCCGCGGCGTCATCGTTGTGCGACACGCAGCGCGGAAGCGCGCGTTACAAAAACAATCCAGCGGTCGCCGCCGTCAATGTCGAGCGCGTCATCTATTGTTGACTTCAGGATCGTAAGTGTCGGTGACTATGGGCTGGCACTTCGCGGCGCCACAGAGTAACGGCCAGGTCGAACGATGAAGTTGTACTCCTACTTCCGCTCCTCCGCCGCCTACCGGGTGCGCATTGCGCTTAAGCTCAAGAATCTCGCCTACGAGACGATAGCGGTGCACCTCGTGAAAGACGGCGGCCATAACAAACGGCCGGAATTTCGCGCGGTGAACCCGCAGATGCGCGTCCCCACTTTCGTCGCGCCGAGTGGTGAAGTGCTGATCCAGTCGCTGGCCATCATCGAATATCTCGACGAGACGCACCCCGATCCGCCGCTGCTGCCCAAGGACCCGATTGCCCGCGCCCAGATACGCGCGCTTGCAGACGTCATCGCGTGCGATATCCACCCGCTCAACAATGTCGGGCCGCTGCGCTATCTCAAGAATGAAATGCACCAGGAGCAGAGCGCGATCGACGCGTGGTACCATCACTGGGTGCGCACCGGCTTCGAGGCGCTCGAAGCGCTGGTGCGGCCGGCGCCTTACGCCTTCGGTTCCCAGGTGACACTTGCTGACGTCTGTCTGGTGCCGCAAGTGTACAATGCGCGCCGGCTCAAAGTGCCGCTCGATAGCTTCCCGAAGATCGTCGGCATCGAGGCCGCCTGCCTCGCGCTGCCGGCCTTCGACCGCGCGCGGCCCGAAAACCAGCCGGACGCCGAGTGACTTTCTCCCTTTGCGGTCAAAACCTTGGGGATGGACGAACTTGCGGGCTTTCGTCCACTTCACACTTTGGTCACCATTGGGTCGCAGGCATACCGTGGATGGATTCGGGGATCGGGACGCAACGATGATCGGGCTCGCGCGCGGCCTCGGCCGTCTGATTCTTGGCGCGAGTGCGCTTGCCGTTTGCGCTGCCGTTGCCGTGGCGCAGACCGTGCCCGACCAACCCCCCTCGAATTCCGTGTGCGGGCGGCTCGAAGCGCAGCTCGCGAGTGTCGACCGCGGCAGCGCCGACCCGGGGCGCGCCGATCTCATCAGCCACGCCGAAGAGGCCGTCGCCAAGCAGCAGGCGGACCTCGACCGCTTGACGGCGCAATCGCAGCGTGCCGGCTGTGAGGGGATCGCCGGATTCTTCTCCCTGTTCACTGGCCAGTCACAGCACTGCCAGCCGCTCAACGCGCAGATTCAACAGATCCGCGGCAATCTCGACCGCATGATGAGCGATCTGGAACGGCTCAAGAGCGGCGGCAGCGACCGCGAAGGCCAACGTCGCGGCGTCATTGCACAATTGGCGCAGAACAATTGCGGCGCACAATACACCCGTGCCGCGGCGCAGGCGGGACCAAGCAATTTCCTTGAGACGATCTTGGGCGGCATCATCAATCCGGGCGGGGATGGCGGCCCGGCCGGCACTTACCGCACGGTCTGTGTGCGCACCTGCGACGGCTATTTCTTCCCGGTCTCCTATTCGACGGTCCCCGATCACTTCGCCGACGACCAGCGCTCTTGCCAGCGCATGTGCCCGGCCTCGGAAGCCGTGCTCTATTCCTATCGCAATCCCGGCGAGGACATCACGCAAGCAGTGTCGGTCAGCGGCCGCACCTACACGGAACTCCCGAACGCCTTTCGCTATCGGCGCGAATTCACTCCCGGCTGCTCGTGCCGCCGCCCCGGCCAGAGTTGGGCCGACGCGCTGAAGAATTCCGATGACAGCTCGACGCTCGAGCAAGGCGACATCGTCGTGACCGAGCAGACGTCAAAGACACTTTCGCAAGTTCCGCAGAAGGGCGCCGGTGGCAAGTCGCAGGTCAAAGGCGCGGCCCCGCAGCCGAGCCCGGAGACAACGGCGACCACGCCAGGGACCGATATGCCGACTCCCGATCAGCACAAGGGCCCGGTACGCACGGTCGGACCGCCATTCGTCGCGGCGCATTGAGTCCGATCAGACAAACCCTGCGGTCATTCCTGCTGCACGCTCGACCAAGCCGCAAAACGACGTTCAAAAATCTGCCGCGCCCGCCTTGGCAGTGACTTGGCTCTTGAGCAAGCTGCGGTCGGGCGCCGGCGGCGCGGTCCCGGGATCGTGGAACCGGCTGGTGATCGGATAGCGCCGGTCGCGACCGAAATTCTTTAGCGTGACCTTGACGCCCGGCGCGGCCTGCCGGCGCTTGTACTCAGCGAGCGCGAGCATGCGCTCGACCTTCATCACCGTCTCGCGATCGAAGCCGGCGGCGATGATACTGGCGAGCGGCTCCTCGCGCTCAACGAGCCGCTCGAGGATTTGGTCGAGCACGTCGTAGGGCGGCAGCGTGTCCTGGTCAGTCTGGTTCTCGCGCAGCTCGGCGCTTGGCGCGCGCGTCAACACGTTCTCGGGGATGAGCGGTCCGTCAGGGCCAAGCGCGCCCTCCGGCTTCCACGCGTTGCGCAGCCGCGCTTGGCAGAACACTTCGGTCTTGTACAGATCCTTGATCGGATTGAAGCCGCCGTTCATGTCGCCATAGAGCGTTGCGTAACCGACAGACATTTCCGACTTGTTCCCGGTCGTCACCACCATCAGGCCGAACTTGTTGGAGATCGCCATCAGGACGGTGCCACGCGCGCGCGCCTGCAAATTCTCCTCGGTGACGTCGCGCGACGCGCCGGCAAAGATACCGGTGAGCGCCTCTTCGAGCCCGCGCACCGCGCTCTCGATCGGTACGACGTCGTATTTTACGCCGAGCCCTTGCGCGATCGCCGCTGCATCATCGAGCGAGGCTTGCGAGGTATAGCGGAACGGCAGCATCACGCAGCGGACCCGCTCAGGGCCGAGCGCGTCCGTGGCCATGACCGCGCACAACGCCGAATCGATGCCGCCGGAAAGCCCGAGCACGACGCCACGGAAACGGTTCTTGTCGACGTAGTCGCGCAGGCCGAGCATGCAGGCGGTATAGTCGGCCTGGTCGAAATCGAGGGCCGGTGTCATTGGCCCGCGGGCGCATCGCCAGACGCCCCCGGCGCGCGTCCAATGAGTAGTGACGACGCATTCGCGAAACGCCGGCAACGCAAAGGCGATCGACCGATCGGCGTTGAGCGCGAACGATGCACCGTCGAATACCAGTTCGTCCTGGCCACCGACCTGATTCACATAGATCAGCGGCAAACCCGCTTCGGTGACGCGAGCGATGGAGACGTTGAGGCGTGTGTCGGCCTTGTCGCGCCAATAGGGCGAGCCGTTTGGTACGAGGATAAGCTCGGCGCCGGTCTCCGCGAGGCACTCGACCACGTTCTCGTAGTCGCCCCAGTCGGTCCAGGTGTCTTCGCAGATCGGCAGCCCGAGACGCACGCCGCCGAAATTCACCGGGCCCGGTACCGGCCCGGGCGCAAAGACGCGCTTCTCGTCGAACACGCCGTAGTTCGGCAGGTTGACCTTGAAGCGGATCGCTTCAATCCGCCCTCCGGCAAGGAGCGCATAGGCATTGTGGAGCTTGCCCTCCTCGACCCAGGGCGTGCCGATCAGGACAGCGGGGCCGCCGTCGCCGGTCGCACGCGCCAAGGCCTCGACGGCTGAACGGCAAGCGGCCTGGAACGCCGGCTTGAGCACGAGGTCTTCCGGCGGGTAACCGGCAATGAACAGCTCGGAGAAGGCGACGACGTCGGCACCGTCGCGGGCGGCGTCAGCGCGCGCAATCCGGGCACGCTCCAGATTGCCGGAGACATCGCCGACAATCGGATTGAGTTGCGCCACCGCGATGGCGAGGCGGTCGACGGGAACCTTGCTCATGATCAAGGTCTAGCGCCGGACTGTCCAGCCCGGCAATGGCCTCCGTCCTCCGTCGTCCGCTACAAACCCGCGACCGCCGGCAGCGGCTTCGGTTTGCCTTGCCGTTTGCCTTTGAGCAGATCGGCGAGGAGGAAGGCGAGATCGAGCGACTGCTCGGCATTGAGCCGCGGATCACACACGGTGTGATAGCGGTCGTTGAGATCTTCCTCGCTGATCGCACGGGCTCCGCCGGTGCATTCGGTGACATTCTGGCCGGTCATTTCCAGATGCACGCCGCCGGGATATGTCCCTTCGGCGCCGTGCACTTGAAAAAACGTGCGCACCTCCTTGAGGATCTGGTCGAATGGCCGGGTCTTGTAGCCGGTCACCGAGCTGATGGTGTTGCCGTGCATCGGGTCGCACGACCACACGACATTGCGGCCCTCGCGTTTGACCGCGCGCAGCAGTGGCGGCAGGCACTCGGCGGCCTTGTCGGCGCCCATGCGGCAGATCAGCGTCAGGCGGCCGGGCTCGTTATCCGGATCGAGGACGTCGATGAGCCTGATCAGGTCGTCCGGCTTCTGCGTCGGGCCGGTCTTGAGCCCCAGCGGATTCTTGATGCCGCGGCAGAACTCGACATGCGCGTGGTCGAGCTGCCGGGTGCGGTCGCCGATCCAGAGCATGTGGCCGCTGGTGCAGTACCAATCGCCGGTCGTCGAATCGACACGGGTGAAGGCCTGCTCGTAGCCGAGCAGCAGCGCTTCGTGGCTGGTGAAAAAATCGGTGGTGCGCAGCTCGGTGTGCTGTTCGGGATCGACGCCGCAGGCGCGCATGAAGCCCAGCGCCTCGGTGATGTGGTTGGCGAGGTCCGAATAGCGCTTCGACTGCGGGCTGTCCTTGACGAAGGACAGCATCCATTGATGCGCATTCGAGAGGTTGGCGTAGCCGCCGCCGGCAAACGCGCGCAGGAGATTGAGCGTTGCCGCCGACTGCCGATAGGCCTCGAGTTGCCGCCGCGGATCGGGGATACGCGCCTCCGGCGTGAAGTCGGTGCCGTTGATGATGTCGCCGCGATAGACCGGCAGCTCGACGACGTCGCGTTTTTCCGTCGGCGAGGTGCGCGGCTTGGCGAACTGCCCGGCGATACGGCCCACTTTGACGACCGGCGAGGCCGCCGCATAGGTGAGCACCACCGCCATCTGCAGGAACAGGCGGAAGAAATCGCGAATGTTGTTGGCGCCGTGCTCGGCAAAACTTTCGGCACAGTCGCCGCCCTGGAGCAGAAACGCTTCGCCCGCCGCGACCTGCGCCAACGCGCGCTTGAGATTGCGCGCTTCACCGGCAAAAACGAGCGGGGGAAAGCTCGTGAGCTGGGCCTCGACCTCCGCCAGCGCCTTGCCGTCGAGGTAGTCGGGCATCTGCACGATCGGCTTTGCGCGCCAGGAGTCGGGGCTCCATTTGGCCGCGTTTATCCGCATGGACATCGCATGTCTCCTGTTCCGCCATCGAATAGGTGGCCGCGAAAACGGCCGTCGCAACAAGCGGGCCGAGGCGCCCCTGGGCACCCCTCACGGCTCGCTACGCTCGCTCCTCAAATGGCGGTGAGCGGCGGTCTTATACACGTGGGCTGCAGGCTGCGACAGGGCGAGTTCCGGCCTTTTTGGGGCCGCCGGCCACGCGTCCGACCGAGCCCCAACACCGCAGCGGCCCTGTGCCTGAAGTCGATGGGTCGCCCTACTCCGCCGCTTCCCGGGCGTAGCTGGCGCTTCGGTGCCGCATCGTGACCAGCTCCTCGGCGGTCGTCGGATGCAGCGCCAGGGTGGCGTCGAAATCGGCTTTGGTAGCCCCCATCTTCACCGCGATGGCGGCGAGCTGGACCATTTCCGCCGCACCGTCGCCGACTATGTGACAGCCGACCATGCGATCGTTCGAGCCGTCGACCACGAGCTTGAGCAGCACCGTCGTGTCGCGCCCGGACAAGGTCGCTTTCAGCGGCCGAAACATCGCGCGGTAGATGTCGGTGCGAGCCAAGCGGGCACGCGCCTCCGCCTCGGTAAGGCCGACAGCGCCGACTTCCGGATCGGAGAACACCGCAGTCGGCACGTTGGTGTGGTCGACGGCGGTAGGCTTGCCGCCGAACACGGTATCGGCAAAGGCGGCGCCTTCGCGGATGGCGACCGGCGTAAGGTTGACGCGGTTGGTCACGTCGCCGATCGCGTAGATGTGGGGCGCCGCGGTGCGCGAATATTCGTCAACGGCAACGCCGCCGTTCGCGGCGATTTTCACACCCGCGTTGTCAAGGCCGAGTCCGGTCACGTTCGGCGCGCGGCCAGTGGCGAACATCACGCAGTCGGCGGGGAGGTGGCTGTTGTTCGAGAGCTGTGCGGAAAAACGCGAGCCGGTCCGCTCGATCGCCGCAATCGTGCAGCCGGTCAGAACCCGCACGCCGCGTTTCTCCATGTCCGAGCGCAAGTGCGCCCGCACGTCATCGTCGAAGCCGCGCAAGATATTGTCGCCGCGATAGACGACGGTCGCCTGCGCGCCGAGGCCGGCGAAAATGCCGGCAAACTCCAGCGCGATATAGCCGCCGCCTTGGATAACGACATGCTTGGGAAGTTGCGGCAGATGGAACGCCTCGTTGGAAGAGATCGCATGCTCCACGCCCGGAATGGGGGCGCCGTAACTCGGCGCCCCGCCGGTCGCGATCAGGATGTAGGCGGCACGCACTTCTCTACCATCCGCAAATCGGACGGTGTGGGCGTCGGTAAGCACCGCCCGGCTCTTGACGATGGTGACATTCGCCTTGTCCAAGACGGCGGTGTAAGCCGCCTCCAGCCGCGCGATCTCGCGGTCCTTGTTGGCGATCAGCGTCGGCCAGTCGAACGACGAGTGCGGCGTGCTCCAGCCGTAGCCCTCCGCGTCCTCGAATTCGGCCCGGAAGCGCGAGGCGTAGACCAAGAGCTTCTTCGGCACGCAGCCGCGGATGACGCAGGTGCCGCCGACCCGATATTCTTCGGCAAGCATCACGCGCGCGCCATGCTGGGCCGCCATACGCGCGGCACGCACGCCGCCGGAGCCGCCCCCGATGACGAAAAGATCAACGTCGTAGTCGGCCATGCTGAGCTGCGCGCGCACTCCCTCTGCTGATCGGATCAGGGCCGCTCGATGAGCCGCACCCCGTCGGCGCCGGCGACAATAGCAGTCTGCGCCATGCCGATGAACAAGCCGTGCTCCATCACGCCCGGCACGCGGGAAAGCCGCGCCGCGAGTGCCGGCGGATCGCTGATGCGCAGCAACTGCGCGTCGAGGAGCCAGTGCCCACCGTCGGTCACCACCGGGAGGCCATCCGCGCCCTTGCGCAATACCGCCGGCCCCGGACAGCCGGCCTCGGCCGTCGCCAGTTCCACCGCGCTATGGGTCGCCGCCGCGCCGAACGGAGCAATCTCGATCGGGAGCGGGAAAGTGCCGAGGATCGAAACCCATTTCGATTCATCGGCGATCACGACCATCTGCGCCGATGCGGCAGCGACGATTTTCTCGCGCAACAGCGCCGCACCACCGCCTTTGATCAACGTCAGGTCCGGCGCAATCTCGTCGGCGCCATCGACGGTGAGATCAAGCGCCGGGGTTTCGTCGAGGGTCGTGAGTGGAATGCCCAGCCGTTCGGCTTGCGCGCGTGTCGTCTCAGAGGTCGGAACGGCGATGAGATCGAGGCCCGCGCGCACCTGCTCAGCGAGCAATTCGACAAAGTGCTTGGCGGTCGACCCGGTGCCGAGGCCGATGCGCATGCCCGGACGCACGAAGTCGAGGGCGCGGGCGGCAGCGTCTCGTTTGTAGGTCTCAGCGGTCATGGTGGGTGTGTAGCGGTCCTGAGGCGGCGATCATAGTACCCACGTTGCCTAGGCCGGGAGGCGCCAGCGACTGCTTGCGCCGAAGCCGCCTCCCCGTTAGCGAAAGCCTATGCTCACGATCGTCTTCGACCTTGACGGCACGCTGGTCGACACAGCGCCCGACCTCATTGGCACGCTCAATGTCATCTTCACGCAGCACGGACTGCCGGCCGTCCCGTTGGAGAATGCCCGGCCGCTGATCGGCGGTGGCGCGCGGGCGATGATCGAGCGGGCGCTGGCCAGGGAGGGTCGCACCTGCTCGCCCGCCGACGTCGACGCGCTCTATGCGCCGTTCGTGACCCACTACGCCGCCCACATCGCTGACTGCTCCCGCTCCTACCCGCATGTCGAAAGCGCCCTCGACCGCCTCGCCGGCGAAGGTCACCGGCTCGCGGTCTGCACCAACAAGCTCGAATGGCTGTCGCGGCGCCTGCTCGAAACGCTTGAGTTTGCCGGCCGATTTGCCGCGATCTGCGGCCAGGATACCTTCGGCGTGCAGAAGCCCGACCCCGAGATACTCAGGCAGACAGTGCAACGCGCCGGCGGCAGGCTTGAGCGCGCCATCATGGTGGGCGATTCCGCGACCGACATCCGCACCGCCCACGCTGCCGGCGTGCCAGTCATCGCCGTAGATTTCGGCTACACCGATGTGCCGGTGGCGGCGCTCCGGCCGGACCGGGTCATCAGCTCCTTTGCCGCACTGCCGAAAGTGGTCGCGGACCTCGGCCGCGCAAAGAATATGGTGGACGATCAGGCCTTTATCGGGCACAAAGCCTGACTATATGCCGGCGATGGATAACCAAAACCCGGCAGCGGCTCATATGGAGCCGGAAGCATGGTCCGGAAGCGCGGACGCCGGTTTGCCGGAAAGATCATGCTCAAAAACAAGAACACGGAAACGCCTGCCGATGGACAGCGTGGAAGTGGAACGCGTGCAAGGTCGCGACCTTGAGGGTGGCGCAATGCGCCCGGCGCTGGTCGACCCGTTCGGCCGCGCCATCACCTATCTGCGCGTTTCGGTGACCGACCGCTGCGACTTCCGCTGTGTCTACTGCATGGCGGAAGACATGCACTTCTTGCCGAAGGCTGATCTGCTCAGCCTCGAGGAACTCGATCGGCTGTGCTCGGTGTTCATCGCGCGGGGCGTGCGCAAGCTGCGCCTGACCGGCGGCGAGCCGCTCGTGCGCCGCGGCATCATGACCCTTTTCGCGTCGCTGTCGCGGTACCTTGACTCCGGTCATCTGGACGAGCTGACGCTGACCACCAATGGCTCGCAACTCGCCAAATATGCGCGCGAGCTCACCGAACACGGCGTGCGCCGCATCAACGTCTCGCTCGACACGCTCGACGCCGAGAAATTCCGCGCCATCACCCGCTGGGGCTCGCTGGCGGACGTGCTTGCCGGGATCGATGCCGCGCAGGCGGCTGGGCTCAAGATCAAGATCAATGCCGTTGCGCTCAAGGGTGTGAACGAGGACGAATTTCCGGACCTGATCGCGTGGGCGCATGGGCGCGGCATGGATTTCACCCTCATCGAGGTGATGCCGCTCGGCGAGATCGGCGAAGGCCGTCTGGATCAATATTTGCCGCTGTCCGTGGTGCGCGCGCGGCTCGCCGAACGCTTCACGCTCGAAAACATCGACTTCCGCACCGGCGGCCCCGCCCGCTACGTGCGCGTCGGCGAGACCGGCGGCCGGCTCGGCTTTATCACTCCCCTCACCCACAATTTCTGTGAATCGTGCAACCGCGTGCGCGTCACCTGCACCGGCACGCTCTATATGTGCCTCGGCCAGGAGGACGCTGCCGACCTGCGCAAGCCGCTGCGCGCCTCCGAGGGCAACGAGCTTCTCTCTGCGGCCATCGAGGAGGCGATTTCGCGCAAGCCCAAGGGCCACGATTTCGTCATCGATCGGCGGCACAAACGACCTGCCGTTGCGCGGCACATGAGCGTCACCGGCGGGTAAATTTCCTCGGCGAGCATCGCCGAATGCCGTTGCGGACGTCACGGCAAGTGATTTCGGCGCCCGGATTGCCCCTCTTTAGCCCACGACACTTTCAAGGAGATGCCTCTATGAAATCAATCATCGGCGCTACGGCGTTGTTTCTGGCTATCGGCGTTGGCGCCGCACTCGGACAAACCGACACTCCCGCCCCCGCGGCCCCGCCCGCAGCCGGGTCGAAAATGACAGCGGACCAGAAGAAGGCCATTTCCAAGTCGTGCTCCGATCAGGCCAACGCCAAGGGGCTGCACGGCGAGCCGCGCAAGAAATTCAGATCCGCCTGCAAGAAAGCGGGCGGCAAAGCGCCCGAATAACGTCGCCGGTTTGCGGCCAGACGATTGCCGACTGATAGTGGCCTATCAACCTCGCCGGCGTGCGCGCGCGGTCGTTGCGTAGCGCCCCGCTATTCGGCTGCGTGCAGTTGCGGCTGCGCGCGGCGGCGCTTCACCGTCATGCGCAGGCCGTCGCGCGGCCGCAGGGTGAAATTGATGACCGGCCACACCGTTTGGCCGGGCGCCAAGTCCAGCGCAAAGTGGCGCATCAGCGTCGCCAGCACGAGGGTTGCCTCGTGCAGCGCGAACGCCGCGCCGATGCACACGCGCGGCCCCACACCGAAAGGAAGATAGGCGTATCGCTCGACTGCCTTGGCCGGGCCGGGAAGGAAACGGGACGGATCGAACAGGTCGGGGTCGCGCCACAGCAACCGATGCCGGTGGAGCACGTAAGGCGCGATGATGACCATCGTGCCGCGTTCGATCGTTCGCCCGGCGAGCTCGGTGCGTTGCAACGCGGTCCGCGTGATGCCGATAATGGGCGGGTAGAGTCGCAGCGCCTCTTCAACGACCGCACGGGTCTGGACCAGCGCCTCGGTATCGTGGCCGGAGCCAACGGCTGCGTCTTCCGCTTCTGCGATCAGCCGCTCGCGCCATTCGGGTGATTGCGAGAGCAGATAGATCGCCCAAGTCAACATGGTCGACGTCGTCTCCTGCCCGCCGAAGATGAACGTTATGACATTGTCCTTCACTTCCGCTTCGGTCATCTGCTCGCCGGTTTGCGGGTCCTTGGCGGCAAGCATGGCGCCGAGCATGTCGCGCGGAGCATTCGGATCCGCGGCCAGGCTGCGGCGACGCTCGGTGATGGCGGCAGCAAGCGCCTGATCGAACGCTTTCGCCACGTGCCGCACGCCCAGCCGCGTGAGCCGCGGGACGAAATCGGGGAGCCCGATGATGTCGAACGGATCAATGCCGCTGCTCGTCTCGTAATACCGCGTCGTCGCGGTGGTAATCGCTTGCGGATCGCCGAGCCCATCGGAGAAGATACAGCTGACCAGAGCGTCGAGCGCGACGCGGCTCATCTCGCTCTTGATCTCCCACACGCTGCCGTCTGGGCGGCTTTGCAGACGCTCGACGAGCGCGTCGGCAACGCGCGCCATCGCCGAATCAAATCCGGAAGTCATCTTGCGACCAAACATCGGGGCGAGCAGGCGCCGCAATCTGTGCCAGTGCTCACCGTCTACGGTGACGAGCCCGTTCGGCATGCGCGAAGCGAGGACGCGCCGCTCGATCGCGCTCTTGCAATAGGCCGCCTGATCTTCGACCAGAACCTGGCGGATGGCCGCGGGATCGTTCACGACCGCAACTCGCGCGAACGGAAATCCGCCGAGCACGATCGGCTCTTCGAAATGAGCTCTGGTCCAGCATTCGAGCGGATTGGTCCGCAAGGTCTTCAACAGCGCCAACGGACCGAGCGGCCGTGCTTGCGGCTCCGGCGCCGGAGGTCGAAAGCCAGCCACGTGAATAGAATGCATATTCACTGACTTTCAAAAAGAGACGTATCGCCCAAATGGTGCCGCCGAAATGTTGCAGCCGTGTTAACCCCCAACGTCGCCAGACCGCGCTACCACGGCCAGTCGTGTACAATACTTACCCGTTTCGCTTACGATGCGAAATCGCGCAGGAGTGGTGTGTTAACTGATCGGGGATAACTCGCCGCG
>Ga0070670_100004299_pt1 | contig 11919 bp, 9 predicted proteins | sample KBSS63metaG_FD_64665 | JGI IMG/M metagenome (GOLD analysis project Ga0070670, IMG submission 64665) | Switchgrass rhizosphere microbial communities from Kellogg Biological Station, Michigan, USA - KBS S6-3 metaG | ecosystem: Host-associated > Plants > Roots > Rhizosphere > Soil ... | reverse complement strand
CTCCGGGTGGCCGTATACGCCGCAGGTCGTCAGCCTCGATACCACTGCGAACACCCCGACGACGTTCGGCATCTTCCCGAGTTGGAAACCTGGTGAGCTGAACTCCGAGCGGGTGCCGTCGTACCGCCGCGTCGACGCGCGGTGGACCCGGTTCTTCGACACGCGGGACGGGCGGGTCTCCCTGTTCGCGGAGGTGTACAATCTTTTCGGGATCCACAACCGGCGGGGCTACTCGAAAAACGTGAGCATCGATCCCCAGCGCCGTCAGGTAACGTTCGTTCGGGCCAACGAGGACTGGATCCCGCGGCTACCCACGGTCGGCATCACGTGGGAGTTTGGCGGCCGGTGAGCGCATATCCGGCCGTGCCACGCCACACGGCCTAACGCGGCACAGCGTAGGGCGCGTCAGAGTGCTCGAGTTCTTTGAGGTCGTCGAGGTTCTCATCGCGTGTCACGAGAGGATGCCGGCACGGCAGCTTTACCGGATGGCCCGGACGCGCTCGTCGCACGAGTGCGCGCCGGAGACGAGCGCGCACTCGAAACGGTGTTTCGATCCCACTACTCGCCGCTCTGCGACTTCGCCGCGCGCTACGTCCGCCAGGATGCGCTGGCCGAGGAGCTCGTTCAGGATCTGTTCGCCGACCTGTGGGCGCGCCGTCAGAGCTGGTACGTACGCGGCTCGGTACGCGCGTACCTGTTCGCCGCCGTACGCAACCGCGCGTTGAACCTTCGCCAGCGCCAATCGATCGAACGAGACTGGGAGCACGACGAAGCGATCGCCGACGTGCGCGAGCTCCATCGGCCACCGGAGGCCGCGGACGAGATCCTCGAGCGCGCCGATCTCCGTGCACGACTCGATGCGGCGCTCGAATCACTGCCGGAACGCTGCCGGCTCGTAATGCATCTCCGCTGGAGAGAACAGATGCGCCACGCGGAAATCGCGTCGGTGATGGGCATCTCGGTCAAGGGCGTCGAGATTCAGCTCGCGCGCGGACTCCGCGCGATTCGCGATAGGATGTCATTCCGAGCGTAGCGCCGGAGGCGGGGAGTCGAGGAACTTGTCATTCCGAGCGGAGCCGGAAATCCGTGTCATTCCGAGCGGAGGCCGCAGGCCGGAGTCGAGGAATCGAGACTGTACTCGCAGAGGGGGGGCTCTCTACCCATACGATCGCGATTCCTCGACTCGCTAAACTCGCTCGAAATGACAGCCATCATGATCCGGGACCCGCTTCACTAGTCCCCGCGCAACGCCACCATCGGATCGGCCGACGCTGCGCGACGCCCGGGCATCCACGCTGCCGCCGCCCCGACCGCGATCAGCGCGACACTCACGATCGCGTACACTGCCGGTTCGTGCACGCTCGTTCCGTACAGCATGCCCTGAAGCACGCGCGCCGACGCGACTGCAACCGCGAGCCCGATCGCGACGCCGACGAGCACCGGCCTGAGCGAGCGCCCTACCACCATGCGTACCACGTCAGCACCACGCGCCCCGAGCGCGATCCGCACGCCCATCTCGCGACGGCGCTGCGCGACGCCATACGCGACGACCCCGTAGATCCCGACGGCGGCGAGCACGAACGCCACGGCAGCGAAGCCGCCTAACAACAGTGTCGTGAAGCGCTCGGTGGTGAGTGATTCCGCCATCGCCGCGTCGAGTGATGCCACGTACGACGGCGCGACCTCCGGATCGATGCCGGCGATGATCCGGCGGACAGCCGGCACCACGGCCATCGGTTCGCCCGCGGTACGTACCATGAGATTCTGGCCGGGCTCCGGATCCTGCGCCACCGGCGTATACACCGCCGGCATGACCGCAGTCGCCAACCCCTCGTAGTGGACATCGGCCACGACCCCCACCACCGTCCGCCAGGTGGTCCCGTTCAACGACACGCGCTTGCCTAACGCTTCCGTTCCGGTCGTGGTGGCGCCGAGCAGCTTCACGGCCAGCGCCCGGTTGACGACGACCACGGGCGCCGCACCCAGTCGGTCGGCGCTCGTGAACGCACGACCTGTGACGATCGCGATGCGCAACGCGCCGAAGTAGTTCGCGCCGGCGTGCACGGCGTTCACGAGCGGCAGATCGCGGGTCTCGCGCGGCCCCCCGTCGATGAACAGTGACGTCGTCGACCGCACCTGGTTCGGCGGCAGACAATCGCACAGCCCGACAGCCTGAACGCCCGGCAACGCTGCAACACGTGCCGTCACGTCATCGAAGAACGCGTTGCGCTTCTCCGGGGTCGTATACCGCGCCGGCGGCGCGACGATCAACATCGTCGCGACACCGTGCGGGTCCACGCCCACGTCGACCTGCCGCAGCCGGTCGAAGCTTCGGAGCAGGAGCCCGGCGCCAATGAGCAGCACGAGCGACAGCCCGACTTCCACCGTAACGAGCGTTCCCTGAGTGGTCCGCTGTCGCTTGCCACCGCCCACGTCCCTGCCGCCACCCCGAACCGACTCGGCCAGACCACGATGCGTTGCCCGGAGCGCGGGAACGAGACCCACTAGCGCCGCTGTCAGCACGACCGCGAGCGCGCAGAACGCGAACGCCCAGCCGTCGACCCGGACGGCGTCGATCCGCGGCACCGCTTCCATGTCGGACGCCCGCAATGCCGACACGCACACGTACGCGAGCCCGGCGCCAAGGATCCCGCCACCAGCCGCGAGAACTACGCTTTCCGTTAAGAGTTGTCGCACCAGCCGGCCGCGGACGGCGCCTAACGCCGCGCGCACCGCGAGCTCGCGCTCCCGCGCGGCGGTCCGCGCGAGCAACAGATGCGCGACGTTCGCGCACGCAATGAGAAGCACACACGCCACCGCACCGAATAGCACCAGCACGGCGCGCTGCGAATCGCCCACCAGCTGCTCGCGAAGCGAGACGACCGCCGCACCCCCACCAGCGTTGTCGTCCGGATACTGTTTTGCCAGACGCTTCGCGACCCCGTCTACGTCCGCCGCGGCCGCCGAGATGCTCACGCCCGGCTTGAGACGCGCGATCACGCGTTGAAACCGACGGCCCCGCGACTCGCCCCAGTCCGGATCGGTGAGGATCGTCCGATACCCGGTCCAGAGCTCGACGTCCGATCGGGGAAAGCTGAAGCTCGCGGGCATGATCCCGACGACCGTGTACGGCTCGCCGTTCATGCGGATGGACGTCCCGAGGATCGACGGGTCGGCGCCGTACCGACGCCGCCAGAGCCCCTCACTCAGAACCACGACGTCCTGTCGCGCGTCCTCGCTGGTAATAGGCCGGCCTGCGAGCGGCTTCACGCCGAGGACGCCGAATGCGTTCCCGTACAGTTGCGAACCCTGCACCGACTCCGCATCCCCTCGACCGCTCAGTGTGTAGCGGTTGTAGGCGTACGCGGCCATCGCGCTGAACGCGCGCGTCTGCGTCGTCCAGTCCTGATAGTTGAGGACCGACACGGGATTCTTCTCGTCGCCCGTCCGCGTCGACTGCTCCCAGATCTGCACGAGCCGGTCGGGATCGGCGTAAGGCAACGGGCGGAGCAGGACACCGTAGACGACACTGAATACGGCCGTCGTCGCCCCGATGCCTAACGCTAACGTCGCCAGCGCCGTAATGGTGAACACCGGCGTGCGTCGGAGGGCCCGCACGGCGTACCGTGCATCCTGCCAGAGTGAGCTCATGACGTCCTCCCGTCGTTCCGCGCGAATCGTGTCGACATCGATCTCTACGCACCGCTCCGCTACGACACGGGCATCGCCGAAGCGCTCGCGCGCACGACGAGCAGCCTCGTCGCTCGGGAGCCCGGCCGCCCGCAGCTTCTCCTCGCGCATGGCGAGGTGAAACGCGATCTCGTCGTTCACGTCACGGGCTGCACGCGCGCGGCTTCGTGGAAGTCGTAGCCAGCGACGGAATCCCGATGACCGGTCGCGCATGAACACCTCCTATGCCATCTCCGGCACAGTCGCCCGGAGTGCCCGCGCGATCGCCTCGGCGTGCCTGAGCCACGTTGGTGTCTCGCTGCGGAGTTGCGCGCGTCCAGCGGGCGTTAGGCGATAGAACTTCGCGCGGCGGTTGTTCTCGGACACGCCCCACTCGGTGTCCACCCACCGCTTTCGCTCCAGGCGGTGGAGCGCGGGGTACAGCGTCCCTTCTTCAATGAGGATCGTGGCGCTCGTCGCCTGATCGATCCACTCTGCCACCGCATACCCGTGCCTGGGGCCCCAGCTCAGCGCCTTCAGGATCACGAGATCGAGGCTGCTGCGAAACACGTTCAGCTCGGTGTCGCCCATGCGTTCCCCTTGTCTGATAAGGGAAGGCTACAACCTCTTCCCTGACGACGCAAGGGGAGATGCCACTCTGCGGCAACGGCATGCGACGCCGTTGCAGCAGTTCTTGCCGTCGCCAAAGCCTAACGCGAGGAGACCGGATCCGATCTCGGCGATTCGTTCCGGTGTTTAGGCTCGGTTCCCAGTTCCCCGATCCCTCGGTTCTATTCCCGATTCCCGATTCCCGATTCCCGACGTCCCACACGTGCGCGAATGACCGACTTTATCCCGCCGCGGATGTTGAAATCGCCGACGACCTCCATCCATCGCGGCTTGGCGCACGCGCTCAGATCATCGAGAATGCGGTTCACCGCGCGCTCGTAGAAGATGCCGTCGTTGCGGAAGCTCCAGAGGTAGAGCTTGAGGCTTTTGAGCTCGAGGCACACGTCGCCCGGTACGTACGTGATGATGATCGTCCCGAAATCCGGCGCGCCGCCCTTGAGCAGCGCGAGCTCGCTCGCGTCGCTCTCCACTCCGCCTAGCGGACACAGTGACGTGAACTCGGGACACGTCATGTCGATCTCGTAGTCCCGGTCGGGATACGGATTCGGAAACGTTTCGAGGAGTTCTGGTTGTGGCATGGGCGAAGAATGCACGGGCCACGAGTCGCGGGCAAAGGCTGCGCTATGCGGCAGCGGAGATCCCGCGCGTGATGACGTGTGCGCTAGGCGTCGCATACATGAGGGTGCAATACGAGAGGCAGCCCAAGTAAGGCCAAAGCGCATCCCCGCGACTATGGACACGATCTGTACCGCGTCGTAGGTTGGGAACAGGAGCCGGTGCGCTTTGCACTGGCCAACGCCGCCGCGAGAACGGCGTGGCGGCACCTGCCCCCCGGCACGTCCGGGGGGCTCTTCTTTCCGGAAGAAAACACAACCGCCGAGATGCGAGAAATTCGCGTCTCGGCGGTTTGTGTTTTCTGGTAATATGCCTCAGCGCTGGTCAACGCAGCGCTCAGTGCCGTTCACCCAGCCACCAGCTTCTCGCTGTCCTAGTCGCGGTCTTTGAGCTTTCTGGACATTTCTTCGAGAATCCGACGCTCGTCGCTCGTGAGACTGTCGAGCCCGTACTCGGAAATCTTGTCGAGCACCACGTCGAGTTGTTCGTCCGGCCGCTTCGGCACGAGCTTCGGACTCGGTGTCGGCGGCGCGCTGGCTTGTCGTCGGGCGACCGCGGCTTTGCTCTTCGCCACGATGTCGTCGACCTCCTGCACTTTTTCCCGCGACCGCGGGAGCCTCGGAATCGGACGTGGCGTCTCATCGGGCACGTCGGGAATCTGAGAAACCCGCTGCTTCAGCCGATCGAGACTCGTCGCCGACGACGTCCTGAGGTACAGCCAGCCGGCTGCCAGCCCGCCCAGATGCGCGAGATACGCGACGCCCGTGAGGCGATCCGTCCCCGCGATCTCGGTTCCGGCCATGCCAGCAACGAGGATGACTGACGCCAGCATCGCGACCGTCCACTTCACGCGCAGCGGCATCACGCCGAACAGATAGACTTCGTCGTCCGGCCACCGCATGGCGTACGCGAGCATGACGCCGAGCACCGCGGCGGAAGCGCCGAACAGAATGGCGTTACGCGCGAACAGCAGATGCGCGAACCAACCGCCGAGGCCGCAGAGGACGTAGTAGCGGGCGAACTCACCGCCGCTCCACGCCCGCTCGAGGCGAGGCCCGAACAGGTAGAGCGTGTACATGTTCAGGGCGAGATGCCAGAACCCGCCGTGCACGAACATGTATGTCGCGATCGTCCACCACGACCGACCGAGGTCATGGACCTCGAAGCCGAGTGTCTGCTGAACATCGGCCGGGCGCACTACCGTCAACTGCAGGAAGTAGATCGCGACGTTGATCGCGATCAGCCACTGCACCGCCGGGGTGAGCCTTGGGGTCTCGGTGTCGTCGGCTATCTGGTAGGACATACGGGGGCCTGCTACTGCAGCAATATACGGCGTGACTGAGAACCACAACTATACAATTCGCCGCAACCGTGTGTTCCGGAACGCGGGGGCTCTCGGTCTACGCCCGACGACGTTCTCTCGTTGCCGACTGAGAGTTGCGGCGACTTCCTTCGTGCTGATTCAATCTGGCTCGCCCGACGCGAACCCTCTATCGCAGCGCCGCTGGTCCCGGGATCCGCAACGCGAGGCGAGTATCCCCGTGAATCGCGATCGACTGCTCGATCAGGGTCGCCCACCGCCGATCCAATGTCGGGCGCTCACCGGCGGGGCCAGGATGCACCACAATCATTGTGCCGGCGCTCGCCGTATGTGCCTGCTCGACGATCCGAATGAGTTGTCCGTCACTCGAATCGTCGCGCGCCATCAACACTAAAGCGTGATCGCAACCGGCTGCTGCTGCCTCGCGAAGCGTCTCCAACGGACGGTCCACGGGACGCGCGTTGGACGAAAGCTCGAGCGTGACCTGCACGAGCTTGAGCCACTGCTTGAGCTGCGTGATCGACTCGGGCCGCTCGCCATCGGTATCCACCATCACGGGCGTTTTGGCCGTCACCTGGCCGAGCACTCCCGCCAGAAATTCGGGGTTGCCGAGCGCGTCGCGTCCCGAGATCGCGATGGAGTGATACGAAGATCGCGTGAGGATGCGGTCAATTTCCCGAGCGAGCGCGTCAGCACGGTACATCGTCGCCGTCTCGGCCTCTCCGGCAAATCGCACGAACAATTGCCGGCGTCCCTGCCAGACACCCTGCGACTGAATTCCGGACGGGACACCTGCGAGTGCGGCGGTGAGGACGGGCGTAGGGGGCATTACTGGGCTCCTCGGGTCTGCAGCGCGAGCTGCACGATCCGCTCACATAGTTCGGGAAACGAGATTCCGGCGGCCACTGCTGCCTGAGGAATCAGACTCAGTGCCGTCATGCCCGGAAGAGTGTTCGCTTCCAGGCAATAAAACACCCCATCGGGGGACATGCGAAAATCGATGCGTGCGTAGCCGCCCAATTTCAATGCGCGAAACGCGCGCCGCGCGAGGTCCTGCACGGTGCTCGTCTCCTCCGCCGTGAGATCAGCCGGAAAGATCTCGCGCGCCATCCCAGCGGTGTACTTGCACTCGTAGTCGTAAATCTCATGCACCGGGATGATTTCGCCAACGGGCAAAGCCTCGTCGCCGAGAATTCCAACCGTAAGCTCACGTCCGGGAATGAACTGCTCGACCATCACCTCATCGTCGTACTTGAACGCCTCGTCGATGGCGGCCTGGAGCTTCGCGATATCGCGCACGACGGACAACCCGACCGTCGATCCCTGCTTGCTCGGTTTGACGACCACGGGCAGTCCGACCTCTCGCAGTACCTCCTCCGCAAAGTCGCTCTCGGCTCCCCGTTCCCTGTTCCCCGTTCCCGCCGAAGGGGCCATTCTCCACTTCGCGGTCGGAACTCCCGCCGCACGGAACAGATGCTTCGAGAGATCCTTGTCCATTGCCAGGGCGCTCGCGAGATGGCCACTCCCCGTGTAAGGCACGCTCGTCAAATCGAGCAGCGCCTGCAGCGTACCGTCCTCGCCCTGGCCGCCGTGCAGCGCCAGAAACACCACCTCGGTCTCCGGCAACGAACGCAGCGTCCCGGGCAGCTGCGCGTTGAGTTGCACTAACGCTTGCACGTCAGGAGGAATCGTCTTCACGACCTTCCCGGCAAGCAGCGCCTGCTCCTCCGGCGCGGAGAGAATGCCGTGAGCCGTGTCGACCGACAGCACCTCGTGGCCACGCGACCGGAGCGCCTCGGCGACACGAACGCCTGAAGCGAGGGACACGTCGCGCTCGGCGGAAGTCCCGCCCATGAATACCGTGATCTTCAAGGCATCGTCTGGATGATGGGAAACGAGCTCGCGCGTCAGCGCGCCATCATGAACGACAGCATGTCCGATCGCGTCACGATTCCCTGAATCGTTCCGTGATGCTGCACCAGCACCGCGGGGTTGGATTTCGAGAGCAGCTTCACGATCGCATCCACGGGATGCGCGGCATCGACGACAGGGAACGGGCCGTCCATCACGTCGCTCACCGTCTGGTCGAGTACCTTGGGGTCCTCGAGGCTCTTCGCCGACAGCGACCAGTCGCTCACCGAGCCGACGCACGTCTTCCCGTCCATGACGGGCAGCTGCGACACGTCGTGCAGATTCATCAGCCTGAGCGCCTGACGCACGGTCGCTCCGGGCGCCATGCTGACGATCACCGGCGCGTTCCCCTCCTTGGCCCCGAGCACGTGGCCCACCGTGGCGCGGTCGGCGTCCAGCATCTGGTTCTCACGCATCCACTCGTCGTTGTACAGCTTCGAGAGATACCGCTCCCCGGTATCGCACAACACCGTCACGACGAACGCGTCCGGATCGTTCACGCGGCGCGCCACGTTGAGCGCCACGTGCGTGATGAGCCCCGACGAGCCGCCGGCGAACAGCCCCTCCTCACGCGTTAGGCGCCGCGCCATCGCGAACGCGTCCTTGTCGCTCACGGTCTGGAACTCGTCGATCACGCTCATGTCGAGCGTGCCGGGGATCTTGTCCTGACCGATCCCTTCCACCTTGTAGGGCGTCCCCTCGATCTTGTTCGCGCCCTGGCTCCGCCAGTACTCCGTGAGGATGGAGCCCTGTGGGTCACCGACGATGATCTGGATCTTCGGGTTCTTTTCCTTGAGGTAGCGACCCACGCCGGTCGCCGTGCCGCCAGTGCCCGCGCCCGACACGAAGTGCGTGATGCGCCCCTCGGACTGCTCCCACAGCTCCGGGCCGGTCGTCGCGTAGTGCGCCTCGGGATTCGCGTCGTTGTAGAACTGGTCCGCGAGAATGGCGTTAGGCGTCTCCTGGGCGATGCGTTTCGCCATCATCACGTAGCTGTCCGGATGATCCGCCGGCACCGCCGTTGGCGTGATGATCACCTCGGCGCCGAACGCCTTGAGCAGTCGCACCTTTTCCTGCGACATCTTGTCGGGCATCGTGAAGATGCACCGGTACCCTCGCAGAACCGCGGCGATCGCGAGCGCCACGCCGGTGTTGCCGCTCGTGCCTTCCACGATGGTGCCGCCAGGCTTGAGCCGCCCCTCTTGCTCTGCCCGCTCAATGATCGGAAGTCCGATTCGGTCTTTGACGGACCCACCCGGATTGAAGATCTCCGCTTTCGCGTAGACCGGCGTCCGCATGCCGCGCGTCACCCTGTTCAGACGAACGAGTGGCGTCCAGCCGACCGTGTCGAGGACGCTGTCGTAGGGCATCCGATTGCGTGTGACGGTCGTGGAGTTCGCGGCGTTTGTGGGTCCTGCTGAGACGCTATGGGACATGACTGACCTAGTCTCTTCGTTTGAGCACCGTGTCTCCCGGCAACGGCGGCGCTTCTGGGTGGCGAAAATAGACGGGGAACAACACCGAGATCGCCAGTGGAGCACCCTTCGTGATCGCCGGTTTGAAATGCAGCGCGCGCGCGCCGCTCACTGCAGCGGAATCGAGTGCGGGATATCCCGACGTCTGCACGACTGTCGTGGATTCAGGTTGCACGCGCCCTGACGTGTCGATGTGAATGCGCAGGGTCACGTTGCCCTGCACCTTCTGCGTGTACAGCTCCGGCGGATACTTGAACGGTAGCTCGCGGTTCTGCATCGCCGGCAGTGAGTCGGGCACGGCGCTGGTCTGGAGCGCCTCGATAAGCTTCTTCGCGTCCTTCTTGTCGATGCAGCCGAGAGACCCGACGAGCGGTCCGAGCACGCCGACCGTGAACAGGACCGACGTCGCGGACAACCGCCTCGGCCGCATCACGCGTGTCCACGCGCGTCGTCAGCGAGCCGAGCCAGCAGTTCGAGCGCCTGCAGCGGGGTCATCGTGTTCACGTCCAACTCGCGCAACCGCTCGACAACCGGATGCGGCGCGCTGAAGAGGGCGAGTTGGGGCGAGGGGAGAGCGGGCGGCTGCGGCCGTGGACCGGGTCGAGTCGACGGCGCGAGTCCGGCCTTCGGCGCGAGCGCCGACGCCATCTGCGCGCCTTCTCCCTCGAGCAGCGCGAGCACCTCGCGGGCGCGCGCTAACACCGGCGCCGGCAACCCGGCCAGCCGGCCGACTTCGATGCCGTACGAACGGTCCGCGCCGCCGGGCTGCAGGCGATGCAGAAATAACACTTGCGGGGCAGCACCGTTCGGGCCGGCCACCTCACGCACGGCGACGTTATAGTTTCGCACTGCGTCTAATTCGTCCGCGAGCTGCGTCAGCTCGTGATAGTGCGTGGCGAACACGGTCTTGCAGCCAAGCCGGTCGTGAAGGTGCTCGCTCACGGCCCAGGCGATCGACACGCCGTCGTACGTCGAGGTCCCGCGACCGATTTCGTCGAGCAGGACGAGGCTCCGCCGCGTGGCCGTATGCAGGATCGCGCTCGTCTCCGCCATCTCGACCATGAACGTCGACTGGCCGCGTACGAGGTTATCGCTCGCGCCGACGCGCGTGAACACGCGGTCCACGATGCCGATGCGCGCGTGCGCTGCGGGCACGAAGCTGCCGACCTGCGCGATGAGCACGATCAACCCAATCTGGCGCAGGATCGTCGACTTACCCGCCATGTTCGGGCCCGTGAGAATGATGAGCCGCGCGTCGTCGATGAGTCGCGTGTCGTTAGGTATGAACTGTTCGCGCGGCATCATCCGCTCGACGACGGGATGCCGCCCGCCGTCGATCTCAAGCGCGAAGTCGTCCGTCATCTCCGGCCGCGTGTACCCCTCCCGCTCCGCCACCTCGGCGAACGTCGCGAGAACGTCCAGCTCGGCCACGACGGCGGCGGCGTCCTGGAGCCGCCGGATCTGCGCGCCGACAACGCTCCGAAGATCGTCCACGAGCTCGCGCTCGCGCTCCTCGATGCGCTCCGTCGCCGTCAGCACGCGCTCTTCGTATTCCTTGAGCGCCGGCGTCACGTACCGCTCGGCGCCGGTGAGCGTCTGTCGTCGCTGGTAGTCCGCCGGGATCAGATGACGGTTCGCGTTCGAGATCTCGATGTAGTAGCCGAAGACCCGGTTGTAGCCGACCTTGAGCGACGTGATGCCCGTGCGCTCGCGCTCGACCGCCTGGATCTGGGCGATGGCGTCCTTCCCGCCGCTGCGGAGCACGCGAAGGGCGTCGAGATCCGGATCGACCCCCGGACGAATCGCGTCTTCTTCGCCGATCGCGTTCGGCGGACGATCGACGAGCGTGCTGACGATCAGGTCGGCGATCTCGGGACACGCGTCCCATCGTGCGGCGATTCCGGCGAGCGCGCCCACCGCGCCTAACGACTTCATCGGTTGCTCGACCGCCGGCATCCGCAGGAGGGAGTCTCCGAGTGCGCGGAGCTCACGCGGGGTCGACCGGCCGGCCGCGGTCTTGCTGGCGAGGCGCTCGAGGTCACGCACGCCGTCGAGCGCGGAGCGCACGGACGCGCGAACGAGCGAGGCGCTGACCAGCACCGCGACGGCGTCGAGCCGCTCGTCGATCGCCGCGCGGTCCACGAGTGGCGCCAACAACCACCGCCGCATCAAGCGTGCGCCCATCGGCGTTAGCGTACGGTCGAACACGCCTAACAGCGTGCCGGACAGCTCGGCCCCGCGCGCGCCGGCGGCGTCTCCACCGCGCAGCGACTCCACGAGCTCGAGGTTGCGCCGCGT
>Ga0070670_100004294_pt1 | contig 11931 bp, 12 predicted proteins | sample KBSS63metaG_FD_64665 | JGI IMG/M metagenome (GOLD analysis project Ga0070670, IMG submission 64665) | Switchgrass rhizosphere microbial communities from Kellogg Biological Station, Michigan, USA - KBS S6-3 metaG | ecosystem: Host-associated > Plants > Roots > Rhizosphere > Soil ... | reverse complement strand
GTGCTGGGGTCGGCGAACGAGGACATCCGCTTCGAGTTCCCGTGCGTCTTCAAGATCGTGAGCACGTACCGCGAGCAGTAGCGGGGTGCGGTGAGTTCGCTCGACGCTCAGCGCACGCACACTTTCTGTTCCTGGTGAATGGTGGCGCCTGCTCAGGGGCCGGACGGTGCCTTCGGCACGTCCGGCCCCTGATTCGCGTCGAGCGAACTCACCGCATCCCGCGCGCTAAGAGAGCAGCGCGGGCAGTGCGCGCTGGATCGGCGAGCTCACCGCGGCCTTGCCCTTCGGGTCGATGTACATGTCGATCTCCGAGCGCACGCCGAACTTCGCCTGGTAGACGCCCGGCTCGATCGAGAATCCCGTGTCGGGGATCAGGACGCGCTCGTCGCGTGTCTCCAGGTTGTCGATGTTCGCGCCGTTGCCATGGGTCTCGAGCCCGATCGAGTGTCCGGTGCGATGGATGAAGTACTGCTCGAGCCCCGCGGCGCGCACCACGGCACGGGTCGCGTCGTCGACGTCGGCGCCGCGCACGGCCGCGCCCCGCGCGCACGCCTGCTCGACGTGGCGGATGCCGGCGTCGCGCGCTCCCATGACGACGTCCCAGACGTTCTGCACGTCGCCCGGGATCGTCTTCCCGACGAACGCCATCCAGGTGATGTCCGAGTAGACCGCGTCCTCGCCCTTCTCCTTGGCCCACAGGTCGGTGAGGAGGACGTCACCCTCGCCGATCGGCTGGCTGTTCTCGGCCGTGCCCTCGAAGTGCGGATTGCCGGCGTGGGCGTTGCGCGCCACGATTGGCGGGCCGTTCGTGACCAGGCCGCGCGCCTCGTACTCGGCGACCATGCGGCGCTGCAGCTCCGCCTCCTGGATCGTGCCGCCCGCGGAAACCGCCTCGCGCACCCAGGCATGCGCCAGCTGGGCGATCTCGCCGAGGTGGCGTCCCGCGCGTTCGTGCGAGGCGCGACCGGCCTCGCCCCAGCGCGCCTCGAAGTACTGCACCAGGTCCGCGCTCGAGACGACCTCGACGCCGAGCGCGCGCACGAGCTCGACGGTGCCGGCGTCGACGCGCGCGACGTAGGGGATCGCGTTGCCCGGCGAATACTCCATCGCGACCTTGCCGCGGCCCTCGAGCATCTCGCCGAGCGACTTCTCGAGGTCGCGCCAGCCGACGAACGCGGTCTTCCTGCCCGGCAGGTCGGCGAACACATGGGCCTCGATCGCCGAGTGCAGCCAGTGCGGCTCGCCCCGGGCGGGCACGAGGCCGAACCAGCGGCGCGTGGTGTGGCGGTCCTCGGCGATGCCGGCGATGCGGTTGGCGATCGGGTTCATGTGGCGGAAGTCGTAGAGCAGCCAGGCGTCGATGCCGCGCTCCCGGAGCGCGGCCTGCAGGGCGGGGACGTTCAACGGAATTCTCCTTGGAAGGTCAGTGCGACGTGCCGCGCCCCATCGGGCCGAGGCCGAGGCGTTCGGGCCCCGCGTACACGTTGTAGTCCTCGCCGCGCAGGAAGCCGAGCAACGTCATGTTGGATTCCTGCGCGAGCTCGATGGCGAGGCTCGTCGGCGCCGACACCGCGGCGACCGCGGGGATGCCGGCGAGCCAAGCCTTCTGCACGATCTCGAAGCCGACGCGGCCCGAGACCAGCAGCAGTCGCTCGGTGAGCGGCCAGTCGGTCTGCAGGAGCCGCCCGCCGACGATCTTGTCGACCGCGTTGTGGCGGCCGACGTCCTCGGCGGTCGCGACCAGCGAGCCGTCGAAGCGGAACAGGCCCGCGGCGTGCAGGCCGCCCGTGCGCTCGAACGTGACCTGCGCCTGGCGCAGGGCCGGCACGAGCCGGGGCAGCGCGTCGGGCGCGATGGTCGCGCTGAAGACCAGCGGCGGCGCCTGCATGCGGACGGCGTCGATCGAGGCCTTGCCGCAGATGCCGCACGAGCTCGTGACGTAGAACGCGCGGCGTGCGGCATCGGAGGGATCCGGCACGTCGGGCGCGAGCCGCACGTCGATGACGTTGCCGCGCGCGCTCTCGGGGACGTCGGTGCAATGGCGCACCGACTCGATGTCCTCGGGCCCGCGGATCATGCCCTCGGTGAGGAGGAATCCCGCGGCGAGCGCCGCATCGTCGCCGGGCGTGCGCATGACGACCGCGAGCGGCTTGCCGCCGGCGCGGATCTCGAGCGGCTCCTCGGCGGCGACGCGGTCCTCGGACTCGCGGATGCCGCCGGGACGCACGGCCATGCGGTTGACGAGGACGTCGCGGCCCTCGCGCGGCGTGGTCGCCATGGGCTAGCGGAAGTCCTTTCCGGTCGGGTTCGGCGCGGACGTGTCGGCGGGGGCTGCCTGCGCGGCGGCGTCGTAGAGCGGCCCGCCGGGCGCGGTCAGCTTCGTGCCGACGCCGAGCTCGTGGACCAGCTCGCCGCCTTCGTTCGCGGTCAGCACCAGCATCGCGAGCAGCGCGACCTGCCCCAGGATCCACAACGCGGCGGGCGCGGGCGGCGCGCCGCGCCGGCGCCACGACACGATGGCCCATGCCGACAACAGGGCCGACAGCCCGAGCAGGATGTAGGCGTAGCGCTCGTGTTCCTCGATCACGTCGTGGGCGCCCGTCACGCGGGCGACCGATTGCTCGCCGAGGAAGCCCGTCACCACGGCGGCCGCGGCGCCGAGCGTGCCGAGCCACAGCAGCACCCGCGCGACCAGGTGCGCGCCGGGTCGCCGGGTCGCCTGCGCCCAGAGCGCAACGACGGCCGAGGTGAAGAGCAGCGCGATCGGAAAGTGGACGAAGAGGGGGTGGAAATTCTGCATGAGGCCTCCGGGCCGCGAGTGTAGGCCCGGGCCCGTTGCCGGGGCAACCCCTTGCAATTTGTGCCGATCTGGGCGATTCTCCCCGAGCCTACCGCGCCGTTCCCTGCCCGTTCAGGATGACCAGTGGCTGCGGTCCCTCCGAGCCGTCCTCGGGGGGCGTCGAGGCGTTTCCTCGTGTTCCGAACCGTCAGGAGAATCCTTTGTCCGAAGTCCGCCTCGAGTCCCGCAAGGGCATGCGCAACGTTGCCATCATCGCCCACGTCGACCACGGCAAGACCACGCTGGTCGACGCGCTCCTTTACCAGGCGGGCACGTTCCGCGCCCACGAGCACATCGTCGAGCGGGTCATGGACTCGAACGACCTCGAGCGCGAGAAGGGCATCACGATCCTCGCCAAGAACACGTCGGTTCAGTTCGGCGACGTCAAGATCAACATCGTCGACACGCCGGGCCACGCCGACTTCGGCGGCGAGGTCGAGCGCACGCTCAAGCTGGTCGACGGCGTGCTGCTGCTGGTCGACGCGTCCGAGGGCCCGCTGCCGCAGACGCGCTTCGTCCTGCAGAAGGCGCTCGAGCTCAAGCTCACGCCGCTGGTCGTGATCAACAAGATCGACCGCAAGGACGCGCGGGCCGACGAGGTGCTGAACGAGATCTACGACCTCTTCATCGACCTCGACGCGACCGAGGACCAGCTCGACTTCCCCGTGCTCTACACGAACGCGCGCGCGGGCACGTGCCGGCTCACGCCGGACGGCGAGGACACGACGCTCAAGCCGCTGTTCGATGCGATCGTCGCGCACATCCCGGCGCCGACCTTCGATCCCGCGATGGGGTTGCAATTCCTGGTCAACAACCTCGGTTACGACGACTTCGTCGGGCGGCTCCTGATCGGGCGCATCGCCAACGGCGCGATCGCGATCGGCGACCGCGTGACCGCATGCACGCCCGAGAAGATCGGCGCGACGCACAAGATCACCCAGCTCTACACGTTCGACGGGCTCAAGCGCGTCGCCACCGAGCGCGCCGAGGCCGGGGACATCATCGCGCTCGCGGGCGTCGACGGCGTCTCGATCGGCGACACGCTCGCCGACCCGGAGAAGCCGGTCGCGCTGCCGGTCATCGGCGTCGACGAGCCGACGGTCTCGATGATCTTCAGCGTCAACAACTCGCCGTTCGCCGGCCGCGAGGGCAAGTACGTCACCTCGCGCGCGATCCGCGAGCGCCTCGACAAGGAGCTTTTGACCAACGTCGCGATCCGCGTCGAGGAAACCGAGACCCCGGACGCATTCAAGGTGTCGGGCCGCGGCGAGCTCCAGCTGGCGATCCTCATCGAGATGATGCGGCGCGAGGGCTTCGAGCTCTCGGTCGGCAAGCCGACGACGATCACCAAGCGGATCGAGGGCAAGGTCCACGAGCCCTACGAGCACCTGGTGGTCGACTGCCCCGAGGAGCACCTGGGCGTGGTGACGCAGAAGCTCGCGCCGCGCAAGGGCCGCATGACCAAGATGGTCAACCACGGCACCGGCCGCGTGCGCCTCGAGTTCGACGTGCCGGCGCGCGGGCTGATCGGCTTCCGCACCGAGTTCCTCACCGACACGCGCGGTACCGGCCTGCTGCACCACATCTTCTCCGGCTACCGGCCGTGGGTGGGCGACATCCCGCACCGTGCGACCGGCGCGCTCGTTGCCGACCGCTCGGGCAAGGCGACCGGCTACGCGATCGAGAACCTGCAGGAGCGCGGCGTCATCTTCGTCCACCCGACGGACATGGTGTACGAGGGCATGGTCGTCGGCGAGAACGCGCGCGTCGACGACATGGACGTCAACGTGGCGAAGGAGAAGAAGCTCTCGAACATGCGCGCCTCGGGCTCGGAGGAGGCGCTGCAGCTCGTGCCGCCGCGCATCATGTCGCTCGAGCAGACGCTCGAGTGGATCCGCGAGGACGAGCTGGCCGAGGTCACGCCGCAGTCGATCCGCGTGCGCAAGCGCGTCCTGCCGGCGAACCAGCGCCCGAAGTGGAAGTTGATGAACTCGGCAACCGTCGAAGTCGAGTGACCCCCGTGCGTCCCGAAGCCGCACGCGTCCGCAAGGTCGCGATCCCCTCGGCGATCGGTGCGCTCGAGGGCGTGCTGGAGTTCGTCGAGGGCGAGTCGCCGCGCGCGCTCGCCGTGGTCTGCCATCCGCACCCCCTGTTCGGCGGCACGATGCACAACAAGGTCGTCTTCCGCACCGCCGAGGCGTTCCAGCACGCGGGCTTCGCCACGCTGCGCTTCAACTTCCGCGGCGTCGGCGGCAGCCCCGGCACCCACGACGACGGCAGGGGCGAACAGGAGGACGCGCGCGCCGCGCTCGACTACCTGGCTTCGCTCTACCCGGGCGTCCCGCTGGCGCTGAGCGGGTTCTCCTTCGGCGGGGGCGTGTGCCTCTCCTACGGTCCGACCGACCCGCGCGTGCGGCTCCTGTGGGCCGTCGCCCCGGGCGTCGGCCGGCGGGACTTCTCGCACCTGGCGCTGTGCGACGTGCCGAAAGGCGTCGTCCAGGGGACGGCCGACGAGCTGTGCCCGCTGGCGGACCTCGAGGCGGCGTGGCCCGGGTGGGCCGATCCCAAGGCGAAGTACCTGGTCGACGGCGCCGACCACTTCTTCGTCGGGCGGCTGCCCGAGATGCAGGCGGCACTTCAGACTTTCCTCGAGGCTCCGGAGACCGCCGCCTGGCGTGCTGCCGTTGAGGCCGCCCGGTGAGGAAGAGCCGGCTGATGGTGTTCCTGGCATGTGCAGCCCTGGCCATAGGAGTTCGCAGCGCGGCGGCCGTGACGGCGGATGTGGTCGTGCGGGCCGAAAGGCTCGCGACCATTCTCGACATGGACGGGCGCGATCCGGAGCAGGGAGGTTCGCGCGACCTGCGTCCCCAGCTTCCGCGGATGAGGGACCTCGCGCCCGAGCTCGAAGCGTACTGCAAACGCCATCCGCGCGATGCGCGCGCTCTCGTCGTCCTTGCCCGGCTTCGTTACAGCCAGGTCCAGTTCGAGACGGCCTACGTGGAGACCGGCGCCCCGGCCATCCATGCGGACCAGACCGTCCTCGACCTGGTCGTTCCCCTGGCCGACTCGGCGATCGCGATCGAGCCGCGGCTGGCGTCCGCCTCGTACTGGAAGGCGCGGTTCCTCTCGCGGCCTGCGTTCTACTTCAAGGAACACCGGCACGAGACCTTCTCCATGATCAATCCGGACAACAACCGCGCGCTTCCGGCGGCGGCACGCGCGGTGGAACTCGCGCCGGACCAACCGCTCTACCGGGAACTCTACGAATCTCTCCTGCAGGCAACGGGCAGAACGGACGAGGAATATCGCGCGCACCCGCTTGCCGACGAGCCGTGGCGCGCGAGCGGTTCGCTGGCGGGTCTCGAAGAGGAACTCGGTCAGGTTCCCGTTCCAGCGGGTTCAGTGTTGCTCGAATCGACGGATCTCCAGGGTGCCGCGAGCGCGGATCCACGTTCGGGAAACCGGGCCGTGCTGCGAACGCGCCAATACGCGGTTCCAGGGTCGTTCGGGGAACTGCAGCGCCACTTCGCGCGGACTTGGCCGGGATTGGCGTGGAAAGAGGTCAAGCAGGAGGATTTCGCGTCCGACCCTGTCGCGGCGCTTTTCGCCCCCGATCTGTCGGACACGACGAACGGCAGGGTCCGGATGTTCACGTCCCTGCTCGAGTGGCGCTCCGACGACGGGAAGAGACGGCTGACGGTTCCATGGGGAGAAGGACCGGACGTCGCGGAGGGAATCTCGCTGCTTGCGACCGAACTGAGCGGGAAGGCCGGTGGCAACAGGACCGGACCTCTCGCATCGATCCAGACCGATCCCTACTGTCTTCTCAAGCTCGTCAACCGCAGGGCATTGCCATGAAGTCGGCTCTGCTTCGTGTCGCCGCGCTCCAGACGCGCCCTGTTTTCGGCGACGTCGAGACCAACGTCGCCCGCGCGCTCGCGCTCGCGGAGAAGGTCGACGCTGCGTTGTACGTCTTTCCCGAGCTGATGACCTCAGGTTACGCGTTCGCCTCGCGCGCGGAGGCGCGCGCGCTCGCCGAGACGCCCGGCGGCCGCGAGGCCTACGCGCCCGGCCTGCACGCGCTCGGGCGCTGGGCGAAGGCGCGGCGCGCATTCGTGATCGCGGGGTTCCCGGAGAAGGGCGGCGCGCGGGTCTACAATTCTTCGGCGCTCATCGGGCCGGACGGGCAGGTGCGCGACGTCTACCGCAAGCTCCACCTCTTCGACGACGAGAAGCTGTGGTTCGCCCCCGGGGACCGCGCGCCGCGCGTCTCGCGCGTGGGCGCCGCGCGCGTCGGCATGCTGATCTGCTTCGACTGGCGCTTCCCGGAGATCTGGCGCGTGCTCGCGCTGGCGGGGGCCGACGTCATCGCCCATCCGTCGAATCTGGTGGTTCCGCGCGCGGCGCAGATGGCCACGCCGGTGCGCGCGCTCGAGAACCGCGTGTACGTCGTGACTGCGAACCGCGTCGGCGCCGACGTGCGGCCGGACCGGCGGATCGCGTTCACGGGGCGCTCGCAGGTGTCGTCGCCCGACGGCATCGTGCTCGCGCGGGCCGGCTCGGCCGGGGTGCGTGCGCTGGCGGTCGACCTCGACCTCGCGCAGGCGCGGGCGAAGAAGTTCGGCCGCACGCGGAACGACATCTTCAAGGACCGTCGGCCGGAGTTCTACGGCGGGGTGGTCGACCGCAAGCGCTAGCCGGGCGCGCCCGATTCAGGTCCGGTATCCCCCGAACTCGATCCAGGTGCCCGCGCCCGACGCCTTCGCCCGCTCGTAGAGCGCGCGCGCCGCGGCCAGGTCCTCGATCGCAAGTCCCAGCGACTCGAACAGCGTGATCTCGCGGTCGTCCGCGCGGCCGCGCGCCGTCCCGGCGACGAGGTCGGCGAGCTCGGTCATCGTCCCGTCCCAGGCGCCTTCCTCGCGCGCCTGCAGGAGCTCGCCCGCCTCGGCGAGCGCCGACTCGGCGCGGTCGACGAAGATGCTGGCGCGGCTGACCGCCTGGACGTCGATCTCGCGGGTCGTGCGCAGCGACGCGCCGACGGCGTTGATGTGCGTGCCCGGCGCGAGCCACGCGCCCTCGAGCACCGGGGTCGCCGCGGCCGTCACCGTGCACACGAGGTCGGCGCCTTCGACCGCTTCGCGCGGCGAGGCGGCAGCGGCGACCGGCCAGCGGCCGGCGGCCCACTCGATGAACGCGTCGACGGTCTCCCGGCGGCGCGACCAGACGCGCACCGCGTTGAGCGCGCGCACCTCCGCCATGGCCTCGAGATGCGTGCGCGCCTGCGTTCCCGCGCCCAGCAGCGCGAGCGTCCCGGCATTCGGGCGGGCGAGCAGCCGGGTGGCGAGTCCGCTCACCGCCGCCGTCCGCAGCGCGGTGATCGCGCTCGCGTCCATCAGCGCGATCAGCCGGCCGGTCTCGGGATCGAACAGGAGCACCGCGCCAGGATGCGAATCGTGCGGGCCGCCGTGGTTGCCCGGCATGACCGCGATCACCTTGAGGCCGAAATCGCCGCCGAGCTGCCCCGGCATGACCGCGAAATTGCCGCGATCGCCGGAGAGCGGCTGCACCGAGCGCAGCGGCAGGCGCGCGTCGCCCGCGGAGAGCGCGCGGAAAGCGCCCTCCATGGCGTCGATCATGCCGGCCATCGGCAGGAGCGCGGGGATCTCGTGCTGGGTGAGGATGAGCGTCTTCATCCGGAGATCGCCCGCGCGATCCCGAACGCCGCGCCCGCGGCGAGCCCGCCGACGAGCGTCGTCTGCAGCGCGCTCTTGAACGGCGCGACGCCGGTGAAGCGGCCCTTGACCCAGCCGAAGGCGAACAGCGCCCCGATCGTCACGAGGACGGAGATCCGCAGCGCCGACTCCATCGACGGCACGACGATGTACGGCGTGAGCGGCACGAGGCCGCCCGCGACGTAGGCGCCGGCGATCGTCAGCGCGCTGCGGCGTGCCCGGCGCGGGTCGGGCCGCTCGAGGCCGAGCTCGAAGCGCATCATGAAATCGATCCAGGCTTCCTTGTCCTGCTCGAAGGCGTCGAGGATCGGGGCGATGTGCTCCTTCGAGAGCCCGTAGCCCTCGAACACCTCGGAGACCTCGTCGCGCTCCGCCTCGCGTTTCTCGGCCACCTCACGCACCTCGCGCTCGCGTTCGCTGGCGTAGTGCTCGGCATCGCTGCGCGCGGCCAGGTAGCCGCCCAGCCCCATGGCGATCGAGCCGGCCGCGATCTCGGCCAGGCCCGCGGTCACCACGATGCCGGTGCTCGCGGCCGCGCCCGAGAGTCCGGCGGCGAGCGCGAACGGGACGGTCAGCCCGTCCGCCATGCCGATCACGACGTCGCGCACGGACGCGCTGCCCTGGAAGTGCCGCTCGACGTGCGGGGACTGCGGCACTACGCGTGCACTTCCGCGAACTCCGGATCGTTGTTCTTCGTGTCGTAGAGGCTGTGCGGCGCGACGCCGAGAGCGCGCAGGTAGCAGTAGAGCTGGCCGCGGTGGTGCCAGTACTCGTCGTAGAGGATGCGGAAGGCCTCGGCGCCGGTCCAGGTGTGCCCCCACGGCGTCATGACGGCACCCGCGAGCTGCTCGTCGGTCAGCGTGGCTGCGATCTTCGCCGCCTCGTCCCAGCACTCGCGGCAGTAGCGCAGGAGCTCGTCCTTCGTCTTGATGCGGGCTTCGGCGGCCGCCTCGAGGGGCTCCTCGTCCTCGGCCTTGCCGCGGACGATCGCCTGCATGAGGCCGCGCACGGTGGTGTAGAGGTGGATCACGAGGTGCTTCGGGCTGCGCATGCCCGGGATCGGCCGGGCGTCGAGCTGGTCGTCGGGGATCAGGGCGACGGCGCGCAGGCCGACGCCGTTGACCGTGCGGAAATAGTTCCAGCTGCGATCGAAGGCGGCCTTGTTCATGGAATGTCTCTCCTGGAAAGGGGGTGGGTGACGGGGAGCCTACAGGCGGCGCGGGCGGGATGCCAGCGCCCTTGTCAGCCGGCTCGCGAGGGGGCATTCTGTCGGCCATGCCCATCGTCCTGCCGTTTCGCGCGGTCCGCCCGGCCGGCGCGGCGGATCCGTCGCCGCGGCTCTCTCCGCCCTACGACGTGATCTCGCCGGAGGAACGCGCTCGCCTCGCCGTCGACCCGTTCAACGCGGTCCATCTCGAGCTGCCCGCCGACGACGCCGGCGCCGGCTCGCGCTACCAGGCAGCGCGGCGCACGCTCGATTCCTGGCTGGCCGGGGGGGCGCTCGCGCGCGATGCCGCACCTTCCTTCTATGCGTACGAGCAGCGCTTCACGCACGGCGGCCGCGAGCGCGTGCGCCGCGGCTTCTTCGGCCTGCTCGAGCTGCGCCCCTTCGGCGAGGGCGGCGTGTTCGCCCACGAGAAGACGCTCGACGCGCCGAAGGAGGACCGCTTCCGCCTGCTCGAGGCGACGCGCACGAACCTCTCGCCCGTGTTCGTCCTGTACGAGGACGACCAGGGCGCGGTGCGCGCCGCGACCGACGCCGCGCGCGCGTGCAAGCCGCTCGCCCGCGCGAAGACGGCCGAGGGCGAGGAAGGCCTGTGGGCGATCGAAAGCGGCGACACCGACACGATCGCGCGCACGCTGCGCTCGCAGGCGCTGGTCTTCGCCGACGGTCACCATCGCTACGAGTCGGCGCTGCGCTACCGCGCGCAGCGGCGCGCCGAAGAGCCCGATGCGCCGTACCCGCAGGCGTACGACTTCATGCTGGCGTGCTTCGTCGAGGCGTCGGATCCGGGACTCCTCGTGCTGCCGACGCACCGCGTCGTGCGCGGGCTGCCGCCGTTCACCATGGCCGACATCGCGGCGAAGCTCGACGGCACGTTCCGGCTCGAGGGCCTGGGTGACTGCATCGACCCCTCGTGCGCCGCGTGGCGCGCCGAGGCGTTCCTCGCGAACCATCCCGCCGGCGCGTTCGTCGCGATCACCGCGAACGAGCGCGTGCTGTCGGGCTTCGTGCTCGACCCGCACGTGCGCGACAAGGCGTTCCAGGGACGCGACGTGCCGCAGGCGCTGCAGGCGCTCGACGTCGTCCAGCTGCACGAGCTGGTGCTCGGCGGCGCGCTCGGCATCACGCCCGAGAAGCTGTCGGCGCAGAGCCACGTCGAGTACGTGAAGTCGATGAGCGATGCCGTCTCCGCCGTGCGCGGCGGGGGAGCGGGGGCGGTCGCGGGTGCGGCCGGCGCCCTCGCGCCGAACGCCGCGTTCCTGATGAACGCGACCCCGGTCGCCCAGGTCCTGGAGGTCGCGCGCGCGAACGTCCGCATGCCGCAGAAGTCGACGTACTTCCTGCCCAAGATCACGACCGGCTGGACGTTCCACGTGCACGGCGCCCCGTCCGAGGTCTGGGGCGAAGGCGCCCAGTCGCACGCGTGGTGGCCGGCCCAGGTACCTTCGGCATAACGCTTTGGTCCCGTCCTCGAAAGGAAATTCAAGCTCCATGGCGCAGTGCCTGCCGTTCTTCCACAAATTCGAGACTTCCGCAGGACCCGGTTCGGGCCTCACCTGGGAGCGCTGCACCAGGTGCGGCCGGATGAAGGCGAAGATCGCCCCGCCGCTGCTCACGCAGATGCCGCCGCGCCTCGACCTCGACCCCAATCCCAAGCGCTGGCTGCCGGGCCCGGGCGTCTCCTCCGGCGGCGAAGTGGGACCGCGCAACCCGATCCTCGGCCGCGGGTTCGCCAACGACGACGAGTAGTGCACGCACTTCCTTTGGTCCTCACAGCCGCGGCGTTGCTGGCGATCGCCTACCGCTACTACTCCGCGATCCTGGCCGCGAAGGCGCTCGCGCTCGACCCCGCGCGACCGACGCCGGCGCACGTGCTCGCCGACGGCCACAACTTCGTGCCGACCAACAAGTGGGTGCTGTTCGGCCACCACTTCGCCGCGATCACGGGCGCGGGCCCCCTGATCGGGCCGGTCCTGGCCGCGCAGTTCGGCTACGCGCCGGGATTTCTCTGGCTGGTCGTCGGCGTGTGCCTCGCCGGCGCGGTGCACGACTTCGTCATCCTCGTCGCCAGCACGCGCTCGGGTGGCCGCTCGCTCGCCCAGATCGCGCTCGCCGAGATCTCGCCGCGCGCCTAC
>Ga0070670_100004293_pt1 | contig 11932 bp, 9 predicted proteins | sample KBSS63metaG_FD_64665 | JGI IMG/M metagenome (GOLD analysis project Ga0070670, IMG submission 64665) | Switchgrass rhizosphere microbial communities from Kellogg Biological Station, Michigan, USA - KBS S6-3 metaG | ecosystem: Host-associated > Plants > Roots > Rhizosphere > Soil ... | reverse complement strand
GATCGACCACGTCAACCCCGAGGCCCCGTGGCCGGAGATCGAGCTCCTCGTGGAGGCGACCCGTTCGCGTGGGCTCGAGCTCGCGCCACGCCTCCCCGTCTATCCCGAGTACGTCTCCGAGCGGTGGCTCGATCCGGCGGTCATGCCGCACGTCCGCCGCGCCTCGGACGCGACGTCTCTCGCACGCGACGACGCCTGGGCGCCCGGCGATCCGGTCGCGCCGCCGTTCGTCGTCCACCGCGACGCGGCACCGCTCGGCCTCGCGGGTGCCGGTCTCGGGGAGGACGAGATCGCGCGGCTCCTCGAGGCGCGAGGTGCGGAGGCAGGGCGCGTCTTCGCGGCGGCGGACGCGCTTCGCCGCGAGGTCTGCGGCGACGTCGTGAGCTACGTCGTGACCCGGAACATCCAGTACACGAACGTCTGCTACTTCCGCTGCGGCTTCTGCGCGTTCTCCAAAGGGAAGCTCGCGGCGAATCTGCGCGGCGCGCCGTACCTCGTGCCGCGCGACGAGATCGTGCGCCGCGTCGAGGAGGCGTGGGAGCGCGGCGCGACCGAGGTGTGCCTGCAGGGCGGGATCCATCCGGCGTTCACCGGCGACTACTACGCCGACGTCGTGCGAGTGGTCCGCGAGGCAGTTCCGTGCATCCACGTCCATGCGTTCTCGGCGCTCGAGATCTGGCAGGGAGCCTCGACGCTCGACCTCTCGCTCGAGCAGTACCTCGGGCTCTTGCGCGACCTCGGCCTGGGCTCGTTGCCGGGCACGGCCGCGGAGGTGCTGGACGACGAGGTGCGTCGCGTCATCTGTCCAGACAAGGTGACGACCGCGCAGTGGCTCACGGTCCACGAGACTGCGCATCGCGTCGGTCTGCGCTCGAACGTGACGCTCATGTTCGGCCACGCCGACACGCCGCGCTCGTGGGCGCGCCACCTGGTGCACGCGCGCGAGCAGCAGCGGCGGTCAGGCGGCTTCACGGAGTTCGTGCCGCTTCCGTTCGTCCCGATGGAGGCCCCGATCTACCTCCAGGGCAGGGCGCGGCGCGGCCCGACGTTCCGCGAGACCCTGCTCGTCCATGCGGTTGCACGTCTCGCGCTGCACCCGGAGATCACGAACATCCAGGCGTCCTGGGTGAAGCTCGGGCCCGAGGGGACCAGGCAGGCGCTCGCGGCAGGCGTCAACGACCTCGGAGGCACGCTGATGAACGAGTCGATCTCACGCTCCGCAGGTGCCGCGTTCGGGCAGGAGCTGCCGCCCGAGCGCATGGAAGACCTCATCCGCTCGGCGGGTCGGACGCCGCGGCAGCGGACGACGTTGTACGACGACGCGCCCGACGAGCGTGTGCGCGCATCCTTCGGCGCACCACCGCTCGCACAGCCGTCGAATCCGCCGGTCAAGGACGCCGGTCTCGTCGCGCCGCCGCGCCTCGTGCGTCCCGGCCTGCTCGCCGGCGCGCGCGCGCGCTGATGGACCACCTCGCGCTCGCGGTCTCGGACCAGGCGCGCTCGATCGTCTTCTACACGCACTACTTCGGGTTCGTGCCCGAGGCCGAGCCGCGGGAGGACGGCGTGCGAATCCTCCACGACGACGCGGGGTTCTCGCTCGCGCTCGGCGAGATCGAAGAGCCGATCGTGCTGCCGCGCTTCTTCCACTTCGGGCGCGGGGCGACGAGTCCCGACGAGGTCCGGGCGTTCCGCGACCGAGTCGACGCGGACGGGCTCGAGATCGTCGAAGAGTGGGACGAGCCGGACTACGTGAGCGTGAAGTTCCGCGACCCGGACGGCTACGTCATCGAGGTCGGCTGGGAGCCCGAATAGCCAAGGGCAGCCGTGCGACGACGCCGGGGAGTCGCCGGCGGCTCGTGCTCAGCGCTTCGCGGAGCGCGGGTACTGCATCCCGGAGCACGCCTTCGCCGTGTCCGACGAGGACGCGCTCCGGCGCGAAGGCGCCAAGGGCTCTGGGCGGCTTGAGCCGCAGCAGGACCTCGACGCCGAGCGGCTCCGTGCCGCCCGTGAAGAAGCGGTTCGTTCCGAGCACCTCGGCCACGACCAGCGTCCGCGTCTCCGGCCACCACAGCGCCGACTCGCGCCAGAACCGACGGTTCATGACGTCGATGAACGTGAACGGTGAGTCTGGAACGCCTCTCGGCACGACGACGTGCGGCACGTCGAGTCGCGCGGCGAGCGCGGCGCAGTCGCGGTTGTGCCGGTCGAGGAGCTGGATCACGCCCGCAGGCGCGCCGAGCCCGAGCGCGCGGTCGAGCGCCTCCGGCCAGTCGAGCGGGTCGACGAGCCAGACCTTCCCGTCCGCGGCTAGCGCGTGCGACGTCCGTGTGCCCGCTTCATCGACCACCCAGCCGAACCCGTCCGGGCCGAGCTCGTCGCAGAATCGGAATCTCATCCGCGCGCGCTGCTTGCGAGGGCCTTGCGGAGGAAGAACGGCACCATCGTGTCGAACTCCGGCGCCATGCCCCGTTCCACGGTCGAGATGATGGATCGATAGCTGACGGCCTGGTTCAGAGACGCGAGCGGCTCGGCGACCGCCCACAACTCGAGCAGCTCGTCCTCTGACGCAACGTCCACCCAGGCTCCGAGGTAGGCGTCCCTGAGCGGCTTCCGGAGATCTGCATCCTCTTCGAACAGCACGACGAGCATGTCCAGGAAAGGGTGTGTGAGACAGGCGTCCGTCCAGTCGAAGAAGACGTACCCGTCACCGTTCCCGGCGACGTTCGAGAGATGGAGATCGCCGTGGACGAGGGCGTCGGGCACCGCTCCGGCTGCGAGCCGTTCGCACATCTCGGCGAGGCGTGGTCCGAGCGCAGACAGCCGGTCGCGCTCGTCGTCCTCGAGACCGAGATCGGGCGCGTCGAGCAGTGCCCGAATCTGCGACGCGAGCCAGGCCGGCCTCCGGTCGAATGCGCCGAGCTCGAGCAGCTCGTCCTGCCGGGTCGTCGTCACGAGCTGCATCCGCGCGAACGTCGACAGCACATCCACCTTCGTCTCGAGATCGGCTTTCCAGCCCACGACCGGGCCGAAGTCGTCCAGAAGCATCCAGCGCCGATCGGGGTCGACCGCGATCGGCTTCGGCACGCGGCCGGGGAACATCGCGGCGAGCCCCTGCGTGACGGTTCCCTCGTCCACGAAGAGTGGCGAGGGTGCCGTCGCCTTGAAGAAGACTCGGCCTGCCTCCGTGTCGGCGCGCATGATCGAGGAGATGCACCAGCTCGAGACCTGCTCGATCGGCGCCGTGATGTCACGACCGCAGGCGGCGAGTGTCTCCTCGATCCAGAGCGCCGCCTCGGAGAACCAGCCGCGCTGTGCCCAGTGCGGGCGCTCCGGCGGCGGTCGATCGTCCATGTACCGCGTCACCAGGGCGCGATCGTCGTCCGACAGCAGATCGTCGAGCTCGGGCGCCGGCAGCCAGACCACGCCGCCGACCGGCGTCTCCGCCCCGAGCGGCTCGAGCTCGAGCGCGACCTCGACGACCTTCTGCTCCTCGTCGACGGAGCGCTCGATCGCGCGCACGACGATCGTCTCGAGGCCGGTGAGACCGGCGAGCGCAGCCCGGATCGTCGGCAGCTCGTCGTCGGTGCCTTCGACCTCGACGAACGGAAGGCGATGGCGATCGCCATCCTCGACGAGCAGCAGGCGAGTTCGGCGGTCGGCGATGACCGCACGGACACGCGTGACGCAGGGTCGGTCGGTCACGCCTCGGACGCGAGCAGGTCGTCGATCGTCTCGCGCCGCCGGATGAGAGTCGCCTCGCCGTCGCACACGAGCAGCGCTGCCGGTCGGCCGACGCCGTTGTAGTTCGAGCTCATCGCGAGGGTGTACGCGCCGGTCGCGGGGATCGCGAGGAGGTCTCCCCGGGCCGGCGGCGGGAGCTCGACGTCATCGATGAGGACGTCGCCCGACTCGCAGTGCATCCCGGCGACGCTGATCGTTTCACTCGCCTCCTCGTCGGCGCGAGTTGCGCTCAGCGCCGTATACCTCGCGTCGTAGAGCTGGGGACGAGGGTTGTCGGACATGCCCCCGTCGACGGCGGCCCACGTGCGGTCGGGCAGGCGCTTCACGGCGCCCACCCGGTACAGCGTCACTCCTGCGCGGCCGACGAGAGAGCGCCCGGGCTCGAGCCAGACCATCGGCTCGAGGAGCCCGAGAGACACGAATGCCGCACGGGCCGACACGACCGCCGCGGCCGCGAGGTCGGCGGCCTCCGGCACGTCGTCTTCGGGGCGGTGCCGAATCCCGAAGCCCCCGCCGAGGTCGGCGACGCGCGCCTCCCAGCCGAGCGCGTCCCGGCAGGACGCGGCGAACGCCGCGAGCCGCTGGATCGTCTCCGCCTGCGCGCTGAAGTCGGGAAGCTGGGACCCGACGTGCACGTGCAGCCCGAGCACGTCGAGCCCGCGCTCGAGCGCGTCTGCGATCAGTGTCCGTGCCTCGTCCGGCGGGAGCCCGAACTTCGAGCCGTGATGCCCCGTCACGACGGCCTCGTGCGTGTCGGCGTCGACGCCGAGCGTCACGCGCACGAGCGCCCGCTCCACCCCGGCGGCCGTCGCGAGCTCGGCTTCGTCGGGTGCGTCGAGGACGACGGGCGCTCCCTCCACGGCCGCGGCGCGCAGGAGCTCCTGCGACTTGTTGTTGCCATGGACGACCAGCTCGCCTCCGCCGAGCCCCGCCGCCCGAGCGAAGGCGAGCTCGCCCTCGGATGCCACGTCCGCACCGACCCCCTCCTCGCGGAGCAGGCGAAGCACGGCGACGTTCGCGAACGCCTTCGTCCCGTAGAAGACACGGCCACCGCGGTCGACGGCGGCCACGAGCGACCGCGCCTGCTCGCGCAAGGTCTCCTCGCAATAGACGACGAGCGGGGTGCCGAATCGGTCGGCGAGCTCCGCTGCGGGGACGCCGCCGAGGACGAGCGCGTCGTTCTCGAGGCGCGCGGACACCGGGAAGACGTCGAGCATTCGTGCATCCTGCCTGGTACCGTTTTCGCCTCGTGCAGCAGCTTCTTGCATAGACCAGGGAGCGAGCGTGGCGAAGGCCGCGGACGTTCTCATGGAGCCTCTCGCGCGAGAGGCTTTTTTGTTCCTCGAGACGAATGAGTGAGGCGATGGACAGGTACGAGCCAGGTGCGGTCGAGGCGAAGTGGCAGCGCGTCTGGGAGGACGCGAGGGCCTTTCAGGTCTCGAACGAGCCGATCCAGCCGAAGAGCTACGTGCTCGAGATGCTCCCGTACCCGTCGGGGTCGCTGCACATGGGGCACATGCTCGTCTACACGATCGGCGATGTCGTCACGCGCTTCCGCGCGCGGAACGGTATGCACGTCATGCACCCGCAGGGCTTCGACTCGTTCGGGCTGCCGGCCGAGAACGCGGCGATCCGCGAGGGCGTTCACCCGCGGGTGAGCACGGAGCGCAACATCGAGACGATCACGCGCTCGTACCGTCGCGTGGGCTGGGCGTACGACTGGCCTCGCCTGACCTCGACGCACCAGCCCGACTACTACCGCTGGCAGCAGTGGCAGTTCCTGCGCTTTCTCGAGCGCGGGCTCGCGTATCGGAAGGCAGCGCCCGTCAAGTGGTGCCCGAACGACCAGACGGTGCTCGCGAACGAGCAGGTGAAGGACGGCCGCTGCGAGCGCTGCGGCGCCGAGGTCGAGTCGCGCCTCATGGAGCAGTGGTTCTTCCGGATCACCGACTACGCGCAGGCGCTCCTCGACGACCTCGAGACGGTCGACTGGCCCGAGTCGATCAAGGCCCGCCAGCGCAACTGGATCGGGCGCTCCGAGGGGGCCGAGGTCCAGTTCCGGATCGAGGAGCTCGACGAGGACATCCCCGTCTTCACGACCCGGCCCGACACGCTCTACGGGGCGACGTTCTTCGTCCTCGCGCCGGAGCACGAGCTCGTGCCGCGCATCGACTCCGGCGAGGTGCGCGAGTACGTGCGGCGCGCGTCGGCGAAGAAGACGGTGGAGCGGGCCGCTGCGACGGAGAAGACCGGCGTCTTCACGGGCCTGCACGCGATCAACCCCGTGAACGGCGAGCGGCTGCCCGTCTACGTCGCCGACTACGTGCTCACCGACTACGGGACGGGCGCGATCATGGCCGTGCCCGCGCACGACCAGCGCGACTTCGACTTCGCGCAGGCGTTCGACCTCCCGATTCGCCAGGTCGTGAAGCCGCTGGACAGCGAGGTGGACGAGTCGGTCGCGTACGTCGAGCACACCGAGGGCGAGGTGCTCGTCAACTCGGGCGAGTTCGACGGGCTGCCCGCGCCGGAGGGCGGCCGCCGGATCGTCGAGGGTCTGTCCGCGGACGGTCGCGGTGCCTTCACGGTCAACTTCCGCCTGCGGGACTGGGGCTTCTCCCGCCAGCGCTACTGGGGGTGCCCGATCCCCATCATCTACTGCGACCAGTGCGGGCTCGTTCCCGTTCCGGACGCGGACCTCCCGGTCGTCTTGCCCGAGATCGAGGACTACAAGCCGAAGGGTGTTCCCCCGCTCGCGCAGGCCGAGGACTGGGTGAACGTGCCGTGCCCGTCGTGCGGCGGGCCCGCGAAGCGCGAGGTCGAGACGATGGACACGTTCGTCGACTCGTCCTGGTACTTCCTGCGCTACTGCGACCCACACAACCACACCGCGCCGTTCGACCGTGCCGTCGTCGACTACTGGAACCCGGTGGACCTCTACATCGGGGGCGTCGACCACGCGACCGTGCACATGATCTACGCGCGGTTCTGGATCAAGGTGCTGAACGACATGGGCCTCGTCGGGTTCCGCGAGCCGTTCGCGGCGTTCTTCTCCAACGGCTGGGTCACGCTGGGCAAGACGAAGATGTCGAAGCGGGCCGGGAACATCGTCGGCCCGGACGACTTCCTCGACCGCTACGGCGCCGACGCGTGCCGCCTGAACATCATGTTCCTCGGCCCGGCGAACGAGGACATGGAGTGGACCGAGACGAGCGTCCAGGCCATGTCGAGATTCGTGAACCGGCTCTGGAACGTTGTCAACGACGTGATCGAGCGAGCGTCGGTGGGCGAGCCCGAGGGCGGCCAGCTCGCACGGAAGGCGCACGCGACGATCGCCAAGGTCACCGACGACATCGGACGTCGCTTCGCCTTCAACACCGCCATCGCGGCGGTCATGGAGCTCGTCAACGAGCTGTCGAAGGAGCGCGACGGGGCCGATTCGCGCTTCGCCGCGGAGACCGCGGTCGCATTGATCCAGCCGTACGCGCCGCACGTGGGTGAGGAGCTGTGGTCGCGTCTCGGGAACGAGCGGCTGTGGGAGGCGCCGTGGCCGGTCGCCGACCCCGCGATGCTCGAGGTCGAGACGGTCGAGGTCGTCGTCCAGGTGAACGGGAAGATCCGGGACCGGCTGCACGTGCCGCCGTCGATCGGCGAGGAGGAGCTCGTCGCGCTCGCCCGCGGGTCGGAGCGGGTGCGGGCGCAGCTCGACGGTAGTGAGGTTGCGCGCACGGTGGTGGTGCCGGGCAAGCTCGTCAACTTCGTGATCTGACCCCGCGGGCCATGTGGGCGGATCGGCGTCGACTCGTCAAGGACCCGTGAACCACGCGTAACGCCTTCGCGGCGACGATCGTCTCGTGCCCGTCGCCGTCTCCCGACCGACAGTGCTCGTGGGCGTGTGCATCGTGTTGGCACTGCTCGCACTGCTCGGGCAGCGCCTTGCGCACGCCGGGGCCGCGAGTAGCGAGCCCGAAGCCGCGGCGGTGCCGCTCGAACCTGTTGCCGAGGAGCCAGCGGACACGATCATTGTCGTCCACGTCGTGGGCGAGGTGCGACGCCCCGGTCTGTACCGGCTCCGGGACGGGGCGCGCATCGCCGACGCGGTCCACCGTGCGGGTGGCGCGCTCCGCGATGCCGATCTCGCCGCCGTGAATCTCGCCGCGCCACTCGTCGACGGCGTCCAGATCCTCGTTCCAGGGAAGGCCGTGACTGCAGGTGCGCCGGGCGGTGCGGGGAATGGCGCAGGCGTTGCAACGACGGGGCCGGTCAGCCTCTCGTCGGCAACGCTCGAAGAGCTCGACGCGCTCCCCGGCGTCGGCCCAATCACCGCGCAGAAGATCCTCGACTACCGAACGGAGCACGGGCCGTTCGGGTCCGTCGACGACCTCGATGCCGTCCCCGGGATCGGGCCGACGCGAATCGAGCAGCTTCGGGATCTCGTGACGCCGTGACGTCTGCAATCGAGCGCAACTGGCCCGCGGTGCTCGTCGCGTCGGCTGCGGGCGGGATCGCGCTCGCCGTCTGGCTCTCGCTGCCCCTCGCGGTGGTCGCGCTGGCCGCGCTCGGAGCGACGGCCGCCGTGTGCGTGCTCGACGGCATGTCGCAGCTCGTCGCAGCAGCGCTCGTGCTCGCAGTCCTCGGGCTCGGTTGGGGATCGCTCCGAATGGACGCCTTGCGCACGAGCGTCCTGGTCCGCCAGCTCGGCGAGACCGGCGTCGCGGAACTGGTGACCGTCGCGCCCGCCAGATCATCCCAGTGGTCGACCCGGGTCATCGCGATGACGCGTGAGTTCCGGCACGTCCGAGTGCGCGAGCGAGTACTGGTCGTACTGCCTGTCGGGCGCTCACCGCCTCGTGGAGCCATTCTGGAGGCGACGGTCCGCGTCGTGGAGCCGGAACCTCCGCGGGACGGGTTCGACGAGCGCGCCTGGCTCGAGCGCCAGGGCATCCAGGTCGTGCTGGACGCCTCGAGCTGGCGTGAGGTCGGACGCCGCGCCGGGATCGCGGGTCTCGGCGATCGGCTGCGCGACCGGATCGAGCGGGCAATCACGCGTGGCGCGAGCGGCGTTCGGCGCGGGATCGTCCTCGGCGTCGTTCTCGGCGAGGACGAGGGGTTGCCTGCAGATGTGCAGGACGACTTCCGCGCCTCCGGCCTTTACCACCTCCTGGCCGTGTCCGGGCAGAACGTCGCGTTCCTCGCCGCCGGGGTGTTCGGGCTCGGATGGCTGCTCCGACTGCCCCGCGTCGCCCGCGAGCTCATGACGATCGCCGTGATCGTGGCGTACGTCCTCGCCGTCGGCTGGCAGCCGTCCGTCGCCCGCGCGGCTGTCGCCGGCGCGCTCGCGTCGCTCGCATGGCTCATGGCACGGCCGCGTGACCGCTGGCACTTCCTCGCGGTCGGTGCGCTCGTGCTGCTTGCCTGGATGCCGCCCGCTGCGCTCGACCCAGGATTCCAACTCTCGTTCGCGGCGGTCGCCGCGATCTTTCTGGCCGTCCCGCGAGTTCGTCGGCGGTTCGACGCGCTTCCGCTTCCGCAGCCCGTGGCCGATGCCTTTGCCGTCGCGCTCGCCTGCGGGCTGGCGACGGCGCCGATCGTCCTCTTCCACTTCGGACAGGTGCCGCTCTACACCGTGGTTGCGAACCTCGTCGCGTTCTGGGCGGCTCCGCTCGTGCTCGCATTCGGCCTGCTCGCGGCGGTCATCGATCCGATCTCACCGGACGCGGCCGCCGGTCTCTCGTCGCTCGCAGGATGGTGCGCCGCCTGGCTCGAGCTCGTTGCGCGAGTCGTGGCCGACCTTCCGAGTGCGCGCCTCGGCGCACGGCCTACCATCGGCGTCGCGATCGGAATCGGGGCTTGCTGGCTCGTCCTTCACAAGGCGGCCGGCGCGGTCTCGCGGCGCCGACTCGCGGAGCTCGGACTCGCGGCGGCAACGATCGCCGCGATCGCGATCGTCTGGATCACGACGCGGCCTGCGCCGGTGTGGGTCCGGCCCGTCGGGCTCCGCGTGACGTTCCTCGACGTGGGGCAGGGCGACTCGGTGCTCCTCGAGACCCGACGGGCAAGGATCCTCGTGGACGAAGGGCCTCCCGAGGCGAAGGTCGCCGGTCAGCTCCGGGCGATGGGCATCCGCTGGCTCACCGCGATCGTCCTGACGCATCCGCAGCGGGACCACGTCGGCGGCGCGTCCGCCGTCGTCCGAGCGTTGGAGGTCGCGGAAGTTCTCGAGCCCGGACTCGCGGCGACGGGCCCCGAGAGTGAGGAGGCCCTCGCTGCCGCCCGTGCTCGCCACGTCCCGATCGAGATCGTGAGGGCAGGAACGAACTTCCGGCTCGGTCGCCTCCGTCTCAAGGTTCTCTGGCCGGAAGACGAGGGGACGGCCTCCGAGGACCCGAATCAGAACGCGGTCGTCCTCCTCGCTTCATATGGCGAGACCGACGTCTTTCTCTCGGCAGACGCCGAGTCGGCCGTGACGTCGCGCCTAGTACTTCGCCCGGTCGAGGTCATGAAGGTCGCGCACCACGGCTCCGAGGACGACGGCTTGGCAGCGGAGCTCGAGACGCTCCGCCCACGCGTCGCGGTCATCTCGTGCGGTCGGAACAACGACTACGGCCACCCACGACCGGGGACGCTCGCGGCGCTCGAGGCGTCCCCGGGGCTCGACCTCTACCGCACGGACGAGAACGGGCGCGTCGTCGTCGACTCCGACGGCCATGAGCTCACGGTGCGAACCGACCGCTAGTGTCAGGCCGGTGGCTGACGCTCCTGACAAGCCCGTCTACCTCATCACCGGGAGCGATCGTCCCAAACTGGACACCGCGCTCGCGCGGCTGCGCGGCCACTTCGAGGCGGAGTCGATCGAGACCGCCAGCGCGCTCGAGACATCGGGCGACGACGCAGCGGGTCTGTGCAACGCGGGCAGCCTGTTCGGCGATGCGAGGCTCGTCATCGTCACCGAGATCGACGGACTGAAAGTGGACCGGGGCCGCCGGGGCGGGTGGAAGGCGGCGGACGTCGAGGCGATCGAGGGGTACCTGGCGAGCCCTGCTCCGGCCACCGTCCTCGCACTCGTGGCAGAGGAGCTCAAGTCGAGCAACGGCCTCTGGAAGGCGTGCGAGAAGGCGGGCACGGTCCTCGCGTTCGACGTCGACAAGAAGCTCGCGGAGTGGGTCGGGAAACGGTTCCACGAGCGCGGGGTGCGGGCCGAGCCCGACGCGGTCGCGGCGCTCATCGCGCTCGTCGGCGAGAACCCGAGTGCGCTCGAGACCGAGGTGGACAAGATCGCGACCTGGGCAGCCGGCGAGCCGGTCGGCGAGCGTGAGGTCGAGGCGCTCGTGGCCGCGAACGCGGACGTCCCCATCTACGAGCTGACCGAGGCCTGGGCCGTGCGTGACGTATCGCGCGCGCTCGGCGTGAGCGAGACGATCTTCGAGCATGAGTCCCGGCAGCGGCGCGACACTGCCGCTCGGCTGGCAGGCTCGCTCGGCGGTCATCTGAATCGGCTGCGAGCGCTCAAGCGGCTCGCCGCCGATGGTGTGAGCTCGAAGGAGGCGGCGTCGCAGCTGAAGCTCAACCCGTACTACGCGAGCAAGCTCTACCGCCAGGCCGAAGGGTTCTCCCAGGACGAGCTCGACGAGGCGGTGCTACGGCTGGCGGAGCTCGACGGCTCGCTCAAGGGACAGAGCAGGCTCGCGCCCGACCTCGAGCTGCAGCGAACGTTGGTCGACCTCACAAGGCGGCAAGGGGCCGCGAACGCGAACGGCGGCCGCTAGGCGGCGGCGCCGACGCCCGTGACGAGCCTGGCCGCGTGCGACTTCTTCCGGGCGGCGGTGTTGCGATGGAGTGCGCCGCGCGAGATGGCGCGGTCGATCGTCCGCACGAGTTCACGGTGCTCGGAGGCGATGCGGTCGGCGTCGCCGTCGGAGACGGCCGCCTCGAGCCGCTTCGTCAGCGTCTTGATCGTCGACCGGTAGCGGAGGTTCTCCGTCCGCTGCCGCTCCTGGATCAGGACGCGCTTCTTCTGCTGCTTGATGTTCGCCATTCGAGGAAATGCCCGCTGCTGCGGGCCGCGCGATGGTAGCAGACCTCGCTGGGAGAATCGCACCGCGTGACGGAGCCCACGACCCCTCATTCGACCGAGCCCGGCCATAGCCGGCGCCTCGCCCGCTCGACCGCCGTCTTCGCCGCGGCAACCGGC
>Ga0070670_100004292_pt1 | contig 11933 bp, 10 predicted proteins | sample KBSS63metaG_FD_64665 | JGI IMG/M metagenome (GOLD analysis project Ga0070670, IMG submission 64665) | Switchgrass rhizosphere microbial communities from Kellogg Biological Station, Michigan, USA - KBS S6-3 metaG | ecosystem: Host-associated > Plants > Roots > Rhizosphere > Soil ... | reverse complement strand
CGCTCGAGGATCTGGCGATGATGCGCGCCCAGCCCAACATCACCGTGCTCTACCCGTGCGATGCGGTGAGCACCGAACGGCTCCTCGCAGAAGCGGCCTATCACGCCGGACCGGTCTACATGCGGACATCGCGGCCGAAGACGCCGGTGATCTACGGGCCCGACGAGCAGTTCGAGCTGGGTGGCCTGAAAGTGCTTCGTCAGAGCGCCGCGGATGTCGCGACGGTCATTGGTGCCGGCGTGACGGTCTTTGAGGCGCTCAAGGCCTACGACGAGTTGCAGAAACAGGGCGTGAGCATTCGCGTCGTCGATCTCTACTCGCTGCAGCCGATCGACGCGACGGCGCTCGTCCAGTGCGCAGCAGCCACGAAGGGCCGGCTGATCACCGTTGAGGATCATTACCGCGCTGGCGGCATCGGCGACGCCGTCGCCACGGCAGTGGCTGGCAGTGGCTATACGGTGAGACGTCTGGCTGTATCCGAAATCCCTCGCAGCGGAACTCCAGAGCAACTGCTGGATCGTTACGGCATCTCAGCGCCGCACATCGTCGCGGCGGTCAAGGAACAGTAAGGCGCGCCGCGCGCTAGTGCGGGAACCCGGTAGCGGCAATGACGCGCCGGGCCTGCCAGAGATGACGACGCTCGTGCGCGGCCATGAGCGCGAATCCGGAGTTCAACGACATCCTGATCCAGCTGCTGGCAGGTGAATGGACCTTCGCCCGCCGCAGATCCAGCCCGCTCGCCTGTCGCAGACGATCGATGAACTGGACTTGGTATGCGCGAAACGCGGCCATGATCTCGGAGCGTGAGCGCTGCACGGCCGGTTGAAATGAGCTCGGGGCCTTCAAATTGATGCGAGCCGGCGGCTCCATCGTTCGAACGAGAAACCGGCCGACGAGATCGTGGGTGAAGGGGCCCTCGCCGTACAGCCCGCGGCGGATGGCTTCGGCGATGCCCTCGTCGAGCTGTGGCAGATAGAGCCGTGCGGTGACGTTGAGATGGTCGAGGCATTCGGCGATCGACCAGGAGCCGGCGGCGGGCCGCCAGATGAACTGTTCTTCGTTGAGCGGTGAGACCAGCGCGTCGGCTTGCTCCGCGAGGCGTTCAAACTGCTGCTTGTACTCGTCGACTTCGGGGGCGAGCGCAAGCGGACCAGCCACGGGCTCATTGTAAACGCCGCACGCGCGTATAATCCGGGCGCGGTTCACACAAACGCATGACTTATTCGCGCCGCGAGTGGCTGTATTTTGCCGGAACGATTGCGGCCGCAGCTGTCACGCCGGCGGGGAGCGTCAGACTGCGCGCGCGTGTCCCGCAGAGTGCGCCCACTGCCCGCACACGGATCGACACGCATCACCACGTATTCCCACCGCCATACATCGCTGCGCTGATCGAGGGAAAACAGGACGCGCAGGTTGCCAAAGCCTGGTCGGTTGCCCGCACGCTGGACGACATGGAACGAGCGGGTGTCGAGACGTCCATCCTGTCGGTGACACAGCCGGCGGTCGCGTTCGCGCCGGTTGACGTGGCCAGACGCGTGGCTCGGGAATCGAACGAGTGGGTGGCGAAACTCGTTGCCGACAACGGCCGACGATTCGGCTCGTTCGCCACCCTGCCGATGCCCGATGTCGAGGGCACACTGCGCGAAATCGCCTACGCGCTCGACACGCTGAAGGCCGACGGCGTCTGCCTGCTCACGAGCTACGGAGAACGGTGGCTGGGGAATCCGTCGTTTGCGCCGGTGCTCGACGAGTTGAATCGGCGGAAGGCGGTCGTCTACACGCATCCGGCAACGGCGGACTGCTGCCGCAATCTCCTGCCGGAGATTCCGACGACGGTGATTGAGTTCGGGACGGATACGAGTCGGACCATTACCGACATCGTGTTCAGCGGAACGGCGGATCGCTGTCGCGATGCGCAGTTCATCTTTTCGCATGCCGGCGGCACGATCCCCTTCCTGACGGAGCGCCTTGTCCGCCTGCCGGTTCAGAATCCTGCAATGCAGAAACGCGTACCGCGCGGCGTACTGACCGAGTTGAAGCGGTTCTTCTACGACACCGCGTGGTCCGCGCACCCGATGGCGCTGGCGTCGCTGACGAAGCTCGTGCCGGCGACGCAGATTCTGTTCGGATCCGATTACCCGTACCGGACCGGCGAGGATCATGTGAAGGGGCTGCTGGAGTACGGCTTCATCGCCGCAGATCTTCGAGCCATCGAGCGCGACAATGCGGTGAGGCTGCTCCCGCGGCTGAGTTAAATCCATACGTGCCATCTATTTACAGGCAGGCGTGGGTCCGATAGAATAATCAGGCGCCAGGCTGCAGGTCACCCCTAATCCTGACGCTCCTCCTACAATTCGGGCCGTTTTTCGTTTCTTCGGCGCTCCTCCGAACGTTCGGCGGGCTCAGTCGAGGCAGGCCGGTCCCTTTCGTCTCGCTTGAGGTGTGTGGTGCTCGCAGGGAAATTGCCAGGTAGACGACTGTTCTGGGTGGGCACCGGCGTGCTCCTCGTTGTGCTCGTCATCGGAGGCACGGTTGCGCAGAGACTGAACAGCGCAGCTCAGCCGACAGCCGCTCCGTTCTCTGATTTCCTGACCGGCATCTCGGCGGGATCGATCAAGAGCGTGGTCGTCGATGCCGACACGCTGACGTTCGAGACCAAGGACGGCAAACGGTTCGAGAGCATCGCCCCACAGGGATACGCGGCCGCCAATCCAACGTTCATGACCGGTCTTGCCGACCGCGGTGTCCGCGTCGACGTCAACCCGGTTCGGACGTCGCGCGTAAGCAGCTTCGGTGCACTGGCTCTCGGTCTGCTGTTCTTCGGCTTCGCCGCCCTCGCACTGTTCCGCGTCGTGACCGGCCGGGTGCCGACGCTCGAGAAGGCCCGCACAATTGATCCTGAGGCCGTGACGGTCACGTTCAAGGACGTGGCCGGTGTCGACGAGGCCAAGGACGAGGTTCAGGAGATCGTTGACTTCCTCAAGGATCCGGCGCGGTTTGCCACGATTGGCGGTCGCATTCCGCGCGGCGTGCTGCTCGTGGGCCCTCCGGGTACCGGGAAGACGCTGCTGGCGAGGTCCATGGCGGGCGAGGCCGGCGTGCCGTTCATTTCCACGAGCGGATCGGATTTCGTCGAGATGTACGCCGGCGTCGGCGCGTCGCGGGTGCGCAAGCTGTTCAAGGAGGCACGTCGCCACAAGTCGTGCATCATCTTCATCGATGAGCTCGATGCCGTCGGGCGCAGCCGCGGCGGCAACTCGCTCAGTCACGAGGAGCGCGAGCAGACGCTCAACCAGCTGCTCGTCGAGATGGACGGCTTTACGCAGAGCGACAGCATCATTGTCGTCGCGGCCACCAACCGCGCGGATATCCTCGACTCGGCGTTGCTGCGACCGGGACGCTTCGACCGGCAGGTCACGGTCGGCAATCCGGATCTCAAGGGGCGCGAGCAGATCCTTCGCGTGCACTCCCGCAAGGTGGCGCTGGAGCCGGACGTCGATATGCGAGCGATCGCTCGCGGCACTCCCGGCTTTTCGGGTGCTGACCTGGCAAATCTGGTGAACGAGGCGGCGCTGATTGCCGCACGCGCCGGGCATCTGACCGTGACGAACGCCGACCTCGACGCCGCACGCGACAAGGTGCTGATGGGCGTCGAGCGCAAGTCGGTCGCGATGAGCGAGCACGAGCGCGTGACGTGCGCGTATCACGAGGCCGGCCACGCAGTCGTGGCGGCGATGCTCCCGGATGCGGACCCGCTGCACAAAGTGACGATCATCCCGCGCGGCCGTGCGCTGGGCGTGACGATGCAGCTGCCGGAGGCGGACCGATACACGCACTCGAAGCCATTTATCGAGTCGCAGATTGCGATTCTGATGGGTGGACGCGTCGCCGAGGAGCTGTTCCTGCGTCAGATGACGAGCGGCGCGTCCAACGACATCGAGCGTGCAACCGAACTGGCGCGCAAGATGGTCTGCGAACTCGGCATGTCGCCGCTCGGTCCGGTCCATTTCCGTCGTCCCGCCAGTGCATTCGACAACGACAGCCGTGCCGCGGGCTTCTCGGAAGGGACGGCGCGACGGGTCGATGACGAGATCTCGACGCTGGTCATGAAGGGATACGAGGCGGCACGGCAGATTGTCGGGCATCAGCGTGAGGCGGTGAAGGCGCTGGCCGAAGAGCTGCTCGAGGTCGAGTCCGTTGACGCCGACCGCATGAAGCAGATCGTCGCCCAGCATGTCGTGCCCGAACGGCGGGCGGCCCAGGGCTGATCCAGCCTGGCCGGGCAGCGAAACGCTGCTCACGCTCAATGTTGAACGGCCGAGGCCGACCGCGAGGTCGGCCTTTGCTGTGTACGGGCTGTAGTACCTTTGCCTTCTGGCCCTGTCGTCTGACTTTTCCCGAGGCTTCCGTGACTCCCACTCCATTCATTCGACTCGCTGCAGCGACGCTACTGGCTGCGACGATTGCCCGTTCGGCGGAGGCGCAGCATCTCACCATCGGACCGTCGCTTCCTGCCACCAGCCCGTTCCTGGGCGGCGTGCCGCAGGGGGCGGCGACGACGTCACCGGTGTTCATCTCGATCGGCGATGCCATCCAGCGCGCGCTTGCCTATAACCTCGGCGTCCTCGAGGCCGAGGAGCGGGTCGATCGCGCACAGAGCGCACGTCGGATTGCGCTGAGCGAGCGTTTGCCGCAGCTGAACGCGACCGCGTCCGAAAGCCGGCGCACGTTCAACCTGGAGGCGTTCGGCTTTCCGCTGATGCCCGGGTTTCCCCGTCTGATCGGGCCGTTCAACGTGTTCGACGCGCGTGTGTGGCTGTCGCAGTCGGTGTTCGACCGATCAGCCATGAAAGACCGTGACGCCGACTCGCACAACCTCACTGCGGCGCGCCATGAGTATCGGAGCGCCCGCGACCTGGTGATGCTTGTCGCCGCCAACCTGTATCTGGAGGCGCTTGCCTCGGCCGCTCGAGTGGACACGGCCCGGGCGCAGCTGCAGACGGCGCAGGCGCTGCACACGCAGGCACAGGATCTGAAAGAGAGCGGCATCATCGCCGGTCTCGATGTCATTCGCGCCGAAGTGCGGCTGAGCAGCGATCGGCAACGGGTCACGGCCGCCAACAACGAGCTCCAGAAGGCCAGGCTGCAGCTGGCGCGCGTCATCGGATTGCCTATCGGACAGGAATTCACGCTCAGCGCCCAGCTGCCGATGGCCCTCCCGTTTCCGGATATGACGCTGACCGAGGCGCTCGAGAGCGCGTATCGCGAGCGGCCCGACTACCTGGCGACACAGGAACGCGTCCGCGCGGCCGAACTCTCGCTGCAGGCCGTGAAAAGCGAACGCCTGCCCGCCGTCAGCGTGAATGCCGATTACGGCGCCATTGGCTTGCAGGTCAGTTCGGCATTGGCGACCTTCAACATCACGGCGGCGGTGAAAATGCCGATCTTCGACGGCGGCCGCATCGACGGCCTTGCCATTCGTGCGGAGGCGGACCTGAAGCAGCGCCGCGCCGAGGCGGACGACAAGCGCGCTGAGGTCTATTACGACGTCCGCATGGCGTTTCTCGATCTGGAGGCGACCAATGAGGAGCTGCAGACCGCGACACGCTCACGTGAGCTGGCCGCACAGCAACTGACCCAGACGCGCGATCGCTTTGCCGCTGGCGTGGCCAGTAACGTCGAGGTGATTCAAGCGCAGGAAGCCGTGACGCTGGCGGAGGATCAGTACATCTCGGCGCTGTACGGATTCAATATCGCGAAGGCACTGCTGGCGCGCTCGGTCGGCAGCGGTCCGGACGACGTCGAACGCTTTCTCAGCGGCAAATAGCGGACGGTGACCAAGGAGTATCGATGAGTACGCGAAGCCGAATCATCATCGCCGTCGTGGCGGTGGTGATCATTGCTGCCGGCGCCTGGTTCTGGTCCACGCGCGGCAAGGAGTCCACCGACGACGCCCAGGTCGAGGCGCATGTCACGCCGATCGCCTCGCGCGTCGGAGGAACCGTGCAGGCCGCAGCGGTTGCCGACAATCAGCGCGTAACGGCAGGCGCGGTACTGGTACAGATCGACCCGCGGGATTTCCAGCTCGCGGTTGAGAAGGCACGGGCGGAGCTCGCTGACGCGGAAGCAGCCGCTGCCGCGTCGCAGGCCAACGTCCCGATCGTGACCGCGACTGCGAGCGGCGGTATCTCGACAGCGCGCGGAGGCATCGCTCAGGCGCAGGCCGGGATCACGGAGTCCGAGCAGGCAGTGCTCGGAGCCCGTTCGCGTGAAGCAACAGCGCAAGCGCGTGTGCGCGAGGCGGAAGCCAACGCCACCAAGGCCGCCAAGGACGTTGAACGGCTGAAGCCGTTGCTAGACAAGGACGAGATCTCGCAGCAGCAGTACGACAGTGCGGTCGCGGCCGCTAACGTGGCACGCGCGACGGTGGATTCCGCCGTCGCCCAGGAGCGTGAGGCCCAGGCGGGCATTCAGGCTGCCGAGAGTCGCGTGAAGCAGGCCCAGGCGACGCGGGAACAGGCCTCGGCGCAGCTGCAGACGGCTGATACCGCTCCGCAGCAGGTCGCCGCGACAAAGGCACGTGCGGCGGCGGCGGCAGCGCGCGTCATGCAGTTGCGCGCTGCCGTGAAACAGGCGGAGCTGAATCTCGAGTACGCAACCGTCAAGGCGCCCACCGGTGGTGTCGTCAGCCGCAAGACGGTCGAGCCCGGGCAGGTGATTCAGCCCGGGCAGCCGCTGATGACGATCGTGTCGCTTGATCCCGTGTGGATCACGGCGAACTTCAAGGAGACCCAGCTCGAAGACATGCGTCCAGGGCAGCGTGTCACCGTCAAGGTGGATGCCTACGGCGGCACGACGCTCACCGGGAAGATCGAGAGCATCGCCGCTGCGACGGGCGCGCGATTCAGTCTGCTGCCGCCGGAAAACGCCACCGGCAACTTCGTCAAAGTCGTGCAGCGGGTGCCCGTGAAGATCGTCCTGGACGAGGGCCAGGACGCGCAGCGGGTACTGAGGCCCGGCATGTCGGTGACGCCGACGGTTCACACCCAGTAGGCATGGAACAGAAGCAGGTCAACCCGTGGGTGGTGGCGATGGCGGTCATGTTCGCCACCTTCATGGAGGTGCTCGACACAACGGTCGTCAATGTGTCGCTCCCGCATATCGCCAGCAGCATGGCGGCGACCACGGAAGAAGCGACGTGGGCGCTGACGTCGTACCTCGTGGCGAACGCGATCGTGCTGCCGATGACCGGGTGGCTGGCGTCCATGTTCGGGCGCAAGCGGCTGCTGATGATCTCCACGGCCGGTTTTACGATTGCGTCGTTCTTCTGCGGAGCCGCGCCGAACCTGGCGTCGCTCGTCGTGTTCCGAATCATTCAGGGAGCTACGGGCGGCGCGCTGCAGCCGCTCTCGCAGGCGGTTCTACTCGAATCGTTCAAGCCTGAGGATCGCGGCCGCGCGATGGGTTTCTGGGGCCTCGGGATTGTCGTCGCGCCGATTCTCGGGCCGGTGTTCGGAGGCTGGCTGACGGAAAACTACAGCTGGCGCTGGATCTTCTATATCAATCTCCCCGTCGGCATCGCCTCGCTGATCATGACGCGCCTGTTCGTCTTCGACCCGTCGTACTTGCGGAAGGCGTCGCAGGGCATCGACTACTGGGGCATGGGGATGCTGGTGGTCGGCATCGGCGCGCTGCAGTACGTACTGGACAAGGGACAGCAGGCGGACTGGTTTGCGTCCACACTGATCGTCGTGCTCTCGGTGATTGCGGCCGTTGCGCTGGTGGCGCTGGTGCTGCACCAGCTCAAGTCCACTCGTCCGATCATCGACCTGCACCTCTTCAAGGACCGCACTTACGCCACGGGCGTGTTCCTGATGACGGTGTTGGGGTTCGTCCTCTATGGCAGCCTCGTACTGCTACCGGTCATGCTGCAGACGCTTTTCGGCTATTCGTCGCTGGAGGCAGGAAAGGCGATGGCGCCACGAGGCGTCGGGTCGATGCTCGTCATGCCAATCGTCGGCTACCTGACCGCGCATTTCGATCCGCGCAAGATGCTGGCATTCGGTCTGGCCATCGGTGGCGTGACGCTCCTGTGGCTCGGACAGCTCAATCTCAACGCCGGATACTGGGACATCTTCTGGCCGCAGTTTCTGCAGGGTGCAGGAATGGCGCTGCTGTTCGTGCCGTTGACGACCGTGTCGATGGCGACCATTGCCCGCGAACGAATGGGCTACGCCACGAGCATGTTCAACCTGATGCGCAACGTTGGTGGCAGCGTCGGCATCGCCGTGACCGCCACGATGGTGCAGCGTCAGCGGCAGATCATCGGCGCCACACTCGGCGTCCACGTCAGCGCCTACGATCCCGTCACGCAGTCGATGTTCGAGCAGATCAGGAACGGGATGATCGCCGCCGGCTCGGACGTCGTGACGGCGACCCAGCGCACGTATATCGTCCTGCACGGCATGCTCCTGCAGCAGGCGTCCATGGTGTCGTTCGTGATGCTGTTCCGGTGGCTCGGCGCCATCTTTCTCCTCATGCTGCCGCTGGTGCTTCTGATGAGAAAGCCGAGCGCTGGTGGCGAGGCGGTAGCGGCACATTAGGTCCCGGGTTCTACCGGCGCCGAACTGAACAATGAACACGAACCCGGAAGTGGAACCCGGGACACTGGACGATAATTTCTGCCATGGACATCCGCGTCGTGATCGTCGGCCTTGGACCCATTGGCGCCGCGGTCGCGCGGCAGATAGTCGAGCGGAAGGGATTTCGCCTTGTCGGCGCCGTGGATATCGATCCCCAGAAGCTCGGGCAGGACGCAGCGAGGGTCATCGGTCTGGAGAAACCGCTGCGCGTCAAGGTCACGAACGACATCGGCAAGACGATCAAGGCGGCCAAGCCTCACGTCGCGGTGCTGTGCACGAGTTCGGCGCTGAAATCGGTCGTCGGCCAGTTTGAGGAAGTGCTCAAGCGTCGCGTGCCGATCGTCACCACCACTGAAGAGGCCGCCTACCCGTCACGCGCGAACCGCAGATTGGCGGCACGCCTCGACGCTGCCGCACGGAAGGCGAAGGTCGCGGTGCTCGGCACCGGCGTCAACCCCGGGTTCACGATGGACGCGCTGCCGATTGCGCTGACTGCTGTGTGCGAGCGCGTGACGTCGATTGAGGTGCTACGCGTGCAGGACGCGCGCATCAGGCGACTGCCGTTTCAACAGAAGATTGGCGCAGGGCTGACACGAGAACAGTTTGCCCGCCGCGTTGAAGCGGGAACCGTCCGTCACGTTGGCTTCACCGAGTCGATCCAGATGATTGCCGACGCAATGAGCTGGAAGCTCGATCGTGTCACCGACGAGATTGAGCCGAAGATGGCCGACGGCGATGTCGCCAGCGACCTGCTCTCGGTCAGGGCTGGCCAGGTCTGTGGGCTGGTTCAGCGAGGCACCGGCTACGTGAACGGCGAGCCACGAATCCGGCTACGCCTCGAGGCGTACCTGGGCGCGCCGGAATCCTATGAGTCGGTATTGGTCGAGGGATCGCCCCGAATTCACTCGCGAATCGACGGCGGCGTGCACGGCGACATCGCCACTGCCTCGATGGCGGTGAATGCGATTCCCGCCGTCATGTCCGCCTCACCGGGATTCAGAACGATGCGCGATCTCCGATTACCATCGTTCTATGGCGGTTCATAGCGTCACTGTCCGCGACGCCAGTGAAAGCGATGTGCCCGGGATCCTGGCCATCTACAACGACGTCATCGCCACGTCGACTGCCGTCTACCGCGACGACCCCGCCTCGCTTGACGATCGTCTTCAATGGTTCGGGGCGCGCGCCAGTCAGTCGTATCCGGTGCTCGTCGCGGTCGACGACTCCGGCATTCTGGGGTTTGCGTCGTATGGGGACTTCCGCGCCTGGCCGGGCTACCGATTCAGCGTCGAGCACACCGTGCACATCCGCACCGATCAGCGTGGCCGCGGCGTCGGCACGCTCCTGATGCGCGCGCTGATTCAGCGCGCCATCGAGCAGGGGAAGCACGTGATGATCGGCGGTGTGGACGCGGACAACGAGGCGTCGCTTCGGTTTCACGATCGCCTCGGATTCGCACGGGCGGCGCACCTGCATCAGGTCGGTTTCAAATTCGGCCGCTGGCTGGACCTCGTGTTTGTGCAACGCGTTCTGGACGACACGTGAAGACACCACTCCCTGACGTCGTCCTTCTCAAGCTGCCACGAGGCGAAGTGGAGCAGTTCGTGATGATCGACCGTCACGAATTGTTCCCGACTGTTCCGAAAGGCCAGCCGGCGTCGCGCGAGCTGTGGATGGACCAGTTCGCGCGCCTCTTGCACCAGCCTCCGCTCGACGAGGCGGCAGTACGCGAGACGCTTCTGCGCCGCGGCGTCTCCGGTCGCGACATCGATGACTTGCTGGCGGCAGCTCGACGGAAGTACGAAGTGATGACCTCGCAGCCGACGTCCTGGGAGCACATCACGCGCATCGGCTACCGCAATCCTGACGGACAGGAGATCGTCCGGAAGACCGATGTTGGCGGGCCACAGGGTCAGCGCATCTATGTCCTGCGATGCACGGTGTGCGGGCACGAGTATGCGGCGTACGGTTTCGACGCCGATATCCGACGATGCCCGCGCTGCCAGGATGGCCCAGCGGGCTTGCCTGTTCCCGCCGAAACATGAACGCGTTCGATCTGATCATCTTTGACTTCGACGGGACCATCGTCGATTCGGCGAGTGGCATCGCGCAGTGCATGGCCGCGGCCTTCGAGCGGCACCATCTTCCGCCGCCGTTGCCATCGGACGTTCGCGCGCGAATCGGGCTCACACTCGAAGAATCGATCCGGCAATTGACCGATGGCCTCTCCGATCTGGACGTTGCCGCTCTCGCCCGGCACTATCGGGAATTGCATGCGTCAGTCGCCGCGCCGGCGATCGCGTTGTTTCCCGGCGCCACCGAGACGCTGGCCGCTCTGGTCACTGACCACCGCCTGGTCGTCGTCAGTCAGAAGGCGCGGCGAGGTCTGCTGCAGTTGATGGAGCAGCTCGACATCCAGCGTTATTTCGATCTGGTCCTCGGTTCAGACGACGTGACTGTGCTGAAACCTGACGCCGCCCTTTACGAGCGACACATCGCACCCAGGTATCCAGTAGCCCGCACTCGCATCCTGGTCGTCGGTGACACGGCGACGGACCTGCACTTTGCGGCAAACATCGGTGCGAGCGGATGCTGGGCGGAGTACGGCTATGGCGATGAGAGACGCTGCCGCGCGTTGAGCCCGGTCTATACAGTCGCCGACATCACTGAAGTGACATCGGTGTGCGCTATTTCGCCGGCTGGACCCCGACTCGTCTCCCGTCCTTGAGGTTCACCAGGGAGAGACGATTGCTGGTGAGCAGCACCTTATAGGGTGGTGTCAACCGGTTGAGATAGTAATTGTTGTACCCCGGCACGACCAGTTCGGTTCCATCCGCGAGACGAAGCTTCGTTCCGCGGTTCTCGGCGGCGACGACGCGCGTCAGGAACGCGGCATTCTTCGGAAAGACGCCTTCCACGTGCTTGATCGGAATCTCTTCGCCGGCGACGTACAACCACGCGGCGGGGACGTGCTGACCGTTGACGAGCACATCACGCATCACCACCATGACGTCTGCAGCGACGACTGCCACTGATGTCGGATTCGCGAGCAGCCAGCTCGATCCACCATTCAGCTTGACGACGTGGTCGTCTTTTTCTGAGATTGAATCGGGGAAGTAATCGACCTTCTCCATCGTCTGCGCGCCAGATGTGGCGGCGACGCCGAGACCGAACACGAGGACACAGACGATCGTTCGCGCGCGGGTAGGACGCATACGCACCCCCAGGTCAGATCGAGAGACCGGCTGCAGTATACGCACGGCTGGGTTGACGAAGTAAAGCGGCGAATAC
>Ga0070670_100004291_pt1 | contig 11933 bp, 9 predicted proteins | sample KBSS63metaG_FD_64665 | JGI IMG/M metagenome (GOLD analysis project Ga0070670, IMG submission 64665) | Switchgrass rhizosphere microbial communities from Kellogg Biological Station, Michigan, USA - KBS S6-3 metaG | ecosystem: Host-associated > Plants > Roots > Rhizosphere > Soil ... | reverse complement strand
ATCCCGGCACTGGCGTCATGCGCCATGCGGACGCGGGTTATCGCATCGCCATCGATTGCGCGGAGGAGCAGGGGCTCGACCTGCCGATGGTGGGCGCGTGAAGCTCGATCCCGCCAGCGTCGATCTCGCGACCATGCGTCGCATTTGGGCGGGCGCGCCCGCGCGCCTCGATGACAGTTCGATGCAGCGGGTGGCGGAAGCCGCCGCGTCGGTCGAGCGCATCGTCGCGGGCGGGGAGACCGTCTACGGCGTAAACACCGGGTTCGGCTTGCTGGCGAGCACGCGCATCCCTGACGAGCGTCTCGCCGAGCTGCAGACGAACCTGATCCTGTCGCACAGCGCGGGCCTGGGCGAGCCGCTGCCGCGCCATGTCACTCGGCTGATGATCGTGCTGAAGCTGTTCGGCTTGGGCCGGGGTCATTCGGGCGTCCGGCCTCTTGTGATCGAGGCGCTCGAGGCACTGCTCGAGCATGACGCAATGCCGCTCATTCCTTCGCAGGGAAGCGTCGGCGCAAGCGGTGATCTGGCTCCGCTGGCGCACCTCATTGCCGCGCTGATGGGCAGGGGCAGCATCGACATTCGCGGGGAGGTCCTGCCCGCTGAGGCTGCGCTCAAAACGCTTGGCATGGAACCGCTCCAGCTCGGGCCAAAGGAAGGACTCGCGCTCATCAATGGCACTCAGGCGTCGACGGCGATTGCGCTCGACGCCTTGTTCGCAGGCGAGCGCGTGTTCGCCGCAGCGATCGCGGCCGGAGCCCTTTCGGTCGACGCGTTGAAGGGAAGCGTAAAGCCATTCGACCCGCGCATTTCCGAGCTTCGCGGACAGCCGGGCCAGATTCGCGTCGCGACCGCGATCCGCGAGCTGCTGGACGGCAGCGAGATCGTCGAGAGCCACGCGCGATGCGGCAAGGTGCAGGACCCGTACAGCTTTCGCTGCCAGCCGCAGGTGATGGGCGCCGCTCTCGACCTGCTGCACAATGCGGCACGGACTCTGACCATCGAAGCGAGCGCGGTGACGGACAATCCGATCCTCTTTCCGGATGAGAACATCGCCATCTCCGGCGGCAATTTCCATGCGCAGCCGGTGGCCTTCGCGGCGGACATGATTTCGATGGCGCTATGCGAGGTCGGCTCGATCTCCGAACGGCGCAGCGCGGTGCTGATCGACCCGAAGATGAGCGGCTTGCCGCCCTTCCTGACGCAGGACAGCGGGGTCAATTCGGGGATGATGATCACGCAAGTGACCGCGGCCGCATTGGTCAGCGAGAACAAGTCGCTCGCCCACCCGGCCAGCATCGATACGATCCCGACCTCGGCCGGCCAGGAAGACCATGTTTCGATGGCGCCCATCGCAGGCCGCAAGGCGGCCCAGATCGCACGCAATGCAGCGGGCGTAATCGCGGTGGAGCTGATGACCTCTGCACAGGCCATCGACTTCCATGCGCCGCTCAACACCAGCGGGAAGCTGCAGGCCGTTCACGCGAAGGTACGCGAGATCACCCCGCGCTTCACGTCGGACCGCTATTGGGCGGACGAACTGGCCGCGCTTCAGACGGCGGTGCTCGCGGGAGAGATTCATACCCTCCCGCTGCAGACCGATTAATCTACTTCTGCCCTAGTCTTGTCAGCATTTCGGCGGCGGTTGCCGGGCCCCGCACCAGGGTGTCGGTATGAATTGCAATATGCTTTCTCAGCTCGATGCCGACCATCGGACCGTAGGGTAGTCCCATCTTCTGCGCCGCCGCGTCCAGCGCATCATCCTGCGCGGGCGTGGTCTGCGGAAAGATCACCATATAGTCCCAGCTGTCGCCGTCGGTATGAGCGTAAACCTGGCCGGGAGCGATTCCCGCCGCGGCCGAGATCCGGTCCTGCTGGGCCAGCCACTTCAGCAGCTCAATCTGATGGCCAGGCGCGGCGCGATAGAGCGACACCGTGGCGCGGCCGGCTTGCTGGGCATGAGCCGGAACGACAATTGAGCTGGCTAGCGCGGCCGCTGCCGCAATGGTGCAAACTAACTTCTTCATGATTGCCCCCTGTCCTGGCGCTGGAAGCGCCGGCTTCGGCCTGCCTCATGGCAGGCCGGCTTCCCGTCATGCCTGACGCGACTCGTGGCGGAGCAGCGACGCGGGATATCACGAACGAAACAGCAGTGGGACTCGTCAGCTAGCTGACGCGCGTCCAGCGCTGCTCCTTGCACAGGACGCCGAGGACGGCGCAGCCCTTAACGACCATCACGTTCGGTCCGATCTGGCGCACGGTAGCAGAGCCGCGGATGTTGCGCTTCGGCTCGAACGCGCGGCCCTTGTACATGCCCTCCCCGGCAGGGCGGAGATCGCTGAGGATCCGCGTGCCAACCAGCTTCCGGCCGTTCTCCGCGACCTTCTCGCGGGTCTTCTCGGCCGCCCAGCTGACCGTTCCGCAATAGGCGCTCCCGCACCGCGAGACATTGACGATGACGCTGCGCTTCGGATTGGTCCACTTGCCCTCGAGGGCCTGAGCGGATGCTGATGCCGGCGCTCCAAGCGCCACCGCAGCCGCTGCAATGCTCAAGAGAATGCGTTTCATGACACCGACTTAACCAGGATTTGCGGCGAGAATCGTTCGCTGAGCTTGCGTCAGTATGAACGGAAATCCTTAGTCCCTGGCGAAGACCGCCTCGCCCGACCTCGTCCAGACCTGCGACCGGCACATCATACCCTTCAGAATGCACCCGGACACCTTCAGCCGATTATCGTCCACGACCTGGATCTTGCCGCCGACGCGCAGGTCCATGTCCGCCACGAATACCGTACCCCGCCACTGACCGTTCCCGGTCTGCCTGAAATCGTTGAGCAGCCGGGCTCCAACCAGCGTATCCGCACCCTTCCGCGCGGCGTGTTGCGCCCGCTCCGCCGCCCAGGTGACGGTTCCGCACATTGCCTCGCCGCACGGGGCGAGCCGTATGAGCACGGTTCGCTGAGGATTGAGCCAATGTCCTTCGATCGGGCTGGCAGGCGGAGACGCTGCGGCAAACGCCATTGCGGCGTAGGTGGCGATCGCTGGCATCGCCGCGCCTTATGCCCGTTGCGAGATCATCCGGGAATGCTGGAATCTCCAGAGCCGGCACAGTTTGCGCGAGTCAGCAGCGCCTTGCGGACATCGTCCGCGCTGTAGGGCTTCGCTACGGTGGGCACGTCGGCGAACTGCTCCGGATGGGATCGGTCACCGTAGCCGGTGGCGAAGATGAACGGAATCTCGCGCTCCGCCAGCAGCTGGGCGACCGAATAGCTGAGCGTGCCATGGACGTTGACGTCGAGGACCGCCGAATCGACCTGCTCCTGCGCGATGAGCTCGCACGCTTCCTCGATGCGCGATGCATGCAGGACCGACGCGCCCTGCAGTGACAGCATGTCCTCAAGCGCGAGCCCGATGATCGGCTCGTCCTCCAGGATCAGGATGGTCGCGCCGTCCAGCGTCATTCCGGGATGCGCGGCAGCTTCGCGAGGATCTTGCAGTTGAGACCGGTCGGCCGGAACTCGAGCTCCACCTCGCTGCGGAGTTCCGCCGAAAGCCCGCGCTCAATCAGGCGCGTGCCGAAACCGCGCCGCGATGGCTGCTGCACGGGCGGTCCGCCGGCCTCCGTCCACTCGATCTCCAGCTCAGTCGGGCCGTCCTCGACGGGCTGGACGTTCCAGCGCACGTCTACCGTGCCCGTTCCGTTCGACAGAGCGCCATATTTGATCGCGTTCGTGCAGAGCTCGTGGATCGCCATGGCGAGGGACACGGCGGTTTGCGGCGCGACCACCGTATCCGGTCCCTGAAAGCGGAGGCGATCGACGTTCGCTCCGGTCGTTGCGGCAATGGATGCCTTGATCGTCTCCAGAAGCCCCGCGTTTTCCCAGTTCTGCGTGGTCAGCAGATTGTGTGCCGCGGATAAGGCGTTGAGCCGGGCGTCGAAGGTCTTGCGCGCGATCTCGGGCTCCATGCGGACGTTGAACGACTGCATCGCCAGCGCCTGCACGATGGAAAGAGTGTTCTTCACGCGGTGGTTCAGCTCGTGGATGAGGAGCTGCTGTCGCTCCTCGGCCCGGCGCTGTTCCGTGACGTCGTGGCCCTGGACGAATACGCCGGAGGCTTCCGTATCCGTCTCTGCGTTGATCGGCTGGTAGATGAAGTCGAGGAAACGCTCCTCGATCGGTCCCTCCTGCTCGCATTCCAGCAGGATCCGGACGCTTCGGCCGATGTAAGCCTCGCCGCTCGACCGGACCTGTTCGAGCAAAGTGACGAAACCCTGCTCCACCACTTCAGGCAAAGCTTCGACGACGGTCTTGCCGACGATCTCACGGTCTCCGACGAGCCTGCGATAGGCTGCATTGGCCATCTGGAACCTGTGTTCGGGCCCCGACAGCACCGCGACGAAGCCCGGCGCCTGCTCGAACAGGGTGCGCAGCCGTTGCGTCTCCTGAGAGAGGGTCTGGTTGGCTTCCTGCACGGCATGCGCGCGCTGGAAGACGCCCGTCGCATCGCGAGCGGAATGACCGGCCTCGGCGGCGATCGTGCGCAGCCGATGGAGCTCGGTTACGTCGACCGTATGCTGGAGGATGTAGGCGACTTTGCCGGCATCGATGAGCGGTGTGTGAGTCGCGCTCCAATAGCGTTCTTCATAGCCACCCGAAGGCTGGGCGATGTCGTAACGGATGAGGGCGAGTTCGTCGGGTTCGCCGCTCTGCAGGACGCGGTCGAGGGAATTTTGCAGCGCCTTATGGCTTTCCGATTCCGGATCGCTCGGAAACGCCTCGAACATGGGCTTACCCTGAAGGTCGTCCCGTTCGCGCATGGTCGCCTTGAGATAGGCATCGTTCATCGTGACGATCGTGAGGTCCGGCGCAAAAAGGACGTACGGGTTCGGCGATGCGCCGAACAAGGCTTCGAAGTCGATCGATTGGGGCCGCGCAAGCATGTGCTACTCCGTTGCCAAGCGGCAAAAGCAGCGCTTGCGATGGATTCACGATGAGGACTCGCTGAGGCGGAGTCAAACTTCGTTGCCTGTGAGAACTGATGAAAGTTAGTGGAAATCCCGTGACTTGGGGATGATTTCGACGTCCCGCGGATGGCGGCTTGCGGGCGGGCGCCAGCTTCCTGCGCCGTCGCCTTGATTGAGCGTCGAAGGCATCGCCTCCTCGCTCAGGTGGCGCAGCATGTGGCTGTGGTCCTCCAGCTTGCGCGCGACGACATGGATCACGCCGTCTTCCGCGTCCTTCTGGATGATCCCATGCACGGCCATAAGCCGCGCACCCATGACGATCTTGCGCTGCGTGTCGAAGACGTCCGGCCATATGACGAGATTGGCGATGCCGGTCTCGTCCTCGAGGGTGATGAAGCAGACGCCTTTCGCGCTGCCCGGCCGCTGGCGGATCAGGACCAGCCCCGCCATCGACACGCGCTTCCCGTCGCGGACTGCGTGCAATCGGTCAGCCGTAATGAATTTTTCGCGCGCATAATGTTCGCGCAGGAAGTGCATCGGGTGCGCCTTCAGACTGAGGCGGATGGTCTGATAATCGTTCACGACATGCTCGGCCAAAGGCATTGCGGGCAGGCGCGTGGGCTCCATCTCCGCGCCTTCGTCCCGTGCATCGGCAGCCGCGAACAAGGGCAGGTCCGGAGCCTGCTTGAGCGCCCGCGCGTCCCAAAGGGCGGCCCGGCGATCGAGATTCATCGAACGGAACGCGTCCGCAGCCGCCAGGCGGTGGATCGCATGCACGGGCACGCCTCCCCGGCTGCGAAGATCCTCGACATTTCCATAGGGCTTCGCCGCTGCAAGCCGGTCCGCCGCCTCGCGGTGCAGGCCTTCGATCTGGCGAAGGCCGAGGCGCAGGGCGCCGTCTTCAAGAGTGCAGTCCCATTCGCTGCGGTTCACGTCCACCTCGCGCACTTCGACGCCATGTTCGCGCGCATCGCGGACGATCTGCGCCGGCGCATAGAAGCCCATCGGCTGCGAGTTGAGCAGGCCGCAGGCGAAGGCGGCCGGATATTTCCACTTCAGCCAGCTGGATACATAGACGAGGTGCGCGAAGCTCGCGGCGTGGCTTTCGGGAAAGCCATATTCGCCGAAACCCTTGATCTGGTCGAAGCAGCGTTGCGCAAAATCGGGGTCGTAGCCGCGTGTCACCATCCGCCCGACCATCTTGTCCTGCAGCACCTCGATGTTTCCTCGCGATCGGAAGGTCGCCATCGCCTTTCTCAGCTGGTTCGCCTCTTCGGAGCTGAACTTGGCCGCATCGAGCGCGATCTTCATCGCCTGCTCCTGGAAGATCGGCACGCCGAGCGTGCGGCCGAGGATCTTCTCCAGCTCGTCAGGTTCGCCATGTGCGGGATCGGGGCAAGGGAAGGTCACCGGCTCCTTGCCTGACCGCCGCTTGAGATAGGGATGGACCATGTCGCCCTGGATGGGACCCGGCCGGACGATCGCGACTTCGATGACCAGGTCGTAGAATTTCCGCGGCTTCAAACGCGGAAGCATGTTCATCTGCGCCCGGCTCTCGACCTGGAACACGCCCAGCGAATCCCCGCGGCAGAGCATGTCGTAGACCCCGGGCACTTCCTGCGGGACGGTCGCCAGCTCCCACCGTTCGTCGTGGTGCTCCTCGATCAGGTCGAAGCATTTGCGGATGCAGGTCAGCATACCGAGCGCCAGCACGTCGATCTTGAGGATGCCGAGTTCCTCGATGTCGTCCTTGTCCCATTCGATGAAGGTGCGGTCTTCCATCGCGCCATTGCCGATGGGGACGGTCTCGGTCAGCGGCCGTTCGGTCAGAATGAAGCCGCCGACATGCTGCGACAGATGGCGCGGCATGCCGATGAGCTGTTCGGCGAGCTTCATTACTCGCTTGAGGTGCGGGTCGTTCATGTCGAGCCCGGCGTCACGCGCGCGGTCCTCGGCGACCTCGGCTTCCATGCTGCCCCAATAGTTTGAGGCGATGGCCGCGCAGACGTCTTCGCTCAACCCCATGACCTTGCCCACTTCGCGGACCGCCGAGCGCGGGCGGTAATGGATGATCGTCGCGGCGATCCCGGCGCGGTCGCGGCCGTACTTTTCGTAAATGTGCTGGATTACCTCTTCGCGCCGCTCATGCTCGAAATCGACGTCGATGTCGGGCGGCTCGCGGCGCTCTTCCGAGATGAAGCGCTCGAACAAAAGATCGCTGGTAGCCGGATCGACCGCGGTGATGCCGAGGCAGTAGCAGACGGCGCTGTTCGCCGCCGACCCGCGCCCCTGGCACAGGATCGGCGGATCGAGGCTACGCGCGAAGGCGACGATGTCGTGGACCGTGAGGAAGTAGCGCGCGAAGTCGAGGCGCTCGATCAACTTCAACTCATGATTTAGCTGCGTCAGCACCTTGTATGGAATGCGCTCGCCCCAGAACCGCTTGGCGCCCTCCCAGGTCAGATTCTCCAGATGCTGCTGCGGCGTCCGGCCCTCCGGCACCGTCTCCCGGGGATATTCGTATCGCAGCTCGTTGAGGCTGAAGTGGAGGATGTCCGCGAACTCGCGCGTCGCGGAGATAGCGTGCGGCCAGCGCGCGAACAGCCGCGCCATTTCCTCGGGCGATTTCAGATGCCGCTCGGCATTCGGATTGAGCAGATAGCCGGCGGTCGCGATCGTCACTTTCTCACGGATGCAGGTGACGATGTCCTGCAGCGGCCTGCGATCGGGGGCGTGATAGTGGACGTCGTTTGACGCGAGAATCGTGCAGCCATGCCTGCGCGCAAGGCGATCGAGATGTTCGATCCGCGCGTTGTCGTCGCCGCGATAAAGCCAGGATGCCGCGACGTGACGCAGTGACGTCAATGCTTCACGCAGCCGCGGCAATTCTTCTTCGAATTCAGCAAGATCGTCCTGCGGCCAAGCGATGAAGGCGATGCCTTCTGAATGTTCCGCGACATCGGAAAGGCTGATGTCGCATTCGCCTTTCTCTGCCCGCATCTTGCCCAGGCTGAGCAAGCGCGACAGCCGCCCGTAGCCGTCGCGATCGACCGGATATGCGAGCAGGCTCGGGGCGTCCTTGAGGTCGAGCCTGCATCCGATCAGCGGTTTCAGCCCCGCCCCTTCGCAGGCGCTGTGCATCCTGACGACGCCGGACAAAGTGTTGCGGTCGGCAACCCCGATCGAGTCATAGCCGAGCTTCAGCGCGGTCAGCGTCAGTGCGATTGCGTCGGAGGCGCCGCGCAGAAAGGAGAAGGGCGTAGCGACGCCCAACTCGACATAAGACGCCTTCTCGATAGGCGCAGGAAGCATGTCATCGGTGCGGACCAGCTTCAGCCGCGAAAAGCCGGTATATTCAGGCATCAGCCGAGCGCTTTCTGTTGGGAATGTTCATCCGAACAGGCCGTGGATGTACCACTCGGGCAGCCCACCGCGCCCGTCGCCGATCATGCCTTCCCGGTAGATCCAGTAGCGGCGACCGGCCTGGTCCTCGACGCGATAGTAGTCGCGAAGCCTCGCGGTCGATCGCTCCCGCCACCATTCGGGCGCGATCCGCTCCGGCCCTTCGACGCGGGCGATGTCGTGGACCGAGCGTCGCCAGACGAACCGGCGGGGCACACCTTCGGGAGTCGCATAGACCACCGCGATCGCTTCCGGCCGGTCGAGCATTCGCTGCGGACGAGCCGGCGTTGGTGCCGTCCCGGCCGCCTCAGCCTTTTCCAGCGCAGGCCGCCATCCGCTCGCCCGCTCGGGCAAATGGCTTTCATGCGGCTGCGGCCTTCGAACCTTGTCGGGCCCTAGCTTCACGCTCAGCCGGTCGACCAGCCGTGCCACCTCATGTGTTCCCGACGGCTCCTCGACCAGATTGTCCTGAGCTGACGACAGATTCTCCGCCCAGCTCGCCTCGAGCGCGAAAGCATCGAAGCCGAAACCGGGATCGAGCGCCGCCGCTTTGTCGGCGATCAACCGATGAAGATGCTTCGGCTCGCGGCTGGGAATGCTTGTCGCAACCGATGCCACGGCGGTGCTGCCATCGACCCGGAAGCCGGTCAGCGCCAATCGCCGCGCACCGAGATGCCGTCGCTGCAACTGCTGGACGAGGTCGAGGATCAGCCGCTCCAGCGCCTGACTCGGAGCTTCGGGATGAGTTGCCGGCTCTTCCAGCTTGAGCAAGGCGCGGGGCGGCCTGCTGGTCGGAACGGAGGTTAGCGGCTCCGGCTTTCGCCCGAGCGCGCGGTCGAGCGCATCCACCGGATTGTCCGCCTCACGGAAGCGTCGGGCAAGCGAGCGCCGTTCGATCCCGGCCAAAGTTCCGATGGTCTTCAACCCCAGCCGCTCCAGCGTCCGCGTTGCTTCCGGCGGCAATCGCAGCGCCGCGACGGGCAGATCGGCGAGCTTCGCGCCTGTGTCCTTGGCGCAGATCACCGCGGCGGCATTGCCGTAATGTGCCAGCGCCCAGGCCGCTGCCGCTGTCGGCGCCATCGCGACGCGCGTCGACAGCCCGGCCACCGCGAAGCGCGTCTGCACGTCCGCGACCAGCTTGCGCTCGCCGCCGAACAGATGCGCGACTCCGGTCACGTCCAGCCGCAGTGCATTCGCCCCGTCGACTTCGACCAGCGGCGACCATCGCCCGGCCCAGCGCGCCAGCCGCTCGACCAAGTTCTCGTCGCCGGCCGGATCGGCAGGAAGCGCGACCAAAGCGGGATCGAGCGCTCGCGCATCGGTTAGGCGGGAACCCGTCCGTGCGCCGCGTTCGGCGGCCGCTCGAGTCACGGCATGGATGATGGGGCCATGCGTCCCTTCGACCGTCAGGACGACGGGATCGTCAGGCCCGAAGCCGCTCGACTTGCTCCAGCGCTCCACCGCCAGGTGCGGCAGCCAGACGGAAAGAATCCTCCTCATGAGCGATGCTCCAGCGGCCGGGCGGGTGTCCGCGTGCGCGGAATAGCTCCGCCTGCCAGGCCGAAGCTCCAGGAGCGCGGGGGTCGAAGGGATGGGCGATGCTGGGCCCGCTTGCGACGCGCCAGCGCATCCGCGCGCCGCTGAGGTTCGCCGTACCGCCTAGCCGGATCAGCCAGCAAGGCACGCGGCTGCGCTCCGCCGTGACCGCAAGCCGCCGCGTCGCCGTGAAGTCGAGCGCGGCCGGGTCGCCCCATAGCTCGCCGACCACTCCGGACAGGCCGGAGCATCTTACGCCTTCCTCCATTGCCCACAGCGCTGCACGGGCGTCCCGGGCCTCGACATGGATGATCTCGATGCAGCCGAGCCCGGGCGGGTGGATGCGCCCGCTTTCAAGAATCGCCATGCGGTCCTGCACCCAGAGCAAGGGCTTGCCCCGCTCGACCTGAGGGAGAAGGAACCCCGCCCAGCCTGCGTCGCGCGGGGCGGCGGCGAACAGCTCGGATAAAGTGGGGCTGGGTGGCGCGGGCGGGACCCAGCGCGCACCCAGCAGGGGCGCGTCCGGTGGGAGTCCGGACGCGGGGGATTGGGCCGGTCCGGAGCGCTCGGTGACGGCTCCGCCGGCGACGAGAGATAAGCCTTTCGCCACACGACTCACAACGTTTCTGTTCTACTTTTGTTCTTTTTCTCGCGACTAAGGGGCGAGAGTCAATGGCGCGACTCGACGGAGGAAATCAGGCGGTGCGAGCGACCCGTGAAGTCTTGGCGAGAGGTCCGGCCACCACCATCGGCTGAAGCGCCGGCGGGCGCCCCTCCACCTCGGCCAGGAAGGTACGGATCTCGTTCACGACCTGGGTAAGAACCGGGCGATGAACCGCGAAGCCCGTGTGATAGGTATCGATCTCGACAGCCTTGTCGCGCTCATGGTCGTGGCCTCGCGCGGCGCGCGGCGCGACAATGCCATCCCGGCGCGACCAGAGAGCGAGGGTCGGCACCGGAGGCTTGTCCGGCAAATGCGGAAACGGCGGCTCGTAGACGTCATGGCCTGCGATCCGCTCATAATATTCGCAGACGTTGGTGTTGGTCTTGAGGTCGCCGGAAAAGGGTGAGCCCATTGTAATGACGGCCCGGATTTTCCTCGGACAACGATGCGCCAGCTGCCGGGCGAACATCCCGCCGAGACTCCAGCCGACCAGCAGCACCTTGCGCCGGCCGCGGACTTCGTCGAGCCGGCGCTCCAGCAGCTCCATCGTGTTGGCCTTCGCTCCCGTATTCAGGCCGAGAAGCCACGGGTGCGTTCTCCAGCCTGCCCGGGCAAGCGCACGGCGCACGTCCATTGTCGTACGATCGGTGGCCATGAAGCCGGGGATGACCAGTGCGGGCGGCCCATCCTCTGGGCCTCGCGGGCCAATCGGGCCAAGTCCCGAGAGAAGTCGTGGGAGGTGCCAGGCGATTTCACGAAAGCGATGCCAGCCCGGCGGTGCTAAATCGTCCGGGTGAACCGTGCCCGCTGTCGCGGCAATGGCACGCGCGACTCTCATGCCTCGAAGATGCTATCTTTGCGTTACCGAAACAATAAGTTTCACGAAATTAATTGTGCCTTTTCAGGAATCTGTCGATTTCTCGCACCACATCCTTGGCGGCATGGGGGGACACTCCGAAGGCCATGTGGTGGCATTGGAGCTCGGTCTCCGAGTCCCGCTCATGCTCCAGTCCGCGGGCAGCGCGAGGGGCGATCAGCCCGTCCTTGCGCGACCAGATGGCAAGATGCGGAACGGGTGGCTTGTCGGTGATCCGGGGAAGCGGCGGCTCGTCGACGCGGTGGCCCGCCACCTTCTCGTAAAGCGGCCAGACGGTGTTCTGGTGCGGATCGCCGGAGAAGGGCGAGCCCAGTGTGATCACCGCCCGGATCTGATCCGGATAGTAGCGTGCATATTCCCGGGCGAAGAGCCCGCCGAGGCTCCAGCCGACGAGCACGATCTTGCGCTCATGGTTCAATCCTTCGATGCGCTGACGAAGGCGGTCCAGCGTGTCGACGCGGGCACCCATGTTCCAGCCCTGTTTCCAGCCG
>Ga0070670_100004287_pt1 | contig 11937 bp, 8 predicted proteins | sample KBSS63metaG_FD_64665 | JGI IMG/M metagenome (GOLD analysis project Ga0070670, IMG submission 64665) | Switchgrass rhizosphere microbial communities from Kellogg Biological Station, Michigan, USA - KBS S6-3 metaG | ecosystem: Host-associated > Plants > Roots > Rhizosphere > Soil ... | reverse complement strand
GCGGGGCACATCGGCCGCGCAGCCGCCCTCCTCCCGTGGCTCGTCCAGGGAGAGGTGGCGCGCATCCGCGGATTCCACGAGGCGCGCCGGGCGGCGCGGTCGAATCCGGCGGCGCAGTCGCCAACGGGCGCCGTTCGCGAAGCACCCATCAAAGGAGCCCGGGCGTGAGCTCGACCCGCCTCGCACAGGGCCTCGCCCTGGCCCGCGACTGGATCGCCCCAGGCGAGGCGATCGCCCAGTGGACCCACTTCGTCACCTCTGTCTGCAATGCCCGCTGCGCGCATTGCTTCTACCCGATCAACGCCGGCAAGAACGAGCTCTCGCTCGAGGAGCTCGACCGCTTCGCGTCGACCCTGCCGCCGATCCGCCTGCTCCTGATCTCCGGCGGCGAGCCGTTCCTCCGACGCGACCTGCCGGAGATGATGCGCGTCTACTTCGAGCGCTGCGGCTTCTTCTCCGCCTCGATCCCGACCAACGGCTTCTCGCCGGACGAGATCGCGAAGGCCGCGGAGCGGATCTGCGGCATCTCGCCGAAGCTGTCGCTGGGGGTGACCGTCTCGATCGACGGGTTCCGCGACCTGCACGACCGGATCCGCGCCGTGCCCGGGCTGTACGACCGCGCGCTCGCGACGCTCGAGGCGCTCATCGCGGTCTCGCGCCGGCTCCCCAACCTGACCGCGGGTGTGACGACGGTCTTCATGCGCGACAACCAGCCCGAGATCGAGGCGTTCTGCGAGTTCGTCTACGAGCGGTACCGCCCGAACCACCATGCCATCGGCCTCGTCCGCGGGGACCCGTTCGACCCTTCCGTGAAACTCGACCTCGACCTGGCCCTCTACGAGCGCCTGTCTCGCCGCGTGGACGCGCGCTATCCTCCCGACGAGGCGCGAGGCGGCTGGAAGGGCGCGCGCACCCGGGTTCGCCGGGAGATCAACCGGCGCCGCTTCGAGTACATCGTCCGCCAGGCGCGCGGAGGACCGTTCGAGGGCTTCTGCCTGGCCGGCGAGCGAGAGTACGTTTTGACGGAGGAGGGAAACATCCACGGCTGCGAGCTGATCGGCGACGTGCTCGGCAACGTCCGCGAGGCGGGGTACGACTGGAGCCGGATCCGCGATTCGGAGGCCGCGCGGGCGTTCGTGGACTCGAAGCACGAGCGCCTCTGCCGCTGCACGCACGAGTGCAACGCGCGGACGATGATCCTCTTCGACCGCGCCAACGCGCTGCCCGTGCTGGCGGCGATGGCGGGGATCGAGCGGACGAGGCCGACTCCGTGAGCAGGGGGAAGGACGGTCTGCGCCTCCGGTCGCTCAAGTACATGCTCGAGCTGACGTCGCGCTGCAACCTGCGCTGCGGGATGTGCCCGATGGACGTCCTGACGCGGCCCTTCGAGGACGCGCCATTCGACATGGTCGAGGACGTCGCCCGTCAGATGCGCGAGCTCAGGCTCCCGATGAAGTACCTCCACGAGATGGGCGAGCCCTTCCTCTACAAGCGGCTCTGCGAGGCGATCGACCTCTTCCCGGGCGTGTGCGTCTCGACCAACGGGACGCTCCTGAGCGAGCGCTGGGCGAAGGACATCCTCGACAGCTCGCTCTCGAAGCTGCGCATCTGCATCGACACGCTGAAGCCCGAGGTCTACCCGATCGTGCGCAAGGGCGGGAAGTTCGACGTCGTCGTCGAGAACATCCGCCGATTCCTCGAGATGTCGAAGGGAAAGAAGATCGTCGTCGAGATCCAGCGCATGATCACGACGCAGACGCACGACGAATCGGTCAAGAGCTTCCGCGAGTTCTTCCACCTCGACCGCTACCCGCAGGCGACGATCATCCAGAAGACGTGCGAGGGGCTCGACACCTCCGAGGTCACGGAGCTTCACCAGGCGTACTACGGCTGCTTCCAGGGCACGCCGTACCAGTGGTTCGTCATCCTCTGCAACGGAGACGTGACGCACTGCTGCTACGACTACGACGGGACGCAGAAGCTCGGCAACGTGCGCCAGACGCCGATCGCGGAGATCGCGAGGTCGCCGTTCCTGGCGACGATCGAGGAGGGGTTCCGCACGGGCGACTTCTCGCAGCTCCCGCGCTGCGCGGAGTGCTTCAAGAATCCCGCCGCGAAGCCGCCGCTGACGGACCGCCTTTGGCGCTACGCGCAGGCGTTCCCGTGGAAGGACCCGTTCCGGAGGTTCCTGAACGCGCCGGGCGGGGAGAACTGACCGTGCAGCGAACGCGAAACGTTCGCTGAACGGTCATCCCGAGGAGCAGAGCGACGAGGGATCCCGGCACTGAACGGAACGGGTGCTGCTTCGAACGGTCCACGGCTCGCAAGCCTGCCGGTGACAGGATCCCTCGCTGGCGCTCGGGATGACGGCTTGATTCCGGGATGACGGCTTGATTCCGGGGTGACGGCGTGATCCCGGGATGACGGCTCGAAATCTCCGCCCTAGGAGGCCGCCTTCTTCCTCGAGGCCGCGCGCGGCTTCTTCTCCCCGATCGCTTTCGGCTTCTTGACCTTTGCCGCGACCGCCTTCGGCTCCGGCGCCGCCTCGGGGACGTATTCCGGAATGATCTCGACCAGCGGCGGGATCGCTCCCGCCGGCTTCTCGAAGCCGCATCCGGCCTTGTCGCAAGCGAAAACGGCTCCCGACTTGCGCTCGCGGTGGAGCAGGTACGGATTTCCGCACTGCGGGCACTTCTCCGGGACCGGCCTCACCGAGAGCGAGAAGTCGCACTTCGGATAGTTCACGCACCCGTAGAACGGACGGAACCGTCCGCGCCGCTCGGCGATGATGCCGCCGTCCTTCGGACACCGCACACCCGTGTCCTGGATCGGCTTCGGCGGCTTGTACTTGCACGCCGGGTAGTTGGAGCACGAGACGTACGCGCCGAACCGGCCGTGGCGGCGCACGAGGCCGTGGCCGCAGCTCGGGCAGGTCTGTCCGGTCGGCTCGTCCGGCCGCGCCTCCGCCTTGCCTCCCGCGACCGCGATGTTGACGACGTTGCGGCACTTCGGGAACGCGGTGCAGCCGAGGAACGTCGAACCGGTCCGGCTCTGCCTCACCTTCATCGGCTCGCCGCACTCGTCGCACGTGCGGTTCTCGAGGTCCGTCATGTCGACGGCGTCCTCCTCGGGATCGGGGATGTCCTGCGTGAAGGTGCAACCCGGGTAGCCGCTGCAGGCGACGAAGAGGCCGTTCTTGCCCATGCGCAGCTTCAGCTTCTTGCCGCAGTTGGGGCACTTCTCGTCCATGACCGGGACGACCGAGAGCTTGAGCTTCTTCGCCTCGCCGAGCGGAATGCCGGCCTTGCCCGAGACCATTCCATCGAGCGCCCGGTCACGATCCCGGGTGAAGGTCTTGTCGAAATCCGTCAGCGCCTTCGTCCAGGAGAGCTTGCCCTCCTCGACGTCGTCGAGCGCCTCTTCCATCCGGGCCGTGTAGGCGGTCTCGAAGAAGTCGTCGAAGTACGGAATCAGGAGCTCGATGACGGTCCGGCCGAGGGCCGTCGGGATGAACCGGCGGTCCTTGCGGTGGACGTACCGGCGCTCCTCGATCTTCCGCAGGATCTCGGCGTAGGTCGAGGGGCGGCCGATTCCGTTCTCCTCGAGAAACTTGACGAGCGAGCCCTCGTTGAAGCGCGGAGGAGGCTGCGTCGCCTTCTTGTCCGGCAGGATCTCGATCAGCTTGAGCGTCTCGCCCTGCGTCAGCGGGGGCAGCTTCGGGGAGTCCTTGTCCGCGTCCTCCTCGCCGGCTTCCTGGGCCGGCGTCTCCGCCGAGACCCCGTAGGCCGCGAGGTAGCCGGCGAACTTCAGGGTCGAGCCGGAGGCGCGGTAGACGGCACGGCCGGCCGTGATCTCGGCCGCGATCGTGTCGTAGACGGCGGGAGCCATCTGCGACGCGACGAAGCGCTCCCAGATGATGCGGTAGAGCTTCGCCTCGTCGCCCGCGACGTGCTTCGCGACCTCGTCGGGCGGCAGATCCAGGTAGGTCGGCCGGATCGCCTCGTGCGCGTCCTGCGTGTCGCGGCGGCTCTTGAAGTACCTCGGCGACTCGGGCATCGACTCGGGCCCGTACTTCGCCGCGATGTGCTCCCGGACGGCCGTCAGTGCGTCGGCGGAGACGCGGGTCGAGTCGGTGCGCATGTAGGTGATCAACCCGACGGTGCCGCGCCCCGGAATCTCGCGGCCCTCGTAGAGGCGCTGGGCGATCTGCATCGTGCGCCGGACGGCGAAGCCGCGGCGAGCCGCGGCCTGCTGAAGCTGCGAGGTGATGAAGGGCGGGGCCGGGTTCTTCCGGCGTTCGGAGGTCTCGACGGAGGAAACCGTCCACTCCGCCTTCGTGACGTCGTCCACGATCCTCTTTGCCGACGCCTCGTCCGGCAGACGCGGGTCCGTCCCGTCGAACTTGAGCTTCTCGCCCGCAAACGACGACAGCCGCGCCGTGAACTCGACGGCGGCACCCGGCGTCTTCGCCGGCACCAGGCGCGCGTCGACCGACCAGTACTCGACCGGGACGAAGGCCTCGATCTCGTTCTCGCGCTCGCAGATGATCCGCAGCGCGACCGTCTGAACGCGGCCGGCGGAGAGGCCACGCCAGACCTTCTTCCAGAGAAGGTCCGACACCTCGTAGCCGACGAGCCGGTCGATGATTCTCCGTGCCTGCTGCGCGTCGACCCGTCGGCCGTCGATCTCTCCCGCCTGCTCCATCGCCGCGAGCACGGCCTTCTTGGTGATCTCATTGAAGCGGACGCGCTGGAACCTCGTCTTGCCCGCGCCGGGCTGGAGGGTCTGCTGGAGATGCCACGAAATGGCCTCGCCCTCCCGGTCGGGGTCGGCCGCGAGATACACGTTGTCGGCGGCCTTCGCGGCCTTCTTCAGCTCGTTGATGGTCTTTTCTTTGCCGGCCAGCACCTCGTACGTAGGCGCATACGAGTGGTCGCGATCCACGCCGAGACCCTTGCGCGGCAGATCGCGAACGTGTCCGTAGGACGCGAGGACCTTGAAATCCTTGCCGAGGAACTTCTCGAGCGTCTTCGCCTTGGCGGGAGACTCGACGATGACGATGGACTTAGCCATGCGGGGCGGTGGACCCTCTCATAAGAATGGGGAAAGCGCAAACCGCGCTCTGTCGGCCAACGTTAACAATTTTGTATTCCCGGGTAGTGAGCCGGCGGCGGTAAGCAGTCAGCCGTCAAGGACTTCGCCGCCATCCCGGTCGGCGTCGGGCCGCTTGGGCCTACCGTCTTCGGATCCCGTACCGTCCTCCCTCCACCGCGACCACGAGCCCCGCGCCTTCGAGCTCGAAGAGCCCGGCGAGGACGGACGCGGCGGGGAGGTCGAGCGCGCGCGACAGCTCGTCGGCGGAGACCGGCTCGTCGCGGGTGATCGCCTCGAGAAGCCGCCCCGCGTCGACGGAGAGGTCGCGCAGCGCGGCGACGTCGACGGCCGCGACCGCGCCGGGCTTCATTTCGCCGCCGCCGCCGATCATCGGGAACAGCTCGGCCAGCACGTCGTCGGTGCCCGTGCAGAGGATCGCGCCGTCGCGCAGCAGCGCGTGGGCGCCGGCGGACGTCTCTGAGAAGATCGACCCGGGCACGGCGAACACGTCGCGGCCGAAGTCGGCGGCGAGCCGCGCGGTGATCAGCGAGCCGGAGCGGCGCGACGCCTCGACGACGACGACTCCCGCGGAGAGGCCGGCGATGACGCGATTGCGGATGGGGAAGTTCTGCGGCCGCGGTTCCTCGCCCGGAGGATGCTCCGACAGGAACAGCCCGCCCCCGGCTTCGAGTCGCTCGCGCAGCCGCCGGTGCTCGCGGGGGTAGTCCACGTCCAGGCCGCAGCCGAGGACGGCGACGGTCCCTCCCGGACCCTCCAGGGCGGCCTCGTGGGCCGCCGCGTCCACTCCCCGCGCGAACCCGCTCACGACCGCCACCCCGGCCGCGGAGAGCTCCCGGCCGAGCCGCTGCGCGACGTCGCGGCCGTAGCGCGAGGCGTCCCTCGAGCCGACGACCGACACCGCTGGGAGACGCAGCCGATCCAGCGATCCGGATGCGTGGAGCACGAAGGGCGGATCCGCGATTTCGAGGAGCAACGCCGGATATTCGGGGTCGAACGCCGTGATCACACGGATGCCGCGTCTCTCGACCTCCGCGGCCCACCGCACCGCCTCGGCGTCGTCGGCCGAGCGGCGCAGGGAACGCGCGCGTTCTCGCGAGCCGAGCCGTTCGGCGAGCTCGTCCTCGGGCGCCTCGAGCAGCGCTTCGACCCCGTGCTCGCGCGACGCTTCGACCCCGTGCTCGCGTGGCGTTTCGACCCCGCGCTCGCGGAGCAGCGGCCACAGCCGCTGAGGGGTCAGGTCGCGCCGGCGGGCCCAGGAGATCGCGGCGCGACGCGCCAGGGAATCGACCGTCACGGATTTAAGACGTCTTTCATCCGGCCGCGGGAACGACAATTCCCCGATTCCCTTTCGACAGGAAACCTATAATAGCCACCCGCCGGGAGGTGGCGGCTGAGGTTGAGGCAAGCACGCACATCGGTACTCCTCTTTGTTCTTGTCGCGACGGCATGCACGTCGTACAAGAACACCGACAAGGCCGAGACCCAGCTCGCGTTCGGATCGGCGGTCGCGAAGAAGGGACTCTGGCGCGAAGCCGCGTTCCGGTACGAACAGGCGATCGTGAAGGCTCCCGACAATGCGCACGCGCACAACAACCTCGCCGTCGCCCTGGAAGCCAACGGCGATTTCGCGCGCGCCCTGACCGAGTACAAGCGGGCGCTCGAGCTCGATCCGAACAACAACTACATCCGCCGCAACTACGCGCGCTTCGCCGAGTTCTACACGTCGTACACGAAGAGCTCGGGAAAGGCGGCCGGTGCTCCCTAGGCGCGCCGTCGCCCTTCTCCTCGCCGCGAGCCTGCTCGCGGCCGCGACGCCCGCGTTCGCCGGCGTCGACCAGGTCAAGCTCCGCCTGCCGCTGAAGCCGCGGCTTCCTCTGCGCGGAAACGAGCGCATCGCGCTCGCGCCGTTCATCGTCGTCACAGACGCCGAGAAGGCGAAGGACAAGCGGCTCGCGAACGTCGATCTGCAGGGCGAGTTCCACCGGTTCCTCAAGAAGCAGCTCGAGAAGAAGACGAAGTTCGACATCGTCATCACGCCGGCGGACTTGAAGCTCCCGACCCAGAACCTGACCGACCTCGCGAAGGATCGCGAGTTCTGGACGGCCGTCGGCGCCCAGACGACCTCGGAGATCGTCGTGTCGGGCAGCCTCGAGTTCAAGGTCGAGGATCGCTCCGGATACAAGACGGAGGAGTACACCTCGCCGATCGACGGACGGACCTACTACCGGCAGGTCTACGTCGAGCAGACCGGATTCCTGTTCGACATCGTCTTCCTCGTCTTCGACGGCCGCAACGGAGAGAAGCTGCTGCAGGACGAATTCAAGGACTTCCGCCAGCTCTCCAGCCGGCGCGCGGACGAGCTGCAGGGCCTTTTCGAGAATCTCTTCTCTCTCGAGAACCAGATCCTGAACACGTTCGTCGCCCGAGACCGCGAGGCCGAGCGCTACATCTTCGGCAACTAACTCGCCCCACTACTCATGAAGAAAACGCTTCTGATCGCCGCCCTCGTCCTCGCCGCGGTCGCCGCGGCGCCCGTGCCCGTGTCTGCCCAGATCGTCTCGCCGTACTACACGTACTTCGGCGAGAACAAGGTCATGTACGACGTGTTCAACTGGCAGACGTACCGCTCGACGCACTTCGTCATCTACTTCTACGACCGCGAGGAGCCGCAGCTCCAGAAGGTCGCTTCGTTCGCGGAGAGCGCGTACGACGACATCTCGCGCGCGCTGAACTTCCAGATCCCGAAGCCGATCAACATCATCTATTACGGGACGCACTCGGAGTTCGAGCAGACCAATACGATGCCCGGGTTCCTGCCGGAGAACATCGGCGCGTTCGCGCTGCCGACCCGCAACCGGATGGTCCTCCCGATCGACGTCCCCGACGCCGGCCTGCAGAAGCTGATCGCGCACGAGCTGACCCACGTCTTCCAGTTCGAGATCCTCTTCGGCGGCAACTTCCTCCGCGCCTACACTTCGGGAGCGCCGCAGTGGCTCACCGAGGGCATGGCCTCCTACTTCGCCAGCGACGAGGACGCGAAGGACAAGATGGTCCTGCGCGACGCCGTCCTCGCGGACCAGGTCCCCGAGATCGCGGAGCGGGAGATCTACGGCTTCTTCGCCTACCGGTTCGGGCACGCGGTCTTCGACTTCATGGAGTCGGAGTGGGGCCGCGACGGCGTCCGGGACTTCGTCTTCGAGTATCGCGGCCAGCTCGGGCCGAACATCGATCGCGTCCTGAAGCGAACGTTCAACGTCTCGGCGGAGGACTTCGACATCCGCTTCCGGCGCTTCCTGCGGCAGCGGTACATCAAGATCCTCACGGAGAAGGGCGAGCCGATCGACTTCGGCGACCGCGTCCGGCTGTCGGAGGAGGGCTCGGCGGAGCTCTCGGTGCGGCCGTTTCCGTCGGGCGACCTCGGCGCCGCCATCTCGACGCTCGGGGCCGACGCCAACGTCGTCGTCTTCTCGAGCCGGGAGCGCAAGCTCTTCAAGAACCTGACGAAGGGGTTCAAGACCAAGTACGAGTACATCGTCGCGCAGTGGCTGACGACCGGGCCCGTCGGCGGCGTCGACCTCGCGGTCTCTCCCGACGGCAACACGGTCGCGTTCTTCGTCCGCCGCGAGCGAGGGCGTGAGCTCCTCCTCCTGAACGCCCTCGACGGCGAGATTCAGCAGATGGCGCCCATGCCGGGCATCGACCAGGAGCTCAACCCGACGTTCTCACCGGACGGCAAGACCGTGGCGTTCCGGGGCATGAAGGGCGGGCGCTCCGACCTGTACGCCTACGACATCGAGAAGCGCGTGGTCACGCCGCTGACCCAGGACGACGCGTACGACTTCGCGCCGACGTATTCGCCGGACGGGCAGTGGATCTACTACTCGGCGATCCAGGGCTCGAACGCGAAGATCTTCCGCTTTCACCCGGGCGTCCCCGAGTCGCGGGAGCAGATCACCTACGGCGACTGGGACGACGAGGACGCCGCGGTCTCGCCGGACGGGAAGAAGCTCTTCTTCACCTCGGACCGCGACGGCGGCATCTACAACATCTACTCGATCAACCTCGAGAACGGCGAGACGAACCTGTTCACGAACGTCGTCGGCGGCTGCTTCTCCCCCGCCGTCCTCTTCGGACGGGACGGGTCGGAGCGGCTCGTCTTCTCCGCGTACTACAAGCGCGGGTTCACGCTCTACGTGACGGATGCGAAGAAGCCGTTCCGAAAGCTCGCCGAGCTGAACCCGGCCCCCTCACCCGCCGGCCCGACCGCGATCGCCCCGTTCGAGCCCTCGATCCAGGTCGCGATCGACCCGGAGAAGGTCGTCAAGAAGCCGAGCCACAAGCTGGCGCTGGAGGACGCGCAGATCCTCGTCGGAGTCGCGTCGGACCAGACGTTCCTCTCGAACACGTACCTCGTGTTCGGCGACAACCTCGGCGACCGGCGCTTCGTCGCCCGCCTGCAGTCGGTCTCGTCGTTCACCGACTTCTTCTTCGGCTACACCGACATCTCGAAACGCCTCCAGAAGGGCGTCGAGGCGTACGACCAGCGCTACTACTACCTCGGCTTCAACAACAACACGGGCGAGGTCGTCCGGACGCGCAATCCGTTCCGCTTCACCGGCGGCGACTTCTTCGGGGCGTACCCGCTCAACCGGCACTATCGCCTCGAGGGAAGCCTCGGATTCGTCTCGCGCAAGTACGACCAGTACCCGGTGTACGTGCCGGCGACCGGCAACATCGTCGGCCTGCCGACGAACAACGAATATCCGCAGGTCGGCGTGAAGCTCATCGGCGACACGACGCAGTACGAGCAGTTCGGGCCGATCTCCGGCCGCCGCCTCTCTCTGGGAATCAACTACGCGTACTACGTCAGCGGCACCCAGCTTCCGGACGACACCAGCAGCACCCTGTCTTTCGACACGTCGCTCGACCTCCGGCACTACTTCAAGATCACGCGGCGGTCCTTGATCGCGATGCGCCTCTACGCCTTCCGCTCGACGGGCAGCCTCCCGAACGTCGTGTCCTTCGGCGGCATCGACACCCTCCGGACGATTCCGGTCTACGGCCTGTTCGGCAACACCGGCGGCTTCTTCAACCTCGAGTTCCGTTTCCCGCTGATCGACCTGCTCGCGACGCCGATCCTGGGCTTCCAGGGAATTCGCGGAAAGGCGTTCATCGAGGTCGGCGGGGCGGCGCTGAAGAACCAGCCGTGGCAGTTCTGGAAGGACTACAGGCTGTGCGGCGCGGGCCTGCTCTGCGACGGCGTCCAGGGCGGCTTCGCGGACTGGGGCTTCGGCATGCAGGTCAATTTCCTGGGCCTCCCGCTGCACTTCGACATGGCCCGGCAGTGGAACGTCCAGCAGAACCTGACGCCGTTCAAGCTGTTCTTCTACATCGGTCCGGAGTTCTAGGACCCCTCAGCAGGACGCCGCTGGCAATGAGCACGGGGAGGCGGAAGCCTCCTCTTCTCTTTTGCAGTCGCAGGCGAGTCGGCGCGGCGCGGCTCCTTCCCGGCGCCGCTTACGGCTTACCCTCTTCGCCGCACTGTCCTAAAATCCTCCACAGTGTCTTCCCGCAGGTCGCTCGCGATCCGGGTCCTCGGGCCGTTCGGAGGATCCGCGCCCGGGTATCGCATGACGACCTTCCTGGTGGACGGCGAGACCGCTCTCGACGCGGGCGCGCTGACGGAGGCGTTGCCGCTCTCCGCGCAGCGCCGGATCCGTCGCGTCGTGCTCACCCACGCGCATCTCGACCACGTCGCCTCGCTGCCGTTCCTGATCGAGAACCTCTACGGCCGCGACGCGCCGCTCGAGATCGTGGCGCCGGCGCCCGTCCTGGCGGCGCTGCGGCGGAACCTGTTCAACGACTCCGCGTGGCCGGACTTCTCCAGGTTGCCGTCGCGCCGCCGGCCGACGGTCGTCTACCGGACGATCCCCGCGGACCGGCCCTTCACCGCCGGCGCCGTGCGCTTCACGCCCTTCGCCGTGGACCACATCGTCCCCGCGTACGGATACCTCGTCGCCAACGCACGAGCCTCGGTGCTCTTCTCGGGCGACACGATGCCGACGACGGGACTGTGGGTGCACGCCGCGAGCGCGGCGCGGCTGAAGGCGATCTTCCTCGAGGTGTCGTTCTCGGACACCCAGGCGGAGGTCGCGCGTGCCTCCTGCCACCTCACTCCCCGACTGGTCGCCGGAGAGCTCACGAAGGCCCCGCCGCGCGTGCCCGTTTACCTGTACCACATGAAGCCGCCGTCGCTCTCTCGCATTCGCCGCGAGATCACCGCCCTCGGCGAGCCGAGGCTGCACCTGCTCGAGTCGGAGAGAAGCTTCCGGTTCTAGCGGCGAGCTGGTCCGGCAACTTTCGACATCCGGTTGGAGCTCGAGACGGAACGCCTTCGCGCTCCGTAGGACACGCGGAGGAACCATGAGCCCTCGCGCCATCGGGGTCGTTCTGTTCCTGGCGACCGCCGCGCTCCGGGCGCAGACCGGGCCGGGGCGCTTCGAGCTCTCGCCGGTCGGCGGCTATCTCTTCGGCGGGACCGTTCTTCACGATGACGGGGCCGTCGGGCTCGACCTCCGCGGAGAGCTCGAAGACCACGCCAGCTATGGGCTTCGCGCGGGCTATGCACTCTCCAGCGGATGGGAGCCCGAGCTCGAGTGGACCGCGGTCGAGACCGACCTGCGCGTGTCGACGGGCACGGAATTCCCGACTCGCACCGATTACGTCCTCGCCGGTGCGGCCTTCAACCTCGGGACCGGCTTCCTTCGCCCCTACGCCGGACTGGCCGTGGGCGCCGCGCGGATCTCCGGGGAGTTTCCCACG
>Ga0070670_100004281_pt1 | contig 11945 bp, 11 predicted proteins | sample KBSS63metaG_FD_64665 | JGI IMG/M metagenome (GOLD analysis project Ga0070670, IMG submission 64665) | Switchgrass rhizosphere microbial communities from Kellogg Biological Station, Michigan, USA - KBS S6-3 metaG | ecosystem: Host-associated > Plants > Roots > Rhizosphere > Soil ... | reverse complement strand
AGGTATTAATAGAGAACGCTATTAAGCATAATGAGTTTTCGTCTGCTAATCCATTAAATATTTGTATAAGTATGAACGGGCAATACCTGAAAGTAACAAATAATGTACGTCCCAAACCACACTCTGTAAATTCAACCAATATTGGTTTGAAAAACTTGAGTTCAAGATTTAAAATTACCTGCCGGAAAGATATTACCATACATAATAACCACGCTTTCTTTTCTGTAAACCTGCCTGTCATTAAAAAACCTTAAACCCTGCAGCCATGACAAAAACAATTATTATTGAAGACGAAAAATTAGCGACCAATGCTCTTGTACATACCTTATCTGAAATATCAGATGATGTACAAATAGAATCTGTGCTTGGTTCCGTAAGCTCCGGTATCGAATATTTTTCCCTGCGGCCGGACATTGACATTATTTTCAGCGACGTGCAATTGCCGGATGGATTGTCGTTTGAAATTTTTAAGGCAACAGAAATCAAGACTCCCGTAATTTTCACAACGGCATACGATGAGTTTATGATGAATGCATTTGCCTGTAATGGTATTGACTATTTACTAAAGCCTGTTGATAAAAAAGATTTGGAAAAAGCCTTGTTTAAATACAAGATGTTTGAAAAACATTTTTCAGTACAGCAGGAGGCGATGAAAAAATTCGTGTCCCATTTTGAAAGCCGCAAAAAAAATAGGCTGGTGGTTAAGCGTGGGGTAGAATATATTTCCCTCAAACTGGAGGATATTATTTTGTTTTACACAGAAAACAAACTGGTGTACGTAATTGATTGCTGCGGAAAAAAATATATTGCGGAAAAAAATCTTAGCGATTTGGAAGAGGAACTGGATAACAGCCGTTTTTTCCGCGCCAACAGGCAGTATATTATTAATATTGATTTTATCCGTGGTTTTAAATCTTTTGACCGTGTAAAATTGCTGGTCGATCTGAATGTGCCGGAGCTTAATCATAATATTATTATCAGCCAGGAAAATTCATCCCAGTTCAGGGAGTGGATACATAACGCCTGATCCTGTTTATTAATTTTTTTATTTTTTGCTTTTCTGTTAAACAAACCGTCACAGATATTGGGTTATCGGTACGTTTGATTGTTAAAACAACAAATGTGCAGGTAAACGTTTTTTGGTTCCGCAGAGACTTAAGATTATTTGACAATCATGGTTTATACCATGCCCTGAAAAGCGGTCTTCCGGTTTTACCCATTTTTATTTTTGATAAAAATATCCTGGACGAGCTACCTGATAAAAATGATGGGCGGATTTCTTTTATCTATTATTCTCTCGCAGAGATACAAGAGCAATTGGTTAAAAATAAATCCTCTTTATATATACTCCACGATACACCGCTGAATGCTTTTAAAAAACTGCTTGCTGAGTTTGATATCAAAGAAGTTTTTACCAATCGCGATTATGAGCCCTATGCTATTACCCGTGATAATGAGATTGCATCACTGTTAAAAAAGTCTGGAGTTATTTTTTCCACCTTTAAAGACCAGGTGGTTTTTGAAAAAGACGAAGTGATAAAACCAAATGGAGAGCCCTACACCATTTTTACTCCCTATTCAAAAATCTGGAAGCAAAAATTAGCTGAGCAAAAATTAACTGACTTTAATTCCGGAAAACATCTCAACGCTTTTTTAAAAATCCCATCTTTTCGTTTTCCCTCATTAAAGCAAATTGGTTTTAATCATACTTCCGTCCATTTTAATTCGCTGGATATCGATCCTTCGGTGATACAAAATTATCATAACATAAGAAATATTCCTTCCATAAATGGTACAAGCCGCCTAAGCATACACCTACGTTTTGGTACTGTTAGTACACGGCTGTTAGTAAAAGCAGCTCTTGAATTAAATGAGCAGTGGCTGAACGAATTGATCTGGCGTGAATTTTTTATGATGATCCTTTTCCATTTTCCCTATGTTATATCTGGTTGTTTCAAACGCAAATACGATAACATTAAATGGCGTAACAATAAAAAGGAATTTGATGCCTGGTGCCGTGGCGAAACCGGTTATGCTATTGTAGATGCTGGTATGAGAGAGTTGAACGAAACCGGTTTTATGCATAACCGTGTGCGGATGATTGTTGCAAGCTTTCTTACTAAACATTTATTGATTGACTGGCGGATGGGTGAAGCTTATTTTGCAGAAAAGCTGCTGGACTTCGAGCTTTCATCCAATAACGGTAACTGGCAGTGGGCTGCCGGTTGCGGTTGTGATGCAGCTCCGTATTTCAGAATATTTAATCCTGCAGAACAAACAAAAAGGTTTGATCCTGATTTTATATATATAAAAAAATGGATCCATGGATATGAACCCGGTTATCTCCCCGAAATTGTAGAACACAGTTTTGCCAGGAACAGGGCTTTGGAAACTTATAAAAAAACGTTGACCGAACCCGTATGAAATATTTATGTTTTCAACAAACACTGCCAATAACTTTAGAAGAAGCATGGACTTTCTTTTCTGATCCGAAAAACCTTAATCTTTTAACGCCGCCGGATATTCATTTTAAGATTCTGAATGATGTGCCCGATAAAATGTACCAGGGCACAATGATCATATATGAAATAAATGTTTTTTTGAATATTAAATTTAACTGGGCCACAGAAATTACTATGATAGAACCCGGTAATTATTTTATTGATGAACAACGAACGGGCCCTTACCGCATCTGGCACCATGAGCATCATTTTGCAAAAACAGGAGGGGGCGTATTAATGACTGATAAACTATATTATGATATTGGTAAATCTGTTTTTGGCTGGCTCGCTGCCAAACTATTCGTTCATAAAAAAGTAGCCGCTATTTTTGAATACCGCTATAAAAGGCTGGAAGAGTTGTTTGGGAAAAAATAGGGTTTTTCCTCCGTTCTGATTTTAAAAACAACAATCTTTTCTTATCTTCCCTTTGTTATGAACGTAAAGCTTCGTCCCGAAAAATATTTAAAGTACCTGTACCTACCCAATCTTTTTGCCACCCGGCGAACCAAAGAAATTTTAAATGTAAATCCCACACTTGATCCCATACGTGAAGAGGCAAGAGAAATTAAGGTTTTTGTATATGATTATAATGCTGATGAAATGAGTGAACACGAAAGTGATCATGTGAAAGAATGTTTTTCTTTTAAACACAGCAACCGTATCAGCTGGATAAATATAGATGGACTCCGAAAATCTGATGTGGAAGCCGTTTGCGAACATTACGAAGTTCACCCGTTACTGATAGAAGATATTTTGAGCATGAACCAGCGTCCAAAGATGGACGAAGTAGAAGGTGTAATGTTTTGTTTGCTGAACATGCTTTATTTCAATGATGAAAAAAAGTCTGTAGAAACCGAACAGATAAGTATTGTATTGGGAAAAGATTTTGTTATAAGCTTCCAGGAAGATGCCAACCGGGATGTATTTAATCCGCTGCGTACTAAGATTAAACTGGCTAAAAGCCAGATACGCCAGCGTACCGCTGACTATCTTTTATATGTAATGCTCGATTTAATTGTTGACAATTACTTTGTAGTAATGGAAAAGTTGGGAGAACAGATAGAAGTGATTGAAGAAGAAGTTATCCGGCACAGCAATACGCACAGCCTGGCCAGGGTAAATCAGCAGCGTAAGGAATTAATAGTTTTGAAAAGAAATATTACCCCCGTCCGGGACTTAATCAGCAGCATCATTCGCAGTGAAAGTGAATTACTGGACGACCGGACCACAAAATATTTTAAAGATGTTTATGATCATATCAACCAAGCCCATGACCTGAGTGAAAACTACCGCGATGTAATGGTGAGCTTACAGGATCTTTATATCAATAATGTAAACCTGAAGATGAATGAGGTAATGAAGGTGATGGCGATTGTAACCTGCTTAATGGCACCGGCAACCGTTATTGGTGGTATTTTCGGAATGAATTTCCACACCAATGTTCCTTTCTTTAACCAGGAGTGGGGATTTTACACCGTGGTTGGTATTATGCTCGCTATCCCCATTATTATGCTTTGGATATTCAGAAAAAGAGGTTGGTTCTGATGCTCCTTTTACTTCACAAAGATTTTGAAACTTATAAATATTTTCTAAACGATTTCGCGAAAGATATTTTTAGCTAGGGATTATTTTTTTTTATAAACCGGTACCGTGCTGCAGGGCTCGCCATACATTATGCTCTTTACCACCGGACGAAGAAGTTTTGTTATTTCAGTATAAGCAAATTCACCGATTGGCGTTTCGCCACAGCCTTTTATTACAATTCTTTTATCCGTGAATTCTTTGGTGTCAATAGCCGAGAGGTTTTTTACAAACAGGCTGCGATGCAGTTCTTTTTCATCGCCCATTATAAAATCTTTTGCAATACCTGATAGGTTTGATGCTACCAGCATGTAAGCCCAAACCGGAATAACTGCATCGGCTGTGCATGTTACCGCCACGTATTTGTCTTTATAAAAATTCCAATCCAATTTTTTTAATGCTTCCCGAAAATCTTTTTCTTTCAGTATCATACCCATGAAGAGATGATCCTTCATATCAAATATCGCCGACTCTCCCTTTGGATAATAATTTTCAAGATCCAGGGATACAAGTCCGCTTTCAGCAACTTTATTTACAATTTCGTCACTCATATTTAACTACAAATTTAAATATTCCCCTTTTTTGTTTTTTGCGAGATGCGGTAATAAAAAACCGTCCCCAGGTATTACCCGGGAACGGTCAAATATTTAATGGGACAATAAGTATCTTAAAAAACTTCTGATCTTTTATCTTTAATGGTTGCCGCTTCACGCAGCACCTGGGTGGCCCCGTATTGCGCCCTCATTCTGGCACTTTGTATCAATTGTTTTCTTTTTTCAGCAACATTTGCGTCCGCAACCGATACTGTTCCTGTATTTTCAACTTTTAAAATATAAATTCCGAAAGTTCCATCAATTAGTTCAGCAACTGTTTTGCCTTTATTCGCCGGATTAAAACACGCCCCAAGCACTTTTTGCTCATTCGAAATTTTAACGGTGTTGTTTTGGCTTATGCTGTCAGCTGTTTCCACACTCTTATTTAGTTTAGCCGCCGCTGCTTCCAGTGTTGTAATAGGGCCGAGTTTGCTTTTTAAAATTTCTACTTTCTTTCTATTCCGCAAACTGGTTTCCAGTTTTGCCCTTGCGGCCGTTGCATTTTGTGTTCCTTCTTCTAAAATTTCTGTTACAACAGCTACCACATAATTTTCTCCAACTTTTTCTGGTTGTATCACGTCACCCTTCTTCGCTTCATATATTTTTTTCACCAGCGATCTGGATTCTCCTAATGCACCAACTGTATAACCTTCGGGTGTAATGTTAACTGCAATGCCTTTGGGAATATTTAAAGGCTTCAGTTCTTTTTCATAATTAGCTTCGAATGATTTATAATCAGGGCTTTTGCCGGCAAATGTATTCGCCCTGTTAGATGCATCAGTTTCTGTTTCATTGCTCGTTAGAATTGGTTTTGCCAGGTACGCCACTTTTACTGCGTGGTTTGCACCAGCTCCAAAATTTTGTAAAATTTCAACATAGTGAAAACCAAAATCTGTATATACAACTCCTTTGTATCCTACCGGATTGGTAAAAATAAAATCATTAAATGGAGGAACCATTTTGGCCCATTTTACCCCTTTGTATATTCCTCCCTGATTTCTATTTCCATCAGAAGAATATTTTGCACAAAGGGAATCAAATATTGCTCCGCCTGCAATTGCTTTTTGAATACTGTCAATTCTAATTCTTGCAACCGCTGTATCCATGATAGGAGTAAATTGTCCGGTTTGTGGATCCTGCTGGGCCGTTGCAATTAATATATGACGAACAGTTACAGAATCAGCAACCTGTTTGGTGTCAATCATTTTTGCTGTTACATAATGTGTGTTGTCAAGGTAGGGTCCAAATGTGGAGCCAACAGGTGTTTTCAGAATTGAATCTTTTACCGCTTGTTGCATATCTTTTGCGAGTACAAAATTTCCTTCATAAGGAAAATCAGATCCCTCTTTTTCTAAAAATTGTTTTGGATCTTTTGCCTGTAAAAAACTTTTTGATAATTCTGTAATGTTATTTCTTACTTCTGCTGAATCTGCTGAACTTGGTGCTGCTGAAAAACTAACATAACTGATACTGCGGCTTTCTGCCTGCTTGTATTGTTTTTTGTTTTTATTTACCACCGCCATTATTTCATCATCGGATATTTTGATACTGCTGTCAGCACCGAACAACGAGTCGGTATAATTAACTCTTACAAAACTAATTTTTGCCATGCGGCTGTTATCTGCATTCTGCGTTTCAATAAACCATTTTGGAATATTGACAGAATTTATAAAGAGTGAATTATATTTTTCTTCCAGCCGACTGCGATCCATATAGTCCAGCAACTCAGATAATTGTTTTTTCTGTGCCTCGTCCTTACTTTTTCTTACCTGGTTTACCAATTGCAGTGCCTGTGCAGGATTATAGGGCTGTCCTTGCTGACTAAGGTACTGCTGTGCTACCTGTGAGGGATTTGATCCGGAGATCATATCAGCCCTTTCATTTTCTGTAATAACGATTCCAAGTTTGTTCAACTCTTCGTCCAGCAGAATTTTAGATACTTCCTGGTTCCATAAGCCATCAAGGGCCTGGCCTCTTTTTGCTTCGCTTGAGATGCCTGGTTGTTGTTGTTCTATGCTTTTTTCTGCTGCCGCCAGCTTAGTATTAAATTCTTCCGTCTTAATTTTTTTTCCGTTAACACTACCAATAGTAGTGCTCCCTCCGCCAGAAAACATACGGCTGCGGCCAACCGATGCATCCATTAATAAGAATCCAATAATAGCGAGAGCAATACCAATTACCGCCCACCTTGCATACTTGTCACGAATAGTCTGGATAATAGACATATAATATTATATAGTTTTAAAAAATCAACTCCTTACCTTTTCCCTATATGGCAGGTCGGAGGGGTGGCAAAAATAGGGGAAAAACTGTGGAAAACAGAGGCTCAATACAGGGTTTTATTCACCCGGAGAAAGGTTGATTCATAGTTTGGCGGGCTTGAGATTAGCAAACTCTCTTAGTTTTCGTCAATCTTAAATGCCCGGGCTTAAAATTTTATATCTTGTTTTGGTAAATATCCCCATCTTCTGACATTTAGGGTTTTATAAAAATTGTAACCTGGCCGGTTTTTGAATCTTTTTACCAACAGCTCTGTGTTAACCTGCGTAATTTTGTGTGGATAAGCCGGGGTGAAACGTGAATATGAAAAGGGATTCTTTGATAAGAGGTTTATGAGAATTGGTGATTAGGGTTAGCTGGGTTGGTTTATTACAATTTATCCTTTGTCAATCCACATAAAATTTTATGTGCTGAGATAGTAACAATGTTTATTCTGTCTTTTCACATTCATGTGGATTAAGTGACTTTCGTTAAGCTGATACACTGTTTCATGATGTTAATTAAAAAGTCATTAATGTTAATTCATGTGGGTTACCTAGTTTATAAAAATATTTTTAAGAGTTATCCACTAATTAACAGCTGTAATAATAATAAACTCTTTTTTAAAAAGATCTATTATTATTTATTAGAATTAGAAGAAAAATGTTTTTTGAAAATATTGTTTTGTTGTTGGAATATTGCTGACTCAAAAAAAAATGGAAGATGAAAGCAGAAAATTTTGATGTTGCGGAAAAAAATGTTGAACGAAATGGTTTTCTCGATGTGGAGATTGACCCAACACTGGATTTGTTTGGTGAGATTGAACGTTTGAAAAAAGAAAAAAATGCTATCGTTCTGGCGCACTACTACCAGGAACCGGACATACAGGATGTGGCTGACTATATCGGCGACAGTTTAGGATTGGCGCAGCAAGCTGAAAAAACAAATGCTGATATGATTGTTTTTGCCGGCGTACATTTCATGGCGGAGACGGCTAAAATTTTAAATCCCTCAAAAAAAGTTGTAATACCGGATTTAAAAGCAGGTTGTTCGCTCAGCGAAGGTTGTCCACCACCATTGTTTAAAAAATTTAAAGAGAAATATCCCAATCATAAAGTCATAAGTTATATCAACTGCAGCGCAGGAATAAAAGCACTGAGCGATGTTATTTGTACCAGCAGTAATGCAAAAGCGATTGTTGAAAGTTTTCCAAAAGATCAACCCATCATTTTTGCACCGGATAAAAACCTGGGTGCATACATCAACAAAGTAACCGGACGAAATATGGTGCTGTGGAATGGCGCCTGTATGGTACACGAAATTTTTAGCCTGGAAAAAATAACCAAGCTAAAAATAAAACATCCTAAAGCAAAACTGATTGCACATCCAGAGTGTGAAGATCCAATTTTGCGAATAGCAGATTATATCGGCAGCACCACAGGATTATTAAAATATTCTCAGAAAGATGATTCACAGGAATACATCGTAGCTACAGAGACCGGTATCCTGCACCAGATGATGAAGGCGAGCCCCAACAAAACATTTATACCTGCACCTCCCAATAATAATTGCGCCTGCAATGACTGTCCACATATGAAAAGAAATACCCTGGAAAAAATTTACCTGTGTATGGAATATGAAACGCCTGAAATATTAATGGATGAAGATTTAAGATTACAGGCATTAAAACCTATTAAAAGAATGCTGGAGATAAGTGCGGTGGCCGGATTGTAAAATCAATTATCAAAAAAGAATGGAAATAAGATATTTTGAAGATAAGACATTTGAGAAAATTGATTTTACTGAAAAACTTTTGGAAAAAGGGGAATACGAAAATTGTGTATTTAATAATTGTAATTTTTCAAATGTTGATTTATCAGGTATTGTTTTTGCAGAATGTGAGTTTAACGGATGCAACCTGAGTACGGCGAAGCTGAATAAAACTACATTAAGGGATATTAAGTTTAAGGATTGTAAATTATTGGGATTACATTTTGATTCTTGTAACGAATTTCTTTTGGCTGTTTATTTTGATAACTGTACTTTAAATCTATCTTCCTTTTATAAACTAAAGCTAAAAAAAACTACTGTTAAAAATACAAGTCTGCATGAGGTAGACTTCACAGAATCAGATTTAAGTAGTTCCGTATTTGATAACTGTGATTTTGCAGGTGCAATATTTGAAAATACAATTTTAGAAAAAGCAGATTTCAGAACCTCATGTAATTATTCTATTAACCCAGAGATCAATAAGATCAAAAAAGCAAAATTTTCTGCAGCTGGAGTTGTCGGTTTACTGGGAAAATATGATATAGATGTTGAGTAAAAACAATAATTACCCGGCTATAAACCGGTATCCAATTCCCTTAATCGTTATTATCTCCAGCGAAGGATCGTCTTTTAAATAACTGCGGAGTTTGGTGATATATACATCCAGGTTGCGGCTGTTAAAAAAAGAATCATTGCCCCAGAGCAGGTTAAGAATTTCCCGGCGATCAATAATGGCATCCCGATTGTTGTACAGCAATTTTAATAATTCCGATTCCCGGTAAGATAATTTACGTTCATCATTCCCGGTTGTAAGTGTCTGACGGTTCAGGTGAAAATTTAATTTCCCTAAGGCTACCGTATCCACTGTTGTCTTTGGCTGTCCACCAGGTTTATTTTTCAAAACATTCTGTATGCGAATAATCAATTCTTCCATACTGAATGGTTTTCGGATATAATCATTGCCACCAATCGTAAAACCTTTTACCACATCTTCTGTCTGTGTTTTAGCAGTAAGAAAAATGATAGGAACTTCCTGATTTACATTTCTTATTTCATCTGCAATCGTAAAACCATCTTTGTTAGGCAGCATAATGTCTAGTACACATATATCTGGTGTTTCTTTGTTGAAATGGTCCAGCACTTTTGCCCCATCATCTTCCATGGTTACGTAGAAACCGCGGCTCTCCAGACTTTCCTTTACAATTTTACCAAGAAACAATTCGTCTTCGGCGTATAATACTTTTGTCATGACCGGCTTTTTGGTAATATGATATTAAAAACAGTTCCCCCACCTTCATTATTCTGTATTTCAATAGTTCCGCGATGTTTTTTCACTACCGAAGATACATAACTCAAACCGAGGCCATATCCCTTTGTATTATGAATATTGCCAACCGGTACACGGAAAAATTTTTCAAACACTTTGCTTTTATATTCATCGGGTATTCCGATTCCATTGTCAGCAATGCTGAGCAAAACAGTATTTTCTTTTTCTTCCAGGTTAATATTTATTACAGCGCCATCATTGCTGTATTTAATAGCGTTGTCCACTAAATTATATATAACACTCAGCAAATGCAGGCGATCGCCGGATAATGATAAATCGCCGGAGTGGTGTAACGAAACAACAGCTTTCTTTTTATCAAGTAGTAAGCGCATAGAGGCAAGTACCTCATCCACCAGGCTTTTAAGATTGATAGTTTCAAGTGAAAGCTCAATTTCTTTTTTCTCAAACATAGAAAGTTTAAGCACTTTATCCACGAGCAGGTTTAAGCGTTGTAATTCATTCGAAGAAATATCAAGATATTCTTTTGTCCGTTCGGGATTTTGTATAGCATTAAAATTTTTCAATGCTTCAATGGCAACACCTACCGTTGCAATCGGCGTTTTTAATTCATGAGTGATATTGCTGATAAAATCATTTTTCAATTCTGCCAGCCGTTGTTGTTTTTTCAGGTTGCGGAACAGCAACAGGAAAGAAAGGATAGTAAGCCCTGAAAGAAAGAGAGAAAATAAAATAGGAGATGAAATCCGTTTAAGCAAATAGCCAACACTACTTCCGCTTTGTAAACGATAGACTACAGGATGTGCAAAACCTATGGAAACATCCGCCGGCTCTTCTTTCGTTACACTGTCGAGCCGAAAAACAGAAAAGGGAATATTTATTTTCTGTTCATTCATTAGCTTCCGGTAGGCGGTTTCAATTTCATGTACCCGGACAGAATCCTGCAATGAGTCAACATCATATAAAAATTGCATTACTAAATTCTCTTTATGACCGGGACCGGGAGCGGGAATGGCAGGAAAGAATTTAAGGCTATCTCTATCCGAGCCTCCCGAAACAGCATGTTGATCCATCGAAATGAAAACCCGATCTTTCAATCCGGGGTTGGGTAAATTCGTATCCTTAAGATTGCCCCTAACAATATTTAATGTAGAAACCATTTCTTCCTTGCCCCTGAGCTTTACAGTAAAAGAATCATCTCTATTATTTGAAATAAATATACGGCCGCTTCTACCGGGATTTAGCTCCCGCATATGCGCTTCAATATTATCAATATTTAATTTTTTCGCCTGCAATTTTCTTACCACCTCCCTGAAGGATACATCGGTTTTTATTGCGAGTGTTTTTTTCTCCCGATCATAGGTTTCTCTTAGCCAGTACAGCTGAAAGGCGGTAATACCAAGGATGGTAAGAATCATTAATATGGAGAGTGCGTGCAGGCGGCGCATATATTTTTTTGCTGGGTCAAAAGTAAAAGAAAGAGCCGGGCTTGCGGCATCAATTAACCTTTATTAACCTTAATGAAACCCGCCTTAACTTATCTTGCTGCATTCAACGAATAACTTTGAAAAAAAATTAAACGCATGAAATATTTACCTATAGCAGCTGGTCTGCTTATTTTGTCTTCAGTGGCAACCGCCCAAATGAAACAGGGAACAATTGCTTACGAAAGAACATCGCAGATGCAAATGCAATTTCATGTGGCCGGTATGGAAGGTATGGAGCAAAATATACCCCAGACAAGAAAAGATAAGTTTGAACTGGTGTTTGCCAATAATCAATCAATTTGGAGATCTGCAGTCACAGGCGATGATGATGGAGGCGCTTTTACCAGTGATAATGGAGGAGGAATGCAAATGCGTATGGTGATTGCGGGCAGCAATGATGTGGTATATCACAATTTTGATAATGCGCAGCGGGTGGAGAAAAGAGAGATAATGGATAAAAACTTTTTAG
>Ga0070670_100004280_pt1 | contig 11947 bp, 9 predicted proteins | sample KBSS63metaG_FD_64665 | JGI IMG/M metagenome (GOLD analysis project Ga0070670, IMG submission 64665) | Switchgrass rhizosphere microbial communities from Kellogg Biological Station, Michigan, USA - KBS S6-3 metaG | ecosystem: Host-associated > Plants > Roots > Rhizosphere > Soil ... | reverse complement strand
GCCTGCTCCGGGCAGCCCTTGCCCGAGATGACCATGTTCGGCTTGAGCAGCGTCCCGCGCAGGTCAACGCGCTGGACGAGGAGCTCGTGGAAGGTCCATTTCAGCGTGCGTGACGTCACGTCGTAGCAGCGTTCGATCGTGTTGTCGGCGTCCATGAGGACCTCCGGCTCGACGATCGGCACGATTCCGGCCTCCTGACAGAGCGCCGCGTAGCGCGCCAGCGCGTGCGCGTTCGCCCGTATGCACCCGACGGACGGGATGCCGTCCCCGATGGTGATGACTGCCCGCCACTTCGCGAACCGCGCGCCGAGCCCGCGATACTCCTCGAGCCTGGCTCGCAGGCCGTCGAGGCCCTCGGTGACCTTCTCGCCGGGGAAGCCCGCCTGGTCGTGGGCGCCGGTGTCGACCTTGATGCCCGGGATCACGCCCTTCGACGCGAGGACGTCGGCGAACGGCGTGCCGTCGTCCGTCGCCTGTCGAATCGTCTCGTCGTACATGATCACGCCGCCGATCGAGTCCTCCATGCCCGGCGCCGCGAAGAGCAGCTGGCGGTAGGCCTGCCGGCTCTCCTCGGTCGACTCGACGCCGATCGAGTCGAAGCGCTTCTTGATCGTGCCCGTCGACTCGTCGGCCGCGAGGATTCCCCGGTGGTCGGCGACGATCGCCTTCGCCGTCTCGTGCAGCTCGTGCGCCATCTAGCGCGCTCCTTTCATCAGGCTCTGGATCTTCGTCAGTGGATGGGACGCGACGATGCGGCGGAACGTGCCCGAGCGTGACCGCATCACGATCGACTCGGTCTCGACCCGGTCACCGACCACGCGGACGCCGCGCAGCAGCGCGCCACTCGTGACCCCGGTCGCCGCGACGAAGACGTCCTCGCCCTGGACGAGGTCGTCCGCCGTCAGGACACGATCGAGCTCGTAGCCCGCTTCGACGAGCTGCGTGCGCTCGTCGTCGTTCCTCGGCCACAGCTTTCCCTGCATCGCGCCGCCGAGGCACTTGATCGCCGCGGCGGAGATGACGCCCTCGGGCGTCCCCCCGATGCCCATCAGCAGGTCGACGCCGGTGCCGGCCTGCGCGGCCGCGATCGCCGGCGCAACGTCTCCGTCCCGGATGAGGTTCACACGAGCACCGGCCTCGCGCAGCTCGGCGATGAGGTCGTCATGACGGTCGCGCTCGAGGACGACGACCGTGAGGTCGTTGACCGCGCGGCCCTTCGCCTCGGCGACGCGCTCGAGATTCTCGGTCGGGGTCGAGTCGATGTCGATGGCATCAGCCGCCTCCGGGCCGACGGCGATCTTGTCCATGTAGAGCGCGGCGCCGGGGAAGAACATCGTGCCGCGCTCGGAGACGGCGATCACGGCGATCGCGTTCGGCATCCCGAGAGCCGTGAGCCGCGTGCCTTCGAGCGGGTCGACGGCGACGTCGACCTCGGCGCCGGTGCCGTCGCCGACCTCCTCGCCGTTGAAGAGCATCGGCGCCTCGTCCTTCTCGCCCTCGCCGATGACGACCACGCCGCGCATTGCGACCGTGTCGAGCATGATCCGCATCGCGTCGACAGCCGCCTGGTCGGCGGCGTTCTTGTCACCGCGCCCGATCCAGCGCGACGCGAACGTCGCGGCCGACTCGGTGACGCGAACGAGCTCGAGCGCAAGGTTCCTGTCCGGTACCTCGCTCACGTCGTCCGATCCTACATCCGCTCCGGAGCGTCCACTCCGACGAGATCCAGACAGCGGGCGATCACCGACTGAACGGCCGAGACGAGGCCGAGCCGGAACGCCTCCTGCTCCGAGTCGAGGACGCGGTGCTCGTGGTAGAAGCGATGGAAGTCGTCGGCGACGCGGATCGCGTAGATCGGGATCGCATGCGGCGCCCGGCGCTCCGCCGACTCGCGCGCGACCTGCGGGAACTCGAGGAGTCGCTTCACGAGCTCGCGCTCCTCGGACGCGAGCGGGGCTACGACTGCGGCCCGACCGGCATCCGATCCGTCCGCGTTGCGCAGAATCCCGGCGATCCGCGCATGCGCGTACTGCACGTAGTAGACGGGGTTCTTGTTCGTCCGCTCCCGCGCGAGGTCGACGTCGAGCTCGATCGTCTGGTCGTGCCCGCGCGAGACGAGGTACCAGCGCGCGGCGTCGACCCCGATCGCATCGATGAGCTCGTCGAGGAAGACGACGTCCCCGCGCCGCTTCGACATCATCTTCGCCTCTCCGCCCTCGACGAGGTGCACGAGCTGGTAGACGAGCACCTCGAGCGACTCGCGGGGATGACCGAGCATCTCGGCGAGCGCCTGCAGCCTCGCGACATAGCCGTGGTGGTCGGCGCCGAGGACGTACACGAGCCGGTCGAAGCCGCCGGCGTACTTCCGCCGCATGTAGGCCACGTCCTTCGCGAAGTACGTCGGGTCTCCGTCCGAGCGCACCAGCACCCGGTCCTTGTCGTCGCCGTGCGCGCTCGTCCTGGCCCACACGGCACCGTCCTCCTCGAACGTGTCGATGAGCGCCACCGCCTCCGGGATCTCGGGCTCGACCTCGGTCTCGCGCGTCCAGGAATCGAAGTGGATGCGAAAGCGCTCGAGTGACGCCTCGATCTCGCCGAGCATGGCCGGTACCGGGTCGCCGTCCGCGCGAGCGAGCTCCTCCATGTAAGCCCCGCGATAGCCGTCCTCGGGCGGCGCCTCACCACGACGGAGCGCCTCGATGGACGCGTAAAAGCGCTCCATCTGGACACCCCCGTCGTTGTAGTAGTACTCACGTGCGACGTCGTGCCCGGCGAACGCGAGCAGCCGCGCGACGGAGTCACCGTACGCCCCGTTTCGCGCGCTTGCCACGTTGATCGGCCCGGTCGGGTTGGCTGAGACCATCTCGACCTGGATCCGCTCGACCTCCGCGGCCGAGCCCGCGCCGAACGCCGCGCCTGCTCCGACGATCTCGCCAACCGCGTCCACGATCCACGCATCGGGGAGCCAGACGTTGACGAACCCCGGTCCGGCGACCGCGGCTCGTTCCACGAGCCCGCTCTCGACGATCCGGGCGGCGATCTCCTCCGCGATCTCGCGCGGTGGACGCTTCTGCGGCCCGGCGAGCCTGAGCGCGACGTTCGTCGCATAGTCGCCGTGCTCGGCGTCCGAGGGCCGCTCGAGCGTGACGGGAGCGCCGGCGATCTCGCTGAGCTCGCCGGCGAGTCGTGCGACCGGATCAGCCAACCTGAGCCTCGCGCGGTGCGAAGAGCGCCTCGAGCCGGACCATCTGGTCGGTCGTTCCGACGCCGATCACGACTTCGCCCTCGTCGACACGCGCCTCCGGGCCGGGGGTCACGTCGAATGTGCCGTCCTGCCGCCTGATCGCCACGATCATCGCGCCGGTCAGATCGTGGACGCGCAGCTCTCCGATCGTCTTGCCGGCCGGGCCGCACTCGCGCGTGACCTCGATCTCCTCGAAGCGGAGGTCGGGCATCGGCCCGCCCGCGGTCGCGACGATCTCCAGGAAGTCCGCGACCTGCGGCTTGACGACGAGGTTCGCGAGTTGCACCCCGGCACGCGAGTACGGCTGGACGACCCGGTTCGCGCCGGCGCGACGGATCTTCGCCGCCGCGGCCTCGTTCGAGGCTCGCGCCACGATGAAGAGGTCGGGGCGTGCGGCTCGCGCGGAGAGCGTGATGTAGAGGTTCTTCTCGTCCGAGTCGACGGACGCCACGAGCCCGCGAGCTCGGTGGATGCCTGCGCGTTCGAGATCCTCGTCCTCGGTTCCGTCACCGAGCACGACGGCGGCGTCCTCTCGTTGAGCGAGCCCTACGGACTCGGGCGTGACGTCGACGACGACGAACGGCGTCCCGCTCGCACGAAACTCCGCCGCGACGCTGCGGCCGACCCGGCCATATCCGCAGATGATCACGTGGTCTCGCAGCTCTTCGATCTCCTTCCGCCTCCTTCGCTCGCCGAAGACGTCGCTGAGGGTGCCGCGGGTGATGACGTCGACCACGACACCCGCGATGTAGAAGAAGACTGCCACGCCCGCAAAGAGCAGGACGATCGTGAAGATCTTGCCGTCATCGCTCTCAGGTGCGCTGGCGAGACCCGTTAGCGTGGTCGAGACGACGGCACGGTAGAGCGAGTCGACCCAGCCTTCGCTCAGGAAAATCTGGAATCCGATCGTGCCGACGACGAGGAGTCCGGCGAATGCCGCAACCGCCCAGGCGAAGCGACGCCAGTAGGACTCGTCCCGCACGGCCGCCATCGTACGGCGGCGCGGGAGGCGTTAGCGGCTCTTCGCAGAGGCTGACGGCGCGGACGTGATCGGAATGACCACACCGTCGCGATGGAGCGCGAGCTGGACTTCCTCGCGCGCCTTGTAGATCCGCCACTTCACGGTGGCCAGCGTGACCTCGAGCGTCTCGGCGATCTCGGTATACGAGAGGCCCACGACGTCGCGCAGGAGGAGCGCCATCTTGAGGTCCGGGTTGAGCGCCTCGACTGCCCGCCAGACGGCGTCGATCGTCTCCGCCCGCTCTGCCGGTGCGTCGACTACCTCGAGCGGCGGCGCGTCATCGATGTTCACGATCGCGCGCGGCCGGCGCTCGATCGACCGGAGCTCGTCGAGCACCCGGTTCTTCGTGACCTGGAAGAGCCAGGTCGTGAAACGGGACCGGAGCGAGAAGCTCGGCAGTCCCTGGAAGACCCGCAGGAAGACCTCTTGCGTCAGATCCTCGGAAAGGCTGCGGTCACCGGTCAGACGCAGGATGTAGTTGTAGACCGGCTGCTCGTACGTCCGAACGATGATCGAAAACGCACGCTCGTCGCCCCGTTGCGCCTTGCGCAGAACGCCGAGATCTGGCTGTGGGAGCGACATGTGCGCGAGGAGTATAGGGAGAGATTTGTAAGGGCTTCGGTCAGCGCCAGTTAGGGACGCGTTGTGAGCTGGTTCCCTGTCATGTCAACAGGAATCGGCACCGCCAGCATCCCCAGGATGGTGGGTGCGATATCGGACAACTGCCCCTTCTCGCGGAGGTTCAAACCCTCCTCGGTGACGATCAGCGGCACCTCGTTCGTCGTGTGTGCAGTGTGCGGGCTGACGCCGTCGGGCTCGAGCATCTGCTCCGCGTTGCCGTGGTCGGCCGTCACCAGACACACACCCCCGGCAGCTGCGACACAGTCGACCACCTGGCCGAGCGCGCGATCTGCCGCCTCGACCGCGGCGACGACGGCGGGAATCGATCCCGTGTGACCGACCATGTCCGGGTTCGCGAAGTTCACCACCGCGAACGCGTAGCCGTCGCCGAACTCGGCGCACAACCTGCTCGCGACCTCGTCGACCGACATCTCCGGCTTCAGGTCGTAGCTCGGCACGTCGCGCGGCGAGGGTACGAGGATCCGCTTCTCGCCCGACCACTCCGTCTCCTCGCCTCCGTTGAAGAAGTACGTGACATGGGCGTACTTCTCGGTCTCGGCGACGTGGAGCTGGCGGAGCCCGTGGTCCGCGAGGACCTCGGCAAGCGTGTTTCGAACGTGTTGCTCGCTGAACACCACCCGGAACGGGAAGTCGGCGCGATAGCGCGTCATGGTCGTCAGGTCGACGCCGGCCTCGAGCAGGCGCTCCGAGAGCTGCCGGGCGCGGTCCGGGCGGAAGTTGAAGAAGATCGCCGCATCCTTCGTCGTCAGTCGAGGCCGCCCCTCGATGACCACTGGCTCGACGAACTCGTCGGTCACCCCGCGGTCGTAGCTGGCGCGAACGGCGGCGACCGGATCGCCGGCCCGGCCGCCGTCTCCCTCGAGGATCGCTCCTCGCGCGCGGTCGGTTCGATCCCAGCGGTTGTCGCGATCCATCGCGTAGTACCGACCGCAGACCGTTGCGATCCGGTCGGTGGGAAGCTCGGCGAGGTCGTTCACCGCTGCGTGCGGCGACACGTCGCGCCCGTCGGTGAACGCATGGATCCAGGTCCGCTCCGCCATTCCCTCGCTCTCCGCGAGCGCGAGCAGCGCGCGCAGGTGGTCGATGTGCGAGTGCACGCCGCCGTACGAGACGAGGCCGAGGAGGTGGACGTCTCCTCCCCGGTCTCGGGCGCGGCGGAACGCGGCGATCAGCGCCTCGTTTCGCGCGAACGAGCCGTCTGCGACGGCCTCGTTCACACGCGCGAGGTCCTGCAGCAGAATCCGGCCCGAACCGATCGTCAGGTGGCCGACCTCCGAGTTCCCCATCTGCCCGGCCGGGAGCCCGACCGCCTCGGCAGAGGCGGCGAGCGACGCCCGCGGGTATCGGGCAACGAGGGAGTCGAAGACCGGCGTCTCCGCGAGCTCGACCGCGTTCCCCGGCCCGGGAGGGGCGATCCCCCAGCCGTCGAGGATCACGAGGCAGACGGGCGTCAAGCAGCCTCGGCGCCGGCGCGGCAGATCGCCTCGAACGACTGGACGTCGAGCGAGGCGCCGCCGACGAGCGCGCCGTCGACGTCGGGGAGCGAGAGCAGAGTCGCGGCGTTCTCCGGCTTCACGGAGCCGCCGTAGAGCACCGGAGCGCCGTGGAGCGACTTGACGAATGCGTGCGCTTCCTGCGCGATCTCGGGCGTTGCCGTCTTACCCGTCCCGATTGCCCAGACGGGCTCGTATGCGATCACGAGACGCTCGTGGCGGGGAATCACCGAGACCTGACGCTCGAGCACGGCCTCCGTCTCACCCGCCTCGCGCTCGGCCTCGGTCTCGCCGACGCACGCGATGACGTGGAGCCCGGCCTCGAGGGCCGCATCCGCGCGAAGACGCACCGTCTCGTCGGTCTCGCCGAAGAGCTGCCGTCGCTCGGAGTGGCCGACGATCGCCCCCGCCACGCCGAGCTCGGCGAGCATCGGCGGCGACACCTCGCCGGTGAACGCCCCTTCGAGCTCCCAGTGGACGTTCTGCGCGTAGACGCGCGTGGTGCTGTCCGGCCCGAGGGCGTGGAGCGTCGCCTCCAGCGAGGGGTACGGCGGACAGACGACGACGTCGACGCCCTCTGGTGCGATCCGGCGGATCTGGGACGCGAACTCGCGCGCCTGATGCGCGCCCTTGAACATCTTCCAGTTCCCGGCAATCAGCACGTCGTCGATCCTATGTCGTGCGCAGATCGAGGATCCGCTGACGCGCGAATCGTCGATCGCGCAAAGGCCGCTGGAGTCCTGCACAGATCGGGTGTCGGCGGGGGCGGATCACGCTATCGCGAAAGATCCTCAAGCGGCCGCATTCGCGGCTGAACGCACCGACGACTGTTAGCGTCGCCCGCCATGAGCATCTCCGACTGGGAGCAGCGGTTCCGCACGCCGGTGTCCTTCCTTCCCGAGTGGTCCCCGTTCGCGCCCGGGCATGCGGTCTACACGTCGAACGAATCGGGCAGCTGGCAGGTGCACGCGCTGGACGTCGAGCGCGACACGAGGCGGCAGGTGACGAACGATCCCGTCGGACTGACCGACGCGGTTCCGACGCTCGACGGCGAAGGCGTTCTCTGGTTCGAGGACACGACGGGCGACGAGTCCGGGAGCTGGCTCGTCCAGCCGTTCCACGGCGGCGAGACGCGCTCGTTCCTCGAGGGTGTGCCGCACGGCTGGAGCGAAGGGCTCGGGCAGTCGCCGGGCGTGGTCGTCGCGGGCATCGCCGATCGCGAGGGATTCGCCGTCCACGTCTCGACGAACGGAGGACCCGCTCAAGAGCTCCTGCGCTCGTCCGAGTGGATCGGTCTCGGGAGCGTCGAGGACGGCGGGTTCCTGCGCGGCGCGCTGTCGGCGGACGGTGCGCTGCTGTGCCTGGAGAATGCGGAGCACGGCGATCTCGTCCACCCAGCCCTCCGGGTCGTGGATCCGCTCACCGGCGACACGGTGGGCGAGCTCCTCGACGAGGGGATGTCGCTCGCCTCGAAGTGCTGGTCGCCGGTCGCCGGCGACGCACGGCTCGCGTTCCGGCACGAGCTCGACGGCGACGAGCGCCCGGGCGTCTGGAACCTCGCGACCGGCGAGCGTACGAATCTCGCGATCGACCTGGAGGGCGCGGTCTCGGTCGCCGACTGGTGGCCCGACGGCTCGGCGCTCCTGCTCGTGAACCTGTTCGAGGGTCGAAGCCGCCTCTTCCGCTACGAGCTCGAGAGCGCCTCGCTGGCGCGGATCGATTCCGACCCGGGCTTCGTCTGGAAGGCGCGGGTGCGGCCGGACGGGCGAATCTGGTTCCTGCACGAGCAGGGTCGGCGCCGGCGACTCGTCCTCGACGACGTCGGGACCGAGGTGGTGTCGTTCGACGTGGCCGCACCCGACTCCCGCCCCTACGAGTCGTGGCACTTCGACAACGAGCACGGCCAGCGGGTGCACGGCTTCGTCGTCGCGCCCGACGACTCGGGCGGCGGCCCGTTCCCGGTGATGATGTTCGTCCACGGCGGCCCGACGTGGCTCGACATCGATCGCTGGCAGCCCGAGGTGCAGGCCTACGTCGACCTGGGGTTCGTGATCGGCCTCGTGAACTACCGCGGCTCGATCGGATACGGCCGCGAGTGGCGCGACACGCTCGTCGGCAACATCGGCGGCCCCGAGCTCGAGGACGTGAACGCGGGGCTGCGCGATCTCGTGGCACGGGGACTCGCCGACCCCGAGCGCGCGGTCATCGCTGGGTACTCCTGGGGCGGCTACGTCACGCTGCTCGAGGTCGGCAAGCACCCGGAGCTCTGGACGTGCGGCATCGCCGGCGTGCCGGTCGGCGACTACGAGGCCGGATACGAAGAGCTCTCGCCCAATCTCCAGGCGTACGACCGAGCCCTACTGGGCGGGAAGACCCCAGCGGAGCTGCCCGACCTCATGCGCGAACGGAACGCGATCAACTTCGCCGACGACGTCCGCGCCCCCGTCCTCTTCTTCATCGGACGCAACGACTCACGCTGCCCGTACAACCAGGCGATGGCGTACGTCGACAAGCTCGCGGCGCGCGAGCATCCCCACGAGGTCGTCGTCTACGACACGGGCCACGCCTCGTACGACGTCGACGAGAAGGTGGCCCACGTCGGCGTCGCGCGCGACTTCCTCCGGCGCCATGTACCCGGACTGAACTAGGCGGCAGGTATTGCGGCTACGCCCGGGAGCTCCTTGCCTTCGAGGAGCTCCAGCGACGCGCCTCCGCCCGTCGAGACCCAGGAGATGCGGTCCGCGAGCCCGGCCTCCTGGACCGCACGCACCGAATCTCCGCCGCCGACGACGGTGAACGCATCGGCGTCGGCGACGGCCTGTGCGATCGCCTTCGTCCCCTCGGCGAAGCGCGCCCACTCGAAGACGCCCATCGGGCCGTTCCAGAACACCGTTCGCGCACCACCGATGCGCTCGCCGAAGGCCTGGCGTGTGGCGGGCCCGATGTCGAGGCCGAGCCAGCCGTCGGGCACGTCGTCATAGGGCACGATCCGGCTCTCGGCATCCGCGTCGAAGGCCGCAGCGGCGACGACGTCGGTCGGCAGCTCGGCGTCGTAGGGAAGCGGATTCGAGTCGCGCAGCTCCTCGGCCATCTTCCCCCCGATCAGGACCGCATCGGCCCTCTCTCCGAGGTGCATGAGCACCCCGAGCTTGTCGTCGACCTTGGCCCCGCCCGCGACGAGCACGAACGGCCGCTCGACGTCGCCGAGGAGCTTGCCGAGCATCTCGAGCTCCCGCTCGAGAAGAAGGCCCGCGTAGGCCGGAAGCAGGTGTGCGACACCTTCGGTCGACGCGTGCGCGCGGTGCGCCGAGCCGAACGCGTCGAGGACGAAGAGATCCCGGCCCTGGGCAAGGCGACGGGCCGACTCGGGATCGTTCTTCGTCTCGCCCGGATCGAAGCGCGTGTTCTCGAGCACGTCGACCCGCTCGTCAGGGAGGAGCTCGCGGAGTCGCTCCGCGACGGGAGCGATCGAGAAGGCCGGATCGCGGCCTTTCGGCCGTCCGAGGTGCGAGCAGACGGTGACCTGCGCGGCGTCGCGGTCGAGGAGGTCGCGGAGCGTCGCGAGCGACGCTTGGATGCGCGTGTCGTCTGCGACCCGGCCGTCCTCGAGCGGGACGTTCAGATCCGCGCGAACCAGGACGCGCTTGTCGGCGACGTCGGCATCGCGGACGGAGCGCGGCCGGTGCACTACGGGAGGAGCCTGCCGATCAGGTCGACCAGCCGACACGAGTAGCCCCACTCGTTGTCGTACCAGCCGAACACCTTGACGGTGCTCCCGCGCACCATCGTCAGCTCGCTGTCGAAGATGCACGAGTAGGCGTTGCCGTTGATGTCCGTCGAGACGATCGGGTCCTCGCAGAACTGGAGGATCCCTTCGAGCGGTCCGGTCGCGGCAGCTCGAAAGGCGCCGATGACCTCGTCTCTCGACGTCTCCCGCGCCAGCGTGACCACGAGGTCCGTGAGCGACCCGGTCGCGACGGGTGCGCGGACGGAGATTCCGTCGACCTTGCCCTGGAGCTCAGGCAGCACGAGCCCTATCGCTTTCGCTGCACCGGTCGACGTCGGGATGAGGTTGATCGCAGCAGCTCGTGCCCGGCGAAGATCCTTGTGCGGGAAGTCGAGGATGACCTGGTCGTTCGTGTACGCGTGGATCGTCGTCATGAAGCCGGACTCGATCTCACCGAGCTCGTGCAGCACCTTCGCGAGCGGCGCCACGCAGTTCGTCGTGCACGACGCGTTCGAGACGATGTGGTGGGACGACGGGTCGTAGCGGTCGTCGTTCACGCCGAGGACGACCGTGAGGTCTGGGTCCGTCGCCGGCGCGGAGATGACGACCTTCTTCGCCCCCGCGTCCAGGTGCTTCTGCGCTCCCTCGCGGTCGGTGAAGAAGCCCGTCGACTCGAGCACGACGTCGACTCCCAGCTCGCCCCACGGGAGTGCCGCAGGATCGCGCTCCGAGAGCATCCTCACCTCTTCGCCGGCACCGCGGAGGACGCCCTCTGCGAGCTCGACGCCACCCGGGAACGGACCGAGGTTCGAGTCGTACCTCAGCAGGTGAGCCATCGTGTTCGCGTCGCCGAGGTCGTTGAGCGCGACGATCTCGAGGTCGGACCCGAGCGCGTGCTGTGCTCGGAAGAAGTTCCGCCCGATGCGACCGAAGCCGTTGATGCCGACGCGAATCCCCATTGCTCCTCCGTTTCTCGTTACCCGTGCTCGCGACCGCGAGTCTATTCGGCGAGCTCTTCGAGTCGTCGCAGACGGCGGTGCACCGCAGCCTTGGTCAACGGAGGCTCCGCTCTCGCCGCGAGCTCGCGAAGAGGCGCGTCGGGATGGCGCAGCCGAAGCTCCGCCACGTCGCGCAGCGGATCGGGAACGGCATCGAGATCGAGTCGCCGGATCGCGGCGATCTGCCTGCGCGCAGTGCGGTTCGTCCGGACGAGGTTCGCGTGATCGGCGTTCGCAAGCCTGTTCGCTTGGGAGCGCGTCTCGGCGACGACGGCGCGTTCCTCGAGCGCGAGCACGGTCTCCGCTGCGCCCATGACCGAGAGGAGCGACTCGATCGCCTCCCAGCTCTTGGCGTACGCAATTGCGTGAGTGGCACGCTCCGCGGTCGCCAGCTCCACGCCCTCGGCGTGTGCGAGCTGCGCGAGGAGCGCCGCCGACTCGGCGGACGCCGTGCGCAGCTCGAGGTGCGGCGAGCGTCCGAGCGTCAGCGACCCTCCGCCGAGGAAGGCTCCACGCAGGTATGCGGCCCGGCAGCAGCTGCGGGCGACGACCTTGCGCGGCGGTCGCTCGAGCGGCGCGTGCCGACGGTCGACGACGCCGGCGGCCACGAGGACGTCGAGTGCGTCCAGGTCGCCCGCGACGTGGAGCTGGTACCGGGTCGCCGTGTCGAACGCTTGACGCCGGTAGGTCCGGATCTCCGAGCGGAGGCCGCTCTCGCGCAGGAGCGCGAACGCGCGCCGAGCCGCAGCGCCGCTGCCCAGGTCGAGATGCAGCCCCCAGTCCCCGGCGCCGCGCAGGTGCAGGCTGCCCGCGGAGTGGAAC
>Ga0070670_100004275_pt1 | contig 11951 bp, 11 predicted proteins | sample KBSS63metaG_FD_64665 | JGI IMG/M metagenome (GOLD analysis project Ga0070670, IMG submission 64665) | Switchgrass rhizosphere microbial communities from Kellogg Biological Station, Michigan, USA - KBS S6-3 metaG | ecosystem: Host-associated > Plants > Roots > Rhizosphere > Soil ... | reverse complement strand
ATGCCCTGTTCGCGCATGGTTTCGCGCAGAGCCTTCACGCGGGGATAGGGGTCCTGCGGTTTCCGCGGGTCCTCGGCATTGCTGAGGCCATTGTGACCGCCGGCCAGCCACGGATCCTCGTACACCACGGCAGCGAGCCATTCCGCAGCCTTGTGATAGGCTCGTTTCCACAGCGCGCTGAAGGCGCGCGCGGAGCTGATGATCGGCAGATAGCTGACGCCGTAGGATGCAGCGATCTCGCTCAGCTTGTACGGCATCCCCGCGCCGCAGGTGACGCCGGTCACCAGACCCTTGGTCCGTTCCAGGACGCCGTGCAGCACGCGTTGAGCGCCCCCCATCTCCCACAAAACGTTGATGTTGATGGCGCCCTTGCCCGAAGCCATGTCATAGGCGCGCTGAACCTGTGCGACCGCGCCATCGACAGCATATTTGATCAGCTCTTCGTGACGACCGCGGCGGGTGAGCTCGGCATAGACCTGCGGGATGATGCGACCCTCGGGATCGTAGCTGTCCGCATTGACCGCGCTGACTGTCCCAATGCCGCCCGCAGCCGCCCAAGCGCCCGAGCTGGCATGGTTCGTCGCGCTGACGCCCTTTCCGCCTTCTATCAAAGGCCAAACTTCGCGTCCGCCATAAAGGATGGGCTTAAGGCCCTTGAACAAACTTCCTCTCCTGAGCGCTTCAGGCGCCTTCAGCGCGCATATAGAGGCGGTTGTCGTTCATTGCGCGCAAAAAGTGAGCGGGGCCGCGAGAGTGCCGGGACCCCGCCAAGCGCATGCCCGGCTCAGTGGTAACAGCCGCTTGCCGCTACGCCGCCCAGCACGGCACCGAGTGCGCCGCCAATGGCAACGCCGGCCCCGGTATTGCCATGGTTGCCGTCGGTTCCGGCGATAACGCCGCCAAGGGCCGCTCCGGCAGCGCCGCCAACTGCCGCTCCGGTTGCCGGATTGGTGCATCCATAGCCGTAATAGCCGTTGCCATATCCCGGATAGCTGTAAGCCGGATGCCCGTAATAACCGGTGCCGTAGCCTGCCGAAGGATAAGCATAGCCGGGATAACCGTATCCGGGAGCCGGATAAGCGTAACCTGGCGGATAGCCGTAACCGGGGTAGCCATAAGCGGGGTAGCCATAACCGGGATACCCATAAGCGTATGGGGCGTAGGGATAGCCATAAGGCGCGTATCCATAGCCATATCCGTAGCGGTAGCCAGAATAGCCGTATCCAGAGCCATACGGGTAAAAGCCGCCCAGGTAGAATGAGGCATGGCTGTGACCATGACCGTGGCCCCAGCCTCCGCTGTGCCCGTGACCTCCGTCCCAGCCGCCATGGCCGCCATGGCCGCCATTCCAGCCACCGTGACCGCCACTCCAGCCGCCATGGCTGCCACTCGAGCCGCCGTGACCCCCACGCGCTTCAGCCGCAGCTGGCGCTATCCCGATAACCAATGCCGAAAGAACGACTGTGAGTGCCCTCATGGAAAGACTCCTCATGACAGGGGTAGAGCGCTGCCGTGCGCGCCCAAGCATTCCAGTGCCATCAGTACAGTTACGTATCCGTTATCTTAAATCGCGTTAAGGCAGGAATAATCAAGACCGATATCAACCGCGGGGGCAGATTGGGTGATGCGTCCGGCCGAGATGAAATCGACGCCCGTCTCCGCAATGCTCCGAATGGTATCGAGATTGACGCCGCCCGACGCTTCCAAGGGAACCCGGCCACGCACTAGTTCGACCGCCTCCCGGAGCAGCGGCGGCGGCATATTGTCCAACAGCAGGCGGTCCGCCCCCGCGGCGAGTGCCGGCTCGATCTGGTCGATGCGGTCGACCTCGACCTGCACTTGAAGGCCCGTCTCGGCCTCTCTCGCGCGTTGGACGGCCGCGGCAACGCCTCCGCACACGGCAACGTGATTGTCCTTGATGAGCACACCATCGTCGAGCCGCATCCTGTGGTTATGAGCGCCGCCCATGTGCGCCGCATATTTGTCGAGGACGCGCAGGCCCGGAATGGTCTTGCGCGTATCCAGCAGGGTCGCGTGCGTGCCCGAAATCGCATCAACGTAGCGGCGCGTCAGCGTCGCTATGCCCGAAAGATGTTGAAGCGTGTTGAGCGCCGATCGCTCGGCGGTGAGCATCGCGCGTGCATTGCCTTGCAGGCGCATCAGAATAGTGCCCGCTTCAACTTTCGCGCCATCGCTGATCCGCACGTCGATCTGAACATCCGGATCGAGCGCACGGAAAAACGCGGCAGCCAAGTCCAGGCCTGCAACAACGATCGTTTCGCGGCAATTCAGCTCGGCGGAAAAGCTTGCTTCGGCGGGAATGGTGGCGGCCGACGTAACATCGCCCCCGGTGCCCAGATCCTCGGCCAAAGTGCGGCCGACGAAGTCGTCGCTGTCGAAGTCAGGGGGCAAGGCCATGGGCCGCGTCTAGGCGAGCGAGTGCGGCGGCGACAAGTCAGTGGGCGGGTTCCGGCGCGGGCATCAGCTTCCACTTGCCCTCCTGCCACTTGAACTTTTGCGCATCGATTGGCTCGAAGCGCTCGTTCTTCCACGCATTCACTGTGATGGTCGCAGCGCCCTCGACGATGTCGATCGTATTGAAGCTCTGCTCCTGATCGCGAACTCGCGTCGACGTGGCCGTGCCGGCCTGCACTACCAATGCGCCGCCGGCACGCGTGACGAGGTCGCTCGCGTGATGCGTCGATGCATGATGATTGTGCCCGGCGAGCAGCATGTCGACGCCGGCATCCTGGATCGCATCTAGGGCAAGTTCCTGGCGGCCGATGGCGCGCTGCACTTCATCCCCGACGGTCAATGCAAAGAGGGGATGGTGTGTGACTAGGATCCGCACCGCCTCGGTTGGCGTGCGCGAGAAGGTCTCGCGGATGAACTCCACCTGCTCGTCGTTGATGCGCCCGTCCTTGAACGTCATTGAACGCGCGGTGTTGACTCCGAGCACGGCAATTCCGGGAAGCTCGATGAAGGGACAAAGCGTCTCGTCGATGAACCGCCGATATCGGGCGAGCGGAGACAGGAAGCGCCTGAGCACGTCATAGAGGGGGACGTCGTGATTGCCAGGAACTCCGAGCACTTCGTGCCCGCTCTCCCGCAGGCGATCGAGGAACTCGCAGGCTTCCCTGAATTGCTCGGTGCGCGCCCGCTGCGTGAAGTCGCCGCTGACGACGACCAGGTCAGGCTTCAACTCGCCGATCGACAGCTCAACGGCGTCAACGAGGTCGTCGTCATGCGCACCGAAGTGCAGGTCGGAAAGGTGAACGAGGCGGGCCATGGACGGACAACGCGTCCAGACCCGCCCGGTTCAGCCCTTACTTGCTGGTGCCTCCGGAAGAGGCCGAACCGTCCACCGGGAAACCGCGGCGCTTAAGCAGCGCAGTTACGTCCGGATCGCGGCCGCGGAACGCGCGATAGGCTTCGATCCGGTCCGTTTCATTTCCGGTCGCGAGGAGCATGGTCTTGAACCGCTCCGCCGTCGCCTTGTCCCAGACGTTTCCGGTTTCCTCGAATGCGGCCCAGGTGTCGGCGTCCATCGTTTCCGACCAAAGGTAGGAGTAATAGCCGGCCGAATAGGAATCCGACGAGAACAAGTGGTTCATCTGCGGCAATCGATGCCGCATCACGATCTCCTTCGGCATTCCGATCTTGGCCAGCGCATCGCGCTCGAACTTGTCCGGGTCGATGACGCCGTTCGGATCCGTGTGCAGCATCATGTCGACGATCGCCGATGAGAGATATTCGACCGTGGCGAAGCCCTGGTTGAACGTCTCGGCCTTCTCGATCTTGTCGACCAGCGCCTGGGGCATCGGTTGACCGGTCTTGTAGTGCTTAGCGAAGCGGCTGAGGACGGCTGGAGTCAGCAGCCAATTCTCGTTCACCTGGCTAGGATATTCGACGAAGTCGCGCTGGGCCCCTGCGAAGCTCGGGTAGTCCACATCGACGGTCAGGTAATGGATCGCGTGACCGAATTCGTGAAACATCGTCGAGGCGTCGTCGAGGCTGATGAGCACCGGCTCACCAGGTGACGGCTTCGTGAAATTGTTGTTGTTCGAGTTGAGGACGATCTTGTCGCCGACCAGCTTCACGCGAGTGCGATACGCATTGTGCCAGGCGCCAGACCGCTTACCTGTACGAGCATAGGTGTCGAGGTAGAATTCTCCCACGACATGGCCGTCCTTGCGGTCTGTGACCTCGAACGTACGGACGTCAGGGTGGAAGACCGGGACCGTCCCCGTATTCTCCTTGAAGTCGTATCCGTAGAGCTCGCCGGCTGCCCAGAACATGCCGTTGAGGATGTTATCTAGCTGGAAATACGGCTTTATCTCGTCCTGACTAAGGTCGAAGCGCGCCTTGCGAACCTTCTCCTGGTAATAACGATAGTCCCAAGGCTCGATCGTGATCTTTTGGCCGAGCTTGTTCGCGAGCTTCTGCTGGTCCGCGACCTCTTCGTGAACGCGGGCGACCGCGGCCGGCCAAACCCTCATCATCAGGTCCATCGCGCGCGCCGGCGTCTTGGCCATCGTATCCTGCATCCGCCATTCCGCGTGATTGGCGAACCCGAGCAGCCGCGCGCGGTCGGCACGCGTCTTCACGATCTTGGCGATGGTCGCATTGGTATCGTTCGCATCGCCATTGTCGCCGCGATTCACGAATGCGCGCCAAACCTTCTCGCGCAGAGCGCGATTGTCGGCAAAAGTGAGGATCGGATCCACCGCCGAGCGGGTGTTGACGATGGCATAGCTGCCGGCCGGCAACTTGCGTTCCTTGGCCGCTGCGAGCGCTGCGTTCTTCACATCCTGCGGCACGCCCTTGAGATCGGACGCCATCGCCGTGATGTACGTGCTCTCGTCAGCCAACACCTTCTCGCTGAAGGTCGAGAAGAGCGTCGCAAGTTCCTGATTATACGCTGACAGCTGCTTCTTCTGCTCCGGGTTCAAGTTGGCGCCATTGCGCACGAACCCATCGTAATAGCGCGTCACGAGGCGCTGCTGCTTCGGGTTCAGGGCAGCACGTGCTTCGTAGACCGCCTTGATCCGTTGGAAGAGCTGCGGATTGAGCGTGATCTCGTCGCTCGCGGCCGTGAGCTTCGGGCTCCACTCCTTATCGACGGCCTGGACGTCGGGCGTCGCGAGATTGTTGGTAAGGACGTCGAACAATGTCTGTACGCGATTGAGGCGCTCCCCCGATTTTTCGATGGCCTCTATCGTGTTCGCAAAGGTTGGCGGCTCTGGATTGTCGACGATCGCCATGATTTCGCGACGCTGCTCGTCGATTCCGAACTGAAATGCTTCCGCGAATAGCGGGACCTTCACTTTGTCCCACGGTGGAACTCCACCATAGGGCCCAGTCCATTCGGCAAGGAGCGGATTGTCGGGAACCGGAATCGGCGCGGGAATGGGCGCCGCAACCGGCGCAGGCTCTGCAGCGGCGACCGGGCCGGCGTCCACCCCCGTATAGGCGTTGCCTCCGGCGCAGCCCGCAAGCGTAAGCGCGGCTGTCCCCGCGAGAACGATATGTTTCATGAATCCCCCTTCAAGATATGTCCTGCGCCTAGACGCTGCTGCTGCCTGAGCAAGCGCCCCTTCGACGAACGGCGGGCGGAGCACTTCAGAAGTTCATGAACATTAGCAGCTTGACGTCAATTCCGAACCCGGCGGCCTTTTTGTCCTCCACGAAGCGCGGGATGTCGGCGCGAGGCACGAGGTGGACGTTGATGTCCTCACTCTCATCGCCGCCCCCAGCGCCGATCCGTCGCACTCCGTGCGCGCGCACCAATGTGAAGCTCTCGCTCAGCATGCCCGGAGACGAATAGAAATCGCCAAGCCTCTCCACGCGCTCGGCGGTGAACCCGGTCTCCTCCTCCAGCTCCTTGATCGCCGTCTCCTCTGCTGTTGCGTCGGGATCCGTATCTCCGACCAGGCCAGCCGGAAGCTCGATGCAGCGACGGTCTGGAGCGATGCGGGGCTGATCGACAAGGATCACCTTGCCCTCGACCTCGGCGATGATCACGACCGCGCCGATATCGTTCGTTCGCGACGCGTATTCCCATTTGCCCTTCTTGATCGCGCGGACGAACTTGCCCGCCCACATGACTTCCGCGGGCGCGTCGTCACCCAGGCTCATAGTTCGATCAGCTTGTCGGGAATTTCGTTCGTATCGGCCAACGAGCGGGGGAAATGCTCTGCCAGTACCGTCCCGACTTCGCCGATTGCAGCCACCATGCCGTCAGCAATGCGGCCCTGCTTCACGTCGATCAGCAACGCCTCCATCGCCTCGCCCCAAGTGCCGGGGTCGGTGACCTTAACGATCGCGTCATCAGCCACGATCTCTGCTCGTCGTTCGGCCATCGACAGATAGATCAGCACGCCCGTGCGCCCGATGGTCCGCCGCTCGGCAGCCGCCTTGAATACGGAGATGGCGCGCCGGCGCACACGACGCTGCTTCGTGGCGCCTGGCGTCAGGGCCAACCGCAAAGGCATATACTTGAGGATCAGCAGCACTGCAGTGAACTTGAGGACCGCGAGGACCATCAGGAAGGTCAGAAGCTGTCCCACCGTCGGGTCGGCATGCCAGCCAAACGTCAAAGTGTCGTACCACCACTGGAGCCAGTCCGGTCGCCATGCCGCCCAGGCGAGCACCAGGATCATCGCCAACACCGCCCAGTGCAGTGCGACGTCATGGTAGGGGTCGCTGATCGGCGTTGCGACGGCAACGATCTCGCCATTCGTCTTCGCCTCGGCCGCCGCGATGGCCGCGCTGACCTTCTCATGATCGGCTTCGGACAATTGCCTTACCACGAGCCGCCTGCACCGCCGCCGCCGCCGGAGCCGCCGCCGAAACCGCCAAATCCGCCGCCGCCGCCGCCGCCCCAAGAGCCGCCGCCGCCCCAACCGGGGCCCCACAGGACGATGGGCCCACCCCAGCCACGGCGTCGCCGGTGACGCCGCCCGCGGGCGCCCCGAGCGAACATGCTGATTACGGACAGGATTACGATCATCCAGATGATCACGGGCAATAGACCCGGGCTCTCATCCTTTCTCGTCCGCTGCGCCTGGTCAGCCTTGGAAAGGTTTGCCTCAGCTTCGTCCCGCGGCACGCTCATCTGCTTGATGATTGCGTCGGCACCCGCGGCGATACCGCCGGCGTAATCGGGCGGGTTTTGCTTGAAATGGGGAAGGATGGCCTCGCGTGTGATCAGGCCGGACATTGCGTCCGTCAGAAACCCACCGGCGCCATAGCCGGTCGTGATCCAAACCTTGCGCTCATTGGGCGCGACGAGAAGGATCACGCCATCGTCAGCCTTCTTGCTGCCGACACCCCAGGCCCGGAGCAGACGATAGCTGTAATCCTCGATCGGATACCCTTGGAGACTGCTCACAGTGACGACGACGAAAGCCCGTCCTGACTGTGCGTAAAGTGCTTCCGATTTCGATTTGAGGTCGAGCTCCTGTTCCGGACGCAACAGGTTCGCCTGGTCGACCACAGGCGATCCATTGCTCTGCGGAAACGTCTGCGCGGCAGCGGGCGAGGCCAGCGCGATGAGCGCCAGCCAGAGCAGCGCGAGTAACTGTTTCACCTCAGCCAGCGTTGAAGTCGACCGTCGGCGCTTCCTGCGCGGAGGCCGATGCCTGGAACGGCACTTTCGGCTTGGCGCCGTAGAAGATCTTTGCGCCGATGGCGTCCGGGAAGGTGCGGATCCTGGTGTTATAGCCTTGAACCGCTTCGTTATAGTCGCGGCGCGATGCGTTGATTCGGTTTTCGGTGCCCTCGAGCTGATCCTGAAGGGCGAGGAAGTTCTGGTTCGACTTCAGATCAGGATAAGCTTCCTGCAGCCGTTGCAGCGGGATGATAGCGTTGGATAGCCGCGCTTGCGCAGTCTCGAAGGCCTGCACCTTCGCGGGATCGCTGAGATCCTCGGCACTCAGCTTCACGCTGTTAGCGCTGGCGCGCGCCTGAGTGACCTCGATCAGGACCGTCTTTTCCTGCTGAGCATAGCCTTTCACCGTATTGACGAGGTTGGGAATAAGGTCGGCTCGCCGCTGATAGTCGGCTTGCAGATTCCCCCAGGCGGCGTTCACCTGCTCTTCCGCCGTCGGAACGCTGTTGAGGCCGCAGCCCGCGAGGGCAACGGCAGCGAGCGGTGCAAGCAGGCCAAGTCGGCGGACGAAGGTCATGGGCACTCCCCTTGTTACGTCGGCGCAAGAACTAGGGAGCGGAGCGAACGGTTTCAATCGGCCATGGGTGCGATACAACGGTAGCATCGGACGGAGGTGACCATGCTGAGCGAATTCCGAGACTTCATCGCCAAGGGAAATGTTCTCGACCTCGCGGTCGCCGTGATCATCGGGGCGGCCTTCGCAACCATCACCACCAGCCTGACCGGCGACATCATCATGCCGATTGTCGGGGCGATATTCGGCGGCCTCGATTTCTCGAGTCACTTCACCTTGCTCGGGCAGATTCCTGACGGGTTCTCTGGCGATTCGACAAGCTACGCCGACCTCAAGAAGGCCGGGGTCGCAGTGCTCGGCTGGGGGCAGTTCGTCACTGTGCTCATCAACTTCCTGATCCTCGCCTTCATCATCTTCCTGCTCGTCCGTTGGGCGAACAGGCTGACACGCAAGGGGGCGGACGCGCCAGCAGGCCCGACCGAAGTCGACTTGCTGGCGGAAATCCGGGACGAGCTCAGGCGGCGCTGATCTTTACTTAGGCCGGCCCTGCATGCCCGCCGCTTTGCGAAGGGCGTCGCCGTCCATCACGTAACCGTCGCTGACGACGGTGACGACGCGGCGCAGCGCACCGAGGTCGTTTGCGACGTCGCCGTCGACGAGGACCATGTCCGCTTCCTTCCCTACGGCGATCGATCCGGTGCGCTTGTCAGCGCCAACCATCTTCGCTGGAACGATCGTTGCGGACTGCAGCGCCGCGGCAGGCGTGAAGCCCGCGTCGCGGTAGAGCTCGATTTCACGCACCAACTCCATGCCCTGCCCGTCGGTCCCGGCGACGATCGTCACTCCCGCATTGTGCAGTTCACCGACGAGCTGGACCAGCTTCGCCCAGCTCTTCCGATAATCGTCGCGGGTGTAGCCCTTCACCAACGGATGGCCGGCGGCTTTGAAGCTGCGATCATAAACCGGCGAGAGAATACCCATGTACGGAGCGTAAGCCGCTGCCGGATAGCCTCCGTCCGAGATGAAGGACGCCTCGAACGTGACGAGCGTCGGATCGACGATCGTGTGGCGCTTCGCGAGGTCGGCGATGAACGCCTGCATATCAGCGCTCTTGAGATCGACGTCCTTGAAATATTTCGCGGGGCCTTCGAGCCGCTCGGCGGTGTTGGCCTTGTCGACGACCTCCTGCGGCATCGCCTGCATCGCGACGAAGTTGATATGCGTGATTTCGTCATAGCCGGCCTTCACCGCGTCCCAGGGACGCATGTGAGCGGGAACGTGACCATGGACGTGCATTCCGAGCTTGTGCGCCTCGGCGGCGGCTGCCGGGATCCAGTCCGGATTCATCGAGGTGTAGAATTTGACGCCCCACAAGCCGGCATCGTGAATCTTGTGGACCGCTGCGATGGCTTCCGCCTGGCTCGAGACGATCTCCGCGCCTTGCGCCGCCAGCGGGTCCTTCTTGTCGATGATCTGGGAAACCCAAGGTTCGCCCATCAGCAGATCGTGCGATTTCCACCGCTTCGTGGCGTCGACCGCGCGATCGATCTCCGTGCCGGGGCTGCGGAAGCTGGTGATGCCTTCCGCAACATTCATGAGCACGCTCCAGTCGTCGCCGATGTGGAGGTGGCTATCCCAAAGCCCCGGAACGAGAGTCTTGCCGCGCCCGTCGATCACCGCAACGTTCGGCGGCGGCGTGATCGATCCACCGTCGGCGATCGACTTCACCTTGCCGTCGATCGCCAGGACTGCGCGGTCTTCCAGGAACACGCCCTTGTCCGCGTCGAATAGCTTCACATGGTCGAACAGCACCGGGGCCTTCGCTTCCGGCTTCAGGAAGCTATGCGCGATGTTGCGCACGGCCTTTGCAGTCTCCGCATCCTGAAGATCGTTCATGACCTTGAGGTTGCCCTCATAGCCGGCGGGCATCGTTGCGATGTAGCCAACTTCGGCAAAATACTTCCCATCCATGTCGAGCCAGACGGGCGTCGGAGCCGGCGTGATCCCACGGATCCAGGCAAGCTGGACCATCTTCGGCGCATTCGGGCCCTTGATGGACAGGGTCGACGCTTTCTCGAGCGACATGTGCCCGCTGGGGTAAAGGTCGATCCCGGCGGCGCCGGCCTTCACAAGCTTATCGACGAGCGGGATGTTGGCCATGTTGGTGCCGCCGGTCGCGAGGTAAAAAGCCGGCTTGGCGGGAAGCTCGCCGCTATCCGCGGCGGCTTTCCACACGGCCTTGCCATTGCTGACCGAGAAGGTTTCGGCGGCATCGCCGCTCGGCGTAATTCCTCGGATCGCGATGGCCGTGGGCAAGCCGTCCGTGCCCAGCGTCATGACTTCGTCGATTTCGGTGATCCAACCGCGAAGAGACTGCGAATAGCGTGACGCAATTGCCCCGTCCGGCTGCGTCCAGACCCACTGGTCGCCGTGCTTTCCAGCCATCGAAACCACGACGTAATGCGCGGCATTCGTGGGTGGCACGAGCAGCTGGTCCTTCGGAGTCGGCTCGGCCAGCGCGGCCGCAGACGCGCTGGCAAGCAACAGCGCGGCAAACATCGAACGTATCGTCATGTTGGAATCCCCCGGGTCGATTTGAGCGCACCATGGCGGCTTCGGCGCAATGCGCAATGGGCGCATCGACGAACCGGCGAACGGGAGCAGCGAGAGGCTTGGAAAGGTGGGGGACTTCTGTTGCCCGGCGTCCCCCGTGCCGCTGGAATCCCCTTCTGTTGCCCGGTGGGGTCCAACCGCGCTTTAGCCTTGTAACTTCAATCCGTTAGGACGTTAGTTACGCAGCAAGAGCGAGCGCCTCGTTATCGTTGGCACTTGTGTGAATGAACCGTCACGGTGGCTCAATCCGATCGGCAATCAGGCCTTTATTGCACTCGTCGATCCTATTTCGCCCCCATCAGCAGCCGCCGAACTTGATCCGGCCGGCGGCTGGTGGTGGAGGCGCCGGGGTACTGCCCCCCGGGTCCGAAATGCCTATTCCACCCAACAGTCTACCGACATAGCCGGTTGCCCGGCGGCCCTAAGATAGGAATTTTGGGCGACGATCTCAAGCAAAGGGTCTGGAACCCACGCGCGTTCTGTTGGTATGGGCAGCGCAGGGAAATTTCACTCCAGGGGACCCAAATCAATGAAATTACGTGTTTTCGCTTTGACCGGCGCGGCCGCAATGGCGCTAGGTGCGTGCAGCAGCAACAATGAGGACGCGGTGAACAATGCGGAGATGAACCAGCCCGCTTCGGACCTCAACGCGCTGTCGAACGATGCCGCCAACGATGCCGCCAATGCGGAGGCCGAGGCTCTCGGCGCCCAGCAGCAGCAGCTGGAGCAGGAAAATGCGGTTGCCGACAACACCGTCAATCCGGAGGATGCAGACGAACAAAACGTCAGCGGCATGTAACTTCGCTTTCCACGAAACCATCGAGCCGCCCGGATCCACGTTCGGGCGGCTTTTTCTTTGCATAGAGCGCGCCTAACTGCGCGGCATGGCGGATGATGCTATCCCGGCGGCGACGCTGATCCTCGTGCGCGATCGCGACGAAGGCCCACCCGAACTTTTGCTCGTCGAACGTGCAGCAGGAATGGCGTTCGCGGCGGGAGCGCTCGTATTTCCCGGTGGCCGCATCGACGAAGCGGACCGCGAGCTTGCAGCGGAAATCAGCGGAGCCGATGGCGCGATGATTGCTGCAATAAGGGAAACGATCGAAGAGACGGCGGTCCCGGTCGGCGTGAATCCCCTGCCCACTCAGGCCG
>Ga0070670_100004274_pt1 | contig 11951 bp, 10 predicted proteins | sample KBSS63metaG_FD_64665 | JGI IMG/M metagenome (GOLD analysis project Ga0070670, IMG submission 64665) | Switchgrass rhizosphere microbial communities from Kellogg Biological Station, Michigan, USA - KBS S6-3 metaG | ecosystem: Host-associated > Plants > Roots > Rhizosphere > Soil ... | reverse complement strand
CCCTCGGCATTCGGGGCGATGCGCGGCGGAAGCGGCCTCGCGCAAGTCACGACGCGTGCAGCGATCGCGATTCCCACGATCGTGTTTCACGGGGACGGCGATCACACCGTCGGCGCGCGCAATGCAACTGCAATTGTCGAACAAGCGACGGCCGGCCATGACCAGGCGAGTTTGCGAGCGGATACCGTCACCGGTGTCGCCGCAGGCGGGCGAACGTACAGCCGCACCGCCTTCAGCGACGCGTCAAATCGGATCGTCGCGGAACAATGGACCTTGCATGGCGCCGGCCACGCCTGGTCGGGCGGAAGCGCAACGGGATCGTACACGGACGCGCGCGGGCCCGACGCCTCGAAGGAAATGATCCGATTTTTCCTTTCCCTGCCTGGCACCCGGACTGCGTGATCACACGCGGGGCTCGCATTTGCATTCGATCGGCCATGACCGCGCCGCACGCCCACAAGTGGAATCGGCTCTACTCCACGACGACGACGGGCATCGCGCTGTCGTCCTCGTCCGAATACGTCGGCCCCTGTGCGTCGATCGGAACCAGTTGTATTGATTCCGCCGGATCAATGGTTCCGATTCCGTCACCGCGGTGCACGCAAAACAATGCGTCCGGCGGCAACGTCTGGAGAATGGATATAGCCTCGTACACGGTCATGATTTTTCCTTCGCTTGGAGCGGATGCCGCTCGCGGACATCACGGTGGCAGCGAAAGCTCGTGCAGCGTCGCCCGCATTCCCGCGGGTGGCACACGCCGACCCTTTCCGACCGAGTCGTAGATCACCATCAACCATAGCCGCCTGCCTTGCCGAACCACGATTGTGATGCCTTCGGCCTGGTCCTTCTTCGCCCGGCTGGGCAAATCCAGCATTTTTGTCAGTTGCTTCTTGCTCAAGATCTTCTCGGTGTTACTTGCGAGTGCGTCCTTCCAGCGACGAACCTGCGATTCTCCTTTTCCCCGCATTGGCGGACCTGTGAGGATCAGCAAGTCGCGACCCGCGCAGCAGAGATCGCGAATGCCCGACCCGCCAAGATCCAGGAAGTGCTTGCGATACAGAGTACGCGGCGCCGCGCTTGCGGGTGATCGGGCGATTGTCCGAAGCATCAGTTCATTGCGCCGATTCAGCCCGGCAGCGACATGAATCTCCAATATGCACGCCCAACCGTCGATTACGGGTCCCCGCAGTCCCAGAAACAAGCGCCCATCTGGCGCGGCGGCGAGTCCTTCGATGTCGAATCCATTGTCTTTGCTCGGGATCGAAAGGAACGGGCCGAGATGCGGATCGTCGCGCAATGCGCGGGTAAGCGCATCGTGCTTTCGTCCGCCGGCGAGCCGCGCGGCTCGCAGCAAGCGCCCGTCCTTGGCTCTGAGTTGACGCACCAAGGTCGGCTGAGCGCCTGCCGTTGCCACAGGAATTCTCGCGAGCAGGAACCGGTTTCCCGATCTGCGCACGTTTGCCAGTGCAGCGATGGCTTGGCTTCCCGTCTTTTTCCCGGGGCGGTCGCGAAGAGCGGAATGCGACCCCGCAACCCAGAGGTAGTCGCCGCAAAACGAGATGCCTTCCAAGTCCGCTTCCGGAGGGGGCGCGCGCTCGGACTTTCTTCCCGGGACCGGAAGTGAAATCAGGTCCCGCAAATCAAACCGACGATGGGCAGCGTAACGAAACGAGGCGGCGCTCGTCCGTTCGGCACTGAGCCGCTCGATCGCAACGGTTTCGTCGTGCGTCAACCATAGCGTGTCCGCGACAGCCACGGCAGCAGACATGCCGTCACTCAGGCGCTTGCCACTGGGCAGGGCATCGGCCAACCGATCGAACTGCAACACGACGTTGCGGATGGACCGCGCAACCATGAGCCTCCTAAGCAGACACGTTGCCGGCGATCACGCCTTCGTGAGACGCGTTGGCGCCGCTACACCCGCCGCGCTTATGATACGTCCATCGGCGCCCAGGGAAACCGGCCGCAGTAATGCGCAACCATGGAGAAAAGGATTTTGTGATGCTCAATTTCCACGTCGCGGCGGCCTATACTTCCACAGGCATTTAACTGGCGCCGGCAAAACCGGCCGAGGACTCGACCGGGCAGAAACCTTTCACCAGCGGGCTTGGGATTCAATGAGATTCGTTCGTGCCGTCTTTCCCGGTGCGGTCGGGATGCTGCTTTCGATAACGGCCGCGGCGCAGGGAGCACTCCCGCCTGAAGAGCCCGCTTTCGGCATTGGACCGCCGGTGGAGCCCACGATGTTTCGCGTTGTCCGGTATCCGGAGGAAATTAATGCGTTGCCGGCGTGTTACCGGATCGGACGCTGCTCCGCCTATGACCTGTACCGCTTCAGGGATCGGCCGAATTGGCTGACAAGGCTGGCTCCGGAAGCGCCGTCCGAGCCAGCATCGATCCATTACGTTTGGTATTTGGTTCCAGTCACGCCGGCAGAAAACATTCTTCCCAAGTATCGCACCGCGAGCCTCGTCCGCGACGAATACCGCGCGGTCGGTGAAGCGCTTGGGGACTGAAAGCTACCGGTAGCGACGACGTCAGGCGCCGCCAAGCAGTGCTAAGCGGTTGATTCATTTTTTGATATGCGCCGCGCATCGCTTCAACCCTCGTCACAGCCGGGGGCCTCCCCCAGGCTGAATTCCGATACCGGCTGACGACAATCCCGGACGGACACCGACGTCCCAGGTAGCAAACCTTGGATAGGGTTGGCGTTGGGCACCCAGCCCACGCGACGGGACTCCACCAGCATGGAACAGGACGGCGGTTGCGAACGGGAAGGATTGAAAGTAACACGGCGTGAATTCCTGATAACCGGGGCCACGTCCGTTGCCGTAATCGCACTGCCGTCGACAGCCAGCGCACAGGATCCAGGTGCCGCACGACCGGCATTCTCCAAGGTCTCCTTCCAGGTCAACGGGCAGACCCGTGCGCTGGAACTCGACACACGGACCACGCTGCTCGACGCATTGCGCGAAACGTTGCATCTGACGGGCACCAAGAAGGGGTGCGATCACGGACAATGCGGCGCGTGCACGGTGATCGCTGGCGGGCGCCGGATCAACTCCTGCCTTACGCTGGCAGTGATGCACGAGGGAGACAGCATCACCACCATTGAAGGGCTCGGCCAGCCGGGAAATCTGCATCCAATGCAGGCCGCCTTCGTCAAGCATGACGGCTTCCAATGCGGCTACTGCACGCCCGGCCAGGTCTGCTCCGCGGTGGCGGTCCTTGATGAGATAAAGGCCGGCATTCCCAGTCATGTGAGCGCAGACCTCACCAAGGCGCCCCAGGCGACCGAAGCGGAGCTGCGCGAGCGAATGAGCGGAAACATTTGTCGCTGCGGCGCCTACTCCAACATCATTGAAGCGATCAACGAGGTCGGCGGGAGCCGCGCATGAAGGCTTTCACCTACGAGCGAGCCCGGTCTCCCGCCGACGCTGCCGCCGCCGCCGCACACATACAAGGCGCCAAGTTCATCGCAGGCGGCACCAACCTCGTCGATCTCATGAAGCTCGAGATCGAGACGCCGGCGCACCTGATCGACGTGAACGGCCTTGCGCTCGACAAGATAGAACCAACAGCGGACGGGGAGCTGCGTATCGGTGCCTTGGTGCGCAACACCGATCTCGCGGCGGACCAGCGCGTGCGGCGCGACTATCCGCTGCTCTCGCGCGCCCTACTCGCCGGCGCCTCCGGTCAGTTACGCAACAAGGCGACGACAGCGGGCAACCTGTTGCAGCGGACGCGATGCCCCTATTTCTACGACACCAACCAGCCATGCAACAAACGCCAGCCCGGCAGCGGCTGCAGTGCGATAGGCGGGTTCAGCCGCCAGCATGCAATCGTGGGGATGAGCAATGCGTGCATCGCCACGCATCCAAGCGACATGGCTGTCGCAATGCGCGCGCTGGAAGCACGAGTGGAAACGGTAGGCGCGGACGGCCGGACGCGAGTCATCCCCATCGCCGAGCTGCATCGCCTGCCCGGCGACACTCCCCACATTGAAACCACGCTCGCAAACGGCGAGCTCATCACCGCAGTCACACTGCCCAAGCCGATAGGTGGAACGCACATCTATCGCAAAGTGCGTGATCGCGCGTCCTATGCATTCGCCTTGATTTCCGTGGCGGCCGTCATTCAACGCGATGGCAACGGTCGCGTGGCACTGGGCGGTGTCGCGCACAAGCCCTGGCGGGTTGAAGCCGCCGAGGCTGCGTTGCCGCGCGGCGCCAAAGCCGTGGCGGACCGGCTTCTCGCGGACGCCCAACCGACGCACGACAATGCGTACAAGCGGAAGCTCGTCGAGCGCACGCTGGACTCGGTGCTCGCGGAAGGAAAGGCGTAGCCATGAAGTTCGACACTCCCGCGACCAGCAATCCCATCGATCAGCTCAAGGTCGTCGGTCAACCTGCTAACCGCATCGATGGACCTATGAAGACCACGGGCACGGCGCCCTACGCCTATGAGCGCCATGACGTCGTGCCCAATCAGGTCTATGGATACATCGTGGGGTCAGCCATCGCGAAGGGACGCATCGCTTCGATGGATTTGGCCCGCGCGCGGACGGCCCCCGGCGTGCTCGCCATCGTCACTGCCCAGAATGCAGGCAAGCTGGGCAAGGTCCAGCGCAATCCCGCCAAGTTGCTTGGCGGTCCGGAAATCGATCATTACCACCAGGCGATCGCGCTCGTCGTCGCGGAAACGTTCGAGCAGGCCCGCGCTGCTGCAGGGCTACTACGCGTCAACTACGTACGCGCGGAAGGCGCGTTCGACCTTTCGAAGGTAAAGGGGACGGGGAAGCCCGCGGCCAGCTTCGGCGGCCCGGCCGATAGTGCAGTTGGCGATTTTAATGGGGCTTTCAGCTCGGCGCAGGTTCAACTCGATTCGACCTACACGACGCCCGATCAAGCGCACGCAATGATGGAGCCCCATGCGTCCATTGCCGCGTGGGACGGCAACAAGCTGACGGTCTGGACGTCCAACCAGATGATCGACTGGGGCCGCGAGGACATGGCCAAAACCCTTGGCATTCCCAAGGACAACGTCCGTTTCGTCTCGACCTTCATCGGTGGAGGCTTCGGCGCCAAGCTGTTCTTGCGCGCAGATGCGTTGCTTGCGGCCCTCGGCGCGCGCGCCGCCAAACGGCCTGTCAAGGTCGCGCTGCAACGGCCATTGGTGTTCAACAACACAGTGCACCGGCCGGCGACGATACAACGCATCCGTATCGGCGCCACCCGCGACGGCAAGATCACCGCGATCGGTCACGAGAGCTGGTCGGGCAATGTGGCGGATGGGGGACCTGAAGCCGCGGTGTTTCAGACGCGCGCGCTCTATGCGGGCGCGAATCGGTTTACGGCGACGCGTCTTGCAAGGCTCGACCTCCCCGAGGGCAATGCAATGCGTGCGCCGGGTGAAGCCAGCGGCATGATGGCGTTGGAGATCGCCGTTGACGAGATGGCGGAAAAGCTCAGCCTCGACCCGGTCGAATTCCGGATCATCAACGACACCCAGGTCGTTCCCGACAATCCCGCCCCTCCGCCCTCTACGGACCCGCAGTCCAAAGATTCCAAAGACGCCAAAGACAAGGCCGCGGGGCCCTTGCCTTTCTCGCAGCGTCGCTTCGTCGAGTGCCTGCGCACCGGGGCAGGTCGCTTCGGATGGGACAAGCGCAACTCCGTGCCGGGCAAGGTGCGCGACGGTCGCTGGCTGATCGGCTACGGCGTCGCGGCGGCCTTCCGCAACAATCTCCTGACGAAGTCGGCGGCACGCGTGCGCCTCGACGACCGCGGCGTGGTCACCGTCGAGACCGATATGACGGACATCGGCACCGGCAGCTACACGATCATCGCCCAGACAGCCGCGGAGATGATGGGCGTGACTCTCGACAAAGTGGTCGTGCGCCTGGGCGACTCGATGTTCCCTGTCTCGTGCGGCTCGGGGGGGCAATGGGGCGGCAACAATTCGACGGCGGGCGTGTTTGCCGCGTGTACCAAGCTTCGGGAAGCGGTGGCGCGCAAACTCGGCGTCCCCGTGGCCGACGCGGTCTTCGCCGACGGCCAAGTTCGTTCCGGCGCGCGCAGCCTGTCGCTTGCCGACGCCGCGGGAAAGAACGGCCTGGTTGCCGAAGACAAAATCGAATACGGCGACCTCGACAAGAAATACCAGCAGTCGACTTTTGGTGCGCATTTCGTTGAAGTGGGCGTCGACTCGGCCACCGGCGAAACCCGCGTGCGCCGGATGTTGGCGGTCTGCGCCGCGGGGCGAATCCTGAACCCGAAGACCGCGCGCAGCCAAGTCATCGGCGCAATGACCATGGGAGTCGGTGCGGCATTGACCGAAGAGCTTGCGGTGGACAAGCGCATGGGCTTCTTCGTCAACCATGATCTCGCGGGATACGAGGTGCCGGTTCACGCCGACATTCCGCACCAGGAAGTCATCTTCCTCGACGAGACCGATCCCATATCGTCGCCGATGAAGGCCAAAGGTGTCGCCGAGCTGGGCATTTGCGGCGTGGCCGCCGCGGTCGCCAACGCGATCTACAACGCCACGGGTGTACGTGTACGCGACTATCCGATCACGCTGGACAAGCTGCTCGGCGGGCTGCCGGGGGGCCCATCCGGCCAGCCCCTTGCCGGGAGTCGGCCAGAAACCGGGTGAACCTGGTTGATCAACGCCTCTTCACAGCCTCGATCGGCGTCCCGCACTGCGCGGGCAAATCGTGAGTGCGCGAACTGGCGATCGTGAACACGCGGGTGGCCCCGGTTGATCCGGAGCCACCTCGCACGCCATGTCTTAAAACCCATTACCGACGGTTCGCCCAACCACGGCGCGCTGCTTCCGAGTGTCCGCGTGAATCCCCGTGCCAGCCCCGGTTGTCATCGTCGTCGCCACTGGAGGAGGATCTGGACGACGAGCTGGACCCTCCGTTGTCGTCCCGATTCTCCCAGCCGCGGCGCGCAGCCTCGGCATGGCCTCTCGAATCGCCGAACCAGCCCCGGCCTTCGTCTTGATCGTCGTTGCGGCTCGTACGTCCCGAACTCGAAGAGCGCCGTCCACGATCATCATCGTCGTCACGACCCCGTCCGGAGGAGCGCCCTTGGCCGCCCCGGTCGTCGTCGCTGGTGAAGCGGCCGCTTTCATCACGGTCGCGACTGGAGGACGAGGACGACCGGCCACGGCTGCCGCGGTCGTCATCGTCGTATCCGCGTCCGCCGCCCGACGACGAGCGCCGGCCCCTGTCATCATCATCGTCCCGACTCTCCCAACCGCGGCGGGCAGCCTCGGCATGGCCTCTCGAATCGCCGAACCAGCCACGCCCTTCGTCACGGTCATCGCGGTTGCTCGAACGTCCCGAACTCGAAGAGCGCCGTCCACGGTCATCATCATCATCGTCGCGGCCACGGCCGTACGAGGAGGAGGAACGTCCCTGGCCGCGGTCGTCGTCGTCGCTCGCGAAGCGGCCATACTCGTCGCGATCACGTCCCGACGACGATTGACCGCGGCCGCCGCGATCATCGTCGTCGTAGCTGCTGCCGCGCCCCGATGAACTCCGGCCACCGCGGCCACCGTTGTCGTCGTCATCGCTGGCGAACCGGCCATACTCGTCGCGGTCCCGGCCGGACGACGATGACCGCCGACCGCCACGTTCGTCGTCGTTGTCACGACCGCGTCCGGATCCGCCGTTTCCACCGCGCGAGCTGCGATCACCGCCATTGCCCGCAAAGCGCCCGGACTCGTCCCGTTCTCGATCTTGATTGTTTCTCTGTGCCATCGCTTGATTCTCCTGAAAATTGGTTCCGACAAAATCAGTGCCAAGTTCGAGCGAACGGGGTGCAGGCGGACTGAGGTCCCCGGCTTGCGCCTTCGACATCAGTTCCTGTTTGCGCTCCACCAACGTTTTGCCGAGAGCGCCCATGTCGACTCCAGCCTTTCGGGCCTTCGCGAAGATCCCGTTGCTCGAATCCTCTTCTTCGCCGACATGGTGTTTTATGTACTCGGAGAGAACCTTCACTTTCGCATCGTAGTAAGCGCTTTCCGGTGGCAGCGACATGATTTCCGCAATCAGTACTTTCGCCGTGTCGTGCTCCACCTGCGCTTCATCCAGGACCGACGCATCCACGCTCTTTGCGTAGCACGCTGGATAAAAGTGGGCCTCCTCGAGCTCCGTGTGAATCATCAGTTCCATGCACACCTGTCGGGCCAGCTCCTGCTTGTCGGCGGATTCCCCGGATTCCTCGTATCGCGTGAAGAGTTGCTCGACACGCCGGTGGTCCGCCTTCAGCAGTTCCTCTGCCGTGGCCGGCTTGCCTTCTCCCGTGCGCTCCGGCGCTGCACCGATGCCCGACGTATTCTTGGAGCGGCCCTGCGATCGCGTACCGGCGGCTTTGGAAGCCTTGCGCGCGGTCTTAGGAGTCTTGCGCGCGCTTTTCGAAGTCTTGCGCGCGCCTTTCGAAGTTTTTGCGTTCGTGCTTGAGTTTGCTTTTTGCATGATCATGTTCTCGAATGGATGCCGCGAAAAATGGGAACTCGCGCGACGTGTGTCGCTTCTGGTTTTGATCGCTCATTGGATACAACAGAAAGTGGACACTCGGAATTAGCAGAAAATGTGCCATCGGCAAGCCCGCGTTTTTGCGTGATCTGCGCGCCGGGACGCGAAAGATGTTCCGGAAAATATTGCGCCGAAAACAGAATCGGCGCGCCACGCTTCGCCAATGCACAGTTGTTTAAATTGCCGAGAGAATTCGCGACGAACAAACACACCGGACGCACAGCGCAATGGCGTATCGCGCCGGATCGCAGCGCCTGCATTCGAACTCAATTAGCGAGCGTCGGAACTGCTCCATGTACCGCGCGCGCTGGACGACTACGGGCCGCCCCGGCCGCCAACTGCGGCATAGACCTGGCCGGTCGCAAAACTCGACTCGCCGGACGCCAGCAAGACATACACGCCGGCAAGCTCAGCCGGCTGCCCCGGTCGTCCCAAGGGGGTGTCCTGGCCGAAAGTCGGAATTTTTTCCGGGGGCTGGCCGCCTGTCACTTGCAGGGCGGTCCAGAAAGGTCCCGGCGCCACCGCGTTAACGCGTATCCCGTTCTTCGCGAGTTGCTTGGCGAGACCTTTGGTGAAAATCATGATCGCGCCTTTGGTCGCGGCGTAGTCGATGATGTGTTCACCCGGATCGTACGCATTGACCGACGCCGTATTGATGATGGTCGAACCTGGTTTCATCGCCGGTATGGCGGCCTTGGTGATCCAGAACATTGCGTAGACATTGGTCTTGAATGTCTCATCGAACTGGGCTGTCGAAATGTCCAGAATGGAATCTTTGGAAAACTGCCGAGCCGCGTTGTTCACCAGGATATCGAGCGAGCCGAGTTCCTGGATCGCCGTTGCGACCAGTTTGGTACAAAATGCCTCGCTCTTGATGTCGCCGGGAATCGCGACCGCCTTCCGCTTCTCCGCGCGAATCAGCGCGATCACTTCCCGCGCATCCGCTTCCTCCTCCGGCAGATAGTTGATCGCGACATCGGCGCCTTCGCGGGCATAAGCGATTGCGGCGGCGCGCCCGATGCCGGAGTCCCCGCCGGTGATCAACGCCTTGCGCCCGACGAGACGTCCCGAGCCCTTGTAACTTGTCTCGCCATGGTCCGGTTTAGGGTCCATGCGCGCCGCCAAACCTGGCCAAGGCTGTTGTTGCTCGGGAAATGGTGGCTTTGGATAGCCGTCGTTCGGGTCTTGCAGCCGGTCCGGTTCCGGAGTTGTTCCAGACGGAGCGGGAGCGTCTTTCTTCGCTTTGCTCATTTGTGAATCCCTGAAACTTGCGTTGGCGGGTAAGTCACGCCTAGCTGGCCAAGACGAACGGCCTCCGTTCGGCGGCGTCGCCTGGACACTCCTTACTTGGTCGGTCCCTTGACCGCTGGCGACATGTTGCCCTCGACCTTGTCGGGTGTGCGGGTGACGGACGCGGCCGTCCCGTCGTAGTACATGCTGTTGATTTGGTCGGCCGTGAGACCCCTTCGATTCTTGTCGGCCAGGTCCCAGCGGCGACCGGCTTCCTTCATGTACGCATCCCGGGAAATATAACCATTGTTCATCTTGGACTGCTCAGCCATCCAGGTCGAAAACGATCCCGAAGGCGCGGTCCGGGAATTGCTGTTGTCCGCTTGGGCAAAAGCTGCAGTCGCGGCGACGGATAACGCGGCTGCAACAACGAATTTGGAAACTTTCGGTCTCATACTTTCTCCGCAGTAATGGAATTGCATCGACGCCCCACGCGAATGCGCAGGGATTTTGGGAAGTCCTTTCGAGGAAGAGCAACTTTTACCGAGTCATGCTTGGATCGCTGTGCAACAACGTGCTACTCCGTTTGCATAAGCGGGATTTGTACCAGTATCGACATGCGAGGCTGAACGAGTTCATCTGTCAATCTGCATTCGACCGATATCACCAAACCTTTTTTTCCTACGCCGAGGCGACATGCCAAACCTGCATCCCGCTCTGCTGTTGATCGATTTTTTTCATCCTGGCAACTACAAGGGCATGGGAAGAATCGGCCCTGCGGCGGAACGCGCAGCACGGCGCACTGCCGTTCTGCGCGCACACGCCCAACGCCGAGGAATCCCCGTCATCTACGTGAACGATAACTTCGGGGATTGGGCGACGAATTTTTCGCGGCTGGTAGCTGCCTGCTATGCAATGCGCTCCGCTGCCGGCAGCGTCGCCAGGACGCTTTTGCCCGATGGCGAGCCGTTCGTGTTGAAGCCGCGTCACTCCGCGTTCTATGGCACGCCGCTCGAGTTTCTGCTCGACGAACTCGGGGTCGATTCTCTCGTGCTCGCCGGTCTTGCGACCGATGCCTGTATCACGATGACAGCGCATGATGCGCACCTGCGGAAGTTTCGGCTATGGATTCCGCGCGATTGCGTAGCGGCGTCGTCGGAACCGATCTCGCGCGCGGCGCTGAAGCAGCTCGCTCGTGTTACATCGGCATCGACTTCCCCCTCGGTGCAGGGCTGGAATGGGATCCGCGCTGCAAGAATTCGTGGTTCTAAAGAGCCGTCCGGCCGCTGAAATCATCGTACTTGTACAGAAGTACCGAAACCATTACCGGAAAAAAATTCCAGCACGCCGGCGCGTCGCTTGTCTTCTCCCAGCGAGACCTCTCGGCACGATAGTTGCCATGGCCGGTGAGCATCCTTCGATGCGAGCATGCTTCACCACTTATCGACGAGGAGTTCTCAATGGCAAATCGGTATTCACAATCACAGCGAGACGGCGGTCAACCGGACTCGGACGACGGAGGAGCGTGGCGCGACCGCGGGTCGAACGAAAATTTCAGCGGGCAATCGTCTGCCGGCAGCCGTGGTGGGCGTGGCGGAGACCGGGATGAAGGCCGCTTCGACACGAGCGGCGGTCGTCAGGCACGTGGCGGAAGCTATCGCGAACAGGATTCCGACATGACGGGGCGACGTTCGAACTACGGAGCCGACGAACAGTTCACCCGGCAAAACTATGGCGGCGACGAGTTCGGCGGCGGCTCGCGAGGCCAGTACGAGCCAAGCGGCTACGAAGGCTCGCAATGGGGCGAAAGCCAGAATTGGGGCGGCCGCGGCGGGGGCGGTGGCGGGCAAATGAGCCAGCGCGACATGGCTGGTCGCTCGATGAGAGGCGGCTACCAAAACCAGCAACAAGGCGGCGGCTTCGGCGGCGGCGGTGACGCTGACAGATACAGCAGTGGGGGCGGCTTCGGTGGCGGATCTTCCGGCCAAGGGTACGGCGGCCAAGGGTACGGCAGCGGCAGCCAAGGCTATGGCGGCGGAAGCCAAGGTTATGGCGGCGGCAGCCAAGGCTACGGCGGCGGCAGCCAAGGATACGGCGGCGGCAGCCAAGGGTACGGCAGCGGCAGCCAAGGATATGGCAGCGGCAGCCAAGGTTATGGCGGCGGCAGCCAAGG
>Ga0070670_100004269_pt1 | contig 11959 bp, 11 predicted proteins | sample KBSS63metaG_FD_64665 | JGI IMG/M metagenome (GOLD analysis project Ga0070670, IMG submission 64665) | Switchgrass rhizosphere microbial communities from Kellogg Biological Station, Michigan, USA - KBS S6-3 metaG | ecosystem: Host-associated > Plants > Roots > Rhizosphere > Soil ... | reverse complement strand
ATTGGTGTCCACGTCGAGCGACCCATAGATAGGCGAGTTAGGAATAGTAATGGGCGCCTGCCAGGTCACCCCGCCGTTAGTGGAACGCTGAAATTGCACGCCGCCGCCGCTACAGTTGATGCCGTCGTCTGCCTGGTATTGGAAGCCATGCCCCGGGCCGCTGGTTTTATCGATCGTGAGCCATTGCTTGTCGCCCCCGCCGGCGCCTTTCTCACCCGAGAGCAGCGTCCACGATTGACCGCCGTTGAGCGAGCGCCACAGATCGTCACAAAAAAACGACTGTTGCACATTCGACTGGAGACTAAGGTAGAAGAAGTTGCCGACCTCATCGGAGTTGGTCACCGGGTCGCTACGGAAGACGCCGTTTTCGAGAACCCCGGGAAACGTCCAGCTCGTGCCCCCATTGGTGGTATAACCCCAGCCACCTTGTCGGAAGTTGGAGGTAACATCATTGAACTGTCTCCAGGCAACTGTCATCTTGCTTCCGTCTAAAGGGTTCACCGAGAGCGCGCACTCATTGGCGGCATCGCCGAGGATATTTTGGCCGCTCGCGTCCACGTTCACCTGGATGCTGGTGAAGGAAGCGAATTGCGAGATCATGCGCGGCGAAGTCTCTATTTTTCGAGCGGGAGCAGGCGGGTTATCATAAGTCTCCAACGGCTCGCTTCGGGTTGCCCTGGTTGTGGGCGCCAGTTGACCGGGAGCGATCGGAACGAATAAGAGGGAGAGTAGAGAGGTAAAAAGGCTGATGGTTAGCAATCGAAAAGGAATAATCATAACAAATTCTGTATGTGCGATTCTGAACTACAGGAAGGAGGCGGCGCGCGTCAAGTTGAAAACGGGTCAGGCGCTGAAGCGCGCGGAGCCAGCCCTCTTAGAACCGGCCATAACATTACGCAATTGTAATTATAAAGTGAGCCAGATTGCGAGTCAGACGGGTTAGGCGAAAGGATCGCTTCGTGGCGACGGTGCCTCACCTGCCCGATCAGTTTCGATTGTTCTTAGCCGTGTTCAGAAGATAGACAATCTTTCGCATAGTGTTTGGCGATGACGTTGCGGTAAGTGTTCGTGCAGGCGCGAGCTCGCCCAATCGGAGCCGCTGCTCGCCAAGGAAGGCCGCAGGGATCTTGCAGAGCGGCGTAGCGCTAACCAATCTGAACGCTAGTCGTCGCGATAATAGCTCACCAGGAATTGTTTTCTGTCAGTGAATTTTAAGGAATTGTGCGATTGCCTTCAGGCGTCGGGACAAGCTTACCAAAGCAGAGCAATTATGAAGAGCACGATCCCGCTTGTTGCTGCATTGAAGAAGACGGTCGAACGCAGAAGCCCATAGCCCATGGCGGCGGCAAGCCCGTAGCCGACGCGCCCCCAGAAGTAGAGATGCACACCCCAGAACGTGAGCGCGCCATGACGATTGGTGACATGAGCCGCCAGAACTACTGCGGCGAAGAAAGGAAACGTCTCCATGAAGTTGGTGTAAGCCTGGTCCACGCGGCTAGCCACGCCGCGCAGCGGCGGCACGGCCTGCTCACGGGTGCTGGCGGTCCACCGATAGCCGTATTGGGCGCTGATCAGGTGTGAATCGGCGATCAAATGCACCAGCCCCAGGATGATGCTCGCCGCCAGAAATCGAAGCTCGGTCGTCATAAGGGAGGTTGCTGGTGCTATGGCCGCAAGACGAGAACAAAATTTGCGACCGCTGGCGACGGTGAGCGCGCCCGCGGATGGAGTGTGGAGTTGAAATGGATGCGACCCGGCGTTAGGGGTAGCGCGGTTTTTTAGCCGAAGTGGCGATGTTTTCGCGACGATCTTCCCTGCTGGCGGCGACAACCGCTTTGGCGGTGGTCTATGGCATTGCAGCGAAGCTCAGTCTGTATCTCGCTTTTTTCCAGCCCAGCGCGTCCCCGGTCTGGCCGCCCGCCGGGATTGCCGTCGCCGCTTTGCTCGTGCTCGGTTATCGCGCCTGGCCGGCAATTTTTGTCGGCGCTTTTGTCGCTAATCTGACGACGGCGGGCAATGTCATCACGTCACTTTGCATCTCGAGCGGTAATTCTCTGGAGGCGCTTTGCGGCGCGTGGCTGCTCAATCGGTTTGCCGGCGGCACCCGCGTCTTTGATCGGGCCCAAGATGTTTTCAAGTTTGCGCTGATCGCTGCGGTGAGCGCGGCGCTGAGCGCATCAGTCGGGCCAACGAGCCTGGCCTTCGCCGGCTTCGCCAGCTGGGAGAAATATGGTGCGATCTGGCTGACCTGGTGGCTTGGGGACATGACGGGTTATCTCGTGTTCGCTCCTCTGGTACTACTCTGGTGGATGCGGCCGCGCTGGCAGGAGAATCCTCAGCGGACTCTCGAAGCGCTGCTTCTTTTGGTGCTCATCGTTGTGCTGGGTGAAGCAGTCTTTGGTAACTTGTTTCCGTTTTCGAGCAAGACTTATCCCCTCGCATTTGTCTGCGGACCCCTGATTCTCTGGACGGCTTTTCGTCTTACGCAGCGGGAGACGATTACGGGAATATTAGTGCTCCTGGGAATTGCACTCTGGGGCACGTTACACGGTCATGGGCCATACCAGCTTGGTTCCGTCAACCAGTCACTCCTCATCCTGCAAGCCTGGGCGGCGGTGTTGACACTTACTTCGATGGCTCTGGCGGCCGCGATGGTGGAACGCCGCCGCGCCGAAGCGGCGCTGGAGCAACAGAAGGCCGCAGTGGAGCTGGCCAACCGCACCAAGGATAACTTTATCGCCATGCTATCTCATGAGTTACGCACGCCGCTCACGCCCGTAATGGCGTTGCTTGACCTGATGGAGGGGGAACCGGCCGGGAGCGGGGACCTGCGTGAAAATCTCGGAATCATCCGGCGCAATATCGAACTGGAAAGCCGGTTAATCGATGATCTGCTTGACCTGACTCGAATCGCGCGGGGCAAGCTCAAGATGGAACTGAAGCCGGTCGATGCGCACGAGGCGATCGCGCAAGTGGTCGAGATGTGTCGGTCGGAGATCGATGCCAAGGAATTGCGCTTTCGTCTCGAGTTGGGCGCGCAAGCTTTTTATGTCGCGGCGGACGAGGCGAAGTTTAAGCAAATCATTTGGAATCTGCTCAAGAACGCGATCAAGTTTACGCCCGCGCAGGGGGCGATCTCGATTGGATCGATCAACAACCAGCCGGGAGAGCTGTCGATTACGGTGCAGGACACAGGGATGGGCATCCCCCCGGAAATCATCGGGCGGATATTCAATGCTTTCGAGCAGGGGGACGAGTCGTTGCGGCAACGTCATGGCGGGCTGGGTCTGGGGCTGGCGATATCGAAGGCGATCGTAGATGGCCACGACGGTTCGCTTGCAGTCCGGAGTGACGGCCGTGGTCGCGGCACTATTTTTTGCCTAACGATGAAAACAATCGTTTCCCCGCCAACGCCGGGAACGGACGGAAAAGCCTCGCCGTCGGAGATCGAGCAGCGCAGGTGGCGAATTTTGCTGGTGGAGGATCATGCCGACACCTCCGCGGCCTTGCGAAACTTGCTCGCGCGACGCGGCCACCACGTGGGCGTCGCGCACGATGTGCACTCGGCCCTGGAAGTGGCAGAACGTCATTCGTTCGACCTGGTAATAAGCGACGTCGGATTGCCGGACGGAACCGGTGCGGACTTGATGGCCAGATTGCGCGCCACGGGCGTGCGAGGGATTGCGATCAGCGGCTTTGGGATGCGGGCAGACGTGGAAAGGAGTCTTGCTTCCGGTTTTGCGGAGCATTTGGTAAAGCCGGTGAGTTTTGAAAAACTCGAAGCCGCGATTCTTCGGACGATGAAGGTTGGGCGCGAGTTATCGGGTGCAGCGGCCCCGAGCATTGCAAAGCAACCGTAAGCCTTGGGGCTGGCCCGCAGAATGGGGCGAATTTTTGCAATGCCGAACGCTGGATGGCTTCGGCCGCGACGCCAGATGGGAGGTGCGCGGTTTTAGAGGTGGTGCGCTCGATATGCTGTCGGCTCGCCGCTCGCCCAGAGTGTTGCCGTAGCCTTTGCGCCGATTTGGTTGGGAGCCTACACTGCCGCGTATGAGCACGGATCTACTTCAACAAGCTTGCGACCGGTATGAGATAGCGGACGCTCTGCATCGTTTCGCTTTCGGACTCGACCATGGGGATGCGGATTCGCTGCGATCGGCTTTCCTGGAAGATGGCGTGCTAGATTTCCGGCCCGCCGGACGCAAACTCAATCTCGATTTTCCTATTCTGAACGGCCGACAGGCGATCGTCGACACTCTCATCCCTTTCCTCGGCCCGCTGGATACCACACACACAGCGAGCAATCTTCAGATCGAAATCAGTGGCGATACGGCTGCACTCTATGCCTATGTCATGTCGCAACACTTCATGCCGCGCGAGGGGTCCCGGCGCGGATCGGAGAATGCGCTCCTCATGAATCGTTATGATTGCGAGCTGGCGCGCGACGGCCAGAAGTGGCGCTTCAAGCGGGTCACGATCGATAATGCCTGGCTGCAAGGCGACCCGGAAATTCTCAATCTGCGCGCGACCCATCGCGCGCTGAGCGCGAAGCCGAGACCAGCGAAGTAGGTCCGAGGGCAAAAGGCTGGCGATTCTCCTCTGAAGTTTTTCGGCTATAGTGGCCCGCATGCCGAGGTCGCATAAGCCCATTTCGACGCGCGCGGGTCAGGTCGAATTCGTCAAGATCAACGCCGAGAAGGAGTGGCGCGATATCTATCAGTGGGTGCTTTCGCTGAGCTGGTCGCGCTTTTCCGCGCTCATCGCCGGCGTTTACATTTCGGTCAATCTTGCTTTCGCGGCTCTCTATGCATGCGGTGGGGATTGCATCGCTGGGATGACACCAGGGTCGTTTCTCGAGGCCTTCTTTTTCAGTGTGCAAACCCTGGCGACGGTTGGCTATGGTCACATGTATCCACAAACGCCTTACGGGCATGTGGTGACGACGATCGAGATCATCAGCGGCATGTTCTGGCTGGCGGTCATGACCGGCCTGATATTTGTTCGCTTTTCAAGGCCGACGGCCCGGATTGTTTTTAGCAAGGCGGCGGTGATCGCGCCGTTCAACGGCAAGCCTACTCTGATGTTACGGGTGGCTAACCTGCGTTCCCATAGCATGGTGGAGACCGAGTTTCGAATCATGTTCATGCGCGATGAGCCGATCCTGGAAGAGGGTGAAATGTTTCGTTATTTCTACGCGCTCAAGCTGCACTTTGATCGGCTGATCGTGTTCCCGGCCGCGCTGACGCTGCGGCACACGATTGATGAAGATAGTCCGCTTTACGGCGCGACGGCGGAGTCGCTCGAAGCGAGTCGGGCCTTGTTTGTCGCATCGGTCGTAGGTGTGGAAACAGTAATACCCGCCGCGGTACAATCCCAGCAGGATTATAGCTGGCAGGACATTCGCTTCGGCGAACGCTTTGTGGAGATTTATACAGACGATGGCAATGGCCGGCTGACAGTGGACTACGCGCGCCTGCATGAGACGGAGAAGGTGGCACCCGGTTTCGCCGAGGCGATCCATCTTCCTCAACCCGCGCGGCATGGAGCCGAAAGATGAAGCGTGCAACCGGAGTTAACGTACCGGATAACAACCGAGGACGGCTGATTGGGATTTATGTTGCGGCTAAGGCGGGGGCGATGCCGCGCTCGGTGCAAAGCGTACGGGCTCTGGCGGGACGCGGACTCGAAGGGGATCGCTATGCGGCGAGGCGAGGAACCTTTTCCGATCGTCCCGGTCAGCGCGATGTCACCTTGATAGAATCGGAGGTGCTGGAGAGTTATGAGCAGGAAAGCGGTAAGAAACTCTCGGCCGCGGAGGCCCGGCGCAATCTCCTCATCGAGGGAGTGCGGTTGAATGATTTGGTAGGACGCGAATTCCAGGTGGGCGCAGTACGGATGCGCGGGTTGCGTTTGAGCGAACCGTGCACGCATTTGATGCGCTTGACTCATCCGGAAACGCTGCGCGGGCTGGTGCATCGTGCCGGCCTGATCGCGGAAGTGCTCAACGATGGCGAGTTGCGTGTCGAGGACTTGGTGAAGGTGGAACCCGCCTTTGCCGAAGATCCGGCGTCATGATCGAGGGACGCTGATCGGCCTGCCTATTGGGGGGCGATGATTTGGTTGCTGGCTGCGCGCAGGGTGAGGTCCACCCGCATCCAGAAGACAGCTTGACGGAAAGGTCGCGGTCTGCTCAAACTCGTTGCCTAACGAAGGAGTTCTTATGTTACACCTCGATACGGGAAATACCGGCTTCACGCTTCTGTGTGCCAGCCTGGTGATGTTGATGACCCCAGGGCTCGCGTTCTTCTATGGCGGGTTGGTGGGCCGCAAGAATGTGCTCGCGATCATGATGCAGAGCTTCGCCTCCATGGGTTGGACTACAATCCTCTGGTGGGCCTTCGGTTTCTCGCTCTGCTTCTCAGGCGATCTTAAGAGCGGCACCGATTTCCATGGCGTTGTCGGAAATTTTCAGTGGGCTGGGCTGCGCGGAATCACACTGACGACGCCCTCGCCTAACGACTCCATCCCGATGATCGTATTCTGCGCCTATCAGATGATGTTTGCCATTATCACTCCGGCCCTCATTACCGGAGCATTTACCAACCGGATCACCTTCAAGGCTTACATGCTCTTTCTGAGCGCGTGGCTAGTGCTGGTCTATTTTCCGTTCGTTCACATGGTCTGGGGCGGAGGCTTGCTGGCGCAATGGGGAGTGAAGGATTTCGCCGGTGGCATCGTAGTGCACAACATCGCCGGGATCGCGGCGCTCGCGTCCGTTATCTATGTGGGCCGGCGCAAGGTGCCCGATGCCGGGGCCCACAGCATCCCGCTGGTGGCCCTCGGCACCGGATTGCTCTGGTTCGGGTGGTATGGGTTTAACGCCGGCTCAGAGTTTCGCGTTGATGGGACAACGGCCGTGGCATTTCTCAATACCGATGTCGCCGCCTCTTTCGCCGCCATCGCCTGGCTCTGTGTGGATTGGCGCGTGTCAAAAAAGCCGAAGTTCGTCGGATTGCTGACGGGCGCGGTGGCGGGGCTCGCGACGATCACGCCGGCGGCTGGTTATGTTTCACCGGCGACGGCGGTGATTATCGGGACGGCGGCGGGTGTGGTTTGTTATTATGCCTGCGCCCTGAAAAACAAGCTGGGCCTCGATGATGCGCTCGATGTTTGGGGTGTGCACGGCGTGGGCGGCTTCCTTGGTATTGTCCTCCTCGGTGTCTTTGCCTCGACCGCCTGGAATCCGGCCGAGAACGGTGGCGTGAACGGATTACTGGCGGGTAATCCAACCTTCTTTTATGTGCAGGTTGGCGCCGTTCTTTTCTCCTCGGCCTGGGCCTTCCTTTTTACGTTAGGCATGCTTTGGATCATCAATCGGGTGACCGTCGTGCGAGTCGCGGATGAGCAGGAAGCCTCCGGCCTCGACGAAGCGCTCCATGGTGAGGTCGCATACCTCGACGTCGAGGTGGTCCGCCCGACGCGCCCGTCGTAATAATTCCCCGGCAACGAATTTAGGTTCCGCCAATTTCGCGCGCGACTTGCGTGGCATAGTTGTCTGTCATGCCAGCAACGAAATCCATCACCCGACCCAGCCACCACTCGTAATTCTGTCCCCGATGGTCGCGGACGTATTGCTCCGGCCAAGCCAGCTCCATGTGGCGTTTCTGGGTGAAGCCCAACTGATCGTAATCGCGAAGCTCGCTGAGTGACCGGACAACGCTCGTATATGCGGCCAGGATCTTTCCGAGAATAGGTGGAGCGCCCAACTCTGCCGCGACCTTGGGACGGTGACTAAAGATATGGGGGTAGCGTTCTTTGATATCGCGCAGGGCGCCTTGCATGTTCGCGGGGAAATCATTCTTCAGTGCCTGTTCCGACGAACGTTCGCCGCCCATGATGGCTTCGTAGTTTTTCTCCATTGATACCTGGGCGGCGCGGACGAGAAAGCCGATAGCCTTGGCCCGCAGGGCGGGCAAGGGTCGGTCATCGGTTTCCCCAATAATCCGGCCGAAGATATCCCTCACTTCCTTTTCCGGAAGGATCCGCATTTGCACGGCATCCTCGAAGTCTCCGATCTGATAGCAGATATCATCTGCTGCCTCTGCCAGGAAAGAGAGAGGATGCCGGACGATCTCGCCATCGGTCCGGCGCAGGCCGAGTGTGTCCATGACCTCCTGGAAAATAGATTTCTCGGACGAGAAGTAGTTGAATTTTTTTGCGATCGTTGCGCGCGGATCATCCGAGCCCCAGGGATATTTAATCATCGCTCCGAGCGAGGCGTAGGTGAATCGGATATAGATTTGCTCGCGGTTATCGGCGCGCGCGACCATGCGAAAGCTTTGCGCGTTACCCTCAAAGGACGTCCAATCCCGGGCAATGCCTCGAGAACTTTCCGGGAGCGGTTCGGCGAAGAGCTTGCTCTCCTTCACCCACTCGCGAATCGCAAACTCTCCCGCATGGCCGAACGGGGGATTGCCAATGTCATGGGCCAGACAAGCGGCTTGCACAATGCAGGCGATGTCTTCGACCGTTCTGTCTCCGGGCAGTTCTCGTCGCTCTCTCAGGAATCGGCCGAGGGCGTAGCCGAGTGACCGGCCGACGCTGGCAACCTCAAGGGTGTGAGTGAGGCGGTTATGAATGTGATCCATCTCAGCAAAAGGATGGACCTGAGTCTTGCGCGCGAGGCGGCGAAACGGAGCCGAGAAAATCACGCGATCGTAATCGCGCTCGAATGGCGTGCGGGCATCCTCGCTCGGCGACGAAGGTTTGTCTGGGCTCGTCGAAAATGTCGCTGGGGTATGACGTTTCTCGCTGAGGAGGTTTTCCCAACTAAGTCGAACAGTCATTTGAGGCGCAGCTAAACGATCCCGCGAGGACCGGCAATTCGATCACTCGGCTTCGCCCGACCCGGGATCGCCAATCCCGGTTGCACCTAGTGGCTATCGGGGGTCTTGCGTTGGAGTTCGGAAGTAACATGGTCCTGCGCGGTGTTGCTGTGCGGAGGGACTACGACTTCGACCTCGCGTTGACCACGCCAACCTGCGCAGGCTCCCAGAAGCAAGGGCGCGATGACGGGAAGCAGCCTGATGAATTTCATGTTCCTAAGATGAAGGCGGCAACCGTTCCGGACAATCATAATTGCTTCATCCGCTCGTTCCGCGCAAGGTCGAGACCGGCGAAAGCAAACCGGCGCGTCGCGCCGGGACGTAGCTCGCGATCGCGACCGCGATGATGGCAAGCAGAGTCGCCCAGAGATAGTGGCTCCGGTCCCAGGTCACGAGAAAATGATTGGCGTAGATCAGACCGCGCACTCGGATCGGGATCTTGGAGACGCCGAGGGTGAGGAGTGCGCCGGCGCCGCAGCCGATGAGCGAGCCCGCGCAGGCAATCATGGCGCCCTGCCAGAGGAAAATGGCGCTAATGTCGCCGCGTCGATAACCGATCGAGCGCAAAATGGCGATCTCTTTCACCTTCGAAAGCACAGTCATGGTGAGGACGTTGAAGATACCGAAGCCGGCCAGCAGGATGATGAGTGAAACGGTAATGGCGGCCGAGAGCCGAATGGTAAGGAACAATTGCAGATTCGCCTCCTCGCGTTCCTGCCAGCTTTCAGTGTCGTGTTGGAAGAGCGTTTCAAAATGTCGCGCGAGGCCCGGGGCGCGGTCGGGATCGCGCAACTTGTAAATGATGAGCGAGGTCGTGTAGGGCTTCTTGAGCAGGCTCTGCGCGACTTTGGCGTGGCAATAAATCCGACCGGCATCGACTACGCCCACGCCACTGCGCGCGGTCGCGGCGACGACAAAGCGACGATATTCGCCATCGGGCGAAAGCAACTGCACCGATTCGCCGGGATCGACCTGGAGCTGTGCGGCAAGGCGGGACCCGATGACGAGTGAGTTTGGATTGTTGCGGAAATCATCCAGCGAACCGGCCTCGATCTGCTGGGCGAGATTGGTTGTTTGGAGATGCAGCGCAAGGTCGATGCCGAAGAGATCGGCCGTCGCATTTTGAAATCCAGCGCGCGCGCTGAGCGTGCCGCGCAGGATGGGCGAGCAGGCGACGACGTTGGAAAATTGCCGGCTCACTCGCATAATTTCGGAAGCGTTATCGATTCCTTCGAAGAGACGGCGATGGGCCGGGTGGACGGGCAGGGGAGGCAGGGAAGTTGCGCCTTCCAGGGTTTGAATGCGCGCGCGCATGATGAGCGCGCCGTTGCTCCCAAGAGTGGAGTCGATGAAATTTTTAGCGAAACCCTGGGTCTGCGCCTGCGTGCAGATGAAAATCGCGACCCCGAAGACGACGCCGCCGAGACTGAGGAAGAAGGCGCGCTTGCGATGGCCGAGGAACCGAAGCGCGATGTAGAGCGGCGGCGTCACCGTCGAGTGGCGGGTGGGTCGGGGCCGACAAGGCGTTGCCTAACGAATTGACCGGGATGTAATTTGTCCTGGTCCGCGACCACGACGTGCGCGCCTTCCTTCAAACCTTCGAGCGCCTCGGCGTATTCCAGGGTGCGGTAGCCAACTTTAACGGTGCGCGATGCGATCATCCAATGGCTGACGACCAGCACCTGGTCGACGAGGAGCGCGCGCGTCGGCACGAGGAGGGCTTTTTCGTGGCGGCCGGTAATGATATTCATCTCCCCGGTCATTCCGGCCATCAGGTTCTCGGGCGGTTTTTCCAAATCGAGGATGACGGTGTAGCGCTGCGTCTCGGGATCGGCCGCCGGCAAGACGGAAGCGACCGTGGCGCTGAACTGCCGGGTGCGATAGGCATACATTTGCAGGTCGGCTTTCATCCCCGCTTTCACTTCGCCGACGTCTTCTTCGTTCACTTCGCCGCGCACATAATTTTTCCTCGATGAAACGGTGAGAAGCTCATTCCCGTCGGCCACCAATTCGCCATCGATGATGCGGAGTCCGGAAAGAATCCCGTCCATCGGGGCGCGGATCTCGGTGTTCTGCATCTGCGCTTCCGCCTTCTGCGCCGCGGTCTTCAAGGCTTCGAGGTTGCGATCGCGCTCGATCTGTTCGGTCTTGAGCGCGTCGCGCAGCCGGTTCGCTTCACTTTTCGCCTTCTCGTACTCGACCGCCGGCACGTTGCTGAGCGCGGCCAGTTTTTCCTGCCGCTGCACGTTGCCCTCGGCGATCTTGAGCGGCTCCGCGGATGGTAACTCCAATTGCGCGCTCGCCATCGCCGCATCCAGATCGGCCTTCGCCTGTTTGAGCTGACGCGCAGTGTTTTCGTCGGTGATCATGGCGAGCAGAGCACCCTTCTTCAATTCCTTCCCGATCGCGCCGCGCCCCGCAGCGAGCGATGGGGCGAGCTGGATGAAGCCGGCATTTTGTGCCCGCACGTGATTCACAAACGACGGCTCGATTCGCACCGTCCCGTAAACCGCGGAGATGGCGGTGCCGCGTTCGATTCGCTCCGTCTCCGCGACCGGCAGCGACCAAAGGAAAATAACCAGGAAGACAAGCGCGGCTACGGGCAGGACACTCCAGAGGGTTCGCTTGGAAACGGACAGATTCACTTAATGCACTGTATCGGATAAAAGCAGCCGGTTGTAAAAGTGGCAACAACGCTCTCAGTTGCCGCGATCTGAAGGCGCGTTGTTGGTGAATTGAAAGTAGCGCCCGGTGGCGCGATCCCACTCCGCCAGCGCGATTTGTTGTTCGAAGCCGGCGCGCAGGATGCCGCTGCGGGTGGCGAGCAGGCCGGCCTCGGCCGTGCGAAATTCCAACTGCGACGCCAGGCCCTCCTGCCAGCTCTTCTCCACCACCGCGACATTCTTTTCCGCGACATCGACCGCCTCGGTCAACGACGCGTGTCGCGCCGCGATGGCCCGGAAATTATTTTGCAGGCCGGCCAACTCTCGCCCGACCGTCGCCTCCAATTTCGCCAATTGCAGTTCGTTGATCTCGCGCGCGGATTTCTGGCGCAGAACGGCGCCGCTCACTTT
>Ga0070670_100004264_pt1 | contig 11962 bp, 12 predicted proteins | sample KBSS63metaG_FD_64665 | JGI IMG/M metagenome (GOLD analysis project Ga0070670, IMG submission 64665) | Switchgrass rhizosphere microbial communities from Kellogg Biological Station, Michigan, USA - KBS S6-3 metaG | ecosystem: Host-associated > Plants > Roots > Rhizosphere > Soil ... | reverse complement strand
TGGACCGGCGCCAGGTGGATCTCGGCCTGTCGGAGATCCTGGCCCGCGTCAGGGAATCGGAAGGAAATCGAGGCCCGCGACGGAGCTCGTTCGGCGGTCCGGTGCAGCACGCGCGCGCGACTAATTCGAAGCCGGGCGCGGCCCGGCCTGCGACGAAGACGGCGAAGCGGAAACAGCGCCTCGGGAAGAAGGAACGATCGGCGCGCAAGCGGGGCGAATGAAATCGATCGTCATCGGCACGGCCGGACACATCGATCATGGGAAGAGCGCGCTGGTCCGGGCGCTCACCGGGACGGATCCGGACCGGTTGAAAGAGGAGCAGGCGCGCGGCATCACCATCGATCTCGGGTTCGCGCACCTCGAAACCGACGGGGTGAACCTGGCATTCGTCGACGTGCCCGGCCACGAGCGGTTTGTGAAGAACATGCTGGCCGGCGCCGGCGGAATCGATCTGGTGATGCTCGTCATCGCCGCCGACGAGTCGGTGATGCCGCAGACGCGCGAGCACTTCCAGATCTGCCAATTGCTGCAGGTTCACGCCGGCGTCATCGTGCTGACGAAGTCCGACCTCGTCGACCGCGACACTCTCGACCTTGCGACGATGGAGGCGCGGGAGCTGACCGCCGGATCGTTTCTCGCCGAAGCGCCGATGGTGGCCGTGTCTTCGAAAACGGGGGACGGGCTCACTGATTTGCGCCGGGTGCTGGCGCAGCTCGCGACCGCTTCCCGCCAGCGCGATGTGAACGGCGCCGCGCGCCTTCCGATCGATCGGGTGTTCTCGGTCAAAGGGTTCGGCACGGTGGTCACCGGCACGCTGGTGTCGGGCGCGATCACCCAGGACGACGTGTTACAGGTGCTGCCGGGCGACATCGTGGTGAAAATCCGCGGAATCCAGGTGCACGGCCGCAAGGAATTGCGCGCCGAGGCAGGCCATCGGGCGGCCGTGAACCTCGGCGGCGTGGAAGTCGGGGAGCTCACCCGCGGGGATACGCTGTGCACAGCGGGCGCATTCGAGCCAACGCGCCGGCTCGATGCGGTCCTCGATATCATTCCGGAGGTCCCCGCTCTCAGGCATGGTGCGCGCGTTCGATTTCATCAAGGCACGATGGAGCTGCTCGGTCGAGTGGCGATTGCGGCGCCACGAAGCGGAAGCGGGACCGCGCTCGAAATCCCGCCCGGTGGCTCCGCCTTCGTGCGTATCCGGCTCGAGGCGCCTGCCGTTCTCACCCGCGGCGATCGGTTCATCGTCCGTGCCTATTCGCCGCCGGTGACGATTGGCGGCGGGGCGGTGCTCGATCCGTTGCCGCCGCGCACGGCTATCCGGACTGCCGCAGCGCTGGCGCGGTTTCAGATGCTCGATCCCGGCGAGGACGGTGTCGGCGTGGTGGACCGCGCTGTGCTGGCGTTGATCGAGGAGCGCGGCGGTGGCGGCGTCTCTCGCGCCGCCCTCGGCACGCGCGTAGGACTATCGCGCGATGCCGCCTCGCACCTCATCGAGCGGCTCACGGCGGAGGCCCGTGCGGTGAAGGTCGGGGACCTGCTGGTCTCGCCGGCAGTTCTGCAGCAGCTGTCGACGCAGCTCCTTGCCGTTCTGCAGGCACATCACGACGCGCAGCCGCTGGCGGAGGGGATACCACGTGAAGAGGCGCGTGAACGGATTTTCGGCCGCGCGGCGCCGGCGGTGTTCGAGTACGTGCTCGGCGAGTTGAGCTCGCAGCACAGAATCGTCGCCACCGATCGGCTGGCGCTGGCGTCACACCGTGTGTCGCTGTCGCCCGAGGAGGCTCGTGCGCACGCAGTGATTGAAGCGCTGTATCGCGAAGCCGGTCTCGCACCGCCTGATGAGGCCGCCCTAGTCGGCGCCGCAAACGTCCCTGCCCCAGTCGTCGATCGCGTCGCAAAGCTGCTCGTCCGTCAGAAGCGGCTGGTGAAGATCGACACGCTGCTGTTTCACGTGGATGCGCTGGCGCGGTTGAAGGCGGACGTACGCGAGATGAAAGGCCTGGGAGGTGTGGACGTGCCGGCGTTCAAAGAACGCTACGGTATTACGCGAAAGTATGCGATTCCACTGCTGGAGTATCTGGACCGGGAGCGGGTGACCCGGCGGGTGGGGAATTCGCGGGTCGTGCTGTAGGGACTAGTCGTCTCGCTTGTTGGCGACCCCTTCCCGGGTGGCGTCCTTGAAGTTGCGGATCCCCTTGCCGATGCCGCGGCCGATTTCGGGCAGACGGCTGGCTCCGAAAATCATGATGATGATGATGAGAATGACGATCAGCTCGGGAGCGCCTAAGCCCATGGGTCGTACTCCTTGGAAGTGCCTGGAAGGATCGGCCGATTGTATCACCGTTGCCTGCCGCGGCGCGGCCAGCGCCACGGTGGCGATTGCGCTCGCGGTGGTTGGGGTGGCTGGTGCCCCCGGGGGACAGTTCACCTCCGGGGTCAATCTCGTCGAAGTGTACGCGAGCGTCACGGACGCTCAGGGAAACGCGATTACCGGGCTGCGGCAATCGGATTTCGAGCTGCGGGAGAACGGCGAGCTGCAGACGATCACCAATTTCGCCGCCGGAGAGTTCCCCTTGTCCGTCGCCATCGGCCTCGACCGCAGTTTCAGCATGACGGGCACGCGGCTGTCGCTCGCGAAGGCGGCGGCCCAGGCGTTTCTCGAGGAGCTGGGACCGCAGGATCAGGCGATGATTCTCGCGATCGGCTCGGAGGTGGAGGTTGCGGCGCCGTTGTCGACCAGCCGAGCAGCGCAGCAGGTCGCGATCAACAAGCTCGACGCGTTCGGGACGACCGGGCTTCACGATGCCGTCATCACGGCGATCGAGGAAGTGCAGCCGGCGAAAGGACGCCGCGCGCTGGTGCTGTTGTCTGACGGCAACGACCGGTACAGCAAAGCCAGTGCAGCGGACGCGCTCGACCGCGCCCGGCGATCCGATGTGATGATTTATCCCGTCGGGATCGGGCAGGCGCGAGCGCCGCTCTTTGCCGAGCTCGCGACCATCACCGGGGGGCGCTCGTTCCATGCCAAAGACGGCGCGCAGCTGCCGGAAACCTTGCGATCGATTGCGCGCGAGCTGAGGCAGCAGTACCTCCTGGGCTATACGCCGGCGCGATCCCCGGTCCCCGGATCGAGCGAATGGCGATCGATCAGCGTCAGCGTGAAGAAGCCGGAGGCACGCGTCCGCGCGCGCGACGGGTATCTCGTGAAATGAAACTGCTGATTGTCGCTTTCACGAGGTCATCAGCGCGATCATCAACCTGAGTTCCCGGGTGGCGACCAGCCGGCGTCTGAGTCCGCGATAAGTCTGCCTGCCGGCAATCAAGTCGATCATGATCTCGCGGATGGGGGCGCTCTCCGCGAGTGCCCGCAGCAGCAGCGCGGTGAAGTTCGGCCGGAAGAACGTCGCCTTCAGACGGGCCGCTCGAATCAGCTCCGGGTAGATCGAATCCCGCAGATGTCGTTGGTAGGTATCGGCGGCGTCGCCGGCGGCCAGGACGGCGTCGGCCGCCGCATCGGCGGACTGCAGCGCGAAGAAGATGCCTTCGCGCGTGATCGGATCGACGAGCCCCGCGGCGTCGCCGAGCAGCAGCCACCGCGGGCCGGCGGCTCGCTCTCGTTCGAGCGTCGCTTCCCGCAGCGACGGGATTGCCCAGCCGTAGCGTTCGATCGCTTCTGCGCCCGAGACGTTGCGCGCAATCCATCGCGACGCCAGCGGGGCCAGCGCTGCCGGCGTGCTCTCGTCGGCCTGCGCGCAAATGCCCACCGCGAGATGATCGCGGCGCGGGAACGACCACAGGTAGCCGGCGGGCCGATCTTCGAACGCAAGCGATACCGCATGCGACGTGACGCCCCGCACGAAAAAGCCGACCGCAATCGAGAGGTCCGCGCGGTCGAATGGTGCGCTGACGCGGCGGCGCACGAAGCTGTTGGACCCGTCGGCGCCAACCAACCATCCTGCGCGAATGGTACGGTCGCGCGTCGAGACCAGCCAACCGCTGGCGTCGGCGACCACGTTCGTAACGCGTTCGCCAAGGAAACGTGCCCCGGCGGACGTGGCCGCGGCGAGCAGCGCGCCATCGAAATCACGCCGCGCAGCTACTACCAGCCCCGTCGACTCGGACGATCCGTTCATCGAGATGCCGACACGGTTCGACTTGTGCTCGAACCAGGCGTCTTCGATCGCAACCGCATCGAAACTGGTGATGTCGATCGCCGGTCGGATGATGTCGAGGGCCCGGCCGGTGATGCCGCCGCCGCAGGGTTTTTCCCGCGGATGCGATCCGTCGACCAACGCGACGCGCGCGCCGGCCGACGCAAGCCGCCACGCGCAGCGCGATCCCGCGGGGCCGGCGCCGACGATCGCGATGTCGAACTGTTCCAGGTCAGACACGTTACGCTAGAATCCTAACGGTGCCGCATCCACTCGTCATCGCGTTGTTTACCGGGGCGGGCGACGCCGCGGCCGCGGCGCGCGCGCTGCATGCCGCCGGCGTGTCGCGCGACCGCATCTCGGTCGTGACCCGTAATCACGACGAGGAGTCGGCGCTGGCCTCTCATCTCGACGCGACACCGGGCAGCGACATCGAGGACTCGCCGGCTGCCGCGCGCCTCGGAGAGTTGTCCGGCCACATTCTGGCGGCGATCGCGTTGGTGCTGCCAGGCGTCGGCCCGATTGTCGCCGCGGGGCCGCTCGCGGCAGGCCTTGGCGAGGCGGCCGGTCACGTCGCCGGGGGCGTCGCATCCGCGTTGCATGGAGCCGGGGTGCCGGAGCCTCGCGCCGAAGCCATCGAGAAGGCCGTGAAAGACGGAGCGATCCTGCTGGGCGTCCATACGGTCGCCGCGGACGTGGACGTCATCCGCAACGCCCTGAGCGCGAACGGCGGGCGGGACATCGAGACCGCGACGTGGACGCAGTCATGACTGGCGCCGCCTGCTTCACGATTGGAGTGTTCCAGGACGTCGAATGGGCGCAGCGGGGCGTCGCTGCCCTCCTGCGCGGTGGATTTGCGCCTGAATCGCTGACGATCATCGCGAGGGATTCTCCCGCGGCGGCGGAGCTCATTGAAGCGACGCTGGGCGGCGCGGCGGATCGCGAAGAGTTGAAAGAACTCGGCCGGGTCGTCGCACGCGGCCCGCTCGTCGCCACACTGCAGGGGGAGGACGGCGCCCTGGCCAGGCTCGGACTGGGCTCGACCATCGCCCGCGCGGGCTTTCAACGTCATGATGGTCACATTTTCGAAACGCTGGCCGTCAGGGGAGGCGTTCTGGTGGCGGTGCGAGATGAGCGCAGGGCGGCCGATGCCCTCGCCACGCTGCACGCCTACGGCGGCGGTAACGCCGCTATCGGTGCGTATGCCGGCCGCGTCTGACGCTCCTTACGGAAAACGCCGGTTTTTCTGCGTCTAAATGGAGGCGGCTGGCGTCCAAAGATCATGACGGCCAGCCAGACCGTATCTATTTCCGAGGGGAATGCTCGGTCTGAGGCGGGGCATCCTTATTGCACCTTGCAGAGCCGCTCAGAGTCGGCGAAAATGTATTCTCAAGCACCACCCGACCAGCCAATGTCGCAGGCGTATGAGGGCGTCAGCCCCAACTCGCACTTTCTCGCAGGAACGTTGGCCACGAGCGACATCTCGTGGAAGAGTTATCTGCTGCGTTCGTCGTGGTCCGTCCTGGCGCACGTGGTGGGGTTGGCGCTGTTTCTCTACATCGTCACGCGTCCCGCGACGATTTCCACCCTCAACAAGGTGATCCAGCCCGACGTCGTGTGGCTCGACCGGCCGGGGCCCGGCGGCGGGGGTGGCGGCGGCGGGACGAAGTCGCCCGAGCCGGCCAAGAAGGCCGAGATCGTTCCCCCGAAGGCCCCGAAGGTCGAACCGCCGAAGCCCGAGATCGTACCGAAACCCATTCCACAGATGAATATCCCGGCGGTGACCGCTCCGGTCGAACTGCCGGGCGCGACGACAGCCGTTCCGGAACCGGTGTCACAGGGCAGCGGCACCGGCGGTGGTGGCGGGACCGGCACGGGCACCGGCGTCGGCCCCGGGACCGGCTCCGGCTATGGGGAGGGGTTTGGCGGCGGCACCGGCGGCGGCGTCTACCGCGAAGGCAATGGCGTCACGTCGCCTGTCCCCATCCGCGATCCCAAACCAAACTACACGAGCGAGGCGATGCGGGCGCGCATCCAGGGACTCGTGACGATGGAAGCCGTCGTGCTGCCGGACGGATCGGTCGGCGACGTTCACGTCGTCAAGTCACTCGACCGGCAGTTCGGTCTCGATCAGGAAGCCGTCAATACGGTCAAGAAATGGCGGTTCCGACCAGGGATGCGGTTGGGGCAACCGGTCCCAGTCCTGGTCGTGATCGAAATGTCCTTTACGCTGCGCTGAGCGCATGGCTTGGGGTCAGATCTCGATTTTCCATTTTCCGGCCACGTCGCAATGGAAAATCGAGATCTGACCCCAAGCTATGCGCTATAGAGACAAGGTCACCATCATTACCGGCGGCACCAAGGGGATCGGTGCCGGCTGCGTGAAAGTATTCGTCGAGCAGGGGGGCGCGACCGTCGTCTTTTGCTCGCGCAACGAAGCAGAGGGCCGGGCGTTCGAGGCCGCGATGAACGCAAACGGGCCCGGCCGCGCCATGTTCGTCAGAGCCGACGTTTCACGGGTGGACGACATCCGCGGCGTGATCGACCGCACCGTCGAACAGTTCGGCCGAATCGACTGCCTCCTAAACAACGCCGGCTGGCATCCTCCACATCAGCCCATCGACGCGTTCTCGGTCGACGATTTCCGGTCACTGCTGGACCTGAACCTCGTCAGCTACTTTGCCGCTTGCAAGTTTGCGCTCCCGCACCTGCGCAAGGTCAAAGGGAACATCATCAATATGTCGAGCCTGGTGGCGGCGATGGGACAGCTGGAGGCCGCGACGTATGTCGCGACCAAGGGCGCGATCACGGCGTTCACGAAGGCGCTCGCCGTCGATGAAGCGGCCCACGAGGTGCGCGTGAACTCCGTCTCTCCCGGGAACATCTACACGCCATTGTGGCAGGAAGCAATCGATCAGGCGGCCGATCCCGCGAAATGCCGCGCGGACGGCGACGCGGCGCAGCTCCTGGGGCGCATGGGGACCATCGAAGAGGCGGGACTGCTATGCCTCTATCTCGCTGCCGACGCGACGTTCACCACCGGAGTCGATCACATCATCAGCGGCGGGGCGGAGCTTGCCTACGGCCGCAAAACACGGCGCGGATGATCGCGCGGGCGCTGGCGATCGCGTGTGTCGCGGCTGCCATGCCGGCCAACGCGTTCCCCGTTAAGCAGATCACTTGCGTCGACCCTCATGCGATGGACGGCCCTTCGGTGCAGTGCCACGTGTTGTGAGCGTGAATTGAAGCACGCCGCCGTTGCCGCGGCATGCATCTGGCTGCTGGCGACCGGGACGGCCGCCGCGCAGTCGACGCTGCGCGGGGAGACAATCCGCATCTCGCGCGCGCCCGCGCGCATCTCGATCGACGGCGACATCTCCGATGAGGGCTGGCGCGATGCGACGCGGGTAGAGAAGTGGTACGAGACGAATCCGGGCGACAACAACGAGCCAAAGGTGCGGAACGTCGGCTGGCTCACCTACGACGACCATGCGCTGTACGCGGCCTTCGAGTTCGAGGATCCGAACACCGGGGCCATGCGCGCACCCTACGCGGATCGCGACGACATCGGCGGCGGCGGCAACGACTACGCGGGCGTCATCCTCGACACGCGCAACACCGGCCACACCGGCATCATGTTCCTCGCGACCCCGAGAAACATCCAGTACGACTCCGTATTCGACGATTCGTCAGGCGAGGATTCCTCTCCAGATTTCTTCTGGCAGTCGGCGACAAAAATCGGCGAGCGCGGCTGGACGCTCGAGATCAGGATTCCGTTCTCGTCTCTCCGCTACAAGAACGTCGATCCGCAGCGGTGGGGTGTGATGTTGTACCGGAATTACCCGCGCCAGTATCACTACCAGTTCTTCACGACAAAAATGCCGCGGGGTAGTAATTGCTTTATCTGCCACGAGAATACCGTGGAAGGGCTCGAGCGGCTCCCCGCCGGCGGGCATCTCGTGGCCGCGCCGTATGTGAGCGCCAGCGAGCAGGCGCACCCGGCCGACGGTCTGGGGTCCCGATTCGTGAGCCAGCCGGTGAAGCCGCACGCCGGTGCGGACGTGAAGTTCACGCCGAATGCCGACACGGTGGTGGATTTTACCGTCAAGCCCGACTTCTCGCAGATCGAGTCGGACACCGCACAGATTTCCGCCAACGAACGCTTCGCGCTCTTCTTTCCTGAGAAGCGTCCCTTCTTTCTCGAAGGCGTGGATCTGTTTCAGACGCCGATCCAGGCGGTTTATACGCGCACGATCACCGCGCCCCGGTGGGGCGGGCGCGTCACCGGCAAAGCGGCGGGGCTTCGCTATACGGTGCTCGTGGCCGAGGACGCGGGCGGCGGAAGCGCAATTCTTCCAGGTCCCAACGGCTCCTCGTTCGCGTCGCAGGATTTCGGATCGACAGTGACCATCGGACGGGCGAAGCGGGACATCGGCCTGTCGTTCATCGGATTTCTCTTCACCGACCGCGAGTCCCACGACGGCAACGGCCACAATCGCGTTGCGGGGCCCGATTTCCAGTGGCGTCCCTCCGGGAGCGATGTCATCACCGGTCAGTGGCTGGTCAGTGGATCGCGCACGCCGAAGCAGCCAGACGTCGCGGCGGAGTGGACCGGCCAGAGGCTTCGCTCGCAGGCCGGCATGCTGCAGTGGTCCCGCAGCCTGAAGCATTTCGACACCACCAATCAGTTCAGACAGCTCGGCGATGATTTCCGCGCCGACGCCGGGTTCGTTCCGCAGGTGGGCTACCGCGAGTTCGTCAGCTTCACCGGCTGGACCGTGCGGCCGAAAGGATTCCTGTCGCGGCAACGGACGTTCTTCAGTTTCCAGCAGCAGAATGATTCCGGCGGGAAGCTGATCAGCCGTCAGATCGAGCCGGGGGCCGGCATGGACACCCGATTCGGCGGGTTCATGCAGTACCGCCTCACCAACGATCGCGTGCGTAGCGGCGACACCCTTTTCACCCGGACGAGATTCAACTACGTCCTCTTCTTCTCGCCCTCTCGACGCGTGTCGCAGATCGGCGTCTTCGGGAACGTCGGGCAAGAAGTGGACTTCGCGAACTCGCGGCTCGGCCATGGACCGAGCAACGAAGTGCAACTGACGCTCAACGCGACGAACCATCTCGCGTTCGATCTCTCGACGACAATTCGCAGTCTTTATGTGCCCGACACCGCGGGCGTGTCGCGGCGGCTATTCAAGGCCCAGGTCTCGCGCCTCAAGAGCACCTACACGTTCAACGCGCGGATGTTCGTCCGGGGGATCGTGCAATACGTTTCGACGCGCAATGATCCCGCGCTCTTTCTCGAACCGGTGGCCGCGAAAACCGGGACGCTGGAAGGTTCGGCGCTGCTCGCGTACAAGCTCAATTGGCAGTCGGTGGTATTCGTCGGCTACGGAGATATTCGCGAGCTGAGCGATCGGGATCGCCTTGAACGGCAGGCTCGTCAGTTTTTCGTCAAACTCTCGTACGCGTTCCAGAGATAGACGGACTTCAGGCTTCAAGGCTTCATAGCGCAAAAAAAGCCGGCCGGGATTGCTCCCGGCCGGCCAAACGAACCGCGAATGGCGAATCGCGAATTAGTACATGCCGCCCATGCCGCCGCCGCCCGGCATGCCGCCGCCACCCGCTTCCTTCTTCTCCTCGGGGATCTCGGAGACGAGCGCTTCGGTGGTCAGCAGCAGGGAAGCGATCGACGAGGCGTTCTGGAGGGCGGTGCGCACGACCTTGACCGGATCGATGACGCCCGCCGACACCAGATTCTCGTACTTGTCGCTGCCCGCGTTGTAGCCTTCGTCGCCCTTCGCGTCCTTGACCCTCTGGACGACGATCGAGCCTTCCTGGCCCGCGTTGGTCGCGATCCAGCGCAGCGGCTCTTCGATGGCCTTGCGGATGATGCTCGCGCCGACCGACTGGTCGCCCTCGAGCTTCAGCGAATCGAGCGCCTTGCCCGCGCGCAGCAGCGCCACGCCGCCGCCCGGGACGATGCCCTCTTCGACCGCGGCCTTGGTCGCGTGCATCGCGTCCTCGACGCGCGCTTTCTTTTCCTTCATCTCCGTCTCGGTGGCCGCGCCGACCTTGATGACCGCCACGCCGCCGACGAGCTTCGCCAGCCGCTCCTGCAGCTTCTCACGGTCGTAGTCCGACGTGGTCTCGTCGACCTGCGTACGGATCTGCTTGACCCGGCCTTCGATCGCGCTCTGCGCGCCCGAGCCTTCGACGATCGTCGTGTTGTCCTTGTCGATCGTGACCTTTTTCGCCTTGCCGAGATCCTCGAGCTTGATGTTCTCGAGCTTGATGCCGAGGTCCTCGGTGATCGCGCGGCCGCCGGTGAGGATCGCGATGTCCTCGAGCATCGCCTTGCGGCGATCGCCGAAGCCGGGCGCCTTGACCGCGACGGCCTGGAGCGTGCCGCGCAGCTTGTTCACCACGAGGGTCGCCAGCGCTTCACCGTCGACGTCCTCCGCGATGATGACCAGCGGACGGCTCGCACGCGCCACCTGTTCGAGCAGCGGCAGCAGATCCTTCATCGAGCTGATCTTCTTCTCGTGGATCAGGATGACCGGGTTCTCGAGCACGACTTCCATCCGCTCGGGGTCGGTCACGAAGTAGGGGGAGAGGTAGCCGCGGTCGAACTGCATGCCTTCGACCACTTCCAGCGAGGTCTCCATCGACTTCGCTTCCTCGACCGTGATGACGCCGTCCTTGCCGACTTTCTCCATCGCTTCCGCGATGATCTTGCCGATGGTCTCGTCGCTGTTGGCCGAGATGGTGCCGACCTGGGCGATCGCCGTGCCGCCGACCGGCTTGGCCGCCTTCTTCAGCTCGTTGACGACCACTTCGACCGCGCGCTCGATGCCGCGCTTCAGCTCCATCGGGTTGGCCCCGGCGACGACGTTCTTCGCGCCCTCGCGGAAGATCGCCTGCGCCAGCACCGTCGCCGTCGTGGTGCCGTCGCCGGCGATGTCCGAGGTCTTGCTCGCCACTTCGCGCACCATCTGCGCGCCCATGTTCTCGAGTGGATCCTTGAGATCGATTTCCTTGGCGACGGTGACGCCGTCCTTGGTAATCGTCGGGGAGCCGAATTTCTTGTCGAGGACGACGTTCCGGCCCTTGGGACCGAGCGTCACTTTGACCGCATTGGCGAGGGCATTGACGCCGCGCAGGATCGCCTGGCGCGATTCCTCACCGTAAACAATCTGTTTAGCCATAGTTTCTTTAAGTCTCCGTGTTTGGGATGACAGCTCTCAGCGCTCAGCTGGTAGCTGAAAACTACTTCGTGATGACGCCGAGGATCTCTTCCTCGCGCATGATCAGATACTCGTCGCCATCGAGCTTGATCTCCTGGCCGGAGTACTTGCCGAAGAGGATGGTGTCCCCTTCCTTGACGTCGAGCGGCGTGACCTTGCCGTCCTTCTCGACCTTGCCCTTGCCCACGGCGATCACCTTGCCCTGCTGCGGCTTCTCTTTCGCCGTGTCGGGGATGATGATGCCGCCGACCTTCTGCTCGCCTTCCTCGAGGCGCTGCACGATGACGCGGTCGTGCAGGGGCCGAATTCTCACTGCAGTTGCTGTTGCCATATCGCTGTTCAACTCCGGGTTGTGGGGCGGTCTCCCGCTCCGTTGTCGGGCGGGTCCGGCCCGCCTGTTCTGGGTAAAAACCTAAATTTGCGGCCTGAATGAAGCCTTGCGGCTCTGCGGCTTAGCAATCCGCCTGGCCGACTGCTAATTGTATGGAGCTGTCCCGACCGTGTCAAGCAGTCGATGAGGTCGACTGCTAAATTGGGATGGGGGGACCCGGTATGCGC
>Ga0070670_100004262_pt1 | contig 11964 bp, 9 predicted proteins | sample KBSS63metaG_FD_64665 | JGI IMG/M metagenome (GOLD analysis project Ga0070670, IMG submission 64665) | Switchgrass rhizosphere microbial communities from Kellogg Biological Station, Michigan, USA - KBS S6-3 metaG | ecosystem: Host-associated > Plants > Roots > Rhizosphere > Soil ... | reverse complement strand
CTCGAGGATTTCTTCCAGCAGTTCGATCCGCGATCGGCCCCGGCTGAAGCGAGCGGCTCCGGATTCATCGTCTCGAAAGACGGCTACATCCTCACCAACAACCACGTCGTCGAAGACTTCGACCGGTTGAACGTGACGCTCACCGACCACCGCGTGTTCAAGGCGAAGGTCGTGGGCCGCGATCCGACCACCGACGTGGCAGTCATCAAGATCGACGGCAAGGACCTCCCGACCGCGACACTCGGTAACGACGAGACCGCACGCGTCGGCGAGTGGGTCCTCGCGATCGGCAACCCGCTCGGTCTCGACTTCACCGTCACCGCGGGCATCGTCAGCGCGAAGGGACGCGGCAGCCAGGAGCTCCAGGGGCTCAACCGCGATGCGTACGCGATCACCGACTTCATTCAGACCGACGCGGCCATCAACCCGGGTAACTCCGGTGGTCCGCTCGTCAACGCTCGCGGCGAAGTGATCGGCATCAACAGCGCGATCGCGAGTCAGACCGGCTACTACTCCGGCTACGGCTTTGCCATTCCCATCACGCTGGCCAAGCAGGTGATGGACGACCTCGTGGAGCATGGCCGCGTTCGGCGCGCCGTGATCGGCGTCCAGATTTCCCCGGTCAGCCCGGAGGATGCCACGGTCGCGGGGCTCAAGGACATCGCCGGCGTGCTGGTTGGCGGCTATAGCGATGATAACAGCCCGGCGCGCGCTGCCGGCCTCGAAGCCGGGGACGTGATCATCGGCGCTGATGGCAAGCCGATCGATCGCGTGAGCACGTTGCAGCGAATCATTCGCGGCCACGAGCCGGGCGAGACGGTCACCGTGGATGTGATGCGCTACGGCACGAAGAAGACGTTCAAGGTGAAGCTCGCCGAGGCACCGAGCAATACAACGGTCGCGTCGCGTGACAATGACGACGACAACGGCAGCGCGAACGGCGGCGTGACGTCCTACGACAAGATCGGCGTGAGCGTGGAAGCGGTCACGCCGGAGTTCCGGAGCGCGAAGCGACTGGCAAGCGACCGTGACGGAGTTCGAGTCGCGGACATCGACGCGGCTGGCCCGGCACGCGGGCGCCTGTTCCAGAACGACGTGATCACCGCCGTTCTCTTCCCCACACCGCGCAAGGAAGTCAAGTCGGTGGCCGACCTTCAGTCCGTGCTGTCGCGCGCGAAGGATGGCGACATCGTGAGCCTGCAGGTGTTCAACCCGGACGTGCAGGGCGCGGCCACGCGCGTCGTCAACATCCGGGTCGGCAGTGGAAAGTAGTTAGATTATTCGAGCCGATCGGCAGACGGGGCGATCGCAACGATCGCCCCGTCTTCTTTTTGCGGAAGTGGCGGAATTGGTAGACGCGCTGGACTTAGGATCCAGTGGGGAAACCCGTGGGGGTTCGAGTCCCCCCTTTCGCACTGGCAACGGCGTAGCCGCAGTCAGACTGGTGAGCGAAAGCCCTAACGTTCCTACCTAACGATAGAGCCCCCGATTTCTCGGGGGCTCTGTGTGTTCAGGATGTCGCGGTCGCTTGTTTACATACGCCTCGAGCAGGATCACCGCGAGCGGAGCCCCCAAAGAACGCGACCGGACAATCACTGTCTTCACTGGTCCTCTGTGGACTCTGCCTGCAGTTCGTTCAGGTACCTCAAGGAGGTCTCGATGACGACAACAGCTGCCAGGAATACGTAGAACATCCACCGCTGGTAGGAGCCGAACCACATGGCAGCACCAACGAGGGCAACGAGATCGGCAATGAGGACGATTTTTCTCAACTAGGGCCTCGGCTCGATTCCTCGGATTTCTCGGCGTTCAAGTCCCCTTTTCGCGCTCGTTGGGTCCACGCTCGGCATCGCACAGCGCTACCAGACGCTTCGCCTGCTCGAGCTGCTGCGCTTGCGTGGCAGGAGCGCGCCCATGATGCCCCGCGCCACGACGCCCGCCACCGTGCGCGTGAGCGGCGAGTTCATGACCTTCTCGAAGGTCGACGGCTCCGGTTTTGGCGCCCGGCCACCTGCTCGCGCTGGCGCGGCGCCGCTCGCAGCCTGGCCCGCGCCATCGCCGGCGTCGGCCGCCTGCCCGGCAGGCGCCACGCGCTTGGCCAGCATCTCCCGCGCGCTCTCGCGGTCGATGGCAGTCGCATACTCCTTCACCTGCGCGGACGACGCGAGCCGTTGGGCCATCTCCGCGTCGGTGAGCGGACCCATTCGCGCCGCGGGCGGAATGAGCCGCGTGGCGAACGGCGGCGTCGGGGCGCCGTTAGGCGCGAGGACCGTCACGAACGCGTCGCCGATGCCTAACGTCGTAAGGGTCTGCTGGATGTCGTAGAACGGCGTTTTCGGGAACGTTCGGGCGGCGGCCGTCAGTGCCTTATCGTCGTCGGCCGTGAACGCCCGGAGCGCGTGCTGCACGCGGTTGCCGAGCTGCCCGAGCACGTCGCTCGGGATGTCCTTGGGGCTCTGCGTGATGAAGAAGATGCCCACGCCCTTCGACCGAATGAGTCGCACGACCTTCTCCACCTCGTCGAGCAGCGCCTTGCTCGCATTGTCGAACAGGAGGTGCGCTTCGTCGAAGAAGAACACGAGCTTCGGCTTGTCCACGTCCCCGACCTCGGGGAGGTGATTGTACAGTGACGCGAGCAGCCAGAGCATGAACGTCGAGAAGAGCGCCGGCTTGTCCTGCACGTCGCTCAACTCGAGGATGCTGACGAGACCGCGGCCGTCGCGTTCGGTCTGCATCAAGTCGTCGATATTGAACTCCGGCTCCCCGAAGAATGCCTCGGCCCCTTGTTGCTGAAGCTCGACCATCTCTCTCAGCAGCACGCCAACCGTCTGCTTGGACATTCCGCCGTAGTCCTTGAGCTCCGCTGCGCCATCGCCGCCGAGATACTGGAGGACCGCGCGCAGATCGGAGAAATCGAGCAGCAACAGGCCCTTGTCATCGCAATACTTGAACACGAGCGTGAGCACGCTCGTCTGCGTGTCGTTCAGCCCGAGCACCTTCGAGAGCAGCAGCGGGCCGAAGGCCGAGACGGTCGCGCGAAGCTGGGCGCCGCTTTTCCCGGTGAGGCTCAGGAACTCGACCGGGAACGCGCTCGGGCTCCACGCGAACCCGGTGTCCTTCGCCCGCTGGGTGATCCGATCGTTAGGCGTCCCGGCGGCGCCCACGCCGGACAGGTCACCCTTGACATCGGACAGAAAGACCGGCACGCCCGCTCGCGACAGCTGCTCGGCCACGAGCTGCAGCGTTCGTGTCTTGCCCGTACCGGTCGCGCCGGCAATCAGCCCGTGTCGGTTGAGCATCGCGAGCGGAATGCGAACGATCGGCTCGGGATCGCACTCGCCGTCGGCGAGGACGGATCCGAGCGTGATCGCGTCGCCAGAGCTTGCGTACGCCTTCTTGGCCGCCTCGATGATGTCCGCCCGCATCGACAAACCCTTGTTGGAGTCTGCATCACTCTAGCACGCCACGGCGGTTGGCGGGAGCAGCAGGGCCCCAAATCCGGCTCCCTCGGGTTGGTGCCCTTTGGACGGTGGGTTAGGTTTCCGCTCCAGTGGCGGTCACCGTGTGACGCCCGAACGGCGCCGTCCAAGCGTTGACGAGCCGCCGGGATACGTTACCTCCCTCGCACCTCTCATGAACATCGAGATCACTCCGAAAAAGACCGATGGGGTCGAGCGCCTCCTCCAGATCTCGGTGCCAGTCGAGACGGTCCGTGACGCCGAGGACAAGGCGGCGCGGCGCTATGCGACGCGGGTGCGACTGCCGGGATTCCGGCCGGGCAAGGCGCCACCGGCGATGGTCAAGAAGAAGTTCGCGGACGCCATCCGACAGGAAACGCTCGAGAGCCTGGTGCAAGAGGCTTACAAGGAAGTCGTGGAGCGCGAGCAGCTGAAGCTCGCATCGCAGCCGCACGTGCACGACGTGAAGTTCGGCGACAACGAGCCGCTCACCTTCGAGCTGCACCTCGAGGTCCGGCCGGAGGTCGCGCTCTCGCGCACGCAGGGATTCCGCGTGCAGCGCAACGAGCGACACGTGACGGACGAGCAGGTGCGCGAACAGGTGGATCAGGTGCGGGAACAGCGCGCGACCTGGACACCCGTCGAAGACCGGCCTGCCCCGGGCGACATGGTGACCGTGGTGCTGGCAACCGCGGACGAAACCGGTGCCATGCCGGAGGGGAAGCAGTATCCCCTGGTGCTTGGTGCCGGCCAGGCGATTCCCGGCATCGAGGAGCTGATCATGGAGGCACAGCCCGGCCAGACGGTCGAGCGGCCCGTGAAATGGCCGGAAGACTTCCCGGATGAATCGCAGCGCTCGCAGACCAAGACGGTTCGCGTCACGGTGCAGGATGTGAAGAGAAAGACGCTGCCCGAGCTCGACGACGCGTTCGCGCGCGAGGTGGGCGACTTCGATTCGATCGATGCGCTGCGCAAAGCGGTGCGCGACGATCTCGAGGCGAACGCCCAGAGAGAAACGGAGTCCGAGGTCCGCCAGCGACTGCTCGATGACATCATCGGCGCCAACCAGTTCGACATTCCGCCAAGCTGGGTCGCGCAGCTCGTCGACGCGTACGCCAACGCCTACCAGATCCCCGAGGGGGAGAAGGAGCGATTCGCAGGGGAATTCCGCCCCATGGCCGAGCGACAGGTCCGACGCGATCTGGTCATCGATACGGTCGCCGAGCGGGAAAGCCTAACGGCAACCGAGGCGGATCTGGATGACCGCATCGCCGAGACTGCCGCGAAGCGCGGAGCCGATCCGGGCCAATTGTACGCGTCGCTACAGAAAGCGGGACGACTCAAGGAGCTCGAGCGCTCGATCACCGAGGACAAGGTGTTCAAGTGGCTCCTCGAGCGAAACACGGTCGAGACGAACGGCTAGTTTTCTAGTAGATCCTTCCACCGTCAGAGAAGCCTTATGCCGACGATCTATCCTCCGTACGTCATCGAGCGTTCGAGTCGGGGCGAGCGCACGTACGACATTTTCTCGCGGCTCCTCATGGACCGCATCATCTTCCTCGGGACGCCCATCAACGATGACGTCGCGAACATCGTGATCGCCCAGCTGCTGTTCCTCGAGGCAGACAATGCGGACCGCGACATCCATCTGTACATCAATTCGCCGGGCGGCAGCGTATCGGCGGGTCTCGCGATCTACGACACGATGCAGTGGATGAAGTCGCCGGTGAACACAATTTGCATGGGTCTCGCGGCGAGCATGGGGGCGTTCCTCCTCGCAGCGGGGCGAAACGGCAAGCGCTCGGCGCTGCCGCACTCGCGCATCATGATTCACCAGCCGTCGGGCGGAGCCCAGGGCACGGCGGCAGATATCGAGATTCAGGCGAAGGAGATCATTTACCTTCGCGGCAAGATGAACGAGCTCATGGCGAAGCATACGGGACGGCCCGTGGAGCAGATCGAGCGCGACATCGACCGTGACCGCTTCATGTCGGCCGAGGAAGCGAAGTCCTATGGCATCGTGGATCACGTGATTGCTCAGCGTGGCGAACTCGTTGAGCCCTCGAAGCAACCGTCGATGACTTCTTTGTGATGTGAAGGGGGCGCCGGCTCGTGAACGAATTCACAAGCGGCGCCCGTCATTTTTGCTTGACCCCGTAAGGGGCCGTCTATTAGCTATCCCCAGCCACCCCGCCGGACCGGCGTGGGTATCCCGCATACGGACCGCCATGTCCCACGATAAACACCTCCGCTGCTCGTTCTGCGGCAAATCGAAAGACTCGGTCCGGAAGTTCATTTCCGGGCCCTCGGTCTACATTTGCAACGAGTGCATCGCCCTCTGCAACGAGATTCTTGCCGAGGACGAAGAGCGCGAGGTTGCCGAGGCAATCACCCAGGTCCCGTCGCCACACGAGATCAAGGACGTCCTCGACCAGTACGTGATCGGACAGGAGCACGCGAAGAAGGCGCTGTCTGTTGCCGTCTACAATCACTACAAGCGCATCAACTCCGCCTCGGCTCGTGATGACGATGTCGAGCTCGACAAGTCGAACATCCTGCTGATCGGACCCACCGGGGTCGGCAAGACGCTGCTCGCGCAGACGCTCGCTCGCATCCTGGATGTACCGTTCACCATCGCGGACGCGACGACGCTGACCGAAGCGGGCTATGTGGGCGAAGATGTCGAGAACATTCTCGTCAGGCTTCTGCAGGCGGGCGATTTCAACGTCGCCGAGTGCGAGCGTGGAATCGTATACATCGACGAGATCGACAAGATCGCGCGCAAGTCGGAGAACCCGAGCATAACGCGAGACGTTTCCGGCGAAGGCGTGCAGCAGGCGCTGCTCAAGATTCTCGAGGGTACGGTCGCCTCGGTACCGCCCCAGGGCGGTCGGAAGCATCCGCAACAGGAATACATCCAGATCAACACGAAGGACATCCTGTTCATCTGCGGCGGCGCGTTCGATGGCCTCGAGAAGATCATCGAGTCCCGCGTGGGCAGAAAGCAGATCGGCTTCACCCAGGAAGAGGTGAAGAGCGGGAAGGCGAAGCAGATCGCGAAGAATCCCTTCGCCGAGGTCGAGCCGGATGACCTGCTCCGCTACGGGCTGATTCCCGAGCTCGTCGGCCGCCTCCCCGTCTGCGTGCCGCTCGAAGCGCTCGATGAGGACGCCCTCGTTCGGATCCTCAAGGAGCCGAAGAACGCGCTGACGAAGCAGTACACGAAGCTGTTCGAGCTCGAGGAAGTGAAGATCGGGTTCGAGGAAAGCGCCCTCCGTGCGGTCGCCGAGAAGGCCCTGCGTCGCGGCACAGGCGCGCGCGGCCTGCGCGCGATCCTCGAGGAAATCCTCATGGACGTGATGTTCGAGCTGCCCAGCCGGGAAGACGTGGTCGAGGTGAAGGTCACCGAGCCGTGCGTCACCCAAGGCACGCCCCCCCTCCTCGAGATTTCGCCGAAGAGGCAGAAGAAAGAAGCATGAGCTGAACTGGTAATTGGTTACTGGAGCTGGTTATTGGTTACTTGACCCCCCGGGATGCCGCCCTCAGCGAGATGAGCGTCCCGGGGTTCTGATTACCGGTAACCAGTTCCAGTAACCTGTTACCAGTTCAGTTCAGTCGGGTCCGTGCCCGCTCTCTGTGTCGTAGATTTCCGGGCATGTCTCTGATCCTTACCCGCGACGCCGAGCGCTTCCAGGTGCCGGAACGCCTGCCCGTTCTGCCGCTCCGGGATGTCGTGTTGTTTCCATACGTCGTCATGCCGCTCATCATCGGGCGGTCGCAGTCGCTCGCCGCGGTCGACGCGGCGGCCGGCGACGGGAACGTCGTTCTCCTCGTCGCACAACGGAACGCCGATCAGCAGGATCCGGCCGCCGCCGACCTTTTCCGGATTGGCGTGGTCGCCCGGCTTATGCAGGTGGTTCGGCTGCCCAACGGCACGACCAAGATTCTCGTCGAAGGCATCGCGCGCGCCCGTGTGACGCGATACGCGACGTCCGCCGGCACGCTGCGCGCGACCATTGCGCCCGAGCCGCTCGTCGACGAAACGGAACCGGCCGATCAGTCGGCGCTCGGCCGGCGGGTGCTGTCCCTGTTCGAGGAGTACGTATCGCTTCACCGGCGCATCCCGGCGGAGGTCGTCACGCTCGTGCAGGCGACCGCGTCCGAGGAGCGGCAGGCGTGTGCCGTGTCGGCACACCTCGCCGTTCGCCACGACGTTAGGCAGACACTCCTCGAGGCGCCCACTCTCCCTGCCCTGCTCTCGCAGCTGGCGCAGCTGCTCGCTGCCGAGATCGAGATTCTCCGGCTCGAGCGGAAGATCGAGGACGACGTCCGGGGCTCACTCTTCCAGAACCAGCGCGAGTTCTACCTGCAGGAACAGCTCAAGGCGATTCACCGCGAGCTCGGGCAGGAGGACGACGACTTTGGCGACCTCGAAGCCGCCATCGAGAAGAAGGGACTTCCGGACGTGGTGAAGGCGCGTGCGCACCGCGAGCTCCGGAAGCTGCGCCGCATGTCGCCCCTGTCGCCCGAAGCGACCGTCGCGCGGAACTTCGTCGACTGGGTGCTCGCGCTGCCGTGGACCGAGCGGACCGACGATGCGCTCGACGTGGCGAAGGCTCGCGTGATCCTCGACGAGGACCACTATGGCCTGGTCGAGGTGAAGGAGCGCATTCTCGACTACATCGCGGTGCTGTCGCTGGTTGGTAAGCTCGAGGGGCCGATTCTCTGCCTCGTTGGGCCGCCGGGCGTCGGGAAAACATCGCTCGGGCGCTCGGTGGCCCGCGCCCTCGGGCGCCGGTTCGCGCGGATGTCGTTAGGCGGCGTGCGCGACGAGGCGGAGATCCGCGGCCACCGGCGCACGTACATCGGTTCGATGCCTGGCCGGGTCATCCAGGCCATGCGTCGCGCCGAGGTGGTGAACCCCGTACTGCTGCTCGACGAGGTCGACAAGCTGGGGCAGGACTACCGCGGCGATCCGGCGTCCGCGCTCCTCGAGGTGCTGGACCCGGAACAGAACCGCACGTTCAGCGACCACTACCTGGAGGTCGACTACGACCTGTCGCACGTGCTGTTCATCACGACCGCAAACTCCCTGTCCACCATCCCGGAGCCGCTGCGCGACCGGATGGAGATCATCCGGCTTCCCGGCTACCTGGATCTCGAGAAGCAGGCGATCGCGCGACAATTCCTCATCCCGAAGCAGCTGCGTCAGAACGGGCTGGACCCCGCGTCGATAACGTTCGAAGAGACCGCGGTGTCGGACATCATCCATCGCTACACACGCGAGGCCGGCGTGCGGGATCTCGAGCGCCGCATTGCGCGCATCGGCCGCAAGCTCGCCCGGAGACGTGCGGAGCCCGCGACCGCCGCCGGTGCCTCGGAGCCTAACGAGCGTACGAGTACGGAGGCGACGCCGGCACCGGCAAAGCGTTCGCGTGCGAAGAAAGCCCAGCCGTCGAGCGTGCCACAACCAGCCGCGACGCCCGCCGCGGGCACGACCGTCACCTCGGAGGATCTCCGCGCATTGCTGGGCGTGGCTCCGTACGACCCGGCAGACATGTCCCTCGAGGACAAGGTCGGTGTGGCCACCGGGCTCGCCTATACGTCGGTCGGTGGCGAGACGCTCGAGATCGAGGTCGCGGTAGTCCGGGGCCGCGGCAAGGTCCAGCTCACGGGCACGTTAGGCGACGTGATGAAGGAGTCGGCGAGCGCCGCACTCAGCTATGCGCGGTCGCGTGCGGCCGCCCTCGGCATCGATCGCGACTTTCACCGGAGTCGCGACCTTCACGTCCACATTCCGGACGGCGCGACGCCGAAGGATGGCCCGTCGGCGGGCATCGCCATCGCCACCGCGGTGATCAGCGCCCTCACCGGCCGACCCGTGCGCGGGAACACGGCCATGACGGGGGAGATCACGCTGCGTGGCCGAGTGCTGCCGATCGGAGGCCTCAAGGAGAAGTCGGTCGCGGCGCATCGCAACGGCATCGCGCACGTCATCATCCCGTTCGGGAACGCGCGCGAGCTCGAGGAGCTCCCGGACGAGGTTCGGGCCGCAGTCCAGTTCCACCCGGTCCGCACGATGGACGAGGTCATGGCGCTGGTGATCCCGGGAATAGTGGCGACCGCTCCGGAAATGCCCATTGCGGCTCCGAACGTCGGCGTGCCGGCACCGACCACCCACTGATGGCGTCCGATACGGGGACCGATCCGCTCGTCATTCGAGAGCTTCGCTTTCTCGGGCCGATGGCGACAGTCGACGGCTGGCGTCCCGAGATCACGCTCCCCGAAATCGCGTTTGCCGGGCGCTCGAACGTCGGCAAGTCGTCGCTCCTCAACCGGCTCGTACGCCGGAAGGCGTTCGCGCGCGTGAGCCGCACGCCGGGACGGACACGCGAGATCAACTTCTTCGAGGTCAATCGGCGGTTCGTGCTCGTCGACCTTCCGGGGTACGGCTACGCGAGGATCTCCAAGGATCGGCGCGCCGAATGGCGCCCGCTCATCGAAAGTTACCTGCGCCGCTCGAGCAACCTCCGTGGCGTCGTGCAGCTCATCGATGTGCGCCGCGATCCGACGGACGATGACCTGCAGATGCTCGACTTCCTGAGCGATCTCGGGACGCCAACGGTTGTCGCGATCACGAAGGTCGACAAGCTCTCGCCAACGGCGAGAGCGGCTCGCATCGACGAGCTCACCGCCTCGTTAGGTCTGGATGCCGATCAGGTGATCCCGTTCAGCGCGCATACCGGAGCGGGGCGTGACGCGCTGGCGGCTGCGATCGTCGCCCTCACCGAGCCGGAGGCAGGCACAACCCCACAGGTCCCATGACCATTGCGCATGCGGCCCAGGATCGCCGCGCACTGCTGATGGCATCGCTCGTCTGTGCCGTCGCGTGTGCGTCGTCGGCACCCGCGCCACCCTCGACCGCCGTTGCCCCACGCACAGGAGCGGTCGCCGACACCGCAGCGGGCCGCCAACGCGCGGCGGCAGACACAGTCCCCGGGCTCCCACCACCGGGATTCGGAACGCTGCGCCAGGACGACATTTCCCTCAAGCTCTCGGTCTCGAACCTCCAGGTCCGCGCTACTGCACTGGACGAGTCGATCATCCGGCTGTTGTCGCCTGATTCCTACCGCGCGCTATCGGAGCTCAAGCGGAGTAAATCCGAGGCGATCGCCGCCGTGGCCCGGCGTAACGCGGTGCGCGACCTCAGCCTCTGGTACGTGTCGTTCTTCGCGGTCGAGCAAGGGGAAACCAGATTCAGTCCTCGCGAGTTCATCATCACGAACGTCGGGCGGGATTTTCGGCCGCTCGACATTCTGCCCATCACGCCGGGGTTCGGGGAACAGCGGCTTCGGCAGAATGGCCGACAGGATGGGTTGTACGTGTTCGATGGTCAACTCGACGTGCAGCAGCCGCTCACCGTCTCGTACGAAACGGCCCGCAACGATTCCTGGGGGCAGATGCTACCCCAGATCGAGCGCGAGCGCGCTTTGGTCAAGAGCCGGGCGGCGGCACGCCGCGTGCCCTGATCCGGCGAGCCGTTACACGTTAGGCTCCCGCTCACCCTCGCTCTCCCGGATGCTCGCCATGGTTTTGCGCCCACTTCGTTCGGTGCCCCCGTGCGACAACGCCAAGCTCGCCGACGCCTGGCTCGAGCAGCTCGGGGCGGCGCTATCCGATCCGCGCTGCGACCGCTCGCTGCTCTGTCGGAAAACGTTGGCCGAGCTGGCGTACCCGGACTACGCGTCGAACTGGGAGACGGCCGTCGAGGATTCGTCGCTCCCGCTGGCGACGCGGCTTGCTCTCGGTGCGCTCGATCCGCGCAATGTGACGCTCGAGCCCGAGTACTACGCCGAATGTGACGTCGAGAAGTTCCAGCGAGTGAAACCGCTGTTGTGGCTGTGGTATTCGTTCGACCGGCTGCCGATCGGTGGGCAGAACGTCGAGCTGGGCGTCAAGTTCCGGCGACTCCTCGCGCCACACATCTTCAAGCGCGTGGGCGCGAACTTCAAGGCATTTCAGCACGTCGAATTTTCCTTCGGGTACAACATCGAGGCGGGCGATAACGTGGTCGTGCACCGCCATGTGCTCCTCGACGATCGCGGCGGGATCGTCATGGGCAACAACGTGTCGATCAGCGACTACGCCAACATCTACAGTCACACGCATAGCATCGTGGATCAGCGCGACGTGACCGACGCGTGCACGGTGCTCGATGACGGCGTGCGCATTACCTATCACGCGACGGTACTCGCGGGGGTGCATGTCGCCGAGCAGGGGATGGTCGGGGCGATGGCGGTCGCGACGAAGGACGTGCGGGGGTACCACGTGTACGTCGGGATTCCCGCGAAGAGTGTTCGCGTGAAGCCTAACGCGCCTCCGGAGGCGACGAAGCTGACGAGCGTCAGGCCGGGCAACCAGGGATGAGGGATGAGGGATGAGGGATGCCCGTAGCCGTGGTCTCACCCCCATCCCGCATCCCGCATCCCCCATCCCCCATCCCCCA
>Ga0070670_100004261_pt1 | contig 11965 bp, 11 predicted proteins | sample KBSS63metaG_FD_64665 | JGI IMG/M metagenome (GOLD analysis project Ga0070670, IMG submission 64665) | Switchgrass rhizosphere microbial communities from Kellogg Biological Station, Michigan, USA - KBS S6-3 metaG | ecosystem: Host-associated > Plants > Roots > Rhizosphere > Soil ... | reverse complement strand
GCCGGCGCACGAGTCGTTGGCGGCATAGATTAGTGGCATGACTCCGACGTCCTTCTCTGAAGCATTTCTGCGGCTCGCGCTGGCCGCCGTCCTCGGCGGCGCGATCGGACTCGAGCGCGAGTACCGCCGCAAACCGGCCGGACTCCGGACCAACATGCTGATCGCGCTCGGGTCTGCGTTGTTCTCGATTCTGTCCGTCGAACTCGGCGCGGGTGCGGGATCTCCCGACCGCATCGCCGCTCAGGTGGTGACCGGCATCGGCTTTCTTGGGGCTGGCGCGATCCTTCGCAGTGGCGAGAACGTCCATGGCCTGACTACCGCCGCGACGATCTGGGTCAACGCGGCGATTGGCATGGCGGCAGGTCTTGGCTCGTATACCGTCGCGGCGGTCAGCGCGGCAATCACCCTCGTGGTGCTCGCCCTGCTGCCCTTCGTAGAAGGGTTTTTCGAAAAGCGAGCAGGCGAGCCCTGACGCCGGCCGCGTCGTCCACGCTGCAGCCCTAGTGCGGGGCCAGCGCGCTGAACGCCACACCGATGTAGTAGGGCCAGACCAGGATGGCGAGCACGGCCTTCCAGAACGTCAGGTGCAGGAACCCGATCGTAAAGAACCAGCCGAACGCCCATATCGTGCCGGTCCACGTGTGCTGCTCGATTCTGATTCGTTCCATGTTTGACCGCCTGGTCATGAAGGCGCCGTCGGCGACGCCGGTTTCGCTTCGGCTCGAGCCCTGACGCTCAGAACCGTTCGAGTACCCTCCTCGGAATCGACGATGACAGAAGCCGTTGATCCATTGGTGCCACGTTGGAGGTAGACGCGTGCCGCTCGTTCAATGACACGTGTGACGTGCTCCGACGAAGAACGTGCGACCGAAATCGCAATGTCGCTGTGGGCGGTTCGATCCGCCGACACTCCGATGAGTGGCAGATTCCTGATGTCCGTGCGTGGCGCTTCATCGGAGGCAAACGTGGCCATCGAGACCAGCCAGCCTTCGTGAGCAATGGTGAAGTCGTTCAGAGCGTCGGCCCAATCGTTTGGCGGAACTTCTTCGATACGCATCGCTGCACCTGCCACAACCACGGTGGTACGCCGCCCCTGCTTCGTGGAACGACGTCAATCCGACATCCATTGCGGATCAAGCACACGTCGAGCCAACCGGGCACGCTCGTGCCGGCGGCGACCGTCGCGCCGGCGGGCCGTCATGCGACTTCTTTCCGGGCAAGCGCGCGAGTTTTCGCACGTCAGGCATGGAGTCCCCCGGCTCGCACACGGGCGTGATCGGCATGCACGTTGCCGCGAAATTTGCACACGTTCATCGCGAGCGAGGACTCCCCATGATGCAGGAGTGGATCAGGCGACATCCGCTGTCCGCATATTTCTTCGTGGCGTACGCGGTTTCGTGGAGCATTGCCGTGCCGCTTGCGCTGCAGGCGCAAGGCGTCATCACGACGCGTCTTCCGTTGGCGCTCCACTACCTGACGGCGTTCGGCCCGGCTGCGGCGGCGATCGCGATCGGCCGGCTGCTTCGGCCGCCTGCACGGCCAGACGGGCGCTCGCGATCGCAGCTCTTTGGCCGTTCGTTTGGCTGGTGGACGGTGGGGTTGGTGTCGCCGTTGTTCCTGTTCGTCCTCGCGCGAATGGCAGCAGCGCTCCTCGGCCAGCCCGTGCCGACGTGGAGGTCACTTGGACACGTCAGCTTCCTGCCCGATCTCGGGCTCGCGGCGTGGGGACTCTGGTTCTTGACGAGCGGGTGTGGCGAAGAAGCCGGCTGGCGGGGCTTCGCGCTACCTCGCCTGCAGCGAACGCACTCGGCGATGACAAGCAGTCTCCTGCTGGGAATCGGCTGGGCGGGATGGCATCTGCCTGCGTTTTTCTACATCCCTGGTTACTCCGCGATCGGTTTGCGCATGCTGCCGGGATTCTTCCTGGGGCTGCTTGCCGGTGCCATCGTTCTGACGTGGCTGTACAACAGCAGTCGCGGCAGCGTGCTCGCCGCGGCGTTGTGGCATGCGTCGTTCAACTTCGTGACGGCGTCGCCAGACGCCGGCGGGCTGGTGGCGGCGATCGCAAGCACACTCGTAATGGTGTGGGCCGTCGTGATCGCATGGCGCTATGACTGGGCGACGCTCACCACGCGATCCAGAGGGCGGCCGCGATCGGTACGCGCCACTCGCGCCGAGAGGGCGCGCGCGTTTCCCGGAGACGAGCTGATCCCGGATGCCATCGCCACGCTGACGCACGGCGTCACCATTCGTCGTGCGGCGCGAGACGTGTGGCCCTGGCTGCTGCAAATGGGGGCCGGCACGCGCGCTGGGTGGTACAGCTACGACTGGTTGGATAACGGCCGTCAGCCGAGCGCCACGCGCATCGTCCCGGAACTCCAGCATCCAGCCGTCGGCACGATCTTCCCCGCATTGCCGCGTGTGACGGAAGGATTCACGGCGCTGGCGATCGAACTCGAGCGTGTGTTGATACTTGGTTGGCCGGCGGCGGATGGGACGCCAGAGGTGACGTGGACGTTCCTTCTCGATGGAGTGTCGCCCGGTGTCACGCGTCTGCTCGTGCGCGTCCGCGGAGGACCTGGCTATCGATTTCACGGCCTGCCATTGCGGCTGACGCGACTCGTCGTCCGGGTTGTTCATTTCGTCATGCAGCGGAAGCAGTTGCTTGGCATCGTGAGGCGCGCGGAAACCATCGACCTTCATCTCTCTGGGTACAAGGCCCGCGAAGGTGAAGCCGCGTAGCTGATTGGGAGGCGTTATGTCCGTCGCCGCACTGGACCGCATGACTGTCGAAGGATATGCCCGCCACGGCTTCGAGTCGGTGCGCGAGGCGTTTGCAGACAACTTCACGCGACGCCACGAGCTGGGCGGCGCGTGCTGCGCCTACTACAGAGGCGAGAAGGTCGTCGATCTCTGGGGTGGTATTCGAAACAAGCAGACTGGGAAGCCCTGGGAGCGCGACACGATGGTCGTCGTCCATTCGGCGAGCAAGGGTCTGGCCGCGATGACACTCGCCGTCGCTCACTCGCGAGGATGGCTGGACTATGACGAGCGCGTATGTACCTACTGGCCGCAGTTCGCGCAGCACGGCAAGGAGCGAATCACGGTCCGGCAACTCCTGGCGCATCAGGCAGGGTTGTTCGCGATCGACGAGCCTGTCGATCGCAGCGTCGTCGCCGACCTCGATCGCTTGGCCCTCATTCTGGCGCGGCAGACACCATCATGGGAACCGGGCACCCGGCAGGCGTATCACGCGCTCAGTCTCGGCTTCTATGAGGGCGAGTTGATGCGACGCGTCGATCCCTGCCACCGCAGCCTGGGACAGTTCTTCCACGATGAGATTGCGACACCCCTTGGCGAGGACGTTTACATCGGGTTGCCCGAGACGATTCCGAATTCGCGCCTGGCGACGATTGCGCCGCCGCGGCCGTTCCAGATGCTGTTCGGCTTCCCGCTCCGCTTCACGTTGGAGGCGGTGAATCGACGTTCGAACATCTCTCGGGCACTCGAGATCAACCCCGGGACTCGGGTGTACTTCGATGAGCCGCGCATCTACGCGCGCAATCTCGAGGTGCCGTCCGGCGGCGCGGTGGGCACTGCGCGGGCGATCGCGCACGCCTATGGCGTGTTTGCCACCGGCGGACGCGAGCTGGGTTTGCGGAAGGAGACGCTCGACTTACTGGCCGCACCCGCAATTCCGCCAACACGAGGGTTTTATGACGAGTGTCTGAAGGGCGACGGCGTGCAGTTTTCGCTCGGCTTTATGAAACCGAGCCGCGTGTGGCCATTCGGCAGCGCCCGCTCGTTTGGGTCTCCAGGAGCGGGAGGGTCCCTGGGCTTTGCCGATCCAACGGCCGGCGTCGGATACGCCTATGTGACGAGCCAGATGGGGACGGCTTTGACCGGAGACCCGCGCGATATGGCGCTGAGAGATGCGCTCTATGCGGCGCTCGCGCGTTCATGAGGCGCACCATGTCGTCCAGCAAGGCCTTCATCACGACACACTTGCGACCCCGGCGAAACATTTCGCGGCTGCGGGGAAACTTTCGCGGACAACCGTAGCGAAATACGACCCGGCGAGGCGCTGAGTCGGATGGGTGCGCGCTATTTTCACTACGCGCGTGGCATCGCCCGTGCTGTGGTGATCGTGGAGATCCGCGCGTGACGGTCGCCGCCTCGATCAAGCCAACTGACTCCGTTTCCGACACTTTGCCCGTCTTCACCGCGAGGGGACTGACGAAGGTGTACGAGATGGGGGAAGTGCGCGTCGAAGCGCTCCGTGGCGTCGATTTCGACCTCTCACCTGGTGAGTTCGTCGTACTGCTCGGCCCTTCCGGCTCCGGCAAGTCAACATTGCTCAACATTCTCGGCGGCCTCGACGTGCCCACGGCCGGTGAGGTGATTTACGAGGGACGGAACCTCACGACCGCGGACGAGGGCACCTTGACGGCCTACCGAAGAAACCACATCGGGTTCGTGTTCCAGTTCTACAACCTGATTCCCAGTTTGACCGCGCGCGAGAACGTCGCGCTCGTCACCGAGCTTGTCGAAAATCCCATGTCGCCCGAGGACGCCCTCCGCCTGGTGGGGCTCGGCGAGCGTCTCGATCACTTTCCGGCGCAACTCTCCGGCGGCGAGCAGCAGCGCGTCGCCATCGCGCGCGCCATTGCGAAGCAACCGGCCGTACTGCTTTGCGACGAGCCAACCGGCGCACTCGACATCACGACGGGCGTGGTCGTCCTCGAAGCGCTCGAACGCGTGAACCGCGAGCTCGGGACCGCGACGGTGGTCATCACGCACAACGCCGCAATCGCCGGAATGGCGGACCGTGTCGTTCGCCTCGCTGACGGACGTGTTGTGAATGTCGCGGTGCAGCCGCGCAGGGCCGGGGTGAGGGACCTCCAATGGTAGCGATGCCTTCGCGAGTGCGCATGCTCGATCGCAAGCTGCTGCGCGATCTCTGGGCCATGAGGGCACAGGCAGCAGCCATCGCGGCGGTGATGGCCGCCGGCGTGACGATGTTCGTCGCCTACTTCTCGAACTTCGACTCGCTGCAACGGGCCCGGGCCGCCTATTACGAGCAGGCGCGCTTTGCGGACGTGTTTGCCTCGCTCAAGCGAGCGCCGTCTCGCATTGAAGCGCGGATGGCGGCCATTCCGGGCGTTCACGCCGTGGCCACTCGCGTCGTTGCAGATGTGACGCTCGATGTGCCCGGGATGCCGGATCCGGCGACCGGCCGTCTCATCTCCATTCCCGACCGCGGGCGGCCGCCGCTCAACGACGTGCTCCTGCGCCGCGGCCGCTGGGTCGATTCCGCACGCGCAGACGAGGTGCTTGCCAGCGAACTGTTCTGCGAGTCGCACGGCCTCGAACCCGGCGATCGCATTGCGGCGCTCATCAACGGGCGCCGCCGTGAACTGACGATCGTCGGCGTGGCCCTCTCGCCTGAATACGTGTACGCGATTGCGCCTGGCCAGATGTTTCCCGACAACCGGCGCTTCGGCGTCTTCTGGATGAACCGCCGCAGTCTGGCGTCGGCGTTTGACATGGAGGGCGGGTTCAACGACGTCTCGCTCACGCTCAACCGTGACATCGCCCCGTCGGCGGTGATCGCGGCCGTCGATCGTCTGCTCGAGCCCTATGGCGGCCGAGGCGCCCTCCCGAGGTCTCTCCAGATTTCCCACTGGACGCTCGACAACGAGCTGACCCAACTGCAGACATTCGGACTGCTGGTTCCAGGCATTTTCCTCGGCGTCGCGGCGTTCGTGCTGCACATTGCGCTGACGCGTGCGCTCGCGCTGCAACGGCCACAGATCGCGGCACTCAAAGCACTGGGGTATTCGAACGGCGCCGTCGGGTGGCATTACGTGAAATGGGCGTTGGCGGTCGCCGGTGTGGCCGCGGTAACCGGCGTGGCCGTCGGCGCGTGGGTCGGCGCGAGTTTTGTCGGCATCTACAACGCGTTCTTCCGCTTTCCGACGCTCGCGTATCGCTTGTCGGCTGCTCTCGTCGTGCTGTCGATCCTTGGCACGCTTCTGATCGCCGCGTTCGGGGCGCTGTCAGCCGTACGTCGCGCTGTGCGCATCCCTCCGGCTGAGGCGATGCGTCCCGAACCTCCAGCACGGTATCGCCGCAGCATCGTGGAGTCACGATGGCGGCCGCTTCGCCTGACGTTTGCGATGCGCATGGTCGTGCGCACGCTCGAACGCCAGCCGACGAAGGCAGCGGCTTCAGTGATCGGCATCGGATTCGCGGTGGCCGTGCTGTTCGTCGGGTTGGCGTTCATGGACGTGATGAACACGCTGATCGACGAGCAATTCAGCGTGACGATGCGCCAGGATGCGACCCTTACCTTCGCCGAGCCGCGCAGCAGCCGCGCGGTCCACGACGTCGGGCACTTGCCAGGTGTGCTCGACGTCGAGCCGCTGCGAGCGGTGCCCGCCCGGTTGCGCGCAGGGACTCGCTCGCGAACACTGGCCATCACCGGCCTCATGACTGAGCCGCTCTTGATGCGTGTCGTCGATCGTTCGCAGGGAGCGATGGCGTTACCGGCGGATGGCCTGGTGGTCTCGCAGATGCTCGGCGACATTCTCGGAGTAGCCGTCGGCGATACGTTGCGCGTTGAAGTGCTCGAGGGACGCCGTCCAATGCGTGATGTCAGGGTCGCCGGAATGGTCGACGACGCGCTCGGACTCCAGGCGTATATGCGGCTCGAAGCGCTGCATCGCCTGCTGCGCGAGGGAGACGTGGTCTCGGGCACGGCAGTAACCATCGACGAGGCCGAACGGGGTCGCTTCTACGCCGCCGTAAAGGCGATGCCGGCGATTGCCGGTGTCGCGATGCGCGACGAAGCGCTTGCGAACTTCCGCGACACCATGGCGGAGCACATGGACCTGTCGATCTTCATCAACGTCCTCTTCGCGGCCATCATCGCGTTTGGCGTTGTGTACAACTCAGCGCGCATATCGTTGTCCGAGCGGAGCCGCGAGCTGGCCAGCCTGCGGGTGCTTGGCTTCACGCGGGCGGAAATTTCGCTCATTCTGCTCGGCGAGATCGCAATTCTGACGGTGCTGGCGCTGCCGATCGGCGTCGGCATCGGATACGTGTTGGGTCAGCTCATCATGGCGGAGTTCACCAACGAGGTGTACCGCCTGTCGTTTGTCGTGAACCCGGCAACAATCGCCTGGGCGTGGCTGACGGTCATTGCTGCGACGGTTGTGTCCGGTCTGCTGGTCCGCCGTCGGCTCGATCGGCTCGACCTCATCGCTGTGCTCAAGACACCGGAGTGACGAAGATGCTTCGACTACTTACGGATCGCCGCCTGCTGCTCTCGGCAGTTGTCATCGGAAGCCTCATCGCGGTGGCGCTGTGGCCGAGAGCCGTGGTGGTAGACCTTGCGGCCGTGTCCCGCGGTCCACTGGTCGTCACGATTGACGAGGAAGGGCGTACCCGTGTGCGCGATCGATTCGTCGTCACCGCGCCTGTGACGGGACGGATCCTTCGTATCGAGCTCGAGCCGGGCGATCGTGTGACGCGCGGGGAGGTGATCGCACGCATTCAACCGGAATCCCCTCCGTTGCTCGACGCGCGGACGCGTGCGGAAGCGCAAGCCGCCCTGGAAAGCGCCGACGCCTCGCTCGGACACGCCCGCGCCGAGGAGCAACGCGTCCGCGCCACGCACGACCAGGCCCAGCGTGAGCTTGCGCGGACCCGCCGGCTGACGGCCGCTGGCGTCACGACGACGCAGGACCTCGACACCCGCGAGGCCGAGGTGGTCGTGACGAAGGAAGCGGTCAACGCCGCCGCCTTTGCCGTCCGCGCCGCGTCAGCCGATGTCGAACGGGCCCGAGCGCGGCTGGCGAATTCCGCGCCGGCAAGCGTCCGCACAGCCGTCGCTGTCAGGGCGCCGGTGGATGGCGTCGTGCTCCAGCGGCTGCGTGAAAGCGAGAGTGTCGTTCCGGCCGGTGAGCCGCTCGTCGAGATTGGCGATCCCCGTCAGATGGAGATTGTCACCGATTTGTTGTCGACCGATGCGGTCCGCGTCCGCCCGGGTGCCCGCGCCACGATCGAGCAGTGGGGTGGTGATACACCGCTCGACGCAGTCGTCCGCCGAATCGAGCCGGCGGGCTTCACGAAAGTCTCAGCGCTCGGCGTCGAAGAACAGCGCGTCAACGTCGTGCTCAACTTCGTGGATTCCGGCGAAGAGTCCGCATCCCTCGGTGACGGCTACCGTGTAGAAACGGCGATCGTGCTCTGGGAGGCTCCGAATGTATTGAAGGTCCCCACCAACGCGCTGTTCAGAGAAGGCACACGGTGGGCCGTGTACGTCGTGAGCGGCGGGCGAGCTCGGCGCACGTTTGTCGAAATCGGCCATCAGACGGGACAGGAAGCAGAGGTGCTGGAGGGCTTGTCCGAACGGATGACCGTTATCGTCCATCCGGGTGATCTCGTCCGTGACGGCGGACGGATCACCACGCGATCACAAGGTTGAAGCGATTCTTCCGCGCACGGCGCCCGTTCCGAGAGACCGCGCTCATGGCGTGACCGGATGATCTTCGAAGTGATAGGCGAACCGGACGGCGCCGGTCGTCACGACAAAATTGCGCGAATCGCGCAGCACGACCGTCGCGAGAATCTCCGGCCTGACGGTCCAGTGCCGGCTGACGAATACCGTGAGACCTCCGCCGCCTACCAGTGACGGATCATTGAACGTGATGGTGCTGCCCAGATTGGCCATGCCCATCATCCGTCGTCGATAGAAGCCTGGCATCGCGGTGTCAATGCGATTGAACGAGGCGTGGTACAGCCCGGCGCCGCCGGTCAGGAATGGGACGAACGGCCTCGGCGTGAGCAGCGCTACCTGCCCGGTGACGGAGGGTGCGAAGGCGCGTACGCCCTGGCCCCAATCGAGCCACGTGCCGCTGCCTTCGATCGCGAACCACGGCTTGACTTCCCAGCCCAATGCGCCGCCGGCAATCGCGGCACGGTCGCCCGATGTTGCCGCGGCCCCGCCAAACACGTTCAGTGTCGTCCCGTGACTCCACATGTTTCCCGCCGGAACGCTGCGAGACTGCGGCGGGGGTGTTCCTTGTGCTGACGCGGCCGCCGCCGCCATGAATATTCCGAACACGACGAATGGGCATCGTTGCAAGGAGGACATGATGTGCTCCCTTCACAGAGTTGATTGCATTTGTGGACGCAACGTATGTGCCTGGATTTGGCCGCTTGCAGCGCGATGACGCCACAGAGGGGCCGCGTAATCTTCCCGGCTGTTGCGGAAGATTCACCCACGCGAGTTGCCGGTCGTTCCGAAATTCACCGCCGTGAGCGCAGGCGCTCGGGGCACGTCTCTTGCGCCGTGACAAAGCGTTATGTCACTGCTCCACATTCTGGCGTCGTGGGTCGAAGGGCTCGTGCGCATCGCCATCGGCATCGGACTCTGTTGGATCGGAGTCGTCGAGGGCGCCGGCTACGGTCTGTTTCTTGGCGTAGTCGGCGCCCTCTTTCTTGTGGCGGGCATGGGCGAAATCGTGGCGGTCGAAGCTGCGGCCTTGCATCAGCGATGGGCGGAGAAGCCTATGAACAGCATCCGTCCTGCTCTCGCGGAGTGCGACATCCCGGTGTTCTATGCGACGAGCGAAGGGCAAACCCGGCGCGTTGCTGACCATCTGGTTGCGATATTTCGTGCGAAGGGGTTTACGAGCCGGGCCGTCGACGTCGCATCTTCCGATGCCGACTACGTGGACTGGGCCCGCGTCCGCGCCACGGTGGTTGGCGCGTCACTGCATGCACATCGGCATCAACGTGCGGCGAAGGCCTTTGTCCGGGAGCACGCGAGTGATTTGAACAGCCATCCCTCGGCATTCTTCTCCGTCAGTCTGGCCGCGGCATCACCGATACCCGCGGAACGCGATGCGGCGGCGCAGATCGCGTCGGAGTTTCCGTCGCGCGTGGGCTGGCATCCGCGCGAGATTGCATGCGTGGCAGGCCGGCTCGCGTACACGCAGTACGGGTGGCTGACGCGCTTCGTCATGAAACGAATCGCACGACGACACGATGCGCCGACCGACACGACACGGGATTGCGAATTGACAAACTGGAACGGTGTTGCGCGCCTGGCGGATTCGGTCGTCCGTATGGTCGAGGCGTCGGCGCACCGCGCCGCGTAGCCGGCACACGGGATCCATGATTGAGGCCGTCAGCGGACGCTCGTAATCGCATTGACGCTGATGACAGCGATGGTCGCCGCGGTCGGACCGCCGGCGACGCGCGACGGCGTTTCTGAGAGCGGGAAATCTTTCGCACAGATACGGGTTTAGTCGAAGTCTTCATGACGGCAGTCGAGCCTCGCGAGGCCTTTGCGCATCAACGGATTCAGGATGCGAGGTATGCGTCTTGCCGCTCATTGTGGGGAACGACCTTATGCGTCCACGGCTCATCGTTGCGCTGCTCCTTTTCGCGGGCATTCTGGCGTGCCCCGTGGATAGCCTCGCAAGTGATCCGCCGGTTCTCACCGGGGGGATCACGACGCATAGTGTGGCGCCCGGGGAGACGTGGACGAGCCTCGCTGCTCGTTTCGGCGTTGAAGCGGCGACCATAGCGATTGACAACCACATGACCGCAGACAGCGAGCTCGAGCCCGGCCGCGAGCTCTACATCGACAACCGCCACATCGCTCCAGCTCGAATCGCCGCTGGCGAAATTGTCATCAACGTCCCGCAGAAGATGCTGTTCTTCCGTGACGGCGACCGTGTGCTGGCGTTTCCAATCGCGGTCGGCCGCGCGACGTGGCCGACGCCAGGGGGTCCGTTCACCGTCGAGCGGAAAGCGCATGACCCCGCGTGGCATGTCCCCTCATCGATTCGAGCAGAGAGTGCGCGGAAAGGGCAGCTGTTGCCGTTGGTAGTGCCCCCGGGTCCACGCAACCCTCTCGGGCGGTTCTTTATCGGCTTGAGTCTGGCGGGGATCGGCATTCACGGAACCCCTTTTCCCTCGTCCATTTACCAGTCTTCGACGCACGGCTGCATCCGCCTGCAGGCCGAATCGATCGAAGACTTGTATGGCCGCGTAACCGTCGGGACGCGGGGACGTATCGTGTATGAGCCGGTGTTGCTGGCGATCAGCGGCGACGCCACCTACCTTGAAGTGCACCGGGATGTGTATCGGCGTTTGACGCCATCCACGTCCCGATACGCGCGCGAATTGGCGAAACGCCTGACGATGGATGATCGGATTGATTGGCGCGTCGCTGATGCCGAGATCGAGCGCCGCGCCGGTGTCGCGCGCCTCGTTTCCTCGACGGCCGAGTGACGCGGCGACGCTAGGTCAGCATTGATCGTCCGGCACTTCATCCAGCACGAACGTCGGCACAGTCGTCGTTCGATTGTCGACTTGTCTGATGCCGGGTGCGCTGCCGACCGGCGTTCGGCCGCTTCGCGCCCTATTTCCCTTGCGTCACCTCCGGATCCCATTCGCGCTGACGCATTACCTTGGCTCCGAGCCGCATGACGAACGGTATGCGCGAACTTTCCTGACGCTGTTGAAGATTCCGCGCACGCACTCAGGCAACTTGCAAAACGTTCGACGCAGGCACTGGATCGCGTGGTCACGCGCTTGCAGTTGCCATGGTCATGATTGAGATTCGCCGCATTCTCTGTCCGGTTGACTTCGCGGACCCCTCGCTGCGGGCGTTACAGCAGGCATCCACACTCGCCGGCTGGTACGGTTCGGCGCTGACGGCTCTCTACGTGGATACGGCGCGGCCGACCGACGATGCGGCGGACGGTGGGGCCTTCGGCGTTTCGTCCACGGCGGTGCTCGAGGCGGCGCGAACGACACGTGTCGTGGACGACCTCCACGGCTTCGTCGCACGCGTGCTCAACGGCCCGGTGGGCGATGTCGAAGTTGAGGAGACGCGCGACGTCGCCGGCGCCATCGTCGAGAGAGCGGTGACGGTCTCGGCGGA
>Ga0070670_100004256_pt1 | contig 11971 bp, 13 predicted proteins | sample KBSS63metaG_FD_64665 | JGI IMG/M metagenome (GOLD analysis project Ga0070670, IMG submission 64665) | Switchgrass rhizosphere microbial communities from Kellogg Biological Station, Michigan, USA - KBS S6-3 metaG | ecosystem: Host-associated > Plants > Roots > Rhizosphere > Soil ... | reverse complement strand
GAGGACCGGGGCAATGGCGTTCGACCGTGGCTGATCGTGGCTTCCGCAGGAACCGTGGACACTGGGGCTGTCGATCCATTGGCGGAGGTCGCGGCGCTTTGCCGGCGCCATGGCGCCTGGTTCCACGTCGATGGTGCCTATGGCGGGCTTTTCGCGCTCTGCGACGAGGGACAGGAGATCCTGAGCGGGATAGAGCAGGCCGACAGCGTCGCGCTCGATCCCCACAAGACCCTGTTCCTGCCCTATGGCACCGGCGCGGCGCTGGTCCGCGAGGGACAGCAGCTGATCGACGCGTTCAGTGCGAGCGCGGAATATATCCGGCCATTCTCCGAAACCGAGGTCGGCCCATCGCCAGCAGACCTGTCACCGGAACTCACGCGCCATTTCCGCGCTCTGCGCCTGTGGCTGCCGCTGCAGATCGCCGGCATCGCCGCCTTTCGCGCAGCGCAATCGGAGAAGCTGGCGCTGGCGCGCTATTTCCATGCCCGCCTGTCGGAGATCGAGGGGTTCGACCCTGGCCCGGAGCCGCAGCTCTCCGTCGCCGCCTTCCGCTTCTTGCCGAGCAGCGGAGACGTCGATGATTTCAACGAACGCCTGATCCGGCACATCCAGCAGGAGGGGCGCGTAATGCTGAGCGGGACGCGGATCGACGGCAGTTTCTACCTGAGATGCGCGATCCTCTGCTTCCGCACGCACCTGGAGCATGTCGAAGACGCGATCGATGCCGTCGTCCGAGGGGTGAAAGCGCTCGGTGGCTGACATCATTGCCGAGACCGAACGGCTGATCATCCGCCCCTGGCGCGATAGCGACCGCGCAGAATATCTGGCGACGTGCAACAGCGAGCGAGTGACGGCTCACCTCGGCGGTCCCGCAAAGACCGAAGATATTGACGCTTCCATCGGCCGCATCCGCAAGAGCCAGGAGGACAACGGCTTCTGCTTCTGGGCCGTGGAGCGGAAGTCGGACGGGGCTTTCCTCGGCTATTGCGGCTTCAAGATCGCCCGGGACGAGGGCACGCCGATCGAGGGCGATGTCGAGATCGGCTGGCGACTGCGCGAGGATGCTTGGGGACAGGGCTATGCGGTCGAAGCCGCGCACGGCTGTCTCGACTGGGCCTGGTCAAACCTCGATGTCCACAGGATCGTCGCAATCACGGTGCCCGCCAACAGGGCCAGCTGGTCGGTCATGGAGCGGCTCGGAATGACTCGGCGGCCCGATCTCGACTTCGCCCACCCGACCTTTCCGCCGGATCACCCGCTGAGCGCGCACCTCACTTATGTGATGGAGCGGCCGGCTCCCTAGAGCCCAAGCTGGCGCTGCATCGCCCGGATGCGCTCCATCTGGCGCCGGTCGATGGCTCCCACGCTTTTCGCCGCGTCTTGAATCGCGGCAAGGTCGTTGGGCGCGATGCCTCTCTGGTTCTGAAGCGCCGTCGCGGCGATTTCGTCGATATCGGCAAGCGCCTGAACAACGGGCTCTCGCGCTCCGATCGCTCCGCTCAGAGCTTCCTGCGCCGCGATCCATGCCTCGCTTTGCCGAGCACCGGCGCCGGCGGCGAGCCGCTCTGCCGCGGAAGCCGCTGCGTCGAATGCCGAACTGCCGCCTTGCGCTTGCTCGACGATGGCTTTGAGTCGTGCCGCCAGCGCCGGTGCGACGGGCCGGTCGTTCATCGGCCGCACGACGGGAACGCGCGGGTCGATCGCTTCGGTCGCGCGGGGCTGCAGCGATGGGTAGGGACCGCCCGGAGCGGCGCAGGCGCTCAGCGGCAGGAGGCAAATACAGACCAGGCGGCGCATCGCTCCCGCTCTAGGAGAGGCCTCTCAGGCTGACAATGTCCGCGAAGAATGGCGCGCCCGGAAGGATTCGAACCTCCGACCCCCAGATTCGTAGTCTGGTGCTCTATCCAGCTGAGCTACGGGCGCGCGGTGCCGGGAAACGGCAGGGGCGCGACATAAGGGGAGGAAACGATGCGCGCAACCCTTGGCGCGCCGGCGAGGAATGGATCGAGTTACGAGAAACGGGATAGGGCTGCGGCGACGGTGCGCCGCCAGCTGCTGCGTGTTTTTATCAGCCGTTGATGGTTGCCGCGGCGCTGCAAATCGAAACGGTGGTGGTGCTCGCGCGCTGCGCGAAATCCTCAGCCAGTTTGCTGTGCCACGCACGGGCCGTTTCGGTCACCGCACGCTGGGCCGCCATCCGCTCTTCTACCGCACGCCGACGGTAATAACGCTCGTTGGACTCCACTTGTCCCTCCGCCTCCGGACACGCGACCATCACCCGCGAATGGCTAAACAATGGTAAATATCCACAGGCTCAAATGCGGATTGTCGCAGAGGCGAAACGATTCCCCGCGCCTTGTCCCAGCCTGGAACAGGGGCGTGTCGCCAGAGTGACACCAATCGGGCAATCACGGACCATCGATGAAACCTAACGATTCGCCGCTCGTTGGCTCGTCAAATGGTTCCGAAGGAAAGCAACATGCTGAGTTCGATCGAGTCCCGCCGTCCAGCCTTCAACCCGAACGCGCGGGGCTATCACGCCGTCTATCATGCCGGTGAGGTCAATCACTGCCCGGGCTGCGGCCGCACGCACTGGATCATTGGTCGCATGTCGGCCGAATGCGCCTTTTGCTCGACCGCGCTGCCTCTCAAGGAAGCACTGACGAACGGCCCCGCGCCGGCGCCGGTCTTCTGGAGCGGGACGCGCCCGACCTACGCCGACCTCGCCGCCTAGGCGCCGCTATCAAAAGTTGATTTCTCCTTCATGCGCTTGGGTTTATGCTCAGGCGCATGAAGAGAGTCGCGCTTGCCGCCATGGCCATCGCCTGCGCCGCACCGGCCTATGCGGGCGGAGCTCAAAACTTCACGCTTGTGAACGGGACCAATGGGTCGCTGGCGCAGCTTTCCATTCGCCGCGCGGGCACGCAGGACTGGAAGCCGCTTGGGACGGCGCCCTCGCCGGGCGCGCACAGCTCGATAAACTTTACCGATCCCGACTGCGCGTTCGATATCCGCGCCAATGTTCCGGGGGCGGGGCCGATAACCTGGGCCGGCGTCAATCTCTGCGGCGCGAAATCCGTGACTCTGAACCGCGACGGCTCAGCAGGCGCGTGGGTCGATTACGATCAGTGACGGGCCGGCGCCGGTTCTGGACCGTGTAGGGGCCCATCGCCACGGCAGGCTGTGCCGGCTTTACTGAATCGAGCAGCTTCCCGCCGGCAATGAACACCACGCCGGTGCAGGCCAGCGCGAGCAGCCAGCCGCCCCAGCCGGGATAGGTGTCCAGGTAAAGACGGCCGCGTTCGACTGCGCCCAGCGCGATGGCGTAGATCACGAGCCACGCCTCGAAGCGCGTCTTGATCTGAAAGAGTCGTCCGATCTTTTTCAGCATAACCATCGTTAACGTCTGAACGCCCCGATGGCCGTTTTGAGCCGGAAATTTCCTAAAGGATAGGGTAAATTTGTTCTTTACTCTCGTCCCGTTCCGGGACGCTGATCAGGCGAGATCATCGAGGCCCATCGCCTGAAGAAGCGCGGCGCGTGCTTTCTCGATATCGGCAACTAGCGCCGTATCCTGCAGGTCGTCGTGAGGCACTTGCTTTGGCCAGTGATTGCCGATGACTTCGGCGATCCGGTCCAGCTTCACATCATCGACCATAAATCTTGGGTCGACCGACGCGGGATCCGCGACCACGCGTAGTCGCAGGCAGGCCGGGCCGCCGCCATTGGCCATGGATTGACGGACATCCACCACTTCGAGCCTGCGGATCGGCCCGTTGCCCGCGACATGGCGCTCGATCCATCCCCAAACCGAAGGCGTCTCGCGCGCTTCACTCGGGACGATCAGCGTCGGCTCGCCGTCGGGAGGCGTCACCAGTTGGGCGTTGAACAGATAGGACCGGATCGCATCCGAAAGCGGCACCTCGGCGGCCGGCACTTCGACATATTCGAACCCGGGCACGTAGCGCTCAAGGCTTCCGATCAGCGAGGCCTTGTCGGCAAAGGCCTGTTCGTGGGCAAACAGCACGCGCTCATTCGCGACTGCGACCACGTCATTGTGGAAAGCGCCCGCCGCAATTGCCTCGGACGACTGTTCGGCGAAAAGGACGCGATCGGAATCCAGCTGGTGCCGCCGTGCGATCGCCTTCGAAGCTTCGAGATGCTGGCGCGCGGGGAAGGCGCCGCCGGACACTCCGTAGACGAACACCTCGACGCCAGGTTCGTCATGGGAGCCAGCCAGCCGCATGTGGTTCGCCGCGCCTTCATCGCCGAAGGCTGGCGGAACGGGGCCATGCACCGCAAACGCATCCGCGCCGAATGCGAGCTTCAGCTGCGCCAGCGTCGCCTGCCATTCGTGGCTCCGATGCGGCATCGTGCGAAGGTTCGCGACGGTCAAATGACATCTGCCGTCGCCCGTATCGGGGGCGGGGGAAACCGTCGCAGCGTTTGCGGCCCACATCGCGGATGCCGACATGGCATTGGCCGCGAGGACCGGATCGGCACCTTCGATAGTCGTGCCGAGTTCGCCTAGCCAGGCGCGATCCGGGCGCGGATGCGGCACGAAGATCCCCTGCACGAGGCCGAGCCTCAGGTTCGAGCGCATCTTGTCGATGCCCTGAAGGGCGGCTGCCCGCGGCTGCGAAATCGCGCCGGCATTGCGCGTCGATGCGAGGTTGCCGAGGCTCAGGCCCGCATAATTGTGGCTTGGCCCTACGATCCCATCGAAATTGATCTCGCGGAGCGCCATCAGCGCGGCACCACGACAATCTCGTCGCCGACCTCCACGCCCAGCAGCTCGGCCGCCTCCCGATCGATGCACAGGCCCTTCTTCGGAAGCCGCTTCACGGACGCGAAGCAGGCGCGGAAATCGGTCAATCGCCCGGCCGCGACGAGCATCTTCGTGCGGGCCCCGTCGCCAATCTCCGAGACCGTCTCGCTGGTCGACTCTCGAACGGTTCGGATGTTGTCGGTCGCCGACGTGACCGTCGGCCCGCCGTCGAAAATGTCGATGTACCGGTCGTAGGTGAATCCCTCTTCCTCAAGCATGCGCAATGCGGCCCGCCCGGTCGGGTGCGGCTGGCCCATCACCGCCCGCGCTGTCTCCGCAAGCAAGGAGACGTAGATGGGCGTCCCGGGCATGAGGTCGGCGATGAAGCGTGTGCCGTGGACCGCGTTGAACTCGTCCGCTTCCGGGAAATTCATGCCGAAGAAGCGGCCGGCGAGCCCATCCCAGAATGGGCAGTTGCCGGCCTCGTCCATGACGCCGCGAAGCTCGGCCAGCGTGCGGTCGCCGAACCGCCCGCGGTGCAGCTTCATGAACAGATAGCGGCTCCGCGCCAGTAGAGACCCCCAGCCCCCCGCGCGGGCGAGGGGATGGAGGAATAGCCCGCCGACCTCGGACGATCCTTCGAGGTCCGTCGTCAGCGTCAGCAGCTGATTGCGGAACGTCTTGCCGAGCTCCGGGCTGGTCTGGGTGAGCGTGCTCAGATGATAGGAGTAAAAAGGCTGGATGACCCCAACCTGGCCGAAGATCTGGCATGTTCCGCGCACCAGCTTCTGCTTCGGATCCTCGAGGACGAACATATACATGTCGCCGGTTTGCTCGTCCTGCTGCCGGGCGAAACTCTTCTCCGACCGCGATAGCTTCGCGACCAAAGTCGCTCTGTCGGGCGGCAGGTTGGTGAACCCGCCGCCGGTCAGCTTCGCCATCTCATAGATGGAGGCGAAATCCTCGGCATTCGCGGGCCTGATGCGGAAGCTCATGCGGCCTCCGCGGCCAGACGCAGGATCGTGAGCGCGCTCAACGCGGCGCGCTCCGGCAAGGATTCGACGATCAGAAATTCCTCCTCGCTGTGGATCTTGCCCCCGCGGACGCCCATCGTGTCGACGACGGGCACTCCGCAGGCGGCGATATTGTTGCCGTCGCAGACGCCGCCGGACGGCTGCCAGCCGATCGTTTGGCCAAGGTCGGCCCCAGCCTGCCTGACGAGCTTGAAAAGCGCCTCCGCCTCTTCCGTCAGCGGCTTGGGCGGTCGCCCAAAGCCGCCGTGCGCCTCGATATGGACGTCATGTGCCGACGCTGTCTCGTCGAGCGCCTTGGCGATCAGCCTGGCGGCGATTTCCTGGTCGTCGGTTGTCCTAGGGCGCAGGTTGACGCGTAGGATCGCGAGATCGGGCACGACATTGTTGGGCGAGCCGCCGTCGATCTTCGCCGGATTGATCGACAGCCCCGGCGTTTTCGACATGGCCAGCCGCAAGGCGAGCTCGGCCGCGGCGACCAGTGCGTTGCGTCCCTCCTCCGGGTTGCGCCCAGCATGGGCCGAGCGGCCTTTGACGACGAAGTCGAAATTGCCGCTGCCGGGCCGCGCCCCCGCAAGCGTTCCGTCGGGAAGAGCGGCCGGCTCATAGGTGAGAGCCGCATGCTTCCCCTGCGCGGCCTGCGCAAGTAGCGCCGAGGAAGACGGCGAACCGACCTCTTCATCACTGTTGATGACGACTTCATAGCCGATGCGGTCGGCAAGCTTGCTCGCTTCGATCGCCTTGAGCGCTGAAAGCATGACGGCGATTCCGCCTTTCATGTCGGCGACGCCGGGCCCGTTCAGAACGCCGTCGTCGAGCCAGCTAGTCTCCTGGAATGCGTGATCGGCGCCATAAACCGTGTCCATATGCCCCGTGAACAGCAGTTGGACGGGCGCCATCGGCCTCACCGTCAGGTGCAGATGTCGGCCATGCTCGATCTCGATGCCGCGACCGGCCTTGTCGACGCTCTTTACCGTCGCCGGCCTTTCGAGCCTGACCAGTCCAGGCAGGACGGCGAACGCATCGACCAGCAGGTCCGCCATGCTTTCGAGCCCCGCGAGGTTGCGCGAGCCGCTGTTGATCGCGGCCCAACCGAGCAGCTGATCGAGCATCGGTTCCGCCCCCGCGCGTTCGACGACCGCGCGCTCGCTCGACGATAATTCCGCCATGGAAACGGCTCTAGCCGCGCCGTTTCATTAAGGCCACACCGGCTAGGTGGTGGCGAGCACGGCTTCCGCGCCAAGCGCCTGGCCGAGGCGGAGGAGGCGGCGCTCGACCTGGTCGCCGATCAACGCTTCCTCGCCGCGCCTGACGCTGAGCTCCACCGCGCCGTTGTTCCAGCCAAGGCTCGTACGCTTGAGTACGGATGCGACGCCGCCGGAAAGGCGCTGACCGAGCCGCATTGCGACGCCCCAGCAATGGGCCCGCCTCAGCTCCTCCTCCTTGCACAATTGCGAAAGCCTCGGATCCGGTAGGCGGTCGCGGCCGAAATTTGCGGACAGCGCCTGGGCCATGATCACCCGGCCCGCGGGGCCAACTGCGACCCAATTGCCGTGCAGCGCCATCTCGATGCCGCGGTCAGCCCGGAAGCCTGGGTTGGCCTGCCACGCCACATCCGCGAGCAAGCATGAGGCAAGCCGTAATCGGCGCATCGCATGCTCGTCGTCGAACAACGGCGCGATCCAGGCGTCGAGAAGGTCGCCATGCTGCCCGAACCGATGCTCGCCGCCGCCGGCGTCGCGCGCCTCCTCGACCAGCGGGTCGAGCTTGCGCACGGCGGGCTTGAGGTCCGAATAGAGCAGGCCTTCGCGGATGCCGTAGGTCGACACTACCAGGTGCGACGGTTGCAGCTCGTCGACAAGTATCTCCAGCAACATCGATGCGACCGGCGCACTCGCCATGCGTGCCGGCGCCGCTGCGCCCGAAAGACGAGGATCGAGGACGCGGACTAGCCTTCTCAACTCCTTCGCGCGACCGCCGCGCATTCGATACTGATGAGTGATCGGCAGTGGGAAATCGGTTGCCAGCATGTCGATGCGCGCCAAGGCCCGCCAGGATCCTCCGACCATGTAGAAGCAGCGACTGCGCCCCTGCTCGCGGATCGTCGATCTCCTGAGCGCCGACCTCAGGATCTTGCGCGCCTCGCGCTCGCCACTAGGGCTGGGGTCCAGTCGAAGGACGCCGAGCGGCACGGAAATGCCCGCACTGGTCACGCCGTCCCGGACGTTGAGTAGCTCGAGGCTGCCACCACCAAGATCACCCACGATCCCATCCGCGCCCGGAATGCCGGACAGCACGCCTTCGCCCGCTAGCTCAGCTTCTTGTTCGGCGCTGAGCACCTCGCAGTGGAACCCGATCCGCTCCACTTCCCGCACGAAGTCCGCGCCGTCAACGGCGTCGCGGATCGCGGCGGTCGCCACGACCCGGGTGTCTTTCACCTTCATGTAATCGACCAGCAGCCGGAACCGCTGCAGTGCGGCGAGCGCCTTGTGCCGCGCTTCTGCCGGGAGCCGGCCCGACCTGTCGAGGCCCGCGCCTAGCCCGGCGAGCACCTTTTCGTTGAAGATCGGCGCGGGAATCCGGGCCGGGCCCGCGTAGACCACGAGACGCACGGAATTCGACCCGATGTCGATGATCCCGGCAGGCTCGATATTTTTCAGCCTAGCGTCCCCGGTTGAAGCGCAGCTTCGGAACCTTGCGGCCCTTCTTCAGCGCCTGGCCGCGGCCCGACAGGCTCGGGTTCGACATGAAATAATCGTGGAGGTTGAATTCCACGCCCGCCTTTGGCTGCAGTCGCGTGTAGCTGCCGTCAGCGTTGAGCCGCCAGCTCTGCTCATTGTCGATAAGGTTCGCCACCATCACCTGGTCGATCAGCTGCGCGTGCACCGTGGGATTCTCGATCGGAAGCATGTACTCGATCCGCCGGTCGAAGTTCCGCGGCATCCAGTCGGCAGAGCTGATGTAGACCTTGGCCGCTCCGTGGGGCAGCTCGTGGCCGTTCGCGAAGCACCACAGCCGGCCATGTTCGAGGAACCGGCCGACGATCGACTTTACGAAGATATTCTCGCTCATGCCCGCCACGCCGGGACGGAGGCAGCAGATGCCGCGGACTACGAGGTCGATCTGCACTCCGGCCCCGCTCGCCTCATAGAGCTTATCGATAATTGCGGGATCGACCAGGGAATTGAGCTTCGCCCAGATGCCCGACGGCTTGCCGGCCTTGGCGCTCGCGATCTCGGCGTCGATCAGCCTGATAAGCTCCAGGCGCATGTTCTGCGGCGAGATGACGAGCTGCTTGAGGTTTCGCGGCTCTAGATAGCCGGTGATGTAATTGAACAGCTTGGCGACATCGCGCCCGAGCTTCGCATCCCCGGTGAAGTAGCTGAGGTCCGTGTAGATCCGCGCCGTCACGGGGTGATAATTGCCCGTGCCGAAATGGCAGTAAGTCCGATATCCTTTCTCCTCGCGCCGAACGACCATCGAGACCTTGGCGTGCGTCTTCCACTCCATGAAGCCGTAGACGACCTGCACGCCCGCCCGCTCCAGTGCATTGGCCCACATGAGGTTTTGCTCTTCCTCGAACCGTGCCTTGAGCTCGATTACTGCAGTGACCGACTTGCCCGCTTCAGCCGCGTCTATCAGCGCCCTAATGATCGCCGATTGGCGGCCCGCGCGATAGAGCGTCTGCTTGATCGCGATGACGTCGGGATCGGTGGCCGCCTGCTGGATGAACTCCACCACCACCTCGAAGCTCTCGTAAGGGTGGTGGACGAGGATGTCCTTTTCCTTGATCGCCGCGAAACAGTCCCCGCCATGCTCGCGGATGCGCTCGGGGAAGCGGGGGTTGAACGGCGTGAACTTGAGATCGGGCCGGTCTTCCTCGACGAGCTGGGACAATTCCGCCATTCCCAGGAACCCGCGTGCCTCGGAAGCGATCGCAGTGATCGCGTCGAGTCCTTCCTTGACCACGCCGACAAGGCTTTCCGGCATCCCCGGATCCAGCTCCAGCCTGACGACCCGGCCGCGGCGGCGGCGCTTGATCGCGCTTCGGAAATGGAGCGCGAGGTCCTCGGCTTCTTCCTCGATCTCGATGTCGCTGTCGCGGATCACGCGGAAGGCGCCGCCCCGAAGGACTTGATATCTGGGGAAGAGATAGTCCGTCATGCGGCGGATCAGATTCTCAAGGGCGATGTAGCGTCCATCGTCTCCAGGGATACGGATGAAACGGGGAACGCTTGCCGGCGCCATGACCAGTTCGCGGACGACGTTCCTCCCCTTCTTCAACTCGAAGATGAGGGAGAGGCCCATGTTACGGATGAAAGGGAATGGGTGGGCAGGGTCGATGGCCTGCGGGGTGAGGACAGGGAAGATCTGTTCGCGGAAATGTTGGTTGAGCCAGGCGTCCGCGTCGGGGTCCAATGCTTCCTCCCCGACGACATGCATGTTCAACGCGTCGAGCTCGCCCTGGATAGTGGCCCACACCTCATGCTGGTTCGTGACGAGCCGGTCCGCCTCGGCGTTGATCGCGCTAAGCTGTTGGGACGGAGTCAGGCCGTCGATGGAGATCTCCTCGACGCCCAGCGCCTGGTGAGCCTTCAGTCCCGCCACGCGCACCATGAAAAATTCGTCGAGGTTGCTCGCCGAGATGGACAGGAACCGCACGCGCTCGAGCAACGGGTGCTTTGGGTTGCAGGCTTCCTCCAGCACCCGGCGGTTGAATGCGAGCCAGCTGAGTTCCCGGTTGAAATAACGCGATTCCGGCTGCGGAGCTTCGCCAGGCGCCGGCGCAAGCGCTGCGTTGGCCGACGGCAGGTCTGGGACGCTGTCGGTCATGTCACGACGGGAGAGGCTACGCGTTCGCTGGTCCAAAGCATGTCGCCGAACTGAAACAGAGGCCTGTTACAGAGATGTGACGATAAATGGTATGGCACGCGCTTCCGCGAGTGCCGAAAGGGTAGATGCCATGTCCAAGGACAAGAAGAAAAAGAAGGACGGAAAAGACAAAAAGGGCAATGGCGCGGTCCTCGGCAAGGCGCCGAAGAAGGCTGCGAAGAGCATCCAGGCGCTCAGTCAGAACCCGTTTGTCGCCGATGTTGTTGCGGCTGCACTTGTTTCGATGGCAGCGGCGCTCAAGGATTCAGACAAGGCGCGCCGCCTCGCAAGCGATGCCGGCGACCAATTGACAGAGGTTTCGAAAAAGAGCGCAAAGCAAGGTGGCGCAATGTGGGATCTTGCGCTCGATGTGGGGCGGCGCACGCTTGAAGCGCTCGCGAACGAGCAGGCTGGACGCGGGAAGACGCGTTAGCCAACTCGGTGTCGCTCTACCTCGAAGACCTGTCGGTCGGACAGCGTTTCGAAAGCCGGTCTCACCTGCTCGATGAGCAGCAGATCAAGACATTTGCGCGGGAATTTGATCCGCAGCCCTTTCACCTCAGCGAGGACGGAGCCGCCGGATCGATCTTCGGCAGCCTGGCCGCCAGCGGGTGGCACACCGCCGCGCTGACGATGCGGCTGCTGGTCGAGAGCGTTCCGTTGGCTGACGGCCTCATCGGCGCCGAGCTCGAGCTCGCCTGGCCCAAGCCAACGCGGCCGGGAATGCGACTTCAGGTCTTCAGCGAGGTCGTCGAGATCGTCCCTTCACGCTCAAAGCCCAACATGGCGATTGTCACCATGCGCAACGAGACCCGCGATCAGGACGGGACCGTATTGCAGATCTTCACCGTGAAGATGCCGATCTTCAAGCGCCCGCCAGTCGATCAGAAATAGTCGGCGAACTCACGCAGCAATTGGCGGTAAAGGTCGCGCTTGAAGGGGACGATCAACTCCGGAAGCTGCCTGGGCTCGATCCATTTCCATTCGCGAAATTCCGGGTGCTTCGTCGCAATATTGATATCGCTGTCGTGACCCAGGAAGCGGGCCAGGTACCAGTCCTGGTCCTGTCCTTTCCACTTGCCACCCCAAAGCTTGCCGCGAAGCTCTTCAGGCAGGTCGTACTTCAGTCGTTCGGGACAATCGGCGATTCTTTCGACGAGGTGAGGCGGAATGCCGGTTTCCTCCTCCAGCTCGCGAAGCGCCGTTTGCCAGGGATCGTCTTCGCCCGCGTCGATTCCGCCCTGCGGCATTTGCCACGCCTCATCGGTATTATCGATGCGCGCGCCGACGAAAACGTTGC
>Ga0070670_100004254_pt1 | contig 11974 bp, 8 predicted proteins | sample KBSS63metaG_FD_64665 | JGI IMG/M metagenome (GOLD analysis project Ga0070670, IMG submission 64665) | Switchgrass rhizosphere microbial communities from Kellogg Biological Station, Michigan, USA - KBS S6-3 metaG | ecosystem: Host-associated > Plants > Roots > Rhizosphere > Soil ... | reverse complement strand
AGCTCGCCGGTCTCGCAATCGATCCGGCGCAATGGATAGATCACCTGCCGAGTTGCGCCATTCGTCTTGCCCTCGATCGTTTCGTACAGCCAACCCTCCGTGCCGCGCCGATAGATGAGGCGCGACGGAAATGAATCGGCCGTGTTCGCGAACGTGAAGATCGTGTCCTTGTCGTCTTCGACCTTGCTGTCGAGCTTGAAGGACGTTTCCTTGAGATCGCCGGAAAACTGCGAGAAGAACACGCCATCCGCCCTGGGCTCGATGCGCAGGAACTCGTAATCCTGCATCTTGCCGCGCAGCACCGATTGACCGGCGCCGATCAAGATGCCGCCGCGCAGCGGAAGCCACTGCTCGCGAAACTCGCGCTGATTGACGGTGCCGAGCCAGCATCCTTCGAGCCACGCAAGTGGCCCGAGCGGGCCGCTGTCGGCAGCCTGTGCTGTCGACGGAGCGCTTGTTGTCGCAGGTGCCGTTGCAGCGGGTTTCGTCGAAGCTGGCGAGGTTGCCGCGGGTGCGGTTGCAGCCGGATCGGTTGGCACGACGGACGGTTGCTGGGCTTCGGCCATTGCGGACAGCCACAGCGCAGTGATCAGCGCCAGCGCAACGTTCACGTCGTTCCGACGGTGTTGCGGACCGAGAATTGGCGTCATTGCAGCCCTGCAAGGGGAAGGTTCATCAGCAGATTCTGGGGTTTGAGTCGCAGCCGATTGCGCGCATCCATCGCCATCGCCAGCCAAACTGGTCGGCCTGCAAGGGAGGGCCGCATGTCGGCCGGGTTGGCGAAATCGAGCCTGAACAGGCAGAGCAGCCGCTCCATCCGTGCGTCGTCGACGCTCTGCCGATTGTAAAGGTCGTTCAGGATCCCGCTCGCCTCCGCATCGAGGCCGACATGCCACATCCAGTGCGCATCGTCGATCGCGCGCTCGGGACGAATGGACACGCGCACGCCGAGAAAGTGCGCGATCCAGTCCTCCATGACGCTCGTCAGCGCCGTCAGAGCGGCGCGGCCGCGATTCAGGCTGACCGAAAGGTCGTGACGCTCGTCACGCGTCCAGTACGACGCGCCGTTCTCGACATCGAGCACGTCGAGGTCGACGGAGCGCGGTCGTGTGCCGCTTTGCGCCAGCAACTCGCCGAGCGAGCCGAACCCGCCGCTCTCGGCAAAAAGTTCGACGGTGGCCTCGTCCGCCGCCATTACGGCACCCTCTTCGGTGACGGCGATCTTCTGCGTTCGGAACAGCATTTCGGCGGCTCGCGCGGCCAGCGGATCGGGGTTATCGCCGAGCACGTGACGAAGGATCACCTGTGTCAGCTGCGCGACGAAGAGCGGCGGAACATCGACGCCTTCGCCATGAAAGAGGCCGACGTATGCGGCCTCGAGCGAAGGTGCCGCCGTCAGGCGATCGCGAAAACGCAGCCAGATTGCGTAATTGTCTCGTGCGTCGCCGTCGGCGATCGCGGCGATCGCCGTGGCATCGATTGCGCGTCGCGGCTCCGCCATCAACCGATCGTGCAACTCGAGCTCGCCGGCACACGATTCAGGCACGGGTGCAAGCTCCGGTCGCGCAAGGAAGCCGCGCAGGAAGTCATCCGTGACGTGCAGGTTGCCGTCGCTCCCGCGCTCGAGCAATCGGTACCCGGACGACACCCAGTAATCACGCACCTCCGAGCAGCGCCTTCTTCAGATCCGACTGCGCCGGATGTTCGCCAATCCAGATTCGCGTCAAGGCATCGTTGAACGACGCGCTGTCGATCGTTCCGCGCACCGCGCCGTCGAGACCGATCTTCGTCGAACCGTCGACGAAGTCGATCGTGACAACACTGCCTTCCTTCGCCTGGCCGAACGACTTCATGATTGCCGCCAGCTCGCCGGTTTGCACGGCAATCGCCTGCAATTCCGTAGGAGACAGGTTTTGCTTCAATCCATCCATCAGCGCATCGATCAGCTGATCTGACGACAGGTTGCGCAACAGGTTGAGCTGAATGCGTCGCGGGATTTTTGCCAGCACGTCGGCCGTCGTCTGCGCCTGCGCCGGCAAATACAGGCTGCCCACGTAGACCTTGAAGATCGCGCGCTTGCGCACGCCGGCGCCGTTCAGCACGAGCTCTTGACCGGCAACAGTCGCCTTGTCGTCGAGCTTGACGCCTTCGACGTCCATGGCGGCTGCGCTCGTCACCATCGCGAGCGTCAGGATCGAAACGATTGTCTTCATCGCCGCTCCTAGCGACCAGGACCTAACGCGAGAACGGACCGCAGGCGAGGCGCCCCGCAATGTGCGACCGGAATGTACACGAACGTGCACGATGATCGCGGGCGACGAGCAACGCTGCATGGGGTCCGTTCCCGCGGCTAGATCGATTCGAATACGCCAGCGGCGCCCATGCCGGTGCCAACACACATCGTAACGATCCCGTATTTGTGCCGATGCCGCCTCATCCCGTGCGTGATCGTCGCCGTGCGTATGGCGCCGGTCGCGCCGAGCGGATGACCGAGTGCGATCGCTCCCCCGAGTGGATTGACCTTCGCAGGATCGAGGTCGAGCTCGCGAACGACCGCGAGCGCCTGTGCCGCAAACGCTTCGTTGAGCTCGATCCAGTCGATGTCCTGCTGGCGTAATCCGGTGAGTTGCAACACCTTTGGAATCGCAACGGCCGGACCGATGCCCATCAACTCCGGCTCGACCCCGGCGACCGCGTAGCCGCGCCAGCGTGCAAGCGGCGTAGTGCCGAACTCGCGCAGAACGCGCTCGCTGACGACAATCGCCGCGGCAGCGCCATCGGACATCTGCGAGCTGTTGCCGGCCGTGATCGTCCCTTTTGCTGCAAATGCAGGCTTCAGTTTCGCGAGCCCCACGAGAGTCGTGTCGGGGCGGGGACCTTCGTCGCGGGCGACTGACGTCGTTCGCCGGACCACGTCGCCGGTCTGCAGATCGGGTGCTCGAGCGACGACGTCGATCGGGCTCATCTCGGCATCGAATTCGCCAGCCGCTTGCGCGGCGAGCGCCTTCTTATGGGATGCGAGCGCAAATGCGTCCTGCTCGTCGCGAGTGACCCGCCACTGCGCGGCAACGCGCTCGGACGTCAGCCCCATGCCATAGGCAATGCCGACGTTCTCGTCGCCGGCGAACACATCGGCGTTCATCGCAAGCCGGCCGAGCATCGGAATCATGCTCATGCTCTCGGTTCCCGCTGCGATCACGATGTCCGCCTCGCCGATACGCACGCGGTCGGCGGCGATCGACACGGCGTTCAAACCGGACGAGCAGAAGCGATTGATCGTCATCCCGGGAACGCTCGCCGGCAGCCCCGCGAGCAGCACGCCGATCCGCGCGACATTCATCCCCTGCTCGTATTCTGGCATTGCACAACCGACGATGACATCGTCGACGCGCGCCGGATCGAGCGAAGGCGTTTGCGCCAGCACACGTCGCAGCACGTGCGCGAGCAGCGTATCGGGGCGTGTCGTCCGATATACACCGCGCGGTGCCTTGCCGACGGCGGTCCGCGTTGCGGCGAGAATGTAGGCGTCCTGGATCTGCTCGGACATTTTCGTGACCCCGAAACTTATCTCAAAATCGGGCGAGCGGACTGAGTACGCCAAAGTCCGCAGCGAGCGCCAAGATCGTACACAAGCGTACAGCGAGGCGCGGGCGAGGGGGGTTCATCTCGGCGAGCGCTGATGTGAGCGAAAGCGAACGTTACGCGAAGCGGCGCTCGCTCACGCCAGAGTAATCGGACCACACAGCCCATTTTGGAATGCGTTTGAGTTGCGCAATGGTCGGCCGGTTGCCAGCGTATGGGCGATCCGCGCCTGGGTGCGCTCGTCCTGCAAAAGCGCCATGAACTCGCGGCGCTCGAGATCGAGCAGCCAGCCTTCATCGACCACGCTGCCGGCGTCGATATCACCGCCGCACATGACCCGCGCGAGCCGTACGCCGACCTCATAATCATACGGCGTGATGAACGCGCCCTCGCGCAGGTTGATGAGCATCATCGTCAACGTCGCAAGCCCCGTCCGCCCAGCGACAGGAATCTCGCAAGCGTGGAACGGCGGACGATAAGCAGCATCGGCGAATGCGAGCACCTCACCGATCGCAACACGCAACACTTCGTCCGCGTGCAGAACTACCGGGTCGGCATCCCGCAGGTAACCCATGTCGCGCGCATGGATCGCGCTTTTCGACACCGTTGCCCTCGCGACGTTCTGAAACGACGTGCGCAGGAAAGGGAAAAGGTCGAGCTGGCCCCCGTTGGTGCCGCGCGCGACGGCATCCGCCGCGCGAACCGCAAGCTCCTTGCTGCCCCCGCCCGCCGGCAGCAGCCCGACTCCGGTCTCGACAAGTCCAATATACGATTCGAGCGCCGCGACGCAGCGATCGCAATGCATGATGAACTCGCAAGCGCCGCCGAGCGCCATTCCGCGGACCGCGGCAACGGTCGGCACGACGCTGTAGCGCAGCCGTAGCGCGACACGCTGGAACAAGGCGACGATCGCTTCGATGTCGGACCACGCGCGCCGCTCGATCGCCGGCGCGAGTGCAGCGAGATCGGCGCCGAGCGAGAAGGGCTCTCGAGCCTGCCAGATGACGAGACCGGCGAGGTTGCGCTCCGCATGCTCGATCGCGCGCACCATGCCATCGAGCACCGCCTCGCTGATCGTATGCTGCTTGGTGGCGAACGACACGATGCCGACATCGTCGCGCAGGTGCCAAAATCGCAGCGCGCTCGTGCCGAAAATGGTCGTGCCGTCTTCCTCGCGTTCGTTCGGCAACGACACCGAACCGTGCTGGCGACGGTAAACGGGCAGCGTCGAACGGGGAACGAATGCGGCCCGCGCGGGTGAGTAGGCACCGTCTGCAGCAAACGCGCCACCCGCGTCAACGATCATCGTGTCGTCGACCCACGTCGGCAGCGGCGCACGCGAAAGCGCGCGACCGTTGTCGATGTCGTCGCGTATCCACGTCGCCATCGCGCGCCAGCCCGATCGCTGCCAGAGCTCGAATGGCCCCTGGTGCCAGCCGAAGCCCCACCGCATCGCGAGATCGACGTCGCGCGCGTTGTCGGCGATCGACGCGAGCGTGAATGCCGCGTAGTGAAAGAGATCTCGATGAATCGCCCAGAGAAACCTCTCCTGCGGATCGTTCGATTCGCGCAGGGCGGCAAACCGCGCATGCATATCGTCCTGCGCCAGCAGTCTGGAAACGTCGGTAGCGACCGCACCGGCTGCGGGCACATACTCGGCGCGGTCGCGGTTGAGCACGTCGATCGTCCGGGCGGATTTGCGATAGAAGCCGGCCCCAGTCTTCTGGCCCAGATCGCCGCGCGCGACGAGATCGGCGAGATCGCTCGGCACTTCGAACAGCGAGTGCCAGGGATCGTCGGTGATCGTCGATTGCATCGTGCCGATGACATGCACGAGCGTATCGAGTCCGACGACGTCGGCTGTTCGGTAAGTCGCGCTCTTTGCGCGGCCGATCAAAGGTCCTGTCAACGCGTCGACGGTGTCGTAGCCAAGTGCGAATGTGCGCGCGTGGCGCATCGTCGCGAGAAGCGAGAAAATGCCGATGCGGTTTGCGATGAAGTTGGGCGTATCGTTCGCGCGAACGACACCTTTGCCGAGCGTTGTCGTCAGGAACGTTTCCAGCGCATCGAGCATGTCCGCATCCGAAGCGCCGGTCGCGATCAGCTCGACGAGGTGCATGTATCGCGGCGGGTTGAAGAAGTGGATGCCACAGAAGTTTCGACGCAACGATGCCGGTAAGGCATCGGCCAGTGCTGCGAGCGACAGTCCTGACGTGTTCGACGCGAGAACGCCGGAAGGCGCGACGTGCGGCGCGATACGCTCGTAGAGCGCGCGCTTCCAGTCGAGTCGCTCGGCAATGGCCTCGACGATGAGTTCGCAACCCGCCAGTCGACCAACATCGTCACGGTAGTTCGCGGGCTCGATGAACGACGCGAGGCGCTGTGCGGCAAGCGGCGGCGGATCGAGCTTGCGCAACGACTCGATGGCGCGAAGCGCCAACGTGTTCGGCGCGCTTTCGCTTGCCTCGACGTCGAACAGCAGCGCCGGAATGCCGGCGTTGACGAAATGCGCGGCGATCTGCGCGCCCATGACGCCGGCCCCCAGCACAGCGACACGTCGCACGATGAGCCGGCGCGGGTTTGGGTGCGAATCGCGCTCCATCGAGGCTCGCCTCGGTCAAAAGCAATGCGCGGCCGGGTTATCCCCGAGCCGCGCATCGGCTGCGCCGGCGCTCAGCCCGTGCGGAGAGCCGCCGGGCGACCGCCGCTCATCGTTAGAACGTGTACGTGAGCTGCGCCGAGATCACCGTCACGTTCGCATCGTAACTGCCTTTGATCAGTCCATTGGCAGCCGTCGAGCCGGCATTCTGAGAAATGTTCGGCGTCTTGATCGGGATATACGTGACGCCGGCGTCGATCGCAAGGTTCCGGTTTACCCTGTATTGCGCGCCTGCGGCGATCCAGAACCGGTCCTCGTCCGGAAGGCGCGGCGTGCGATCGGGGGTATTCGTCGGCGTCTGGTCCCACGCAAGTCCGCCACGGAAGCTCCACTGATCGTTCCAGTGATACGTCGCCCCGACCGACACGCGCCACGCGTCGTCGAAGTTCTCCGGGGTATTCGACAGGAGCCCTCCACTGGTCCGGACGAACCTCAGTTCCTTGAACGTCGACCAATTCGTCCACTGCACGTCAGCCATCAGATCCCAGCGATCGTCAAGGCGCGTGAACACCGACACGTTGGCGATGCCCGGCAATTCGATGTCCGCGTTGACGCCGCCGTTCTGCAACTGGGCGTTGACGCCATTTGCGAGCAGCGCGACGACCGGTGCGAGCGCCGGCGGAAGCGTCGGCAGTGTCGGATTATCGAAGTTCACGTTGGCCGACACGTTGTACTTGATCGACGAGCGGTATGCAGCGCCGAAACGCGTCTGCGGGGTTACGTCCCACAGCACACCGATGTTCCAGCCCCACGCGCTGTCATCCCCTTTGACACGCGCGTTCGACTCGAGTCCGGGCGTTGCACCAATGATCACCGGCACGAGTGACGGCGGGATCAGGCCGCCGGCGGCGGCCTGCCCGGCGGCCTGTGCGAGACCTGCGCTGTAGTTCACCTTGCTCGTCAACTCGGCATCGACGCGTTGCCAGTTGACACCGACGCCCACCGACACGGTGTTGCTCAAGCGCCACGAGACGGATGGATTGACGTTGATGGTCTTGATATCCGACTTGACGCCCTGAAATCGGCCGAGCCAGTTGGAGTCGTATTCGGTGACGAGACCGAATGGCGCGTTGATGCCGATGCCGATCGCCCACTGATTGTTGAGCGGCATCGCTGCGTAGAGGTTCGGGATGACAGCGAGTTCCCCTGCGTCGCCCCCCGTGCCGCCAAGCGGCTGGAATGCAGCCGCTTGCGATCCCTCGTCCTTGAACTTGAACGAGGGCATCACGAAGTGCACGGCGCCGGCGACTTGCGGCGTCGCAAGTCGCGACATTCCAGCCGGGTTCGACCACAGCGTGCTGACGTCTTCGGCCGATGCGGCGCCACCGGCGAATGCGTTGCCGAGGCCGCTGCCGGAATTTTCCTGCAGCGCGAAGCCCGCGCCGAATGCGGGTCCCGCGGCAAGCAGGATGCCTAGTCCGCCGATTGCCCTCGCGACGCGCGTGCGCTTGAACATGATTGCGTGCATCGGATGAATCCTCCCGTTGTGTGCAATGACGCAGTTATCGCGCATCGGCCAGCACTTTGTATCGTGGCGCCCGCGCGGAATCGCGCTTTGACTATACACGCGGATCGCGCCTGGATCGGTGTCGCACAAGGAGCGGATGCGCGCTGCGCACGGCTTTGTGGCGCCGCCAACACACATCCCGTCGGCCGATCGTCCAATTCGCATCTAAACGCTTGACCGGAATGATGATTCTGCCTGACGGCGCTTGTGCACAGGCGCACGATCAATCATAGTGCGCGTCGCCTCATCGCTCGTTTTGGGACGAGCCGCCGTCGATCGTTGCGTCGTCGCGCGATCGACATTCGTAAGCAATGCGTCGTACTCAAACCAACAGGGAGCGCATTCGATGCGAAGACGTGCGTGGGTTTATGCAACAGCGTTGGCTTGGCGGTCGTAACTGGCACTTCCATTGCGCAATCGACGCTGGGTTACGGCAGCACGGTGCTCGTTCCGGTCGTCGCGCATACGGTGTCGTTCGATACCGAGGTGTTCGTTCAGAATCCGATGTTCACCGCGCCGACATTGACGCTCAATGTCACGCTGGTCGAAGCGACGACGGCGGCCGCGCCAGGTCCGAAGTCGTGCGCACAGGTCGCCGTTCCTCCGGGAGGAAGCACGTCGTTCCTGGTTGCGACCAATGCTCGCTCGTCGGCTCGAACCATTTCGGGTACCTCGTCGTCCAGGACGCAGCCACCGAAGCGATCAACGCGTTCTTTGTCTATTCACGCACGCAGAATCCGCAGGCGATCGGCTTCAGCATCGAAGGATTCCCTGCAGGGAGCCTGACGGGCCAAAGCCAGCGCGTAAAGGGCCTGAAGCGATCGGCAGGACCGGTTCCGTATCAATCCAACTGCTTTGTCGCGAGCTTCGAAAAGCCAGTCGATTACATCATTCGACTGCGCGACTCGGGCGGCGGCGTCATCGGCACGGTGCCGCAAGCGCCGGCTACATCGCTGCATCTCGAACCACACCAGCTGATTCGTTACCTCGACATCTTCGCCGCAGCCGGGGTCGTCGGCGACATATCCAACGTCAGCGCCCAGATCAACGCGGTCAACCCAACCAGCCCGGGCAATCGCGATCACCCGTTGTTCGCGAGCTTTTGCACCGTGCAGGACAACGTGAGCTTCGGCGCGGATTTTCGCATCGGCAAGTCGTTCAACGCGTGGGATGCGACGCACGCGCAAAACTTGACCGGGTGCAACCCCGCCGACTGCGGCGGCTACGACTACCCCATCCACGACACCGGCAAGAAACAGGTGTTTCAGGTATTCATACGCCCGATCACGTCAAATGCGAGCTCGCGTCCGACCGACTTCTGGAGCTCGGACTTCGGCTACGCGCTCCTCGAGGCATCGGCGACTGCGACCTGTGCTCATTGCCGCCCGGCTCGGAGTGGCCCCGACGACACCGGGAGCCGTTGTCGCCGGGGATTCGATCAGACCAGCTTCTACTTCGACACGGGCAGCGACGTGATTCGCGCAAGCGACGGCGCGCAACTGCGGGACATCTGGACTATCGAGGTATCGGCACGCGACGGCTCGACACCGGCGGTGCCGATCCCGTTCTAGCTGTCGTGCAAATCGGGCAACCGTATCGCTCAGGTCGCGCCGTTCGAAGCGACCGACGACTTCTGACGCCGAGTAAGTCGTTTGGAGCACAGTGCGGTGGCCGATGCGGCCCCGCACAGTGCGTCATCCGGCGAGCACGGGCAAATCGCGCGGCTTTCGGTCCGGACCCACGGCAACGTATGTCAGGCTCGCCTCGGTTACCTTGACCGTAATCTCCTCGCCGGGATTGCGCTGCGCATAAACCTCGACCGACACGGTGATGGACGTGCGGCCGGTCTTTTCGATCGTCGCGAAGAACGACACGACGTCGCCGATCAGTACCGGCTGCTTGAACACGAACGAGTTGACGGCAACGGTCGCGACGCGGCCGCGCGCACGGCGCGACGCGGGGATCGATCCCGCGAGGTCGACCTGCGACATGATCCAGCCGCCGAAAATGTCGCCGTGAAAATTGGCGTCGGCCGGCATCGGCGTGACGCGCAGCGCCGGCATGTCGGAAGGCAAGTGGACGCTGCTCATGTGACCTGAGCAGGAACGCCGGCCGCGCTTCGTCTTGCTTCATCGCGCAGCTCGCGCCGCAGAATCTTGCCGACGTTCGATTTAGGCAGCTCGCGCCGAAACTCGACGTCCCGCGGACACTTGTAAGCGGTCAGGTGATTGCGGCAGTGATCGAGCACCTGCTCGACCGTCAACGCCGGGTCCCGGCGCACGACGAACAGCTTGACGGCCTCACCGGACTTCTTGTCGATGACGCCCACGGCGGCGCACTCGACGACACCCGGGAGCATGACGACCACTCCTTCGATCTCGTTCGGATACACGTTGAAGCCCGACACGAGGATCATGTCCTTCTTGCGATCGACAATCGTGATGTAGCCACGTGAATCCATCTTGCCAATGTCGCCCGTCATGAAAAACCCATCGGACGTCATCACTTTCGCGGTTTCGTCCGGCCGTTGCCAGTAGCCCGCCATCACCTGCGGTCCGCGGATGCAGATCTCGCCAGCCTGTCCGAGCGGGACGTCGTTGCCGGAATCGTCGCGCAGCGCAACGTCCGTCGACGGAATCGGCAAGCCGATTGCGCCCGTGTATTCGGTCACGTCGAGCGGATTCATCGTCGCCGCGGGTGACGTTTCCGTGAGACCGTACGCTTCGACGAGGGTTACGCCCGTCACTTCCTTCCACCGTTTCGCGACCGCTTCCTGCACGGCCATTCCACCGCCGAGCGTCAGGTGAAAGGACTTGAAGCCGAGCTGCGCGAACTTTTCATTGTGCAGAAGCGCGTTGAACAGCGTGTTGACGCCCGTCATCGCCGTGAATCGATACCGCCGCATTTCCTTGATGAAGTGCGGGATATCGCGCGGATTGGTGATCAGCACGTTCTCGCCGCCCACCGACATGAACACGAGGCAATTCGCCGTCAGCGCGAAGATATGATAGAGCGGCAACGGCGTCAGGATCACCTCGCGTCGATTCTCGTCGAGCACGGGGCGCACCCACGCGCGCGCCTGCAGCATGTTCGCGACGATGTTCCGATGGAGCAGCATCGCGCCTTTGGCGATGCCCGTCGTGCCACCGGTGTACTGCAGGAACGCGAGATCGTCGTGCGAAAGCGGAACGCGCGACAGCGACAGCTTGCGACCCTGGTGCATCGCGTCGGAAAAGCGGATGGCGCCAGGCAGCGAGAACTTGGGGATCACGCGTTTGACGCGACGAAGCACGAGATCGACGAGCCGACCCTTGATGGCGAGCATTTCGCCGATCGACGTGACGACCACTTGACGAATCTTCGTATTCGCGACGACGCTTTGCAGCGTACGCGCGAAATTCTCGACGACGACGATCACTTCCGCACCCGAATCGACGAGCTGATGCTCGAGCTCGCGCGCCGTGTACAGCGGATTGACGTTGACAATCGCGCATCCTGCGCGAAGTGCGCCGAACAGGCACACCGGGTACTGGAGGATGTTGGGCATCATCAATGCAACGCGCGTGCCCTTCGTGCAACCCTGATGCTGCAGCCACGCGCCGAACGTCGACGACAGCGCGTCCAGGTCGGCGAACGAGATCGAGCGGCCCATGCACGAAAACGCCGGCCGCGTCGCGAACTTGCGGCAACTCTCCTCGAATACCTCGCGCGCCGACGCGTACTCGTTGACGTCGATTTCCGCGGGCACGCCGCGCGGATAATGGTCGAGCCAGATCCGATCCACGACTCCTCCGTCGACTGCCGAACAGCGTCGAGGGCCGCGCGGCGCGGGGCCAATGCTACACCACGATTGCAGCGTCAGCGTTTACGATCCGGCCGCTGCCGTCCGCGCGTACTGCAGCGGTCCGCCGCGAAATGGCGCGAACCCCGCACCGAATATTGCGCCTGCGTCGACGAGATCGGCATCGTCGACGATGCCTTCTTCGAGCGCCGCCTTCGCTTCGGCCACAAGCGGGTCGACAAGACGTCGTGAAAGTCCTGCGGGCAGCGTCTGTGCGGGTTGCTTTCGCGGCTTGCCGTCGACCCACGTGTAGAAGCCCTGCCCGGATTTCCTGCCGAGCTGACCCGCGGCGACGCGCTCCGCAAGCTGGCGCGGCGGTTCGACGTCATGGCCAAGCATCCGGCCGACTGCTAGACAGATATCGAGGCCGACGGTGTCGGCGAGC
>Ga0070670_100004253_pt1 | contig 11976 bp, 14 predicted proteins | sample KBSS63metaG_FD_64665 | JGI IMG/M metagenome (GOLD analysis project Ga0070670, IMG submission 64665) | Switchgrass rhizosphere microbial communities from Kellogg Biological Station, Michigan, USA - KBS S6-3 metaG | ecosystem: Host-associated > Plants > Roots > Rhizosphere > Soil ... | reverse complement strand
TGCTGAACAAGATCGACCAGGTCCGTCACGAAGACCTTCTGGCTTTGGCCAAGGCCGCCAACGAAAAGATTGCCTTCACCGAGACCTTCATGATCTCGGCCGAAAAGGGCCATGGCTGCGACCACGTGATGGACTACCTGGCGAAGACCTTGCCGGAAGGTCCCTGGTACTATCCCGAAGACCAGATCTCTGATCTGCCGATCCGACAGCTGGCCGCCGAAATCACCCGCGAAAAACTGTTCCTCCGCCTGCACCAGGAGCTTCCCTATTCCTCGCATGTCGAGACGGAGAAGTGGGAAGAGCGCAAGGACGGCTCGGTTCGCATCGAGCAGGTCATCTACGTCGAGCGAGACAGCCAGAAGAAGATCGCGCTCGGCAAGGGCGGCGAGACGATCAAGGCAATCTCCAGCGCTTCCCGCAAGGAACTGGGCGAGATCCTCGAGCAGACCGTCCATCTCTTCCTGTTCGTCAAGGTGCGGGAAAACTGGGGCGACGATCCTGCGCGCTTCCGCGAAATGGGACTGGATTTTCCGAAGTGACTTTTCCAGCCGGGATCAAAGTCTAGGCGTCCTGTCATCGGCGCCTGACGACCTGGCTGCAAGCTGCAGGGCAACGATGAGCAAGACTGCCAATACTCACGAAACGAGAACGCCTTGCGAGCTGTGTCCGCTCCGCGATAAACCGCATTTTCGCGAGTTCGATAGCGAAGAGCTGAATTTCGTCTCACAGTTCAAGCGGGGAGAGTTGGCAGTCGACGCAGGGGCGACAATCCTCGTCGAGGGGTCCCACAGCGCCCACCTGTTCACGGTCCTGTCCGGCTGGGCCTTCCGCTACAAGGTCCTCGAGGACGGCCGGCGGCAAATCCTGAACTATGTGATGCCCGGCGATCTCCTTGGTCTGCAGGGGACCATCATGGGCGAGATGCAGCATTCGGTCGAGGCGCTGTCGCCGGTGACGCTCTGCGTGTTTGAGCGCGACAAGCTGATGACGCTCTATAACCGGCACGCCTCGCTCGCCTTCGATCTGACCTGGATCGCGGCGCAGGAGGAGCGGATACTCGACGAGCATCTGCTGAGCATCGGCAGGCGTTCGGCGCTGGAGCGCGCGGCCTATCTGCTCGCCTATCTTCACCAGCGGGCACGATCGATCGAGCTGTTCGACGCGCGGACGGTTATTCCCGTGACGCAGCAGCATATCGCCGACACGCTTGGCCTTTCGATCGTCCATACCAACAAGACCCTAAAGAAGCTTTCGGAGCGGAAACTGATTCGCTGGCAGGAGCGCGGCTGCGATGTGCTGGATGGTCAGGGATTGGCCAATCTTGCTGAATGGAATGGAATAAGCGAGGGCAAGCGCCCATTCATTTGACATCCAGATGAAATCGCATGTCTTTTTTAAATGCCCACCTTTTGAAAAAAGCCTAGTGATTGCATGTCGTTAAATTACGGGAAGTTGCGAAGCTATGGTAATGTATCCCGAAGCGACTACAGTAAGGGGCATATCCATGCCCTCAAACGACATTGCGGCGCGGGACGCCGGAGAGAAAAATGATAAACTTACTGGCAGACTGCGGTTGCCGCCGGTCCTTCTGGCAAGCAAGATGCCCATGATTCCACAGCGCGTCCTTATTCTGGAAGACAATCTCATCATTGCGATGGAAGCGGAGGAAATTCTTCGCGAGATCGGTTCCGAGAAGATCGAGCTTGCTGCCAACCTCAACGAGGCACTGGCTGCGATCGACAGGGGTCAATATGATCTGGCGCTTCTCGACGTCAATCTCGGCGAGGCGATGAGCTTCAATTTCGCGCGTCTGCTGGTCGAGCGTAACATCCCCTTCGGCTTCGTCAGCGGCTATTCCGATACGCAGGAATTCCCGGACGATCTGCAGGATGCGCCGCTGCTGGTGAAGCCCTTCGACGAGCGTGCCATGCTGCAGTTTCTGGCGAAGATGTTTCCCGAGAAGGTCTAGGCGATCTGCCGTGACAGCCAGGCTACCATCCTTTAATATCATGTTCTCATAGGGACGAACGTGCCGGATGCAGTGGCAGGACCAAGCCATTATTTTGGGAGTGAAGCGGCTTGGCGAGACGAGTGTCATTGCCGAGGTGATGACGCATGATCGCGGGCGCTGTCTCGGCCTGGTGAGAGCAGGGCGCTCGCGCACGATGCAGCCGGTATTGCAGCCCGGAAACCATGTCGAAGTCACCTGGCGCGCGCGTCTTGATGAACATCTCGGCGAGTTCCGCGTCGAGCCCGTGCGGTTGAGGGCGGCGCGATTGATGGAAACGGCAACCGCCGTCTATGGCGTGCAGGCCATGGCGTCCTTGCTGCGCCTGCTGCCGGAACGCGATCCCCATCCGCATCTCTACGATGCGCTCGACGTCATCCTCGACAACCTGCATGAGCCGATTGATGCCGGCGAGTTGTTCGTCCGATTCGAACTGGCCGTGCTGAACGATCTCGGCTTCGGTCTCGATCTCGCCGAATGCGCGGCGACTGGTGCGCGCGAGGACTTGGTCTACGTATCGCCGAAGTCGGGCAGGGCGGTATCGCGCGCAGCGGGGGCGCCCTGGGCCGACAAGATGCTGACTTTGCCGGCTTTTCTGGCCGTCGGCAATGGTCGGGCCGCCGATGCGGAAGGGCTTGCCGCTGCCTTTCGTTTGAGCGGCTTCTTTCTGCACCGGCACGTCTATGAGCCGCGCGGCATCGATATCGGCGCCACGCGCCATGGCTTTGTTCAGGCCGCTCTGAAAGCGCTCGAGGGCGTGGCCCTCCCTGCAGAGGCCCACCAGCCACAGATCCTATCGACCTGAGCCGTCAACCTCTCAACGCTGTTTGAACGCCCAGCCCTCTCGCCGCTCTTCCATGCATTCGACGGCATCCCCGATGGCAATGCTGCCACTTCCGCGCGGCACGGCGTTCCAGCCGAACAGCGGCCCCGGCACCCGCCTGTCTGCAGACATCCGCAGGCGACCCATCGCCGGCATCGGGTTGGCACCGTCGCGTGACCCGGTCTTTTGATCCTGCGTGGTCATGATGCAGCGGGCGCAAGGTTTGACCAGGTCGAACCTGATGCCGCCGATAGAGATTGCCGCCCATCGATCCTCCTGCCAGGGCTCGTCGCAGTCGATGACGATGTTCGGTCGAAAGCGATCCATGCCGACTTGTGCCTCGCCATGGGCCGCAAGGTCGGCATTGAGTGCCGACAGGGATCCGGTGGTCGTTACCAGGATCTGGAAGCCGTCGCTAAAGCTGACGGGCGTAGCGTCGCCAGCCCAGTCTTCCTCGGCTGTACGCTGCGAATGTTCGTCGAAGATCACGATCTTGATCTCCCGGCCAAGCCATTCCGACAGTGCGTGGTTGCTCTCGTCGTCAGCGACGGCGGCATTGACGACGGTCTTCCAGATGTCGACGTCGAGGCGCGCGCCGGCAGCGTTTGGCCGGACCGAAATTGTAGGTCTTTCATCCATGCCAAGGCGAAACGTCCCCTGGCTCATCTCGACATCCAGCCGGGCAAGGAGCGGCATCTCGCGCTGGGTGATCGCCTGCCCATTGGGATCGACGATCATCGCGCGCCTGTCTCCGACAAGGCCGAAAGAATCGATTTCGGAGCTTTGCAGGGGAACCCCGCGCGCGCTTTTCAGCGGATAAAGGGTGAGTTCGCGGACGTGCATGGTGCCTCTCAGATTTCGGCGATGAACATGTCGAGAACCGCTTGCAGCCGTTCGTGTCGCGCTTTGGCCATGGCGATGCCGGTCGTCGTTTGGAACCGGTCGGCCAACTTGAATAGCTTTGTCTCGAAGTGGTCAATCGCAAAGCGCTTGTCGTCCAACGGACGATGGTCGGCCAGGGGATCGAGCGGATCGTAGAGGCCGGAGCCGAGCCGACCGGCGATGTAGAAGCAGCGCGCCGCGCCGACCATGCCGATCGCGTCGAGACGGTCGGCATCCTGCAGGATCTTCGCCTCGAGCGTCTGCGGCGGCTGGTTGGCGGAAAAACTATGCGTGGTGATGGCATGGGCGACGGCGGAAATGTCTGCAGCGCTCCAGCCGAGGCCTTCGAGGATGCCCGAGGCCTTGGTGGCAGCAAGCGCCGAAGCCTGGTGACGGTGCGGCGAGTTCTTCTCGACCGCTACGCAATCGTGCAGCAGCACCGCTGCCGTCAGGATGCGCCCATCGCCTCCGTCCTTGGCCTGGATGCGCATTGCATTCCTGAAAACCCGTAGAATATGGGCGATGTCGTGCGAGCCATCATCGGTGTCGGTCGCATGGGAGACAAGGGAGGCAGCCAGATCGCTGTAGGGTGCGAAGGCCTCCGCCAGCAGGGATTCACGCATGGGCTCTCCAATTGATCCAAGGAAAAAGGCACCGGAGGTGCCGAATCTCCTTTTAGCAATCAGGCGCGTTTGGGGATAGCCGATTGCGGAACGGGCGATGACAGCAGGCGCGCGACCTCGGTGACCGGCTTCGGCGGGCTGATGAAATAACCCTGGATTTCGTCACAGCCTTCCTGACGAAGCATCTCGAACTGTTCTTCCGTTTCGACCCCCTCGGCAGTCACACGCATCCCCAGCGTCTTGCCGAGCAGGATCATTGCCCGCAGGATCGCATGCGCCTCACGGCTGTCGATGATGTCGTTGACGAAGGAACGGTCGATCTTGATTTTCTGGAACGGGAAACTGCGCAGGTAGCTGAGCGAGGAATAGCCGGTGCCGAAGTCATCCATGGCGATGCGGATGCCACGGTTCCTCAGGGCGTGCAACGCCGGCACAGTCTCCTCCAGATGCTGCATCAACACGCTTTCGGTGATCTCGATCTCCAGCCGCGACGGAGACAGGCCCGCAGCCGCCACCGCAGCCATGACGTCGCTTGGGAAATCACCGGTGCGAAACTGGATGGCGGAAACGTTGACGGCAACCTTGATCGTGCTCGGCCAGGACGCTGCGTCCTTGCAGGCCTGCGCCAGCACCCAGCGGCCGATATCGGTGATCAAGCCGATCTCTTCCGCCAGCGGGATGAACTCAAGCGGCGACATCCTTCCCTTCACGGGATGGTTCCATCGGAGCAGAGCCTCGAAGCCGACGATCCGATCCAGCGCCACATCATAGAGAGGCTGGTAGTGAAGTTCGAATTCCTCGTTCTTGACGGCGTGCCGGAGCGCGTCCTCGAGCGCATGCCGTTGCCGAATGCCTGCCTCCATCTCTGCCGCAAAGAACCTGTGGCGTGGTCTCCCCTCGGCCTTAGCCTGGGACAGCGCAACGCTGGCGTTCTTCAGCAGCACGCCCGCCTCGCTGCCATCCTCGGGGTAGACTGCGATGCCGGCCGATACGCTCAATTCGACGCCGCATCCACCGAGCAGAAATGGGGGCTCCATGTCGCGACTTATCTCGTCGACGAGCATCCTGATGGCGCGTGGCTCCTGCCAGCCGTGATGCAGTATGGCGAACTCGTCCGATCCCAGCCGCGCCAACATGCCCCTTTGCCCGAGAGTGCCGCGTAACCGCGATGCAACTTGCTGCAAAACCTGATCGCCGGCCTGGAGGCCGAGCGTGTTGTTGATGGACTTGAAGTTGTCGAGATCGAGATGTATCAGCGCGAATTGCTTGGTGACGCCGGAACCGTCAAGCGCTCTATCCAATTCCTCCCGGAAACGGACCCGGTTGCTCAATCCCGTCAGAGGATCGTGATGGGCGATGTAGGCAAGATGCCGGGCAGCACGCCGCTCTTCGGTTACATCTTCATGAATTGAGACGCTGCCACCGTCCGGTAATATCGTCACCGTGCTCTCGATATGGCGTCCGTCATCCATCAGCCATTCGCGGCGGCGGATCTTGGTGCGATCCAGGGTGACTGGCAGACGAGCGTCGGACCTTCTCGTTGGTTGAACTATCCGCTCTCGACCGGGGATCATTTCCACAAGTTTGGAAATCGACGTACCCGTCAGGACGTCAGCAGAGTCGAGGTTAAAAAGGTCACGGAAACGATCATTGCAGATCGTCAGCTGCTGATTCTTGTCGAAGATACTGAAGCCAAGCGGAAGGTTGTCCAACACGGCTTCGACGACATGGTTTTTCGAAGTGAGGTCGGCCGAAAGTACCTCCATCTCTTCCATGAGCGCGACGTAGCGGGTGCGTGCGGCAAGCAGAGCATCATCGGCTCTGTCTATTTCTTCGCTGTGCCGACGATAGACCTTCAGAGCAACGTTGCACAGATTGCGAGGATCGAGGGATCCATCCGCTCCGATTACTTCAGCACAATGATGTATGAAAACCGCTTCCGACTGTGGCATTCGTCACCGTTCCGGCGGGGTGGCGCAGAAAAGGACCGCGGAGATCGTTACCTGCGAATAACGCGAAGACTTTGGATCTGCGGAATTATAGATCATAAGAATCTCTCAATGCGCGTCATGAAATATATTCGAAAAAGCTAAGGCGGTATTATCAAGTAACGAATCCTGAATGCTAGAGTGGCTGTTCCCTGTTAACAATTTCTTGCCTTATCTTTCGCGCGCGCAAATTTCCAAGAAATTTAGAATTTTCGTATATATACAGCCTCTATTCTGTGGCATCCGGTGCCTATGTTGGCGATTTTGACTATCGCCAGGCGTTAACGATTGCCCGTGAGCGCGTGATGGAATGGTTAAGCGCCCTTCATTATAGTTAATGACCATTAACTTTTCGCTTTGACGCAAACGGCAAATCGGTTTATCCCTTTCTCATCAAGACAATGTCTAGCGTCTAACCGACGTCGCATGAGGCGGCACCTTCCTTAGGAGGTCCCTATGTCCCATGTCTCCGCTGCCAACAGTTCCTATCCATATCGTGGAACGCTGCTTCGCTTGGATGCGAACGGCGACGGATTGCTCAGCCGTCAGGAATTGGCGGTCGACCAACGTCCAGGCCTCATGGCTCAAAGCGCCGAGAAGCAATCGTCGAACGCCGTTAACAACGGCGCGCTCGTCAGCTTGATGGCGAAGTTGATGCAGCTTCCCGTCGATAGCAGAGCGGACGTCCGGCTTGCGACAAATCAATCCGGCACACCTACCAGCACCGATGCGGATGCCGAAACAAAAGCCTCGATGGATCTCTATCGCGGCACCTACGGCCAATATGCCTTCGATGACATGGCGGCCTAGGAGCCGGTTCTGCGATGAAGGTGTTCATCTAGCGCAGCCCTTCCTGCGCTTGTGTCTGAAGGTCTTCTGAAGTTCCACACCTCAGCCGCGCTGCGCATTTGTGAAAGCGGCCAAGCGTCGAGATGAGCCGTCCCAGGCTCGAATTTTGCCAAGCGATGAGCGCTTGGTCTTCCTCCCCCTGATTTTCCAGATTGCTCGGTCATGCGCTTCGGCATGCCGCCGCCGTTTCCACGCGCGTTGCGGGTGGGCCGGATTAGACATTTTAACGCGAACTATAAGGAGATGGATTTATGCGGAACGAACGCCGCTTCCCGCGAGGCTTCAGCGTTTTTGACCCAATGGCTACCACGCCATCGCTTCGCGCAACCACTGACACGCCGCGTCAAGATCCGCTCGAATCGTTTCTGGCCGAAATGATGGCTTCGATGGTTGAGTATACCGAGGAAGGCGCTGCCCACGACCTGCCTTCGGAGCAGCAGATGAGTGTTGCTGCTTAACGGCATTTTGTGCCGGCGTCTTACCGACGCCGGCGAGAGATTCACGAAATCTCGACACCCTTGGCATCAAGCGACGCCTTCGTCTTGCGCAGCATCTCCCGTGTGGTGGCACTCCAGCCCTTTGTCCTTGGCCAATATTCGAGCGTCACGCTGATGGTGCCGCCAAGGCTGTTGACATAGGCGATCGGCGCCGGTTGTTTTTCGACGTCGGGGTTGGATTTCGCGATCTCGAGAAGCGTCGACAGCACGTCGTCCACATTGCTTTTAGCACTCACACCCAGGTTTATCTGATGTTTGCGGCTGGGCTCGCGGCTGAAATTGGTGATTGGCGTGTTCCACAAGGTGGAGTTCGGTGCCAGCCGATAGAGACCGTCCGCCGTCCGCAGTTCCGTCGCGAATAAACCGATCTCCTTGACCGTGCCGGTAACGGCGCCTGTCTCGATGTATTCGCCGACACGGAACGGGCGAAGGATAAGCAGCATGATGCCGGCGGCGATATTCTGCAGCGTGCCCTGCAAGGCCAGCCCGATGGCGAGGCCGGCAGCACCAAGCGCAGCGATGATCGATGCGGTCTGGACGCCGAACTGGCCTAGAACGGTGATGAAGACCAGAATCAGCAGGCCGTAGTACAGGACATTGGTGAAAAAGCGCGCCAGCGTCTCATCGATGCCGTGGACCCTTGAAATGCCGGCAAAGGCCCACCGGCTGACGAAGCCCGCCAGCACCCATCCGCAGATCAGCAAGATAAAGGCGCCCAGGATCGAGAACGAGTACTGGACCGCAAGAGTGCTCGCCTGCGTGAGCGCCGTACGTGTTGCGACAATGAAGCTTGTTGCCTGATTTTCCATGCTGATCGACCCAACCCTTTATGCAATATCGCTGCGATAGATGGTGCGAAGGTCTGTGCGGTCAACCGGTCGATGCGAGCGGCAGCACGAAAGGCCTGTTGCCATCGCTGTTGGCGCCGCGCCCTGCCGCCTTAACTGCCGCGACCAGACGGCCCTTCCGCCCGAGCAAGGAGTCGCCAAAGGCCACAAGCCGCGCATTCGGCGTCGCCTGAGGGGAAGCCAGCCTCAGCCGTGCCACCAGGGCAACGTCATCGACATCGGGATCGACCGCCAGCGCCGCGATCAGGGCTGCGGCCGGCGAACGCGAGACGCCCATCCAGCAATGGATCAACAATGGCGCCTTCCGGTCCCACATGCGGGCAAAGGCGATGATTTGCTCGACATGCATTTCCTGCGGCGCCACCAGCCGGTCGGTACCGGCAAAGGTGATGTCGTTCATGCCGAGCAACAGATGGCGGTCGGCGGCAATGACGGCGGGTCGATGAAAATCATGCCCCTCTGCCATCAGACTGATCATTTCGCGAGCACCATGGCGGACCGCCATCTCGGCGATTCGCTCGAGCGGAGAGACGACGATCGCATTCATCGGCTGACGACCGGGGCTTTGCGTCGAAGCTCTTCCAGAGCTTCGAACCGGGCGAGGAAAAGTGTCTGCGCCTCGACAGCGGGCAGGGGGTCGATCGGCAACATTTCCTGCACGATCTCGCGCGGTTGGCCGAAGAACTTCCGGGCCTCCGTCGGCGTGAAACCGGCCAGCAGCGTCGCTTCGAAATAGGCGGCGATCGTATCGGCCTTCTTGATATTGTCCTTGAGGGTCTTGCCGGGATGTGCCGGCAATCCGAATCGCAAATGGATGGCCGCCTCCAGCCGCTTCTCCACCGCCTTGTAGCCGCCGCCGACGACGGACTTGAAAGGTGAGATCATGTCACCGATGACATATTCGGGGGCGTCGTGCAGCAGTGCTGCAAGCAACTCGTCTGCCGTGCTTTCGACCGTTCGCCGTAGGATGTCCTCGACGACAAGGCAGTGTTGGGCCACGGAAAAGGCATGGTTTCCCGACGTCTGGCCGTTCCACCGGGCGACGCGCGCCAAGCCGTGGGCAATATCGACGATCTCGACGTCGAGCGGCGAGGGATCGAGAAGGTCGAGCCGTCGCCCCGACAGCATGCGCTGCCACGCGCGGGGTGGCTTGGACGATGTCACGCCGTAGCCTCGTCGGCGGTCGCTGGGAAGGAGAGGCCGGACCAGGCAGGCAGCGCCAGCACCAGGGCCGTCTCATCCGCCAGGATGGGCAAAGCCTCGGCCATCGCTGCGCCAGCCCGGTCGATGCGGACGATGGCGAGGCCATGCTTGCCGGCGACCGAGCCGAGAGCGCCGATTGGCTTGCCGCCGGCAAGGATGGGTGTCCCAGTCGCGGGCAAGTCGATCTCGGCCGATACCAGCACCAGGCGCCTGCGCGCCGTCCCGCGATGCTGCATGCGAGAGACAACTTCCTGGCCGACGTAGCAGCCTTTGCGGAAGGAGAGGCCGCCGTTCTGATCCATCAGCACATCGTGAGGAAAGGCGTCCTGAAGGGCAAAGTCCGTGCCGGAGAGCGGTACGCCCGCCGCGATCCGCGCTTCGTGATAAAGCGCCGCGGGGTCGTTGCCATGCGCTCCCGGGATGCGGCGCAACGGGACCCCCGCCTTGGCGAACCGGCTATCGAGATATCCGTCGCCCGCCCCATCGTTCCAGGAAACAGTCACGCCTTCGACGTCGGTAGGAGCGATCTCGACGGCGGCGCGCAAGCGATACATCGTTAGCCGCTTCACCAGCGCCTCTGTCTGGCTGGCCTCGGTTTCCAGGACGAAGCCGACGCCATCGCGCCAGATCATGAAGTCGAACAGGATCTTGCCCTGTGGTGTCAGCAATGCGCCTGGGCGGGCCTCATCGGCGGCAAGTCCGCCGAGATCCGTGGTCACCAGGTTCTGCAGAAAGGGCTCGGCATCCGGCCCGGTGATGCGCAACAGCGAGCGGTCGTGAAGAAAAACGGATGGCATGAGTAACCCCGTGGCGTTGGCAACAAGCAGATGGCGGCGTCAAGCACGCCACGATCCGCCAATGTGCTTTGATGGCGATCATGATGTCCTGCCAAAGGCGTCCAGGCCTTTTCGACACCGTGCCGGAGATGTGAAAATAATCACGATGCGAAGTGATCGCAAGCCATGCGGTCCGCTGGCTACTCGCTGGCGGAGAAGAATTTCCATTTGCCATCAGGCGTGATGCCGACGCGATAGAAATTATAGCCGCCGAACTCGAGCATGTCGGCATAGTCGCCCGCAGTGACGATGCGCATCAGATCCACCTTCTCCGGCGCCGTCAGCGTCTTGATGTCCTTCTCGGCAAAATAAGGCCAGACATACATCTCGTTGGGCGTGCCCTGGCCGACATGGGCAAAGCCGGTCGACAGAAGGTCGAGCAGGATCGACATCACCTCGATACCATCCGGATCGCCGGACAGATCGTGGAGGGACTTGATCGGGTCTTCGCCGGGATCGTCGGCTGTCACCTGGGTCTGGTTCAAGCCGCCACCGACATTCATCAGCGGTCGGAGACGCTCGGGATCGCCTGAGGCCGCGGCCTCGACGATAGCCTCGCGCAGCTTGCGCACGGCATCCGGGGCCTTGTTGATGTCGAACAGGAACTCGACGCCTTTGGAAGCGGCGTTGCCGTTGCCAGAGGTGCTGTCGCCCGTGCTAGGTGCGGACTGGTTCACCAAAGGATCGGGCATTGGAATGGCCTTGCTCGGCGCTTCCAATGCCTGCAGCACGGGCCTGTCCTTCGGCGCGACCGGTGCCGGCTTCTGAACCTCGTTCAGCAACGAAAAGGCAGAGGTCGACGTCGACCAAAGGCAAACCGCTGCCAAGGCCGACGCAGTCGCTATTGAAGCGATCGACCGTCGCAGACCATGGCTCTTGGCACTCGGCATAAAGGATCTCTTGGGGCTATTGCAGGGAGCGAATCGGTGAAAACTCACCCGACAGCATGCGTTCCCGAAGCGATTCGAGCAAGGCTTCGGCGCCCTGTTCTCCCTGAAGTCGAATGGTCTCGCGCAGGGCATGCGCGATGGCGGCGCCGGCGATGATCTCCGGCTCGATGCCGTCGGCAACGCCGTCGGCCCAGGCTTCATTCTGATATTCCAGAGCCGCCTGCATCTTCTCATGGACGATCATGTCGTCGATGTCGTTGAGGCTTGGTTCCATCATTTTCTTTTCCTCGAGACGCCCGGTGTACTTACTGCCCGGTTAACAACTTTAACAGCCTTTTCCTAAAACGACACGGGTCGCTATGGAAAGAGGTTAATAAAGCGTCAATTTCCGAAGCGCGCGGTTATTTCGGAAGCGAGTGTTGCACCTTCGTTACGGTACTGCTGTTCCGCGGTCATAGCTTGTGGCGTGCAGTTCGTATAGACCGCAGCGAAAGATCTGTAGCCGCGGTTGTAAGCGGCGGTCAGACGC
>Ga0070670_100004250_pt1 | contig 11981 bp, 8 predicted proteins | sample KBSS63metaG_FD_64665 | JGI IMG/M metagenome (GOLD analysis project Ga0070670, IMG submission 64665) | Switchgrass rhizosphere microbial communities from Kellogg Biological Station, Michigan, USA - KBS S6-3 metaG | ecosystem: Host-associated > Plants > Roots > Rhizosphere > Soil ... | reverse complement strand
TAGTCGAGCAGCTTGTTGTCTTCGCCCGGCGTGAGCGGCGCATCGAGGGAGAGGTGGGTCTGCGAGATCGACATCGTCTTCGCGACCTCTTCCTCGGTGATGTCCATGCCGTCGGCGATCTCGGCATGGGTGGCTTCGCGCCCCAGCTCCTGCAGCAGCGCGTTCGCCCGCTTGCCGATGCGGTGCAGCGTACCGGCGCGATTGAGCGGCACGCGTACGATGCGCGACTGCTCGGCGAGTGCCTGAAGGATCGCCTGGCGAATCCACCACACCGCGTACGAGATGAACTTGATGCCTTTCGTCTCGTCGAACTTGTGAGCCGCGCGGATGAGGCCGAGGTTGCCCTCGTTGATCAGATCCGAGAGCGACACGCCCTGGTTCTGATACTTCTTCGCCACCGAGACGACGAAGCGCAGGTTCGACCGGACCAGCTTGTCGAGCGCCTCCTGATCGGCCTGGCGGATGCGCTGGGCGAGGCGAACCTCTTCATCGCGACTGATCAGTGGGTAGGCACTGATGTCACGCAGGTACTGGTCGAGCGAGCCTTCCTCGTAGGAAGATTTTTTCGGGGTGGTGGCGGCCATACGACCAGCGGCTCCTTCGATGTTTCGCTTCTCCCACCGCGCCTTTGCGCGCCTGGTGAGGCGGTCGGAGGGATTGTCCATGTCGGGACGGGAGGTCAACGGACGCGCTCCCCGATGCGCGTCCAGCGGATCCTGGTGAGCCACGACATACGATCCAGCGAGTCGGGATCGTAGCTGTAATAGACGAACATGGGGCGCCCGCGGATGAGCGAATCAGGAACGAATTGCCAATAGCGACTGTCGAGCGAGTTGTCGCGATTGTCACCGAGCACGAAGTACTCGTCCTTCGGGACGACCAGCGGGCCCCAGTTGTTTCGGGATGGATGCGCACCGCTCGCGGCCTCGGCGGTCGACACGAGGTACTTCTTCTGCCAATCGAAGTCGGCCGGAGACGGATCCATGTCGGGCTCCGTGTGCGTGACGTAACGCTCGGTCTGGTGCGCGCCGTTCACGTACAGCTCAGCCGATTTCATCTCGAGCGTATCGCCGGGAACGCCGACGAGTCGCTTCACGAAGTTCTTCGTTGGATCCAGCGGCCATTGGAAAACAATCACGTCCCCGCGCTGCGGACGACGGATCGCCGGCAGGTGCTTCCCGGTGAACGGGATCTCCGCCCCGTACACCATCTTGTTGACCAGGAGGAAGTCGCCAACGAGCAGCGTTTTCTCCATGCTCCCGCTCGGGATCTTGAACGCCTCGACGAGGAATGTCCTGACGAACAGGAACAGGATGATCGCGATCGTGAACGATTTCGCCCACTCGAGAAAGAGTCCCCAGTGTTGTGCCGGGCTGCGGTTCACCCGCCGTAGCGCTTCGGCGCGGTGCTCCTCGCTGACCGGCGGACGGACCGGAGTGGTGTGGGCGACTTCGCTCATTGCGACGACATAGGAGAAAACGGGTCGGGAACGAACGAGATCGCCGCCGAAACTCGTGCAGCCGCGCGTTCTGCGGCGGGCCGAGCATCGGCAGCAAGCCGAACGGTCGCGACGGTATGGCGGCCAGACGTACTGCTTCCCATGCCGAACGGAGTAACCGATTCCGCAAGCAAAGCAGCACGAACGCGAGAGCCCAGGTCTGGTGCAGTAGGCGCAGTGAACACCGCCACGATCGACTCTCGCGGTGCGCGCGTTTCCGACGCGGGCGACAGCCGCTCGAGCGCCTCGCCAACGCGTTCGATCGCGTCGTCGATGACGTGACGAGAAATTCCTCGCCCTTCGACTCGTCGCTGCACCCGCTCAGCGAGCGCCAGACGTATGTCGTGTGTCAGCGCCATTACCACCTGGTGAATTAATTCGCGGTGTCAGAGCTTCGCAAGCGATCCGACCCTGCCGCGTCGCGGCACCGTGCGACGCCTCCGTGACCTGCTACGTCGGACTGCCCGCGTAGTTGTCGATCTGTGCCCGTTGCAACGACCCCGAAAAGTCGATGTAGCCGACCTTCGTTTCCGAATAGAACTCGTAGACTTCCCAACCGCCCTCACGGTGTCCGTTGCCGGTTTGCTTTACCCCTCCGAATGGGAGGTGTGCCTCGGCACCGATCGTGGGCGCGTTGATGTACGTGATCCCATTGTCGAGCTCAACGAGCGCTCGGTACGCCACGTTCACGTCGCGCGTATACACCGACGACGACAGCCCGTACTTCACATCGTTGTTCACCGCGAATGCTTCGTCCGGCGTCGAGACTCGGATCACGGACAGCACCGGACCGAAGATCTCCTCCTGCTCGAGGCGGCTACCGGGCTCCACGCGTGCGAAGATCGTCGGCTCGAAGAAGAAGCCGTTCGCCAACGCTCGCTGGTCCGGACGTCGCCCTCCGCACAGGAGGTCGGCACCGGCTGCCTGACCAATATCGACATACGCCTCGACTTTCTGGCGAGACGACTCGTGAATCAGCGGGCCCACGTCGGTCCCGCTCTTCCGGCCGTCACCGAGTCGCAACCCCCTCGCCTTATCGACGAGCATCCCGAGGAAGTTGTCATGGATCCCGCGCTGCAGGATCAGCCGGCTGGTGGCGGTGCAGCGCTGCCCGGCGGTGCCGAACGCGCCCCAGAGCACACCGTCCAGCGCCAGGTCCAGGTCGGCGTCATCCAAAACGATCTGAGCGTTCTTGCCGCCCATCTCGAGCGAGAGCCGCTTGTGCATCCGGCCACAGACCTCGCCGACTACACGTCCCGTTTCTGTCGATCCGGTGAACGAGATCACTGGAATCTCGGGATGTTCGACGATGGCCGCGCCAACGACTTCGCCGCGGCCGTGCAACAGCTGGATGACCTCAGGCGGGAGGCCCGCTTCGAGCAGAATCTCGACGAGCACCGTGCCGGTGTGAGGCACGTCCTCGGCCGGCTTGAAGATCACGGCGTTTCCGCATAACAAGGCCGGAAACATCTTCCACGTCGGGATGGCCATCGGAAAGTTGAACGGCGTGACGAGCCCGCAGACGCCGATAGGCCGGCGGAAGCTCATCGCCCATTTGGCCCTGAGCTCACTCGGTACCGTATGCCCGAACAGCCGGCGTCCTTCCGTGGCCGCGTAATACGCGGTGTCGATTCCTTCCTGAACGTCGCCGCGGGTCTCCTGCAGCGGCTTGCCCATCTCGCGGGTCATGAGGTCCGCGATCTCGTCCTTCCGGCTGGCCATGAGATCACCGACGCGGCGAAGGATGTCGCCACGCGCCGGAGCAGGTGTGTTACGCCAGACCTCGAAGCCGCGCTTCGCCGACGCCACCGCCTTGTCGACATCCGCCGCAGTGGAGAGCGGGAAGCGGCCGATGACATCCGTCGTGTCGGCCGGGTTCACGTTCTCGAAGTGTTCGCCGGAGGATGGCTCCGACCAGGAACCGGCGATGAAGTTGCGAAAGATTTTCATGATTCGGCGAAGTGTAGCCGCGCGTAAGGCGCGCGCCAAACCGTACGCGCGTTATTTCGGCGGCGGCGCCGCCGTCGTCGATGGTGTTTGCGGCGGTGGCGTCGGTGCTGGACACGACCATCCCGGACGCTTCGGATCCGGTTTCGCGTAGCCCGAGCGCGGGAGGATCTCGATCGCCGCGAGCACACTCCCCCACAGGATGAGGAGCAGTGAGAGGATGTGACCGCGAGAGGAGCGATGCCGGAACGTCCAGATCGATGACCACACGCCCGCGGCCGTGACGACGCCCGTCGCCGCGAGGTAGCCGAACAGGCCGACACCGCACTTCGCGTCGTACGGCCAGAAGAGCATGCCGACGCCTAACGCGGTAGCCAGCAGGAGGCGCGCCATGACGCCAAGCGTCGACGTCGTCCGCTGCTTCTCGATCGCCTCGGCGCGGGCCTGCGGCGTCTTGGCGGTCTTGGATGGAAGCAGCGCCTCATCGGACGCACCCTCGAGCATCCGGTCGATCTTCTTGAGCTCGGAGTCCCAGTTCTTGCTCATGACACCGTCTCTCTCGTCAAGCCATACCGCTCGATCTTCTTGTAGAGATTCGACCGCGGCATGTCGAGGCCGCGGGCGGTCTCCGACACGTTCCAGTCGAACTCGCGCAGCTTCGCGAGCAGGAACGCCCGCTCGGCCGCGTGCTTGAACTCCTCGAACGTCTTGCACTCGAGCAGTGAGCCAAGACTCGCACTGTCGGCCACGCGCCGCCCCGCAAGGCGCTCCACGTCGGTGACGCCGATGCGCGGGCCCGAGGACAGGATCAGCAGCCGCTCGAGCGTATTACGAAGCTCACGCACGTTGCCTGGCCAGTCCATGTTCGCGAGCACATCCACCGCCGCCGGATCCAGTACACGAGGGGGAACGCCCTCGCGCTCGGATAGCGTGCGAACGAAGTGCGAGGCCAGCAGAGGAATGTCCTCACGCCGCTCGCGCAGCGGCGGGATATGGAGCGGGACGACGTTGAGCCTGTAGTACAGGTCTTCGCGGAAACGCCCCGCGGCGATCTCCTCCTCGAGATTCTTGTTCGTCGCCGACAACACGCGCACGTCGACCTTTACCGGCTTCGCGCCGCCGACGCGGGTGACGACACCGTCCTGCAGGACGCGCAGCACCTTGGCCTGCGCCGTTAGGCTCATGTCCCCGACTTCGTCGAGGAACAACGTCCCGCCGTCGGCCTGCTCGAACTTCCCTGCCCGGTCCGCGACGGCTCCGGTGAAGGATCCCTTCATGTGGCCGAAGAGCTCACTCTCGATGAGCTCACTCGGGATCGCGGCGCAGTTCACCTCGACGAAAGGCTTGTTCGCGCGAGTGGAGTTCCGGTGAATCGCCCTCGCGACGAGCTCCTTGCCGGTGCCGTTTTCGCCCGTGATGAGAACGCGTGCCGGAGTGCCGCCCACCTTGTCGATCTTGTCGATCACCGCGCGAATCGCGAACGAGCGGCCCACGATCTCGTAGCGCGACTCGATCGTCTGCTTGAGCCGTACATTCTCTTCCTGCAGGTCCAGGTGGCTGAGCGCGTTGCGCAGGAGCACCAGGATCCGGTCCGTGTCGAGCGGCTTTTCCAGAATGTCATAGGCACCAAGCTGCGTCGCTTCGACCGCCGTCTGGATCGTCGCGTGCCCGCTGATCATCACGACCGATGCGGACGGATCGATCTGCTTGATCCGCCGCAGCCCTTCGAGGCCGTCCATGCCCGCCATCTTGACGTCCATGAACACGAGGTTCGGCCGCCACCGCTCGTACTCGGCGATGCCGTCTGCGGCGTTGCCGGCCGTGTGGACCTCGTAGCCCTCGAACTCCAGCAGCTGGCCGAGCGCGGCCCGGATGCCCTGCTCGTCATCGACGACGAGGATGCGTCGGCTCACTTGGGTGTGGTCTTGTAGAGGGTGACCTTGCCGTCGGCCACGCGCGCGTCGGCGACGTACGTCGGCACGACGAACGGCAGACCATTCTCGGCGACGCCGGGCGGCATCGACCCGCGGCGGATCTGGCGCAGCAACTTCGGAATTCCACCGCGCGGAATGGGCAGCTCGCCGAGCCTAACGTCTTCAACGAGGAACTGGGCGAGGGCCGGTCGGACCAATGCGAATGTGCCGCCCATCTGCAGTGGCTCGCGGCGACCTACGAATCCCGACAGCGGACCGAGTGCGTCGGCGGCCTTGAAGTCGTCGAGCGAGATCACGGCGCGGACGTACATCCGGCTGCCGGTCGTCGACGCCTGAATGCTGTCCGCCGACGGCGGCAGTTGCTGCGCGAGCGCGATGTAGAAGTACGAGGCCAGGTCGCCCGGGGCGAGGCTCACGAACACCGGCCCATTCCGCTTACCTAACGACTCGATCGCCTGGCGCGCGCGCGCCGCGCCATCGTCGGTCACGGGTTCCCACTTCGGGCCGCCGGCCGTGGTCGTCGTCGCGCGCGGCACCGACTTGAGCCACGGGACGTAGCCGATCCATCGATCGCGCGTGAGATACGCCGCGATCGCCGCGACGCACAGGACGACAAGAAAGACGATCCTCCTGAAACACCCGAACATTCAGGTTCCTCGTTCGTGAAGGCGCACGGCAGCCAGGACGGAATAGCGGGAGCCGCCCGGGCCGAGCTCGCTCTGCATCAAGTCTATCGTCTGCACCGCCAGCTCGCGCGAGCCCCGAACCGATTTCGCGGCCGCGGCCAACGCCGTCGCCTGCGCCGGCCCAAGCTCGCTCTTGACGCGACCAAGCGTCAGGTGCGCCTGAAACGCGCGCGCCTCACGCGGAATGCCGAGAGGCGTCAGCGCACGGTCGATATCGCTGGCCAGGGATTGCAGCGCTCGCTCGCCCGTCATCCCGACCCATACGACGCGGGGCCGTCGGAAGTTTGGAAACGCGCCGACGTCCGTCGTCTTCGCGGATATCGTTCCATGCGTCGGCACGACCGACTCCAGAACGTCACGCAGCTGCGTGACCAGCGCGTCGTCCTGCTCTCCCAGAAACTTGAGCGTCACGTGCAACGCGGCCGGCGACACCCAGCGCACGGCGGTCGTCGCCTCACGCATCGGCTGCGCGTCGGCATAGATGGCGTCGCGTACCGATGGCGGAAGGTTAACCGCGATGAAGAGCCGCATCCCACGCGACGTCGATGCCAACGTGAGTGAAGCCCTGGCCGCGCGCCGCCTCCACCACGACCTCGCGAGCGGCCGGATCGACAAGCCGGTCCACGCCGGTCGCGTCGTCAGGGCGCAGAATCGCGAGACGATCACGCGCTTCGACCGAGAAGGCGAACCCGCGCTGTTCCAGCGCGCGCTCGAGCCCTCGGGCATCACCGGCGCCGGTCACCGAGCGTGCGCGCACGAGCGGTTCGGCAATCACGCCGCCGAGCACGTTCAATGAGCCCGAGCGAAACCCGCGCGCATCGAACGTCACGCGCTCGAAGCCGACGTCGCGCAACGCGCGGTCAACCGCCGCGCGGCGCTCGGTTCGCAGCCATTCGCGGAGCAGATCGCTCGCGATCTCGACGCGGGCGAGATCACCATGGTAGCGCACGCGCAGATCGCCACCCACGCCAAGCTGTCGAAGCGCACGCTCCGCACCCTCGATCTGGCGCAGGCGGTCGATCGTCACCGCAGTGCCGTACGGGATGCGCGAGGACAGGCATGGCGACGCCGGCTGCGACCAGGTTGGAATGCCGCGGTCTCGAGAGAGACGACGAATCGCCGTTTTCGAGAATCCCAGCTCGGCGAGCGGAGACCTCACACGATGCTCTGCTGCCGCGCGCGCACCGGGTCGGTGATCGCCGAGGTCATCGGCGTTCGTCCCGTCGACCACCACCGCGATTCCGCGCTCACGCGCGATCGGGGCGAGCGTATCCCACAGCTCTGTCTTGCAGAAGTAGCAGCGATTCAACGGATTCGCGGCGTATCGCGGGTCGTTCACTTCGTCCGTCGAGACTTCCAACACTGGTACGCGAAACTGCCGCGCGACCTCGCGAGCCCGCTCCCACTGCTCATTCGGGTACGACGCGCTTCGTCCGATCACGGCGAGGACCCGACCGGGGCCGAGCGCGTCGACGGCAGCACATGCGAGGTACGCCGAGTCGACGCCGCCGCTGAAGCCGATGAGAACGGACCCGTGTTCACGAAACCACGTGGTGAGTCGCGTCTCGAGCTCGCGATCGTCGCGAGTAGGCGTTTCGGCGCCCGACTCGAGCTCCGTGAAGGCGTGCGTCATTCCGAAAAAACTTAGTCCACCGTAGTAGGCCGCGCATCAGGAACGAGCACGCGCTCGTCCTCGCGCAGCTTGGCGGCGCTCGTTTCGTCCGTATCCCACTCGCCCGCGGCCTCAGCGAGGTGAGCGCGACGCACCGTAATCATCTTGCCGAGCACCTCGCACCCGCTTCGGGTAACCGCCAGGCGTCTCGTCCCGTTGCCGCCGATCGGGCGCGTCGCAATCAACCCACGCCGCGAGAGCTCATCCACCGCGGCGTCGATTGTCGCCGCGCTGATCGCGTTCGCCTGGCCGAGCGCGGCGGGGTCAGCGCCGCGGTCCTGCTCCAGCCTGACGAGCAGCCAGGCCGCCGCGGGCGAAAGCTCCACTTTCGCTTCGCGCACGAGACGCTCCATGTAGTGGCGTTGCGCCTCGCGATTCGCGAGCGACGCGAGCCCTCGGCGAATCTCGGCCAACGAATCCGCGTTGACGGGCATGTTGAACGCTTCGCCGACCAGACCGCCGCCCTCGGTCGCCTCCGCGGAGAGCGTCGCTCGGAGTGGCCGCTCCGGCAACAGCCACGTGAGCACAAAGCCGACGAGTGCTACAATCGTCGCGACGAGAAAGACCACGTCGAGCGATGCGGAGAACGCGGCCGCGTACGCCGCCCGCACGGGTGCCGACAACGAGGCAAGCAGCTCCGAGGTTATCGCCGACCCGGGCGCCGGCGCTCCCGGCGCGGCCGCGGGTAGCCGCTGCGCGAGCTCTCCACCAAGGCGCGTGACGAAGATCGCGCCGAGAACCGCAGTGCCAACCGATCCGCCGATGAGCCGAAACAACGTCGCTCCCGATGTCGCGACCCCGAGGTCTCGATAGTCCACGGCGTTCTGCACAGCGATCACCAGCACCTGCATCACCATGCCGAGGCCCAGACCCATGATGAGCATGATGCCTGACGCGGCCAGCGTGCTCGTCTCGGGCGACATGTGCGATAGCAGGAACAGGCCTAACGTCATCACGGCGGTCCCGACCACCGGAAACATCTTGTAGCGACCCGTGCGGCTGATCAGCTGGCCCGACGAGATCGATGTGAGCAGCATGCCGCCCATCATCGGCAGCATCTCCAGCCCGGACTTGGTCGGCGACGCACCCTTCGCAACCTGCAGATACACGGGCATGTACGTCACGGACCCGAACAGCGCAAAGCCGACAATGAAGCCGACGGCGGACGTCACAGAGAACGCGCGGTTGCGAAACAACCGCAGCGGCAGCACCGGCTCCTTTGCGCGATGCTCGATAATCACGAAGAGAACCGTCGATATGACCGCGCTCGCGATGAGCGCGGTCGTGAATGGTGAGCCCCATGGATAGGCGGTACCGCCAAGGTCGGCGAGCAGCACGATGGCGCTCAGCGCAATCGCGAGCAGTGTCGCGCCGGCGTAGTCGATCGCGTGCTGGAGCCGCTCCACGCGTGCCGGCAGCGTGACCGCGAGGACCACGAGCGCCAACGCGCCCAGCGGCAGGTTGATGTAGAAGATCCAGCGCCACGAGAGGTGCGTCGTGAAGTAGCCACCGAGCAGCGGCCCAGCGACGCTCGCGACGCCGAACACCGCGCCGAAGATCCCCTGATATCTGCCGCGCTCGCGAGGGGGCACGATGTCGCCGACGATCGCCTGCGTGGTGACCATGAGACCACCGCCGCCCAGCCCCTGCACCGCGCGATAGATGATGAGCTGCGTCATGTTCTGGCTCGAGCCGCACAGCGCCGAGCCGGCGAGGAACAGGACGATCGCCCCCTGCATGACGCCCTTTCGCCCGTACAGGTCGCCCAGCTTCCCATAGAGGGGCGTCACGACGGTTTGCGCGAGCAAGTACGCGGTGACGACCCACGACAGGTGAGCGAGCCCACCCAACTCGCCCACGATGGTCGGGAGCGCTGTCGACACGATCGTCGAATCGAGCGCGGCGAGCAGCATCGCGAGCACGAGCCCGCTGAAGACCACGAGCACCTGCCGGTGGTCGATGGGTGCTGCGCGTTCGCTGGTAACGGCGGTCATTCCGTCTCTCGTCCCCACTGTCGGTGATGTTGCAACCCTACACGGCTCATGCGCGACGCCGCCGCGCATGAGCTCACCGACTACGAGGCAAGATGAGTGCTGCGCAGACTAGGCGCGCAGGGCGGTGGTCGGGTCCGCGCGCGAGGCGCGACGCGCCGGCACATAGCACGCGACGCCTCCCACGACGATGAGCAGCGTGCCGGCGGCGAGATAAGCGACGGGATCGGTCGGCGCCACCCGATACAGCAGCGATGCTACGACGCGACTCGCCGCGATTGCGAGCCCGAGCCCAAGAACGAGCCCGCCTGCAACGAGCACCATCCCTTGCCGCGTAACGAGCGCGAGCACGTCGAGCGGGCGCGCGCCCAACGCGACTCGAACGCCCATCTCGAAATTCCGTTGTGCGACCGTGAACGCGAGCACCCCGTAGAGCCCCACTGCCGCGAGTATCAGCGCGAGGCCGGCGAGCGCCGAAAAGAGCACGGTGCTGAACCGGTTCGAGGCTGACGCGACCTTCAGCAGCGCATCGTACGTGAGCGCGTCATACACCGGCAGCGCCGCGTCGGTCTCGGCGATGGCCGCGCGAATCCCCCGAGTCGCATCCCCGATGTTCCCGTCGGTTCGTACGACGAACGCGAGCGAGTTCCCGTGCCACGACCAGGTTGTTGGCGGCGTCTGCTCGATGGGAACGTAGAGCTCCGGCAAGGGATCGCGCGTCAGGAACTGGCGCATGTCCCCGACCACGCCGACCACTTCGCGCATTGGCGCAGAACCCTCCGCACAACAGGCCACTCGCTTCCCGATCGCTGACTCGTTAGGCCACAGCCGACGCGCGAGCGCTTCGTTGATTACGACAACGGATGGCGCCCGCTCATCGTCGCGGTCGCTGAAGAATCGACCTGCTGCGAGGCGTGCGTGCGCGGTTTCGAAGTAGCCCGGCGTGATGATGTGAAACTGCGCCTCGGGCTCGTTGCCCGGCGCGTACGTCCTTCCCTCCACCTTCACGTCAACGCTGACGCCGCCACCCGCGAGCGGCGGCATGCTGTTGGCCGACGTCGAGACGATGTGCGGAAGCCGCCGCATGCGATCCACGAGCTCGAGATAGGTTCGCTGCACGACGTCGGGAGTCGAGTAGCGAGAGGAGGCGAGTGAAACGCGCGCCGTGATGAGGCCAGCTGGAGAGAAGCCAACGTTCACCTCGTTCAGCTTCCGCGCGCTTCGGACGAAGAGGCCCGCGCCAGTCACGAGCGCGAGGGCGAGGGCGACCTCCGACACCACGAGCAGACTGCGAAGTCGATCCCGCGACGCGGTTGCGCCACCCGTGCGACCGCCCATTCGGAGCGCGGGCTCCACGCTTCGGAGTCCGCGCAACGCCGGCAGAAGGCCGAGGAGCACCGCCACGCCGAGAGACGTCGCTGCAAGAAATACCGCCGTCGCAGAGCCTTGACCGGCGTGGTCCAAACCCGGGATCTCCGCGGGCGCCAGACCCAGGAGGGTGCGCAGCGTCAGGCGACTCACGAAGAACGCGAGCACCGCACCGGCCGTGGCCAGCACGAGGCTCTCCATCAGGAAATGCCTAACGATGTTCCCGCGGGTCGCGCCGAGCGCCGCGCGGATCGCCGTCTCCTTGCGACGCACCGTCGCCCGGGCGAGCAGGAGATTCGTGACGTTGAGACATGCGAGGAGCAGCACGAACCCGACCGCGCCAAACAGCGTCGTCAGGCTTCGCGCGTGGTCGGCGATGAGATCGTCGCGGAAATCGTAGACACGGGCCGACCGATCGACCATGTCGTCCGGGTGGAGCTGCGCTATCTCGCGCGAGACTCGCTCCATGTCACGCTGGGCCTGCGCCTGACTCACGCCACGCTTCCGCTTCGCGTAGACGGTGAGCCAGTGATCCGAGAACGAGGACTTGTGGACCGGAGTGAGCGCGAGTGCCGTCCACAGCTGGTCCCCGGGTGTCGCGACCGAAAACTCGGCCGGCGCGACGCCGACGACGGTGTACGTCTCGCCACTCAAGCGGATCGGTCGGCCCACGACTCGCGGATCGCCGGCAAAACGCTGCTGGAAGAGGCCGTAGCTCAGCACCACCACATGCTCGCGGCCGACCTGATCCTCTTCGGGGAGGAAGTAGCGGCCGAGCGCCGGTTTCACGTATCGCGCCCGGAACAACCCGGAGGTGACGAACGCCGCGCGCACGCGCTCCGGCGTTCCGTCAGTCAGGTTATAGGTGGTTTGCAGATACGCACC
>Ga0070670_100004249_pt1 | contig 11983 bp, 14 predicted proteins | sample KBSS63metaG_FD_64665 | JGI IMG/M metagenome (GOLD analysis project Ga0070670, IMG submission 64665) | Switchgrass rhizosphere microbial communities from Kellogg Biological Station, Michigan, USA - KBS S6-3 metaG | ecosystem: Host-associated > Plants > Roots > Rhizosphere > Soil ... | reverse complement strand
CCCGCTGGAGGTCCTCTTCGGACGCGATCGGATCGCGGCGAAGCTTCTCCGCCGCGAACAGGTCAGGGAGACCCACCCGAGTCTCGACCGGAAACTCGATCACCCGCCAAGGCAGCAAGCCGCCATGGTCCGGCGCACGCAGAGCGGCGCCGACCATGGAATTGAGCTCCTCGCGGCTCGGTGCCGGATGGGCCAGACGCTTCGGCGAGACAGAGCGGCGAGTCAGGAGCGCCGTGAGCGCGGTCTCGGTATCCATTGCTGCTCGCGGGCCGCCTAGACGTTGTCGAACGAGCGCCGTTTCGTCGAGACGATCCTCTTGTAGTCCTCCATGGTCCCGACGCGTCTCAGGCTCGCCCACGTGCCCTTGTAGTAGGGCAACACCATGAACGTCTGTCCCTGCTTGGCGTCCTTCACCGGATCAACGTCATCGCGATCCAGATACCAGTCCGATCGTTTCGACCGATCCGGCGTCGAGCACGTTGATGACCCGGCCCTCCGTCCGGTGATCGACTTCGATGACCTGCTTGCCGGCGTCCTCGCGCAGCAGCCGGGCATCGCGGACGGTGGCCGGGAAGATGCGCGGCCAGTCCCGGAAGTCGCGATAGGCGACGGCCACGTCGGCCCGCGGTGCGCGAATGAGGATCGAGGCCAGAGCCCGCACCCTCCCGGTGGCGATGTTGAGCAGCAGCAGCGAAAGCGCGATCAGCGCCACGTCCTCGAGCGGCGAGTACCAGCGCAGCGGCTGGGGGAAGTACACGCCGTAGCAGCCGCAGTTCGGAAGGTCCAGTCCGCGCCACAGCGAGCTCGTCATCAGCACGAAGTAGCCGAGGTTCAGCGCCACCGCGAACCCCATCGCGAGCGACAGTTTGCGGCCGGCGAGGATCCACAGCCCCAGCGCCAGCTCGCCGACCGTCACCGCCAGCCCGAGGGCCGACAGCACGCCGCTGCCCAGCCCGAGGCGATAGGTCTGCAGGACTTCGATGAAGCCAGGGACACCGAGCGCCTTGCCGACGCCGGTCGCCAGGATCAGCCCGCCGAGGCCGAGACGCAGCACCCAGTACAGCGTGCTCGTCCATGGATCCCGGGCCCGGCTCGCCGGCCGGGGCTCGATGGCGTGGTGCGTGTTCATCGCCGGTCTCCGGAAACGCGTGTCAGTCGGTGTCGTGCAGCACTTCGAAGCCGCCGAAGATCATGCGTCTGCCGTCGAACGGCATGTCGGCCGGTTGCAGGCGGGAGTCGTTCCTCAGCTTCGCGTTGGCCTCGTCCCGCGTCTGCTTCGAGGGCCACTCGGCCCATGCGAAGACCACCGTCTCCTGCGCCCCGGCCTTCACCGCGCGCCTGAAATCGGTGACCTGGCCATCGGGCACGTCGTCGCCCCAGGCGTCGACGACGCGGCTGGCGCCGTATCCCTGAAGCATCGCGGCGAACCGTGCCGCGCTCTCCCGCATCGCCTGCTTGTTGCCGTTCGGCACGGCCATCACGAATCCTTCGATGTAGCTCACGCTTGACTCCTTGCATGGGGGCCGTGTGTCTCTCGGGCCACCCGGTCGGCCCATGGCCGGGCGGCCTTGCGCCGGCAGCCTCAGAAGGCCGGCTTGAAGACCATGGCGGCGACGGCCGACAGCAGCAGCACCAGGTCGACGGCCATCAGCGCGTTGGCGCGGAGCAGCAGGCCGCGGCCCTGCGAGCCGGTGTGACGCGGCCTCGCCAGCCGGTCGCTCAGCCGGCGCAGCGTGCGCTGGAGCAGCACGGCGTCGAGCGTCGCCACGGCCACCAACGCCACCAGCCCCCAGAGCATCCAGAGCTGGAGACCGCCGGCCGACAGACGGACCAGGCCCATCCCGGTCAGCAGCCCCAGCACGCCGGCCGGCACGAGTACCCGTTCGCCGAACCAGCGGCCTGCCGGCAACAGGGCCGACGGCAGCGCGTCGAGCGGACGGCGGGCCAGCCAGAGGCCCAGCACCAAGAGTGCGGCGAGCCCGCCGACCCAGATGGCGACCGAGACGATGTGCAGGCTCTTGAGCAGCAGGTAAGCCATGGCGCCGACCTCGGTCACTGCTTCAGCATGCCGACGCGATAGCTGCCCGGGACAGCCGAGCGCAGCCCGATCACGAGCCGGTTCCAGCCGTTGATCGCGACCACCGCCAGGCTCAGGTCGATCAGCTCACGCTCGCTGAAGTGCTGGCGCGCCGCGTCGTACACCGGGTCGGGAACTTGGTCCCGCGACACCAGGGTCAGCGCCTCCGTCCAGGCGAGCGCGGCGCCTTCGCGTGCGCTGTAGAACGGTGCCTCCGGCCAGCCGTTCAGCACGTAGATGCGCTGCTCGGTCTCGCCCGCCGCACGAGCCTCCTTGGCGTGCATGTCGAGGCAGTAGGCGCAGCCGTTGATCTGCGAGGCGCGCAGCTTGACAAGGTTCAGCAGCGACGCCTCGAGGCCGCAGCCGTGCAGGTAGCGTTCGAGGCCGAACATGGCGGCCGCAGCCTGCGGCGCGACCTTCGTGAAATCGATTCGGGTGGTCATCGGGATGCGATCCGTGGTTCGATCCCACGCATTGCATCCACCGCCGGTTACGGTGCCATGTCGCAGCGCTGCCCGCCGATTGCGATTGCAATGGCGCTGCGTTCACCGGCACACGGTGCAACGGCCGGCCCCGCGACGACGAGAGCCGGCGACTAGCGCACCGCCTCGACGGCCACGTCGAACAGGTACCCGGCGCCTTGCTGCGTCTTGATGAAGATCGGGTGCGCCGGGTCGGCTTCGATCTTGCGGCGCAGACGCAGGATCTGGACGTCGATCGAGCGGTCGTACACCTCGGCGTTGTGCAGCCGAGAGAGTTCGAGCAGCTGGTCGCGCGACAGGGTCCGGCCCGGCGCCGAGACGAACGCCGCCAGCAGGCTGAACTCGCCGTTCGTCAATTCCACGACCGTGCCGTCGGCGCGCCTCAGCCGGCGCAGCCCGACGTTCAGCTCCCAGCCGCCGAAGCGGTAGGCACGCGCACGCGCCAGCGCATCGGCCACCGACGCTTGCGCCTGGGCGCGCCGCAGCAGCGCCCGTATCCGTGCCAGCAGCTCGCGAGGGCTGAACGGCTTGACCAAGTAGTCGTCGGCGCCGAGCTCCAGACCCATCACGCGATCCGCCTCCTCGGTGCGTCCGCTCAGCACCAGGATCGGGATCAGCGATGCGTCGCGCAGCCGGCGCGCGATCTGTAGGCCGTCCTCGCCTTGCAGCCGCAAGTCGAGCACGACCAGATCGACGGTGTCGCGCGCCATGACGGCATCGAGCTCCGCGCCGGTGGCGACCGCGCTGACACGCAAGCCGTTCTCGCCGAGGTATTCGCTGAGCAGCGCGCGAACCGACGCGTCGTCGTCGAGCGCCACGACGTGCGGCAGCAGCACGGGCTTCGGCGTGTCGATCACCGCGAAATCGTAGCCCCGCCGCGTCGGGTCGTCGTTCAAGGACATGCCGGGCCTGCAGGAAGGAGGGGCTGTGCGACGGAGTTCGTGGCGAGGCCGGACCCTTGCAGGGCGTTCGCCAGGCCGCGCGCGATGTCGCGCGAAGCCAGCGGCTTGCTCAGCACCTCGACGACACCGGCGCGCTGCGAACGCTCGAGCAGCGCGGGCGTGACGTAGCCACTCATCAGCACGATCGGCAGGTCGGCGCGCACCCTGCGGATCTCGAGGGCGAGCTCGGAGCCGGTCATCTCGGGCATCGCTTCATCCGACAACACCGCGCTGAAGCGCTCGGGCTCGGCGCGCACGACCTGCAGCGCCGCGGTGCTCGACGTGAAGCCGACCGGCTCGTAGCCCAGCTCGGCGATCATCTCCTCGCCGAGGCGGACCAGCGCATCCTCGTCGTCGACGAGCAGGATCGCCTGTCCCTGGCCGCCCTGCAGTGCCGCCTCGGCCAGCGGTGCGACGGCAGCCACCGACTCCTGCCAGGGCAGGTAGACGGTGAAGGTCGAGCCCTCGCCGACGCGGCTGTCGACATCGATGCCGCCGCCGAGATCGCTGACGATGCCGTGGACCAGCGACAGACCGAGGCCGGTGCCGACGCCGATCTCGCGCGTGGTGAAGAACGGATCGAAGATGCGTTCGAGCACGTTGGGGGCGATGCCGCAGCCGGTGTCGCGTACCACCAGGCGCACGTAGCGCCCGGCCGGCAGCTCGCAGGTAGCGCACACCGGCGTGCCTTCCTCCACGGCATCGAGGGTGACGGTCAGCGTCCGCTCGGCCTGCGTGGGCTGCTGCATCGCCTGCAAGGCATTGGCGCACAGGTTCATCACCACCTGGTGCACCTGCGTCGGATCGCCCAGCACCGCCGCGTCGCCGCCATCGATTTGGCGCTGCAGGCGAATGCCGGGTGGCACCGCCATGGCGACGACGTCGAGCGCCTCGCCGACGACGGAACGCACATGGACCGCGACGTGCTCGCCCATGCCGCTGCGGCTGAACGCCAGGATCCGTTCGACCAGCGACTTCGCGCGCATCGCCGCGCTCATCGTGGCGTCGACGTGCCGGCGCAGGGCGCTGCCCGCTTCGGCGTCCTTCTGCGCCAGCTCGCCGTAGCCGAGGATCGCCGCGAGGATGTTGTTGAAGTCGTGGGCGATGCCGCCGGCCAGCGTGCCGATCGCCTCGAGCTTCTGCGCCTGGCGAAGCCGGCCCTCGAGCCGCTCGCGTTCGGCCTCGGCGTTCTTGCGGTCGCTGATGTCCTCCATCGAGCCGGCCATCCGCGTCGGCCGGCCCGCCGCGTCGCGGATAGCGATGCCGCGCTGCCGGTACCAGTGCCACGCGCCGCTGTGATGCTGGAGCCGGTATTCGACCTCGAAGTGCGGCGTCCTGCCGCGCAGATGCGCGGAGATCGCGGCACGAATCAACGGCACGTCGTCCGGGTGATAACGGGTTCGGTCGATCCAGTAGCGCCGGCTCTGCTGCGGCTCGACCGGGTCGAGCCACAGCAGTTCCTGGTTGCGCGGCGACAGGAACAGCCGGTCGGTGGCCAGGTCCCAGTCCCACAGCCCTTCGTTCGACCCGGCCACGGCCAGCTGATAGCGTTCCTCGGAGCGGCGCAGCGCTTCCTCGACCTGCTTGGCCGCATCGATGTCGCTGAACGAGCCGGCCCAGCGGATCGGCCGGCCGCTCGCATCGGCGACGCTCATGCCGCGAAAGCGCACCCAGCGGCAGCGGCCCGAGGCGTCGAGCACGCGGTATTCGCCGTCGTGCGCCCGACGGTGCACCGTGGCCATCTCGCGCAGCTCGTCACCGAGGCGTCGCGCGTCGTCGGGGTGCAGCCGTGGCATCAGCAGTGCCATCCACTGGGCCCGGGTGCGCACCGCCGCGTCGGCGTCTATGCCGGCGATCTGCAGCGCGCGCTCCGACACGTACATGTTGTCGGCCACGATGTCCCAGTCGAGGATGCCGTCGTTCGAGCCGGCCACGGCCAGTGCGAAGCGCTCCTCGCTGTGCCGCAGCGCCTGCTCGCTGCGCTTGCGCTCGTCGATGTCGCTGACCGAGCCGGCGATGCGGCACGGCTGGCCGTCGGGCTCGCGGATGCACAGGGCGCGCACCCGGATCCAGCGCCATCGGCCGTCGGCGTGGTGCACCCGGTACTCGCACGCGTAGTGCGGCGTCTCGCCGGCGAGGTGGGCGCGCAAGGCTTCGGCCCGCTGCGGCGCATCCTCCGGATGCACCCGCAGCGACGCGATCAGGTCGGCCAGCGGTTGGGCCTCGGGCTCGAGCGGCAGGCCTTGCAGCTCGCGAGCGCGCCGCGACTCGAAGGCGATGCCGCTGCGATAGTCCCAGTTCCATAGGCCGTCGTCGGAGCCGGCGACGGCCAGCGCGAATCGTTCCTCCGAGACGCGCAGCGCGTCCTCGGCGCGACGCTGCGCGTCGATGTCGGCGACCGAGCCGGCCATGCGCAACGCCTTGCCCGCGGCGTCGCGCACGCACTGGCCGCGCACGCGCAGCCAGCGCCAGGCGCCGTCGTCCTGCTGCACGCGGAACTCGCTGATGCACGCGGCCGTCTCGCCGGCCAGGTGGGCGCGAATCGCCTGTCGGTGCGCCGCGGCGTCTTCGGGGTGGACCCGCAGCGCCGCGAGCCACTCGTCGCGGGTGCGGCTTTCCGGCCCAGTCGGCAAGCCGAAGATCGCGAAGGCGCGCTGCGAGGCGACGATGCGGTCGCCGCGAAGGTCCCAGTCCCAGATTCCGGCGTCGGATCCGGCAACGGCCAGCGCCATCCGCTCGCGCGAGGCCTCCAGCGAGCGATGCGTGTCATGCAGGTGGGCGAACGGGCGCGGAAGCGTTCCCTTCGAGGCGACAGGCGTCTTCATGCGAGCAGCCGGCGCAGCTGGTTCAGCAGCGCCTCGCGCGACATGGGCTTGGCCAGCACCGCGTCGACGCCGAGGATGCGCAGCGCCGCCGTGCAGTGCTCGATGCCGGGAAAGAAGGCGGTGGACACGGCGAGGATCGGCGTACCGGGATGCCGCTCCGCGACCGATCGGACGGCCTGCGTGCTAGCCGAGCGCGGCTGTGGAACATCGACGACGACCGAGTCTAGCGGCGCGCCCGCGTCGGCGTCGCACACCACCTCGAAGCCTGCGTCGGTCAGCCACTGCTCAACCAGCGCGACGCAGGCGCGGTCGGCATCGACGACGAGGATCCGCCGGGCTCGCCGCGGCGATGGCTCGGACGAGGCTCCGGAAGGGTCAGTGTCCATCGGCGATCTGCAGCGCGATCGTGATCGATCGTCGGGCCCGATGTCGCCGGGGATCCGGCGGCGCGTAGGCAGTGTCGAGCGCGGCGCCTACCGGCGCGTTGCAGCGCATCGCGCCACGACTACAAATGAAATCAGCCTCGCCCGCGGCGGCTGCCCCGATCGCGCGGTGGGGGTTGCAGCTGAAACACCGCGGCTCGCATCCCGGAACCGGGCTGCAATCCGGCTGTTCGACCATCGCGGCAACGAAGGCAGTCCGCAACCTCGTCCCAGCATGGCCTTGTCCAGACACCCACGCCCCGCCTTGACGCCGCTGCGGCTGACGCTGGCGATCGAGCTACTGGCCGTGGCGAGTAACGTCTACGTGGTCCTGACCGGGGCCGGGTCCGCCCCTTCGACCGTCGCCGTGGCACTCGCCGCCGCACCTAAGTCCGTCGTCGATCGCACGTCGGAGGCCTGTCACCGGGCGCCGGGCGGCGGTTTCATTTGCAACGGCCGCTCTCTGATACGGAAACGCCTGCGCAACACGCCCGCATCCCACTGACCGGCTGCCGGCGATGTCGAAGGACGCCCGGCCTCGGACGTCGTGAAGGCGGACTGCCGTTCGCAGCCGCTGAAACAGGATCGGAGACTGCAGTGCCCGGAGGACCATCGATGGAAACGAACCTGCTGGCACACGGCCGCGGGATACTGTCATCTCAGCCATTCAGTGCGAGCCTCGGCACGCAGGTCGAGGCGCTTGTGCGCGGACACGCTGAGCTGTCGCTCGAAGTCTCGTACTCGCTCCTTCAGCAGCACGGATTTGTGCACGGCGGCGTTCTCGCGTATCTCGCCGACAACGCGCTGACCTTCGCCGGCGGCTCTGTGCTGGGCGACTCGCTGACATCCGAATTCAAGGTCAATTACTTGCGCCCCGTGCGAGATGCCACGTCGCTGCTGGCCATCGCAGACGTGACCGACAGCGGCGCTCGACAGGCCGTCTGCCGATGTGATGTCTACTTCTTGAAGGAGCGCGAGCGTACTTTGTGCGCAGCAGCTCAGGGCACTATCCGGAGGATCGGGTGATCGAGTTCTGGATCCAGTCGGCCCGGCTCTACAAAGTGGGCGCGGTCGTCTTCCCCTTGATGTTCTGGCACCTCTTGCCCTGGCGAACGGAGTTGCCGCTTTGCGGCGGCAGTGCACTCAGGTGGCGGCGCACCTAGTGTGCCGAGATCCTGGAGACTACTCGATGAAAGTGTTCACTGCCCGTTCTACCATCCGCTCGCCTGTTGCCCTCGTGTGGTCGGTCCTTTCCGACGTTCGCACCTGGCCCTCCTGGACGCCTACCGTGAGTCGAGTGGAGGCGCTGGTCCCTCTCGCGACGGGTGCACGCGTCCTCATGGTGCAACCACGACTCAGATCAAACGTGTGGCACGTGTCGGACTGGAATCCGCCTCAAAGCTTCGTCTGGACGACCGGCGGCTGGGGTTACCGCATCCTTGCGCTGCACATGCTGACTCCTTCTACACGCGGGTGCGAGGTAGTCCTCCGGCTCGCGTTCGAGGGCTTCCTCTCACCGCTGCTCGCGAGATTGTGGGGTGCGACCGCCGATCGATATATCCGTGAGGAGGCTGATCGGCTCAAGGTCCACTGCGAGGCGCTGGCTTCAGCAAGCGGAGAGGGCAAGTGAGCCATCAGACCATCGCAATCGACGTCTACGTCGAAGCCGACAGCCGATCAATATGGAGGACCCTAACCGACCCGGACATCATCGAGATCTACTGGGGCGGAACGCGCATCGAGTCCGACTGGCTGCCGGGATCGAAAGTCGTTTACAGGCGAAATGGCGAGGTGGTAGATGAACATGAGGTTCTCCAGGTTCAGGCGCCACACCTTTTGACGCACACCTTCAAGCCCATATCCGGACCTTTCAAGGATGAACCCGCTTCGCAAGTTCGAATTGAGATCGCCGAAGGAGGTCCGGTGTCGAGGCTTCGACTGATACATGACGGGTTCCCTGCCGACAGCAAGGTGTACGCCGCATGCCGAGTGGCCTGGCCAATGATCCTTTGTGGCCTGAAGACGTTGCTGGAGACCGGCAATGCGCTGCCCGAATTCAGGTCAATAGAACAGGCGGACTTCTCATGAACACTGCTGCATCGCTGCTCATCGCGACCAGTTCGGCGATCCTGCTGGTCCTTGGGCTGGCTCACTTGTTCTTCACGTTCCGCGGACCGAAGCTTCTGCCCCGCGATCAAGTCCTTCAAAGCCGCATGCAGGAGGTGTCACCCGGCATCACCAAGCAGACAACGATGTGGCGCGCTTGGATCGGCTTCAATGCCAGCCACAGTGTCGGGCTGGTGATGTTCGGCGCAGTCTTCGGCTATTTGGCCATCTTCCGAGAGTCCATCCTCTTCGAATCGTCGTATCTACGCATCCTGGGCTTTCTGGTGCTGGGGGGCTACATTTTGCTTGCAAAGAAGTACTTCTTCCGCACGCCATATCGCGCCTCACTCTTGGCCGGTGTGTTGTATGCATCGGCCATTGCATTGGCAGCGAGCCAATGAATGCCCCGTTTGCTGCTGCGCCAGGTGCAGACGGACCTTTCGTGCCACTTCAGCGACAGCACGTATGCAAGTGGCCGGGACCAGGCGATGCCGACCCGAGCCCGAGCCCGAATTTCGATTGGGATGGACAGCCAGTGCGCTTGAACTCGGACAACGCATCGGTGGGCGTCGACGCAACGATCCGCGACAAACACCAATAGACCCACTGGAGCACCGATTGGAAGCCGTCAATCTTCAGACCAAGCTGCAGATGTTCAACGAGCATTGGGCCCCCAGGACCGTGAGCGAGTTCAATGGGCACGACATCATGGTCGTGAAGGTCAAGGGCACCTTCGGATGGCATACCCATGAAGACACGGACGACCTCTTCATGGTGCTCGAGGGGCGTGTCCGCATCGAAACGCGAAACGGCGTCGTTTCGCTCGAACCGGGGGAACTCTACGTGGTTCCGCGCGGCGTCGAACACCGTCCTGTAGCAGATGAGGAGGCACATGTCCTCTTGATCGAGCGCAGAGGAACGCCCAACACCGGTGACTACACGACCGCAGCGCCTCGACGCATCGTCTGAAGCTTCTCGCACGTTTCCAACGATGTCCATGTAGGCGCCAGACACAACGGATCCAGACGCCAAGTGCGAACACTCGCCCACCGATGAGTCTGGCGAAATCCGCGAGCAACGGGCGCCAGCCGACCCGAAGACCCGCTCGCATCCTGGTGTGCCTTGCGGCGCTCGTTCGACAGCCTTGACTCAAACTCGCGCGGCAGTGCGAGACGGGTGTCGGGAGATCCCTTTTCGATGACGTGTCCGATTGCGGCGCGACCCGCCGGATGCAGGGTTGCAGCATGACGTTTAGACGGCACGGCAAAGACTTTGTACGGCGGCAACTCAGAGGTATCAGCATGACTCATGGCAACCCGCGCACGCGAAACCCGTTTGGCGTTGAGGATGCTCCAAATCCTGACGGGGCTGATGTGGCCGCATTCAGTGAGCAGACGCACCTGAGCGGGGCTGCGGAGGATCCAAATGCCACCGGCTGGGCGAGCGACTGCCCAGTCCATGCGGCTGACTCGCTAGAGGGCGAATGGTCCAGCCGTTGGAACGGCGGCATAGATCCGACGATCTCTGGAATCGCAAGGCGTTCTGGAAGAACGGCAATGCGAAGCTCGTCGACCACACTGATCGCATCTTCTTACTGTTTGATTGGGACGACGGCCGGCGCCAAGGGCTCCTCGAAGCCAGACGCTTGGGCGAGAGGCGGCTCTCTGCGCGCTATTTGAATCTCAGCGATCCATCGGTCTCGCGCCCCTGGCATGGAGTGATAATCGACCCGCGTCGAATCGATGGAATGTGGAGCAACGGTCGGCTCGACTTCAGGCGATAGTTTGAGGCGACCACCGGGTGCGAGCAGTGATCGACAAAGCCTCATGGAGGGCCCGCCCGCGGGCTTGAGCTCCCCGAAGCGGTCACTCGTGACCGGCCGGTAGTGGCCGACTGCTGGTACCCACGAGCGGCAGCTCTCTGGCAGGCTGACTTAGATCAAGGTAACAGCCGTTCCCTCAACTTGGACCACCGGCGTTCGTCGCGCTTGCCCTTGACCGCCATCGCCAGCGCCCGCTTCTGGCCCACGAGGACAACCAATCGCTTGCCGCGGGTGATGCCGGTGTAGATCAAATTGCGCTTCAGCATCATGTAATGCTGGGTGGACAGCGGGATGACCACCACGGGATATTCGGACCCCTGCGACTTGTGGATGGTCGTCGCATAGCAGAGTACGAGTTCATCCAGCTCCCCGAAGGGGTAGCGCACGTGCCGATCGTCGAACTCAGCGACGAGCTCCTCCTCCTCTCGGTCAATCTCTGCAACGAAGCCAATGTCGCCGTTATAGACCTCACGGTCGTAGTTGTTCTCGATCTGCATGACCTTGTCGCCGACGCTGAAGGCCGAGCCGAACTTCTCGACGCTGTGATCACCAGGGGGATTCAGCGCAGCCTGCAAGGCCTGATTGATGGCCCGCGCCCCCGTGACGCTGCGGTTCATCGGGCACAGCACTTGGATGTCGCGTAACGGATCCACGGCGAACTTGCGCGGCAGCCGGATCTTCACGAGATCGACGACCGTCTGCGCGATTTGCTCGGGCTCCTCAACGGGCAACATATAGAAGTCCGACGTCTCGCCTGGAGCAGGCAGCGACGGAAACATTCCCTGGTTGATCCGGTGGGCGCTGCGCACGATGCGCGACGTGGCCGCCTGACGAAACACCTCGGTCAGCCGGACGACCGGCATCGCCCCGGAATCGATCAAATCGGCCAAGAACTGTCCGGGCCCGACCGAGGGCAGTTGATCCACATCGCCGACGAAGATCACCGCACCGTGGCTGGGAACAGCCTTGAGCAGGTGGCTGGCCAATGGCACATCGATCATCGAGCACTCGTCGGCGACCAGAAGGTCGCAGTCCAGCGGTGAATCCTGCTTGCGTTTGAACTGGCCGGTCGCGGGATCCACCTCCAGTAGTCGGTGGATGGTCTTGGCCTCCAGTCCTGTCGACTCCGACAGCCGCTTGGCAGCGCGGCCCGTCGGCGCGCATAGCAAGGCATTGACCTGCTTGGCGCGCAGGATGGTCAGAATGGAATTGACCAGCGTCGTCTTGCCCACGCCAGGGCCGCCGGTGATGACGAGCAGCTTGGAGCTCAGCGAAAGGGCCACCGCGTCCTTCTGACTCGCAGCCAGG
>Ga0070670_100004248_pt1 | contig 11985 bp, 10 predicted proteins | sample KBSS63metaG_FD_64665 | JGI IMG/M metagenome (GOLD analysis project Ga0070670, IMG submission 64665) | Switchgrass rhizosphere microbial communities from Kellogg Biological Station, Michigan, USA - KBS S6-3 metaG | ecosystem: Host-associated > Plants > Roots > Rhizosphere > Soil ... | reverse complement strand
GAGAACACGCTGACGATGCGCGAGCGCATCGTGTCGTTGAATTCGTCGAGCCGGAAGTGGTCGTCGGTCCCGGCAACTTCCTTGAGGAACAGCTTCGGATCGACGATCTGGAAATCGAACGTGCCGTACGCCCGCATCCGTACGATGCCGAAGTCCTTGTCGCGCATCATCACGGGGTTCGCCGTACCCCATTTGTTGCCTGTGAAGAGGCGGGTGATGACGTAATAGACGTCGGCCTTGAACGGCGACTCGAAGCCGTATTTCCAACCCTTCAGATCCGAAAGAATCGGAATGTTGTCGGTAACGAGCTCGTGCTTGCCCGGGCCGAACGTGTCGCCGAACTGCCCGAGATAGACGAATTGGGCGATCTGCGACTCGCGCACGATCAATTGCGCGCCACGCTTGATCTCCTTGTCCTGGTCCGGAAACCGGTACGAAAGCGTGTCGCGCGAGTCGTCGACCCACTCGATGATGTCGATGAACTGCTTCGACAAGAAGTCCATCAGCGCCATGGCGCGCCCTCCCCTTCAGTGTCCGGAAATGAAAGCTCAGTTCTTGAGCGCGGTCTTGACCGCGGTATCGGCGCGCGCGAATTCCTTCTCGAGGCGATCCTTGGGCAACGCGCCGGGAACGACACGCCCGTCCATGAACACCATCGTCGGTGTCGCGACGACGCGATATTTTTGCGCGAGCTGCTGCAACTGCGGCAGCGGCGTATCGCATCCGCCGTCGTTCGTCGGCAGGTTGCCCTTCAACATGTAGTCGAGCCAGGCCTTCGGCCGGTCGGCCGAGCACCAGATCATCTTCGACTTGCGCGCCGCGTCGGGATGCAGCTGATCGATCGGATAGAGCAGCACATACGCGGTGACGTTGTCCATCTCCTGCAGCGTATTCTCGAGGCGCTTGCAGAACGGGCAGTCCGCATCGGAGAACACGATGACCTTGCGCTCGCCCTTGCCGCGAACGACCTTGATGGCCTGGTCGAGCGGAAGGTCCGACACGTTGATCGCCTTCAATGCCTGGATCCGCTCCTCGGTGAGATTGGTGCGAGTCGCAGCGTCGATCACGGTTCCGACGAGGATGTAAGACACTTTCGCGTCGGTGTACACCATCTGCTCGCCAGTGAAGACCTCGTACAGGCCGAAATACGGCGACTTGGTGGCGCTGATCACTTCGACCCCGGGGAACTTCTCCTGCATCAGGCGCTTGACTTCGGCTTCGTCCGTCGATGCCGCTGCGGCCCGCACAGCGGCCGGCGACTTCGGGTCCTTTGCAGGGACCGGGGTCTGCGCGGTCGAGGAAGCGGCGATCACGCCGGAAAGGGCGGCGAACGCCAGGGGCAAGAGACGGTTCATGTGGTTTTTCCGCAAAGGGCAGGTAGCGCCTCTGACAGTTTATCGCATCGCCGGTTGCATCAATAACGCCTTGGCCAAGGGGAGTTCGTTCAAGAGGCCCATGCCGCGGTTGCGCAGCCGACGAACGGCGTCATTGCGCGTGCCGAAGAGCCGCCACAAGCCATCCGTGACAGCCTGCATCGACCATGTCGGGAGCATCCTGGCGCGTGCGTAACGGCCGAGCAGCAACGGATCGCCTGGATCGTCGATGGGGCCCCGGGCCGTCAGACCGGCCGCAAGCGCGATGACATCGCCGTAGCCGAGATTCAAGCCCTGGCCGGCGAGCGGATGCACGCCATGCGCGGCGTCCCCGATCAGTACAACGCGGTCGCGGGCCGTCGTCTCGGGGTGGAGCCAATTGAGCGGAAACGTGGCCCGCGGCGTCAGTAACTCGAGTTCCCCCACCACTGCAGCGCCGGCTTCCGCGACAGCGGCACTGAACGCGGCGTCGTCGAGTGCCAGAAGTGCGCGCGCCCGCTCTGCCTGAGCGGACCACACGATAGACATCTTGCCCTCCGGCAGTGGCAGGAACGCGAGGATGCTGCCGTCGGGCTGGAACCATTGGAACGCGCGGCCGTGATGGGGCCTTTCGATCGCGAAATTCGCGACAACCGCCGTTTGCTCGTACGAGCGCTGCTCGCTGGCGATGCCCGCTTCGGACCGGGTCCAGGAGTGCAGGCCGTCGGCGCCGACGACCAACCGTGCGGCCAGCGTCCGCCCGTCGGTCAGACGGAGCACGACGCGATGGCGCTCGCGGCAGAGCGCTGCGGGCGCCACGCCGGCGTGAATCGCCTCGGGAACGGCCGCAGCAGTCCATTGTGCGAGCGTCGCTTCCATCAGCTCGCGTTGCTCGATGATCCATGCCAACGCCCGGACGCCGACGTCGCGCGCCGAAAAGTCGAGCTGCTCGGACCGGTCGCCGAAGATGCGCATCGCCTCGACCGGTGCGAGTCGCTCCGGACGCAAGCGCGGCCAGACGCCGATGTCGTTCAGGAAATTCGCATTGCCGGGGCTGATCGCGTAGATCCGCTGGTCCCACTCGTGCGACGCGTCGGGTACGGGATGGCGGCGGTCGACCAGCGCCACCGCAAGTCCGCTGTCGCGCAGGGCCAGCGCGAGCGCGAGACCCGGCAGTCCTGCACCGACGATGATGACGTCGTGATCGACCGCAACCGACGGATCGGTCATTGCCCGCCCAGCGTCTCGATCGTATGCTGCTGATTCGTGTAAATGCAAATATCGCCGGCGATCGTGAGGGCCTCCTTGACGATCGCCGCGGATCCGAGCTCGGTGTGCGCGAGCAAAGCCCGGGCTGCGGCCTGCGCATATGCGCCGCCGGAGCCGATTGCGACGATTCCGAGCTCCGGCTCGAGGACGTCGCCCTGCCCCGTGATGATCAGCGACGACTGCGGGTCCGCCACCGCGAGCATCGCCTCGAGGCGGCGAAGCACTCGATCGGAACGCCAGTCCTTCGCCAATTCGACTGCCGCGCGTTGCAGATGTCCCTGGTGCTTTTCGAGCTTCGCTTCGAAGCGCTCGAACAGCGTGAACGCGTCGGCAGTGCCTCCGGCAAAGCCAGCGAGGATCCGATCGTGATAGAGACGGCGGACCTTGCGCGCGCTCGCCTTGACGACCACCGCACCCAGCGTCACCTGTCCGTCGCCACCCAGAGCGACTTCGCTGCCCCGACGAACGGACAGGATCGTTGTTCCGTGAAACTGTTCCATGAGGTGAAGTCTACACGGCGAGGAGCGGACACTCGCAGGGAAGCCCGAAGCGCGGAAACGTTACCGTTCGCTCAGACGAGCTTCGGCCTGAAGACGTTCGGGCTGATGCCGATCAGGCAGAGAAGGGCCTGAATGATGGGTGTGACGCCGAGAATCTGGACTTCCTTGTCCTTCGCCTCGAAATTCGATACCGCGTTCTGCAGCGAGCCGGCGCAGACGAAGTCCAGGCGGTCGACCTGCGACATGTCGATCTGGACGACCTTGCGCGGTTCGGCGAAATCGTAGAGTGCCGAAACCTGCGTGTCCGCCGGACCGAGCAGGATGCCCTTCAGCACGCTGGCTTCGGACCTCGTCGCGGCGGGCTCGACAGCCGCTGCCTGCTCCTGCTTCGACGCGAGCGCTTCCCACGACGGCGGCGAGACTTCGAAGTTGACCGCGAAGTCGATGGCGAGCTCCTCGAACTCGGGCTGACGGTTCTGCCACTGCAGCAGCTCGAGTGCGAACAACCAGATGCCTTCGTTCTGCTTGACCCCGCGAACGAGCTTCTTCTGCAGGCGCGGCCACAGTGTCTCGGCGCCTTGCCACGACACCGGATAGGCCTGCCGCCGCAGGCGGCGCAGCACGTCGACCAGGCGCCGGCATCCGAGATCGTCGAATTCACTCAGTCCGACGACGTCGACGCGGAGGGCGGCGTAGCGTGCGGCTCGTCCGGGGATTTCGAGCGCCGCTTTCACAGTCGCCTGAGTCAGCGCGAAATAACCGGTGGCGGCACCGTTGGACTTGGTTTCCTTCGTCCTGCTCTCGGCCCACGCCGGCGGCGAGCGCTCGAAGACGCTCAGATACTCGAGCGCGAGCTGCTCGAACGCAGCGTGGTCGTTCGCGCGCTGCAACAGATCGAACTGGGCATGCCAGGCGATCGCGAGGGCGCGGCTGTCGGCTTCGTCCTGGAGCGCGGCCGCCAGGACCTGCCGGGCAGCAATGGCCTGGCCGCTCGCGAACAGCAAGGCGGCGTTTTCGAGAGCCGGCGAGAAACCGAGTTGTGCCGGACCGAGCTCGAGCGATGGCTGTTGCTTCTCGGCCGCTGCTGCTCGCGCGCGCTCGGTCGGGCTGCCATAGCGCGTGACCGTGAACTTCGATATCGGCATCACCGCCCGGGGATGCACCTCGACGAGATTACCGTTGCGGCCCGGCAGCTTCTTGACAGGCCCCTTTTCGACCGGGCGACCGCCCGCCACACCGCCGCCTTGCGGAGACGGCTGAGGCTTCGAAAAGATCGAAAAGGCCATGGTCGAAGTTGGGAGAGGATGCTATGCCGGTGGCATAGCATTATGGGTGAAACGGCAACCCGTCCGCAAGCGAAATGAGATTCGGCCGCGGGCCGTGTATCGAATCGACAACGCGCACCCGGCGCGCCGACCTGCTCAGCCGGCCTTGATGACGCCGCAGGCCAGACGCGCACCGGCATTGCCAGTGGGCTGCGATTTGTAATCGTCGGGATCCTTGTGCACGATCAGGCCCTTGCCGACGATGCTGGATTTGCCTTCGCCGACGGTCATCTTCGCGAGGTCGAAGGTCGCTTTGGCATTGCCTGAGGCGTCGGCCTTGAGGTTGGGCATATCGCCTGCGTGCCCGTCGCTCGGCTGCGCGTTGCCATGGGGAACGCCGTCCGGATTGAAATGGCCCCCGGCGCTCATGCCGTCGCCCGAGGAGCAATCGCCTTTTTCGTGCACGTGAAATCCGTGCTCGGCGTTGGGCGTGAGACCCCGCACATCGGCAGTGACCTGGACGGAGGACCCCTTCTGCACGAAAGTTACGGTGCCGGCCGTCTGGCTGTCCTTCGTCGGCTCGAGCGTTGCGGTTGCCCGGGGCTCCTGCGCGAGGGCCGTGGCGCCGCCTACCGCCATTCCGAACGCCATCGCCGCCGTCATCGTCGTGATCCGCATCGAATGTCTCCAGAATTGACCCGCTCGCACGAAGGGCCGCGCGAGCGTTGCGGCGGGTTCGCCCGCAGCGTTACTCGCCGTACATCTTCTGCATGCGCTCGCGTCGTTCCTGAGCTTCGAGCGACAGTGTCGCGGTTGGGCGGGCGAGTAACCGGGGGATGCCGATCGGCTCACCCGTTTCCTCGCAGAACCCGTATTCGCCATCGTCGATCTGCTTGAGCGACTTCTCGACCTTCTTCAGCAGCTTGCGCTCGCGATCACGCGTGCGGAGCTCGAGCGTGTATTCCTCTTCGAGCGTTGCGCGGTCCGACGGATCGGTCGTGGTCTCGTTCTCGCGCAGGTGCTGGCCGGTATCGTCGGCGTTGTTGAGCAGTTGCGCACGGATGTCGAGCAAACGCTGCTTGAAGAAGGCGAGCTGGCTTTCGTTCATGTAGTCCCGCTCGGGGGCCTTCATGAGCTCCGCCTCGGTCAGAATCTTGATCTTCTTTGCTGCTGCCATCACTCTTCGACTCCCTGCTTGGATGAGTTGAAACGACTGCCCGCGAAAGGGAGGGACCGGTTTTGATAAGCCGCGCATTATACCGCTCGTCATTGGCTTGCCAAGGCACCTGGTCAGGCAGGAATTTGCCCTGCCGATCCGGCGGCGTCGACCCCAGGTGCGCTCGGCCGGCCGCGCGGCAGACGGCATGCTCTGCCTTTGCCCGGTGCAAGACGATAGGCGAGCTCCGAGATTGCCTGTCGGACTACGCCTCCATCGGGTAAGGCTTACCGACGGCCGGTATAATCGACCGACGGTAAGACTTCGCCATGCGCTCCATCTCTCTCATCCGTCCGGACGACTGGCACGTGCACCTGCGCGACGGACCGGTACTCGCGCACGTCGTGCCGGAAACGGCAGCCCGCTTCGCCCGCGCCATCGTCATGCCGAATCTGCGCCCTCCTGTCACGACGGTGGAGGCCGCCCACGCCTATCGAGGCCGAATCCAGGAAGCCGTGCCTGCCGGCGCGACGTTCGAGCCCCTCATGACGCTGTACCTGACTGACCGGACGCCCCCGGCAGAGATCGAACGCGCGAGGGAGTGCGGCTTCGTTCACGGGGTGAAGTACTACCCGGCCGGAGCGACGACGAACTCCGATTCGGGTGTGACGGCATTGGCCAACGTGTATCCCGTGCTCGAAGCGATGCAGCGCGTCGGGCTGCCGCTCCTGCTGCACGGCGAAGTCACGGGCGATGTCGACGTGTTCGATCGCGAACGGGTGTTCGTCGACACCGTGCTTCAGCAGATCGTGCGGGATTTTCCGGCGCTGCGGATTGTCCTCGAACACGTGACGACGCGCGAGGCCGTCGATTTCGTGCTGGCGGCGCCCTCTCACGTCGGCGCGACCATCACGCCGCAACACCTGCTGTACAACCGCAATGCGATCTTCGAAGGCGGCGTCCGACCGCACTATTACTGCCTGCCGATTCTCAAGCGCGAATCGCATCGGGCGGCGCTGGTCGCCGCCGCGACTTCCGGCAATCCCAAATTCTTTCTGGGTACCGACAGCGCCCCGCACGCGCGGCACACGAAGGAAACCTCCTGCGGTTGTGCAGGCTGCTATTCGGCACCCGCGGCGATCGAGCTCTACGCGACTGCATTCTCGGCTGCCGGTGCCCTCGACCGGCTCGAGGCGTTCGCTTCGTTCCACGGTGCCGACTTCTATGCCCTGCCGCGCAACCGCGATCGGATCGTGCTGCGCGAGGAGTCTTGGACGCTGCCCGCGGAACTGCCGTTCGGCGACGAGCGTATCGTTCCGCTGGAGGCCGGCAAGATGCTGGGCTGGAGGCTCGCCGTCGCCGGTCGCTGATCGCAGGCGTCTTCAGCGACGGCGTCGCCGCCTCGCGCGGCCTTTGCCCTCCCTTTCCGTCCTGGGCCGCGCCGCGGAGGCCCTCGAACCGCGTGCTACCATCGGTTGCGAAGTCGGTCAGGCAGTCGCCGGCGGCATGTCCGTCCGGAGGAAAGTCGGGACTCCACAGAGCAGGGTGACGGCTAACGGCCGTACGCAGCAAGCGCCGCGGTGAAAGCCGAGGCGCCCAAGGCGAGGAACAGGGCCACAGAGACGAGTCGCTGCGCGAGTCAATCGCGCAGCGGGTGAAACGCGGCAACCTCCACCCGGAGCAACACCAAGTAGGCGCGCGTTGACGTGGCTCGCGGAGCGCGCGGGTAGGTGGCTCGAGCGCCGGAGCAATCCGGCGCCTAGAGGAATGACTGCCGGATCCGTGGGGGCTTGCCCCTTCGGTTCGTCACAGAATCCCGCTTATCGACCGGCTTCGCTTTTTCATTCGCTGTCGGCGCAATGTTCCCTTCGCCGACATTCTTGCGGTTCGGCCGCAATCACTCGTCGGCGAGGCCGACCGCGCCGATTGAGTATCCGCAATCGACGTAGGTGATCTCGCCGGTGATCGCTGACGACAGCTGTGACAGATAGAACGCCGCGACGTTGCCCACTTCGTCGATCGTGACGTTGCGTCGCAGCGCCGACTGGGCCTCGACGTGCTTCAGGATCTTGCCGAAGCCTCCGATGCCCGCAGCTGCCAGCGTCTTAATGGGTCCGGCCGAGATGCCGTTGACGCGGGTACCCTCCGGCCCGAGGCAATAGGCGAGATAGCGGATGTTCGCCTCGAGGCTCGCCTTCGCCAATCCCATGAGATTGTAGTTGGGCAGGGCACGCACCGCGCCCAGGTAAGTGAGCGCGACGATCGCCGCGTTACGTCCCTGCATCAACGGACGCGCGCCCTTGGCGAGCGCGGCGAGACTATAGGAACTGATGTCGTGTGCGACCGCGAAACCCTCGCGCGACATCCCCTCGAGGAAGTCCCCCGCGAGCGCCTCACGCGGGGCGAAGGCGATCGAGTGCACCAGACCGTCGAGTCCTCCCCATTCCGTGTGCAGTGTCGCGAACACGCCCGCGATCTCGTCGTCCTTCGCGACGTCGCACGGCATCACCGGTCCGCCGAATTCCGCTGCAAGGTCGACCACGCGATCCTTCAACTTCTCGCCGGCGTAGGTGAAAGCGAGGGTCGCACCCTCGCGTTGCGCGGCCTTCGCGATGCCGTACGCGATCGAGCGGTTCGACAACAGGCCGGTGATCAGGATCTTCTTGTCGGCAAGGAGCGGCATTACGTTCGTGTCGGGCTGAAGCGTGGTCGCATGATAAACCACCCACTATAATCGCCGCCCATAAAAATAGAGGGGGTCGATGTTCATTCGACACACTGCCACACGAGGGAAATTGAAGATGATTCGAATGCATTACTCCGGGTGTGCCGCCATCGCCGCGGCACTGATCTCTGCCGGTTGCAACAATTCGTCGTCGGTCGAGCTGAATCAGAAGCCCGCATTCGTCGGCACGATCACATCGGCGACCTACGACGGCAACTCCGACGACCTGCTTACCGGTGGCCTTGGCAAGACCGGGCTCGGCTCTGCGACCCCGCCCCCGATCGCCGACGCGAACAATCCGACGGCGAGCGAGTTACGTAAGCTCGCCATCCACACGAACTACCGCGCGCTGCTCGACATGACAGCGGTCGGCGGCTACGGCACGCTCTACGGTCCGAACGTGGACGCGAATGGAAACGTGACGACGAGCGAAGGCAAGATTGCCGGCACGGAATATCTCGCGTACGCCGACGACGGCACGGGGACGCTCAACGTGACGATGATGGTCCAGGTGCCCACGACGTTCGACAGGAACAACGCGTGCATCGTCGCCGCGCCCTCGTCCGGATCGCGCGGCGTCTACGGCGCGATCGGCACCGCCGGCGAATGGGGTCTGAAGAAGGGTTGTGCAGTCGCCTATACCGACAAGGGCACAGGTGCCGGCGTCCACGATCTTGCGACGAACACCGTCAACCTGATCAACGGCGTGCGAGCCGATGCAGCGTCGGCCGGCAAGGCGTCGAACTTCACGGCGGCATTGACCAATGCGGAGCGCACGGCGCTGCTGGCAGACCGGCCGAACCGCATCGCGGTCAAGCATGCGCATTCGCAGGTCAATCCGGAAAAGGATTGGGGCAAGAACGTCCTGAACGCCGTCGAGTTCGCGTTCTATGTCCTGAACGAGCAGTACGGAAAGGTCAACGGTTCGTTTCACGAGCGCGAGATCAAGCCCGAGAACACCATCGTGATCGCATCTTCCGTTTCGAACGGCGGCGGTGCATCGCTCGCCGCCGCCGAGCTCGATACGACGGGCCTGATCGACGGCGTCGCCGTCGGTGAACCGGAGATCCAGGTTGCGGCGCCGGCGACGGGTTCGCTGACAGTCACCCGCGGCACCCAGTCGCTGACGGGTTTCGGTCGACCGCTGTTCGACTACTTCTCGTTCGCGAATCTCTTTCAACCGTGCGCGGCCCTGTCCGCCCGCGCGGCCGATTCGCCGTCGATCGCGCTGCTGAATGCGGCCGTTGCGACCAACCGATGCACCGCGTTGAAAGCCAAGGGGCTCCTGAGCGCTACGACGAAGGAGGCGCAGGCCGACGAAGCCCTGGACCTTCTGCTCGCTGCCGGCTGGCAGACCGAAACCATTCCGTACCATGCGTCGCACTATCTCTTCGCCGTACCTGCGGTCACGGTCACCTACGCCAATGCCTACGGTCGCTTCAGCGTCAAGGACCACCTCTGCGGCTTCAGCTTCGCCGCGACCGACAGCGCAGGCAAGCCCACCGTCTACAACGCGCAGGTGCTGGCGAAGATCTTCGGAACCTTCAACGGCGTGCCGCCCAATTCGAGCATCAACATCATCAACAACGACGACCCGGCCAACGGCGCGATTCTCGACTCGATATCGGTATCTGCATCGACCAACACGAACGATTTCAACATTGACGGCGCTCTCTGCCTGCGCAACCTGTTCACCGGTACCGACGCGAACGCGCAGCGCGTCCAGTCGGGCATCAACGAGGTGAAGCACGGCGCCAACCTGCACGGCAAGCCGGCGATCATCGTCCACGGCCGCGCCGACACGTTGCTCCCCCCCGCGTTCACCTCGCGTCCGTACTTCGGCGCGAACAAGATCGTCGAGGGAGCGGCATCGAAGCTGTCGTACATCGAAGTCACCAATGCGCAGCACTTCGATTCGTTCATCGGCGGTGGCGCGTTCTTTGCGGGATACGATTCGCGACTCGTCCCGCTGCACCGTTATTTCATCCAGGCGATGGACATGATGTACGCGAGCCTGAAAAATGGTACGGCTTTGCCCGCTTCGCAGGTCGTCCGGACCACACCGCGCGGCGGGACCGCTGGCCAGGCGCCGGCAATCACCGCCGCGAACGTGCCCCCGATCGCTATCACGCCCGCACCGGCGGATGCGATCACGTTTGCCGGCAATTCGGTAACGATTCCCAACTGATCGCTGGGTCTGCGAACCGACGGATGCCGCGGGCGGTAGGCGGCGGGTCGCGCGAGACTTGCCGCATGCTGGACAAAGTCTCCATCGCGTAAAATGCAAACGCTGTCCGGGCCTCCCGGACAGCGTTTTCGCTTCCGGAAGTCCTCCCATGTCGCAAATGACCCCCCAAGAGATCGTGCACGAGCTGGACAAGCACATCATCGGCCAGCACGACGCCAAGCGCGCCGTCGCGATCGCGTTGCGCAACCGCTGGCGTCGCCAGCAGGTGGCGGAACCGTTGCGCCAGGAAATCACGCCGAAGAACATCCTGATGATCGGGCCCACGGGCGTTGGCAAAACGGAGATCGCACGCCGCCTCGCGCGGCTCGCCGACGCGCCGTTCATCAAGGTGGAGGCGACGAAGTTCACCGAAGTCGGATACGTCGGTCGCGACGTCGACACGATCATCCGCGATCTCGCCGACATCGCGATCAAGCAGGTGCGCGAGTCGGAGATGAAGAAGGTGCGCGATCGCGCGGCCGACCTCGCCGAGGAGCGCGTACTCGACCTCCTTTTGCCTGCGCCGCACGCGGTCAACTTCGACGACATGCAGCCGACGAACAGCGCGACCCGCCAGAAGTTCCGGAAGATGCTGCGCGAGGGCTCGCTCGACGACAAGGAGATCGAAGTCGAAGTCGCGGCGGCACCGGGCAGCATGGAGATCTTCGGCCCGCCCGGCATGGAAGAGCTGACACAGCAGATCCAGGGAATGTTCGCCAACATGGGCGGCGGCAAGAAGAAGTCGAAGCGCGTGAACGTCAGGGAGGCCATGCGACTGCTGACGGACGAGGAAGCCGCCAAGATGGTCAACGACGAAGACCTGAAGACGAAGGCGCTCGGCCAGGCGGAGCAGCACGGCATCGTCTTCATCGACGAGTTCGACAAGATCACGAGCCGCCAGGAGGCGCACGGTGCCGACGTGTCGCGCCAGGGCGTCCAGCGCGATCTGCTGCCGTTGGTGGAGGGCACGACGATCTCGACGAAGTACGGGATCGTGAAGACGGATCACATCCTGTTCATCGCGAGCGGCGCGTTTCATCTGTCGAAGCCGTCCGACCTCATCCCCGAGATGCAGGGCCGGTTTCCGATCCGCGTCGAGCTCTCGTCGCTGTCGGTCGACGATTTCGAGAAGATCCTGACCGCTACCGATGCGTGCCTGATCCGCCAGTACCAGGCGCTGATGGCGACCGAAGACGTGACGATCGAATTCACGCCGGACGCGGTGCGACGCCTCGCCGAGATCGCGTTCGCCGTCAACGAGCGTTCGGAGAACATCGGCGCGCGGCGGCTGCACACCGTCGTCGAGCGCCTACTTGAGGAATTGTCGTTCGACGCGGTGCGCCACGCGCACGAGACGATCACGATCGATGCCGCCTACGTCGACAGCAAGCTCGGCGGCATCGTGCGCGACGAGAACCTGTCCCAGTACATCCTGTGATGCAGCGGCTCGGCGCGCGCTCGCGCTGCACTGGCTTCGGTACCGATGGCAGG
>Ga0070670_100004247_pt1 | contig 11986 bp, 11 predicted proteins | sample KBSS63metaG_FD_64665 | JGI IMG/M metagenome (GOLD analysis project Ga0070670, IMG submission 64665) | Switchgrass rhizosphere microbial communities from Kellogg Biological Station, Michigan, USA - KBS S6-3 metaG | ecosystem: Host-associated > Plants > Roots > Rhizosphere > Soil ... | reverse complement strand
AGCTTCACGTCCTGCACCGGGTCCACCCACGCCGCCGCGTGCGCCGCCGCGTGGAGCGCGTTCAGCCGATCCACGGCCTGTCGTCCGAGATCGCGCACGATCTCAGGCGTGGCGGCTCCGCGCGCGAGCTCGAGACGTTGAATCAGCGGGACGCGGCGGTAGTTGAATCCCCAGACGCCCAGAAACCAGATGTAGAGAAGGGCGCCGATCGCGAGCATCCGCACGACGGCGGTTCCGAGCACGCGCCACCACGGCGCGCGCCTGAGGCGCACGATCGCCGCAACGACCACGCCGAGGACCATCACCGCGGTCAGGGCCAGGATCAGGTCGAAGGCCGCAAACGGCAGCTGATTCGAGAACCGGGTGAGGCGCGGCTGAAACTGCAGATACAGCCGATCCGAGTACACACGCTCGACCAGTGCCGGCTCGATCGGAGCGAGGAACAGGGCCACCGCGACGGCCACGGGGGTCCACACCAGCGCGCGCCGCAGGATCTGCATCAGAGCGCGTCAGCGCGGCGGACGGAACGGGCACCCCTGCCGCGCGAGCCACGCCTCGAGCCGGCTCGTGCAGTCGCAGGTCGAACACGCCCACGCCCGCTCACCGTTCTCGTGCCGGCACCGCTGGCGGTCGTGGGCGTCCTTCACCCGCTCGAGGTCGAAGTACGCCTCCCAGTAGGGGCGCTCTTCATCGAGCGGGGTGGCGCAGAAGCAGGTCTCGATCCACTGCACGCGGCCGTCCGGCTGCTGCCGGGCCTGCGCCATGTTGTGCTGGTACTCGTCGCCCGCGATCGAGCCGCGGCCGAGCGAACCGTCCTCGATGGCGCGCTGCAGGGCCGCGCGCCGCCCCGGCTTGACGCGAGCGGTGACGAGATAGCGCACGAGGCCATCTTTGCGTTTTAATGGGCTCTATTCAAGACCGTCATGACCAGGCTGTCAGTAGCCCTGTTGTGCGGATGCCTCGTCGTCCCGGCGTGGGCGCAGTCCGTCCGGCCCGATCGTCCCGGGTCGATTGCCGGCCGTGTGATCCGCCCCGACGGCCTGCCCCAGCCCGATGCCGAGGTCGTGGCCGCGACACGCGGCCGCGACGGTCAGCTCCATCTCTCGCCCTGGCGTGCGCGAACGGCGTTCGACGGTCAGTACGCCATCACCGGCGTACCGGCCGGACGCTATCTGGTGCTGGTGCGCGTGGTCGGTGCCGACGCGCCGGTCGAAGGGCGGCCTCATGCCACGCTCTTCCCCGGCGTACCCACGACCGAGACCGGCACCGCCGTCGACGTGTTCGCCGGAGTCCCGGTCGAAGGCGTGGACATCTGGCTGCAGCCGGCGCCGCGGCGGTTCCAAGTCTCGGGCCGTGTGGTCGACCCGCGGGGGCGGTCGCTGGAGAACGTCGCGATCGAGTTCGGATCGGCCCGCTCCCGGGCCGACAACATCTGGACGCTGACCGATCCCGGCGGCCTGTTCACGCTCGACCGCGTGCCGCCCGGCACGATCGTCCTGCGCGCGCGGGCCGATTCCCCGGACGGAGCGCTGGTGGGCGTCGCCTCGGTGGTGCTGGCGGTGGAATCGGCCCAGGACCTTCGTGTCGAGGTGGAACGGCCGGGAGCCGTCCGCGGCCGCGTCGTGGCACAGGGCGGCACCCTGCCCCCCGGGCTGCGGGTGGCGCTGGAGCCCACGCTGCTGCGCCCGTCGGCGCTCTACCCCGCCGGCGAGGCGGCGGTGGATGCGTCAGGCCGGTTCGAGGCCACCGGCACGGTCGGCGAGCACGAGTTGACGGTCCAGGGATTGCCCCGAGGTTGGGGCATTCGCGGGACGCGACCGTTGCTCTGGCTCGATGCGGCCGAAACAATCACCGACGTTCGAGTGGAAATCGGCCAATTAGCGAACCGGCGTTGAGCCGGTTTGCCGGATAATGTGCCCGGAGGGTTCCCCGCGTGATTCGAAACTGCTACCGCCTTGGAATCTCTTCGCTGCTCGTGATCGCGAGCGCGCTGCCCGCGGCGGCGCAGAGCGACCGGTGGGAAAAGGACATCGCCGCCTTCGAGGCGGCCGACCTGGCGGCGCCGCCGCCCAAGGGCGAGATTCTCTTCGTCGGCAGCTCCACGATCCGGCTCTGGGATCTGAAGGCGTCGTTCCCCGACCTCAAGACGATCAATCGCGGTTTCGGCGGGTCCGAGATGCAGGATTCGACGCGCTATGTCGATCGCATCGTCGTGCCCTACACTCCCCGCATCGTGGTGGTCTATGCGGGCGACAACGACATCATGGGGACGCCGTCCGAACAGATCGTGATCGCGTTCGAGCGCTTCGTCCGCGCCGTCCACGCAAAGCTGCCCGAGACGAAGATTCTCTACATCGGCATCAAGCCGAGCCTGCTGCGCTGGAATCAGGTGGACCGCATGCGCCAGGCCAACGCGATGATCCGCCAGTTCTGCGAGCGCGACGATCGGCTCGGCTTCGTGGACACCGACAACGCGATGCTCGGATGGGACGAGAAGCCGCGCAAGGAGCTCTACGTGGCCGACGGGCTGCACCTCACGCCGGCCGGCTACCAGATCCTCAACGCGCTGGTGCGCCCGTTTCTGACCGCCGGCCCGCCGGCGCTCGTCAGTTCTTCCGCGGCGCGCTGAGCTCGGCCACGAACGCGTCCACCTGCGGGATCCGGGGCGTCCAGCCCAAGTCGTCGGTCTTGAGCTGCATCAGCAGCTGGGCCGGGGCCACGCCCGCCTTCACCAGCGCCGACGCCCGGTCGATCACCGTGCCGATCTTGGTGCGGAACGCCTGCACGTCGGCCTTCGTGAGCAGCGGCCCGGCGCCCGGGATGGCGGTGTCGAAGTCGAGCTTCAGCATCGCGTCGAGCACCGGCCCGAAACCGACGAAGCTGCCTCCGCCCGCATAGTCGGCCAGCGGGCCCGTGGCGCCCGTGGTCACCGCATCGCTCGTGGCCACCACCTTCAGGTCCGGGAAGTAGACGACGCTGTCGCCACCGGTGTGCGCGCGCCCCAGGTGCAGCACCCGCACTTCGACGCCGCCCAGCTTCACGGTGCGCTCGGTCTGATAGGTGACCGTCGGTTTGGCCGGCCGCGGATCGAACTGGTAGGTGTCGAGGCTCGACGCCAGCACCGCGTGCCCGATGACCTCGGCGCCGGCGGCGATGAAGCGATCGTCGTTGCCGGTGTGGTCGGCGTGATGGTGCGTAACAATCACGGTCTTCACCGGAAGCGGCGTCACGGTGCGGATCTGTTCCAGCAACGCCGTGTAGTTGGCCTCGCCGGGGAGCTTCGTGTCCACGAGGATGACCCCGTCGGGCGTGACGCGCACAATCGAGTTGGCGCCGCCGCCCGGCACCATGTAGAGCCCGGGCTTCACCATCTGAATCGGCTGCACCGGCTGGCCGCCGCCGCGCCCCGGTCCCTGAGCCGGCGCCTGCGCCAGCGGACCCGCGCCCCATGCCGCCACGATGACCGCCGCGACCATTGCACTCCGCATCCTGTTCCCTCCTGGTGACCGCGACATTACACCAGCTTCCAGTGGGCCAGCAGCGCCGCTGCCGCCACCACGGCCGCTGCGTCGGCGCGCAGCGTGAGCGTACCGACTCCCAGCGGGTGCGCGTGGCCGGCGCAACGCTGCACTTCTTCGGCCGTCCAGCCCCCCTCGGGGCCGACGATGATCGTCGCGGCCGCCGGCGCGGTGGCGTCCACGCCCGCCACCGCGGTCGTCAGCGCGGAGGCGCCGGGCTCGACCAGCAGGAACTGCGGCGACGGTAGATGCGTCAGCGACGCCGGTCCGTCGAAGGCGATCGGAGGCGCGACCGCTGCAACCACGGCGCGGCCGCACTGCTTGGCCGAGGAGACCGCGATGCGATGCCAGCGCTCGTGGCGCGCGGTGCGCGCGAGCGAGGCGAGCGACGTCTCGGTGCGCGCGGTGACGATCGGCTGCACGGCGGCAAATCCCAGCATGACCGCGTCGCGGACGGCGTCGTCCATCTTGTCGCCCTTGAGCACTGCCTGCGCGAGAGTCAGCGACACCGGCAGCTCGGGCTTCGCCGCCGCGCGCCCCACGAGGTGCACCCGGACCCGCGCCTTCGTCGCCGAGGTCACGACCGCCGCGAACTCGTCGCCATGTCCGTTGAACACGGCCAGGGAATCCCCGGCCTTCAACCGCAGCACGCGGGTGAGGTGCTGCCCTTCGTCGTCGGGAAGGTCGATTTCGCTTCCCACCTCGCGGGCGGACGGCGCGTAGAACCTGGCGTTCACCAGGTGATTATGAGGCAGAGTGAGCTGAGTGGGCAGAGTGGGTGTGCACTCCCTTCGCTGCCTACTCCGCCCACTCCGCCTACTCCGCTTCCAGGGTCACGTATACTCGCGCGCAAGTGTTCTTCCGCGGCCAAGTCATCGGCAAGTACCGCATCCTGTCTGCGCTCGGCAGCGGCGGTTTCGGCAGCGTGTACCTCGCCGATGACACCTGGATGGACAAGAAAGTCGCGCTCAAGGTCCCTCACAAGCAGGGCGTGGACTTCCTGGAGCAGCTCAAGGAGCCGCGCCTGCTGGCCTCGATGAGCCATCCGAACATCGTGACGGTGCTCACGGTCGAGAAGCAGGAGGACCTCTTCTTCATCGTCATGGAATACGTCGAGGGCGAGACGCTGGAGGAGAAGATCCTCCGCGAGGGCCCGCTCGACGTGACGCAGGCGCTCGACTTCACCTGCCAGATCTGCAACGCAGTCGATCACGCGCACCGCGCCGGCATCCTCCACCGGGACCTCCGCCCGGGCAACATGCTGGTGTCGGAGTCGGGCCTGCTCAAGGTGACCGACTTCGGGACCTCGCGCATCCTCGAGATTGCGGCGCACGGCACCACCATCATCGGCAGCCCACCGTACATGGCGCCCGAACAGTTTCACGGCAAGGCGGTGTTTGCGAGCGACGTCTACTCGATCGGCGTCACGATGTACCAGATGCTCACCGGCACGCTGCCCTACTCGACGCCGTCGCCGGCCGATCTCGATCGGCTGATGAAGGGCGAACTGGTGTCGTCGCCGCGGCTCCGCAACCCGAAGATCCCGTCGAGCATCGCCGACATCGTGATGCGCGCCCTCGCGCCCGACCTCACCGTCCGCTACACCCGGCCGTCCGAGGTGCTCGAGGACGTGATCGCGGCCCGCGAGACGGTGCGGCGCCCTGGCCGGGGGCAGGGGCAGGGACGAGCCGACGCCGGGCGTGACGACAGCGTTGCGGAGATCCAGTCGCGTCTCCGGGCCCGCGATACGCCCCAGCCGCGCTTCTGCTGGCACTGCCGCAAGCCACTGCAGGCGCGCACGGCCAAATGCCCGTTTTGCGGGGAAACACAGTAGAGAGACCGCAGCGAAACCGCGAATCGTCCGAGAAATCTATTAGGATCTTCTAAAGGAGCATCCCAATGGCGTTTCCCGGCACTGGCCTCATCTGGATGAACGGCAAGTTCGTGGAGTGGAATCAGGCGCAGGTTCACATCGCCTCCCACGTCATCCACTACGGCAGCGGCGTCTTCGAGGGCGCCCGGTGCTACGACACCAAGACTGGATCGGCCTGCTTCCGGCTCGACGCGCACGTCCGGCGCCTGGTCGACTCCGCCAAGATCTACCGGATGGAAGTTCCGTACGACCAGCAGCAGATCAGCGACGCCATCGTCGAGTTGATCAAGCGCAACGGCTTCAAGGCCTGCTATATCCGTCCGCTCGTCTACCGCGGCTACGACTCGCTCGGCGTCAACCCGTTCCCCTGCCCGGTGGACGTGGCGATCATGCTCTGGGAATGGGGCGCCTACTTCACCAAGGACGCCATCGAAGAAGGTCTCGACGTCAAGATTTCCACCTGGGCCCGCAATGCGCCCAACACCATGCCGTCGATGGCCAAGAGCGTGGCCAACTACGCCAACTCGCAGCTGATCAAGATGGAAGCGATCCTCGAGGGCTATGCCGAGGGCATCGCGCTCGATACCGACGGCAATCTGAGCGAAGGCAGCGGCCAGAACATCTTCATCGTGCGCGACGGCGTCATCCACACGCCGCCGGTCGGCTCCTCGATCCTGTCGGGCATCACCCGCGACTCGGTGGTGACCATCGCCAAGGACATGGGGTTCGAGGTGCGCGAGCAGGTGCTGCCGCGCGAGATGCTGTACGTGGCCGACGAGGTGTTCTTCGTCGGCACGGCTGTCGAGGTCACGCCGATCAAGTCGGTGGACAAAATCAAGGTCGGCCGTGGCCGCCGCGGCCCCATTACCGAGGCGCTCCAGCAGCGGTTCTTCGACATCGTCCGCGGCGACGCTCCGGACACCCACGGCTGGCTGCAGTACCTGGAAACGCCCCAGGCTGCTGCATCCGGGCCCTCCACCCGCCGATAAGGCAACCGGGAGTTCCCGGCAGCAGGCCGGCCCCTGGCCGCTCACGCGGCCAGGTGCAGGTTTGCGCGGACACGCGCAAAGGGGCGCGGTTCACCGGTCATCCTGGGATGCACGTCAACGACCTGCTCAAGATAGCCGTGGACAGCGGCGCCTCGGACCTGCACCTGAAGGTCGGCACGTACCCGATGATGCGGGTGCGTGGCACCCTCGTGCCGGCCCTCGAGGACAAACGTCTCGAGCACGAGGAAATGGTGTCGATGGCGGCGGCCGTCCTGCCAGTGGGCTACCGCGATAAGTTCAAGGAGCACCACGAGGTCGACCTGGCTTACAGCGTGGCCGGCCTGGGCCGCTTCCGCTGCAACGCCTTCCAGCAGCGCGGCACCATCGGCATGGTGTTCCGCGTCATCCCGCGCAACATCACCAGCATCGACGACCTGGCGCTGCCGCCGGTGCTCAAGAAGATCTCGAAGGAAGAGCGCGGCCTGGTGCTGGTGACCGGTGCGACCGGTTCGGGTAAGACCACCACGCTGGCCTCGATGATCGACGAGATCAACGCCACCCGCACCGCGCACATCATGACCATCGAGGACCCGATCGAGTATCTCCATCGGGACAAGCGGTCGGTGATCAACCAGCGCGAAATCGGCGTCGACACCACCTCGTTCTCGCTCGCCCTGCGCAGCGCGCTTCGTCAGGACCCGGACGTCATCCTGGTGGGCGAAATGCGCGACTTCGAAACGATTCAGACGGCGCTGGTGGCGGCCGAAACCGGTCACCTGGTGTTCTCGACCCTGCACACGCTCGATGCCACGGAGACGATCAACCGCATCATCGCCGTGTTCCCGCCGCATCAGCAGAAGCAGATCCGCCTGCAGCTGGCCAGCGTGCTGCGCGCCGTCGTGTCGCAGCGCCTGATGCCGAAGCCGGGTGGCGCCGGCCGGGTGCCGGCGGTAGAGGTCTTGACCTCGACCGCCTTCATCCGCGACTGTATTGCCGACCGCGAAAAGACGCACCTGATTCACGGCGCCATCGCGCAGGGCACTTCGCAGTACGGGATGCAGACGTTCGACCAGTCGATCTTCAGCCTCTACGAGCAGGGGTTCGTGGAGCTCGAAGAAGCGCTGCGCTGGGCGTCGAACGTGGACGACTTCAAGCTGAAGGTCCAGGGCATCTCGAACACGGCGGAGATGGCGCGCGACCAGATGGCGGGCGTGGGCGCGGGGCGCAAGCCCGAGATTACGAGGTTTGGCTGATTCGGCCTATCTGACCGCGCTGCAACAGCTCGCCCGCCGCGAGCTTTCCGAAGCCCAGATCCGGCAGCGCCTCACCCGGCGCGGCTTCTCCGCCGATGACATCGACAGCGCCATCGCCAGGCTCCGCCAGGACGGCAGCCTCGACGACGCGCGGGTGGCGGCCGCGATTGCGCGCAGCCAGCTGTCACTGAAGAAGCGCGGCGCGCGGCGCGTGCGGCAGGAGATTACCGCTGCCGGCATCGCCTCGGCGCTGGCCGATCGCGCGGTGGCCGAGGTGTATGCCGACGTGGACGGCGAGGCGCTGCTCGCCGCCGCCATCGACCGCCGGCTCGGTACCCGGCGCCTCGACGACGACCGCGAGATGGCGCGCCTCTATCGCTATCTCGTGGGCCAGGGCTTCGACAGCGATCGCGCCATGGCCGCCCTCCGCGCCCGCCGCAAGCGTTCCTAGCCAAGAGCCGGGAGCCGGGAGCCGACAGGTACAATGGCTCCGATGACGTCCCAGGAGATCCGCCAGTCGTTCCTCGACTATTTCGCGAAGCACGGGCACCGCGTGGTGGCCAGCTCGCCGCTCGTCCCGCACGACGATCCGACGCTGCTTTTCACCAACGCCGGGATGAACCAGTTCAAGGACGTCTTCCTCGGCCGCGAGAAGCGCGACTACACCCGCGCCGCCACGGCGCAGAAGATCATGCGCGTCAGCGGCAAGCACAACGACCTCGACAACGTCGGCCCGTCGCATCGTCATCACACCTTCTTCGAGATGCTGGGGAATTTCTCCTTCGGCGACTACTTCAAGGCCGAAGCGCTGCCCTTGGCGTGGGAGCTCCTGACCGGTGTCTGGAAGCTCGACCCGGCCAAGATGGTGGTCTCGATCTTCAAGGGCGAGAACGGCATCCCGCGCGACGACGAGGCCTACGACATCTGGCGGACGCTCGGCGTGCCGGCCGATCGCATCCTGGAGCTCGGCGAGGACGACAACTTCTGGCAGATGGGGGACACCGGGCCGTGCGGCCGGTGCTCGGAGATCTACTACGTCCGCGGCGGCAGCGGCCACGATCCGGAGATCGAACTCTGGAACAACGTCTTCATGGAGTTCGAGCGCAGCGCCGACGGCACGCTGACGCCGCTGCCCGCGAAGTGCATCGACACGGGCATGGGCCTCGAACGCGTGACGGCCGTCCTGCAGGGCAAGCAGTCGAACTACGACACCGATCTCTTCACGCCGCTGCTCGCCCGCATCGGTGAGATGCGCGGTCTGCGGTATGGCGACGACGAGACGCGCGACATCTCCATGCGCGTCGTCGCCGACCACACCCGGGCGATGACCTTTCTCATCGGCGACGGCGTGGTGCCGTCGAACGAGTGGCGCGGGTATGTGCTGCGCAAGATCATGCGACGCGCCATGCGCCACGGCAAGCACCTCGGCATCAAGGAGCCGTTCCTCCACCTGCTGGTGGATACGATGGTCGCCGAGTTCGGCGGCGCCTACCCGGAGCTCGCGTCCAACCGTCAGTCGATCGCCCGCGTCATCCGCAGCGAAGAAGAGCGGTTCGACGCGGTACTCACCGAGGGGCTGCCCAAGCTCGAGGAGCTCCTCGACCAGGCGGCCGCGTCGGGCGGGACGGTGCCGGGTGACGCGGCGTTCAAGCTCTACGACACCTTCGGGATTCCTCGGGACTTCATCGAAGACATGGTGGAGACACGAAAGCTGCGCCTCGATGTCGAAGGCTTCGATGCCGCGATGGAATCGCAGCGCACCAAGGCCCGGGCGCAGAGCGCCTTCAAGGGCGGCGCCGCGAAGGACGCGGTGTGGACGGCCAGCGACGCCACCAAGGCCTCGCTCGACGGGGTTGGCGACGCGGTGTTCCGCGGCTACGACCGCACGTCGCTCAACACCCAGGTGCTGGCGCTGTTCGATGACGCGCGGGCCGAGGTCCCCTCGCTGACGGCGGGTCAGACCGGGTTCGCCATCCTGCGCGAGACGCCGTTCTATCTCGAGGCGGGTGGGCAGGTGTCGGACGTCGGGACGATCAGCGCTCCCGGCGGGGCGGCGCGCGTGACCGGCGTGGTTCGCGCCGGCCGGTGGCCGCGCGCCCATGCGGTGGAGGTGACCGCGGGCACGCTGTCGGCGCGGGATCTGGTGACCGCCGACGTGAGCGCCGCCACGCGCGACGCCACGCGGCGCAACCACACGGCCACTCACCTGCTCCACGCGGCGCTGCGCCAGGTGCTGGGCGCGCACGTCAAGCAGGCGGGCTCGCTCGTGGCGCCGGATCGGCTGCGGTTCGACTTCGCGCACTTCAGCGCTGTCACGCGCGAGCAGTGGCTCGAGATCGAGACCATCGTCAACGCCCGCATCCTCGAGAACACTACCGTGACGACCGAGGTGAAGAACACCGAGGAGGCAATCGCTGCCGGCGCGATGGCCCTCTTTGGCGAGAAGTACGGCGACAAGGTGCGAGTGGTGTCGGTGCCCGGGTTCAGCACCGAGTTGTGCGGCGGCACGCACGTCCGCGCCACCGGCGACATCGGCCTGTTTGCGATTACCGCCGAGAGCGGCGTGGCCGCGGGTGTCCGCCGCATCGAGGCGACCACCGGCGCCCAGTCGCTGCGCGACTTCCAGGCGGCGCGCGACACCCTCGGCGCGATCGCGGGCGCGTTGAACGCCGGGCCGACGCAGCTCGCGCAGCGGGTGGCGGCTCTGCAGGAGGAGGTGAGGCGCCTCGGCCGAGACCTCCAGCAGGCGAAGACAAAGGCGGCCTTTGCCGGAGGATCAGCCGATGAGGGGGCCACTGGGGCGGCCGAATCCGTGCAGGTCGCCGGTGTGACGCTCATCGCGCGACGGGTCGAGGGGCTCGACAAGGACGGCCTGCGCGCGCTCGTCGATCGTCACCGCGATCAGATCAAGAGCGGCGTCGTGGTGCTGGCCGCGCCGGTCGATGGCAAGGTGCTCATCGTCGCCGGCGTCACGCCGGATCTCGTCAAGAAGATTCCGGCGGGACAGGTGGTCAAGCAGCTGGCGCCGATCGTCGGCGGCGGCGGCGGCGGGCGTCCCGATTTTGCCGAAGCCGGTGGCAAGGACCCGTCGAAGATCGCCGAGCTGCTGGCGGCCAGCCGAGCGGTCGTCGAGAAGCTTGCGTCGGCGTAAGTGTAGAGCGCGGTCTTCAGACCGCCCCTGCCCTCGTCAGAACTGGATGACGACCTTGCCGACGAAGCCGCCGGCGGCCTGGTAGGCGTAGGCGGCGGCGGCGTCGGCAAACGTGAACACGCGGTCGACGGGCGGTGCGATCCGGTTGACGACGACGGCGCGCAGCAGCGCTTCGAACATCGGCGTATCGCCCACGAAGACGCCGTGCAGGCTGCCCGCCTTCATCATCAGCGGGTGCGGCGCGGTGTTGCCCTGCGGGCCGGCGAGAAAGCCAATCAGCGCCACCTTGCCGCCGCGGGCGAGCGACTGGTACGATCGCCCCAGCGTGCCGGCACCGCCGATTTCCACCACGCAGTCGGCGCCGCGGCCGCCGGTGACGCGGAGCACTTCCCGCTCCCAGTCGGGCGTCCGCGCGTAGTTGATGCCGTCGGTGGCGCCGAGCGTGAACGCCCGTTCCAGCTTGTCGTCGCTCGATGACGTGACCACGACCCGCGCTCCCGCGGCGCGCGCCAGCTGCAGTGCCAGCATCGATACGCCGCCGGTGCCGAGCACGAGCACGGTGTCGCCGGGCGCGAGGGGCCGCCCGACGCCGAACAGCGCGTGCCAGGCGGTGACGCCGGCGCACGGCAGGCACGCCGCGGCTTCGTCGGAGACCGACTCGGGTAGCTTGACGACGCCACCGTCGGCAAAGACGGCGTACTCGCGGAGGACGCCGTCGAGCGGCGAGCCGAGCGCCGCCGGCCCGCTCGGGGTCGGCTGAAAGAACGTGCCGGCGACACGCTCGCCGACCGCCACTGATGCGACGCCTGCGCCCACGCTCACCACGTTGCCGGCGCCGTCGGACAGCGGTACGAGGTCGCGCGGCGTGGCGCCGCCGAAGTAGGTACCGCGGACGACGGCCTGATCGCGGTAGTTGAGCGACGCGGCGGCCAGCCGGACGACGATCTGCCCGGGACCGGCCACCGGATCGGGCTGGTCCACCATCCGCAGCCCCGCCGCATCGGTGCATCCGGCGGGAACGATCCAGGCGCGCATCAGGCGGCTTCCTCGGTCCCCGTCACTTCGACGCGTACGGCCCGCTTCCTCATCACGCGCTGCCACCACATGATGACGCCGGTGACGAACATCAGCGCCGGCATCAATCCGAGCACCGCCCACACGGCCTTGAGCCACGGCAGCTCGCGCCAGCGGCCGAAGTGGAG